>Ga0209806_1003153_pt1 | contig 9938 bp, 9 predicted proteins | sample GraSoiAngelo_152_FD_186166 | JGI IMG/M metagenome (GOLD analysis project Ga0209806, IMG submission 186166) | Grasslands soil microbial communities from the Angelo Coastal Reserve, California, USA - 14_1009_12_30cm (SPAdes) (version 2) | ecosystem: Environmental > Terrestrial > Soil > Grasslands ... | reverse complement strand
CTGGTGGCCGAAGTCCAGCCCCACACCGGAAACGCCTACCTGGTCGGGTTGACCGGAGCACCCGGGACCGGCAAGAGCACGCTGGCCGACGCGCTGGTCAAAGTGATTCGGGACCGGCAGCAGACCGTCGGGGTGATCGCGGTCGACCCCAGCAGCCCCTTCACCGGCGGGGCGGTCCTCGGCGACCGGATCCGCATGTCGCGTCATACCCTCGACAAAGGCGTCTTCATCCGCAGCATGGGCGCCCGCGGACACCTCGGCGGCCTGGCCGCCGCGACCCGCGAGGCGATCCACCTGCTGGACGCCTACGGGCGCGACGTGATCCTGGTCGAAACCGTCGGCGTCGGCCAGTCCGAGCTCGAGATCTCGACCATCTGCGACACCGTGGTGCTGGTGCTGATGCCAGAGTCGGGCGACGCGGTGCAGAGCATCAAGGCCGGCATCCTGGAAATCGCCGACGTCTTCGTCATCAACAAGACCGACCTGGGCGGCGCTGAGAAGACGCGCCGCCTCATCCAGGACGCCATGGGACTCGGGCCGAAACAGGCCTGGCGCGCGCCCATCGTGCTGGCCTCCGCGGCCAAGGAGGAAGGCATCGCGCAGGTCTGGGATGCGGTGCGCGCGCACCAGGCCTACCTGACCGAGAGCGGAACGCTGGCCACGCGGCGGCAGCAGCGCCTCAAGCAGGAAGTCATGGCGCTCGTTGCCGACCGCGCCCGCGAGGACGCGCGGCGGGTCCTGGAAGGCGATACGGCGGTCGGCCGGCGAGTGCGCGAGAACCAGAATGGGAAACTAAACCCATACGCGCTGGCCGAGGAAGTGCTCGACCAGCGGGGATCGCAAGGAGGCAGCTGATGGCACTTCGCCGCAAGACGGCGTACGAGGAATGGGCCGCCCGGTACCGCAGCGGGAAGCTGGCGCCGAAGGACAACGCGACGACGATGTCCGGCGTACCGCTCCAGCCGCTCTACACCCCGGAGGACCTGGAGGGGTGGAGTTACGAGGAGAAGCTCGGCTATCCCGGCGAGTTCCCCTACACGCGCGGCGTCTATCCCTCGATGTATCGCGGGCAACCGTGGACCATTCGGCAGTTCGCCGGCTACGGGACCGCGGAGGAGACGAATCGCCGCTACAAGTTCCTCCTCTCTCAGGGGCAGGCGGGCCTCTCGGTGGCGTTCGACATGCCCACCCTGATGGGCTACGACTCCGACGACCCGCTCGCTGCAGGCGAGGTCGGCCATTGCGGCGTGGCGATCGACTCGTTGGAGGACATGGAAACCCTCTTCCAGGGCATCCGGCTGGACCAGATCACCACCTCGATGACGATCAACTCGCCGGCGGCGATCCTCTACGCCATGTACATCGCCGTCGGCGAGAAGGAAGGTATCTCGCCGGAGAAGCTGGGCGGCACCTTGCAGAACGACATCCTGAAGGAGTACATCGCGCAGAAGGAGTACATCTTTCCGCCGGAGCCGTCGATGCGGCTCGTGGTCGATACCATCGTGTTCGCGGCTCGACACATGCCGCGCTGGAACGCGGTGTCCATTTCCGGCTACCACATCCGCGAAGCCGGATCGACCGCCACCCAGGAGCTGGCTTTCACCCTCGCCGACGGTATGGCCTACGTCGAGGCCTCGGTCAAGGCTGGGCTGAAGGTCGACCAGTTCGCGCCCCGCCTCTCCTTCTTCTTCGACTCCCATATCGATTTCTTCGAGGAGATCGCCAAGTTCCGCGCCGCCCGCCGGCTGTGGGCGCGCCTGATGCGCGACAAGTACGGCGCCAAGGACCCGAAGTCGTGGATGCTGCGATTCCACACCCAGACCGCCGGTGTCTCGCTGACGCGCCAGCAGGTGGAGAACAACATCAGCCGGACCGCGTACGAAGCGATGGCGGCCGTGCTGGGCGGAACCAACTCGCTGCACACCAACTCGATGGACGAAGTCCTGGCGCTGCCCACCGAGCGCGCGGCGCAGATCGCGCTGCGCACCCAGCAGGTGCTCGCTCACGAAACGGGCGTCACCAACACGATCGACCCGCTGGGTGGTTCTTACTTCGTGGAGCAGCTCACCGACGAGATGGAGAGCGGGGCGCAACGCTACTTCGACGAGATCGACGCCCAGGGCGGCGTCCTCCGCTGCATCGAAAACGGCTTCTTCCAGCGCGAGATCGCCGACGCCGCCTTCGAGTTCGAGCGCAAGCTCGAAGCCAACGAACGGATCATTGTGGGCGTCAACGCCTACAAGGATGGCGAAGGCGCGGAGGTCCCAACCTTACGCATCGGCCCCGAGACGGAGCAGGGTCAGGTGCGCCGGGTGAAGGGCGTCAAGGCACGGCGCGACAACACGAGCGTCACCAACCGCCTCGAGGAGCTGAAGGCGGCCGCGCGCGGCCGCGACAACCTGATGCCGCTACTGCTGAACTGTGTCAAGGCCTATGCCACCGAGGGCGAGATCATGGCCGCACTCAAGGAGGTCTTCGGCATCTATCGCGAGCCGATCCTCTTCTAGATGATCAAGCTTCGTTTCTCGCTGATTGGCCGGATCCTCGCCGGCCTGGCCGTCTTCATCATCGTGGCCTTCTATCTCACCCGGCAATGAGCGCCCGCGACACCCAGAAGCAGTGGCGGGTGCTGACCGCGAAAGTGGGCCTCGACGGCCACGACCGCGGGGTCAAGGTAGTCTCGCGGGCGTTGCGTGACGCGGGCGTCGAGGTGATCTACGCCGGGCTCAGGCAGACACCAGAAATGGTGGTGGAAGCCGCCATTCAGGAAGACGTCGACGCCATCGGCGTCAGCCTGCACAGCGGCGCGCACATGACGCTGATTCCCCGCATTCTCGAGCTGCTCAAGCAGCGCAATGCCACCGACATCGTGGTGTTCGGCGGTGGCATCATCCCCCAGGACGACGCCCGTGAGCTGAAAAAGATGGGGGTGGTCGAGATCTTCGGCCCCGGGACCTCCCTGCAATCGATCATCGACTTCGTGAACCACGGATTCAAGGCGGCGTGATCGCTGCCGCGCCCCGGAAGCTTGGCCGGTTTGAGCTCCAGTGTTTGAGCGACGGCCACTGGCGCATGGACGGCGGCTCGGTCTTCGGCGTGGTGCCCAAGGTCATGTGGGAAAAGCTCAAGGCCCCGGACGCGCGAAACCGCATCTTGATGGCGACGAATTGCATGCTCGTCCGCACGCCGGACGCCAATATCCTGATCGAGGCGGGCATGGGCCCCAAGCTCTCCGACAAGGAACGCGACATCTGGGCCTACGACCGGGATCCCGGTCTCCCCGATGCGCTTGCCGGTGTGGGACTCCAGGCGCAGGATATCGATCTCGTCGTGCTCAGCCATCTGCACTTCGACCACATCGGAGCCCTCGTCACCCCGGGCCGGGACGGTGAGCTGACACCGCTCTTTCCGCGGGCGCGCCACGTCGTCCAGGCGACCGAGCTGGAAGCCTGGCGCCATCCGGATCCGCGCAGCAAGCCATCGTACAAACCGGAGAACCTGGCCGTTCTCGAGGCGGAAGGGCGACTGCAGGTGGTCGACGGCGACCAGGAGGTCGCGCCCGGCATCCGGGTGCGCGTTACTGGTGGGCACACCGCCGGGCACCAGGCGGTGTACGTTTCTGACCAGGAACAAACCGTCGTCTTCACCGGCGACTTCCTCTTCATGCGCGCCTTCCTGAAGGTCAACTGGGTCAGCGCGCTTGACCTCTTTCCCTTGGAAGCGATGGAGCGCAAGGCGGCCTTTCTCAAGGAGGCGGCCAAAGAACGGTACCTGCTCTGGTTCTATCACGAGACCGAGCAGATGCTCGGTTACTGGACGGGCGAGGGCTTCGAGCCGGCTAGCTGACGATGAGCAGGACTTCGGAACCACAGCGCTCGCACTCGCCGCGCACGACGTAGTTTCCGGTCTTGAGGTCCATCGCCGAGGGATTGAGGATGGCAACCGCCTGCCGGCAGGCGCGGCAGTTTGCCTTCATCGGCGCCACCGGGATGGCGGGGGGTTGGAAGGTCCAGGTGTGCGGCCCGACCTGATGCATGGTTGCGTGGGCGATGGCCATGTGAGAGCTCCATCTCTTGTAACGCGCTCGGTCAGAAAAGGTCCTGCGCCGTTCGGACCGTCGTCCTACGTCCTACGGCGTACCGGCCTAATAGACGATGACGGGGGTGCCGGTCGGCGTCCAGTTCCAGAGCCAGACCATGTTGCTGTAGGGAACGTTGACGCAGCCGTGCGTACCGGTGTCTTCGCCGGTCGGGTCGTAGTGGGGGCCGTTGGTGCCGGGTCCATAGCGCGAGCGCCAGGAGGCGTCGTGGATCCCGTCGCCGCCGTTAAACCACATGACAAATTTCACTTTGCTGTCCGGGTACCAGAACGGCGAACCCTTGGGCCACGGCGAGTGCATCGTCCAGGGTGACACCTTCCAGTACACCTTGAAGCTGCCCGGGTCGGTCTCGAGTCCCGGCCGGCCAGTCGTGACGTAGCTCCAGAAGACCTGCTGGCCGTGGTCGTAGGCCCGAATCACCTGGTCGTTGAGGGAGATCGTGAGCGCCTTATCGGGGAGGGTCTGAGCCATCGCGTCGGTCAGCACCTTCTCCTGCACCATCAGCCCGCCGGCGACCTGCTCCAGGCCGGCAGCGGTGGTGGAGGTGTTCAGGCGGACGGCCAGCTTCTGGACGTTCAGGTCGACGATGGAGACGTCCATGGAGAAGATCCGCGCGGTCTGCAGCTCGCCCTGCACCTTCGCGAGCGCCGCGTTGGCGCCGGCTCGCGCCTTACTGGCATCGCCCTGGTTCTGGGCGGCCGCCTGGGCGGCGTACTGGTCGACGAGCTTGTTCGTGGTTTCCTGGTCGGCGATCATCAGCGAGAGCTTCGATAGCCGGCTCTTGAGCTCGTCGTTCACGGCGCGATAGGCACGGACGTTGGTGGCGTTGTCGAGCTCGATCTGGGCCTTCGAGGAAACGCCGGCGAACTCGACCAGGAGCTGGTCATCGACCCCGATCTGCTTCGCCTTCTGCAGGCTGGTCGAGACCTGCTTGACCGCCGACTGCGCCGAATCTCGCGTCTCGACCAGCAGCTTGTCGACTCGGGTCTGCAGCTGCTCTTTGATCTGCGTCTCCTGGCCGGCCACGCGGGAAAAGAAGGCGATGCGCTCTTCGTTGAACGGCGCCGACGCCGCCGGCGGCGTTTCGCTGGCAGTCGTCAGCTCCTGGCGCTGAAGATCCGAGAACTCCGAATTCTCCAGCCCGAGCTCGGTGGCTCGTGCCTGGGCGGCGATCACCTGCGCCCTGGCAGCGTGGTAGTCCTGTTCGGCCGAGGCCTCGCGAACCTGCTGCACCAGGATGAAGCCGGCCACCAGGACGAACGTTCCCAGGACCGCCCCAATTCGGAGCGAGTTCCGCTGCAGGAATCTAAGAGATGATGTGAGCATCGTGGTCAGCCGATTGTAGGCAGTCCGGCCACTGGAGGTAACGGCCGAACGGCGGAAAAGTTCCGGTGAAGGGCCCTCCAGCGGGCGCCAAACGCTGTGTTAAGATGGGCGCCGCTCGTATTCAGCCCGAAGGAGAAATGCACTGGCCACCACCCCCGTTACGCTGAAGCTGGAGCCCCGAGCCGACCGCGGCCGGCACCTGCAGGCGCTGCGCCGCCAGGGTCGCCTTCCCGGGGTGGTATACGGCCACAACGTGGATGCAGTGACCGTGGTGGTCGACGGCCGCGAGTTCATCAAGGCCTTCCAGAAGGTTGGACGCAACCAGCTGGTCGATCTCCAGCTCGGCGACGAGCCGGTGCGCAAGGCCCTCGTTCGCGAGGTGCAGCGCAGTCCCCGCCACGGCGACCTCCTGCATGTCGACTTTTACCAGGTCAACCTCACCGAGAAGATCGAGTCCGAGGTCCCGATCGAGTTGGAGGGCGAGGTCGAGCTGGTGTCCAAGGGTGAGGCGGATCTGCAGCGCGGGCTTCACGCGCTCAAGATCGAGTGCCTGCCGACCGATCTGCCGCCGGTCATCACCGTGGACATCTCGAGGCTCAAGGAGGTCGACGACGAAATCCGCGTCAAGGATCTGCCGGTCCCGCCCGGGTGCGAGATCCTGGATGAGCCCGATGACCTCGTGGTCAAGGTCGCCGCGCACCGCGAGGAGGTCGAGGAAGCCGCGCCGGCGCCCGCCGCCGCGGAGGTCCCGGTCGTCGGCGAGGGGGAGGCTCCGGTCGAGCCCGGCGCCGAGGGCGAAGCCCCCACCGAGAGTTAGTTCGGCAGCGACCCTACAATGGGCGCCATGCCGACGCGCGGCGTAAGCGCCTGGGACACTCTTCGCAGCTACCTTCCAAACAGCCACGACCTCTTCAAGGTCGCCGTGGCCATCCTCATCCTGGTCGGGTTTTACCTGCTGGCACGCCTGGTGCGACTGCTGGCCAGCAGGGAGCTTCGCCGGGTCAAGGCCGACCCACAGGTCGCGCTGCTCGTCAACCGGATCGTCTTTCTCACCGCCCTGGTGATCGGCGTCGTCACCGCCTTCAGCGAGCTGTTCGGCAGCCCGGCGCTGGTCTTCGGCGGCTTTGGGTTCCTGGCCCTCGCCTTCAGCCTCGCCTTCCAGGACATCCTGAAAAACTTCATCGCCGGGCTCTTCATGTTGCTGGAGCGACCGTTTCGGCTGGGCGATGAAATCACGGTCGACAACCATACCGGCATCGTGGAGAACATCGAGATGCGGGCGACCACGCTGCGCACGAGTGCGGGGGAGCAAGTGATCACCCCGAACTCGCTCGTCTACACGGGCACCATCATCAACCGCACCCGCTACCCCACGCGCCTCTTCACACTCACGGCCAAAGTCCCCGGTGGGGTTGCCCTCGATGGGCTTACGGACACACTCAAGGAACAGATCCAGAGCCGCCCCGAGATTGCCAAGGACCCGCCGCTACACATCGCCCTCCAGCCCAGCATCGATGGCGGCCTGACGCTGGAAGTCCGTTACTGGCTCGACTACCGGCGTAACGACCCACTCGCCGTGCAGGCGGCCATCGGCCAGCAGGTTTACCGGGCGCTTCAGTCCGCCGAAGTCTCGCCCAAACGGTAGCCTTACCACTCCGCCGGGCGCTCGCCCGCTTCGCCGCCTTTAGCCCCGCGGCCCGCCAGTTCCTCGCCTACGCCCTCCTCCTCGGCATCGGCTGGTCCATCTTCAACCTCGTCTTCAACCTTTACATGAGCGCGCTGGGCTTCTCGAATGACGTCATCGGCCTCTTCAATTCGTTGCCCGCGGTCGCCCTGCTCCTGGTTGGGATCCCATTTGCGGCCATGGCCGACCGGGTCGGCTATCGTCCTTTCCTTCTGGGCGGCGGAATCGTCGCGATTCTGGCGTCGCTCGCCCTGGCCCTGGTGGGATCGCCGCTGCTCGCGGTGCTGGCTGCCGGCACCTTTGCGCTGGCGGTCATCGTCTTGCAGGTTCTCGGCAGTCCACTCCTGGCTCAGGTGACTGGCGAGACCGAGCGGGTGGCCCTCTTCGCGCTCAATCAGGCGCTTTCCTGGGCCGCCGCGCTCCTCGGCGACGTCCTCGGCGGCGTGATTCCCGAGGCGGCCGGGCGTCTCACGCACACGTCGAGCGCCTCAGCCGGGGCCATCCGATCGGCGTTCGTGGCGATGACGATTTTGACGCTGCTGAGTCTGCCGTTCCTTTTGCGGCTGGCGCGATTCTCCGGGATGAAGCCGGCCGCAAGCTTTCCGGTTCGCGAGCTGCTCCACATCGACATGGCCCGCTTCGGCCGCATCCTGTTACCGACCCTGATCCTTGGGATCGGCGCCGGGATGTACCTCAACTTCATACAGCTCTACCTCGCCCAGCGATTCGGCCTGACGCCCGGTCCGATTGGCGTCATCCTGGCGGTGGGTGCGGCCCTGACGGTGATCGTCACGCTGGCAGCTCCGGCGGCCGGGCGGCGATTCGGGATTACCCGCACCGTCGGGGTATCCCAGGTTCTTGGCTCGCCGCTGGTGCTGCTGCTGGCCTTCATCACGGTGCTTCCCGTCGCCCTGGTGGCCATGACGATTCGGCAGCTCGTGCTCAACCTGCAGGGACCGCTGGGCCAGGTCTTCGGGATGGAATACGTCGACGCGCGCGAGCGCGCCAGGCTCGCAACCGCCCAAATCGTCGTCAGCGGCATCGGCGTCGGTGGCATTGGACCGCTCGTCAGCGGCTTCCTGCAGGTGCAAGGCGGCTACCAGCTGGCGTTCTCGGTGAGTGGCTTGTTCTACCTGCTCGCCGGGCTGACGTTTCTCGTCCTGTTTGGGAGGGTCCGCTTGCCCTCGGAGCGTACCGCGACGGGTTAAGGCAGCTTCTATAGTCAGCGGATGGCGCAGGAGACCCTCTTTCCGGTATCCGCCGAGCCGGCGAAGAAAGATCAGCCGCTCGCCGCCCGAATGCGGCCGCGCTCGCTCGAGGAGTTTGTGGGGCAGGAGCACCTGGTCGGTCCGGAGCACGAGCTGCGCCGCGCCATCGAGGAAGATCGGGTTGGCTCGATGATCCTCTGGGGACCTCCGGGTAGCGGCAAGACGACGCTGGCGCGGCTGATCGCCAGGGTGACGTCGTCACATTTCGTCCCGCTCAGCGCGGTCAGTGCCGGGGTGGCCGACCTGCGGCGCAACATCGAGGAAGCCCGCCTGCGCACGGCACAGTCCGGCCAGCGCACCATCCTTTTCATCGACGAGATCCACCGCTTCAACAAAGGCCAGCAGGACGCCGTGCTGCCCTACGTCGAGGAGGGCGTCATCACGCTCATCGCCGCCACCACCGAGAATCCCTCCTTCGAAGTCAATGCGGCGCTCCTTTCGCGCACCCGCGTATTTGTGCTCGCCGCGCTCGACGACGTCCAGGTTGGGGCGATCGTCGACCGGGCCGTATCGGACCCGGATCGCGGGCTCGGCAAGCGGCACGTCGACCTCGAGGCCGATGCCCGGGCGGCTCTGATCCGGGTGGCCAACGGCGACGCGAGGGTTGCCCTCAACGGGCTCGAGGCGGCAGCGGCACTGGCCCGTCCCCGGCAAGGCCGGCGGCTGGTGACCGCTGCGCTGGTCGAGGAGGCGGTCCAACGGAAGAACCTGCTCTACGACCGCGCCGGCGAGGAGCACTACAACATCATTTCGGCGCTGCACAAGAGCCTGCGGGACAGTGATCCCGATGCCTCGCTGTACTGGCTGGGCCGGATGCTCGAGGCAGGCGAGGACCCGCTCTACGTGGTCCGTCGGCTGATCCGGTTTGCGTCTGAGGACATCGGCCTTGCCGACCCACAGGCGCTCACCCAGGCGGTGGCGGCACAGCAGGCGGCCCACTTCATCGGCATGCCCGAGGCGAACCTGGCACTGGCGCAGGCCGTCGTCTACCTAGCAACCGCCCCCAAGAGCAATGCGTTATACGCCGCCTACGCGGCGGTTCAAGAAGACGTCGAGCGGACGCGCGCCGACCCGGTCCCACTCCACCTGCGCAATGCGCCGACACCGCTGATGCGAAAGATCGGCTATGGCAAGGGCTACCGGTACGCCCATGATTACGACGAAGCCCAGGTGGAGCAGCAGCATCTGCCTGATGCCATCAAAGACCGGACCTACTACCATCCCTCAGACCGCGGCTACGAGAAGGCCGTTCAGGAGCGACTTGACGCCTTCGAGGCGGCACGTCGCAAAACCAAAAAGACCTAGGGTCAGCTCTCGACGTGTGGCCGAAGGGCCGCGTAGCCGTTCGCCATCACCTGCTCGTGATTCCGCGCGAGCGCACGCTTCCCTAGCCGCGCGACCAGGTTGAGGATGGGGTTGGTCGTCGCCACATCCCAGTAGTAGAGGGCCGTGACGGTCCCTGGCGCAGTTTCGGAGAACTCCCAGCGCCCGGTTCCGACCAGGTCGCCGGTCGAGCGCAGAAGGATGTGGCGATACTCCTCAGCCTCGGTTACTTCGAGCG
>Ga0209806_1003152_pt1 | contig 9941 bp, 9 predicted proteins | sample GraSoiAngelo_152_FD_186166 | JGI IMG/M metagenome (GOLD analysis project Ga0209806, IMG submission 186166) | Grasslands soil microbial communities from the Angelo Coastal Reserve, California, USA - 14_1009_12_30cm (SPAdes) (version 2) | ecosystem: Environmental > Terrestrial > Soil > Grasslands ... | reverse complement strand
GGCCTTGTGATGGTGGGCGGGGCTTCGCTGGTGGTGCTCGGCCAGACCGGCGCACTGGTCGCGGCCTACTCCCCGCCTCGGGCCGCCTTTCCGATTCTCGTTGCATTTGGGGCTCTGCTGGGCAGCGGGTTGATGATCTACAACATCAACCAACAGGCCATCCGCCAGGCGGTGACGCCAGACAGATTGCTTGGCCGAACTCAGTCGGGTGTATTCGTTCTGGTGGCGGTTGCAAGTGTCGTCGGTTCGCTGCTGGGAGGAGAGATCGGGCAGTCGGTAAGTCTCCGCGCCGCCCTCGCGGTGGGAGTCGCGCTCAACCTCATCAGCGTCGTGCCGACGATCTTTTCCCAGCTGCGTAAGCTCCGCACCGTGCCGGCGGCGGTCCTGGAGCCTTCAACCTCGAGCTCGATGCCCATCTGAATCGTCCCGTGATCGCCCAGGCGACGAGGACATTTGCCCCACTCCGCCGCAAAAGGGCCTTGGAGACAATCAGGGGGCCATGAACGCCCGAGCGTGAAGCTTCCTCCCGTTCTTGGCCCTGCGACAGCAGGAAGAGCGCTGCAGCCAGGCAGGAGAGTTGCTTATCGGGCAGCCTGGGACAAGCATTGGATTGCGGGGCTGGCATCTTTGCTCGCAGCCTTTATCGTGCTCACGGGCGTCATCGCTCTTGCGTGGCAGCTCCGGCCGGCCGGGCTTCGTACGGGCGCCCCGGTGACGGGGAGTCCAGCGGCACCGGGATTGGCGCCGGCTGACCCCCTGGCGACTGAAGCGTTCAAGTGTTCGGCCAGCATCGGTTTGGGAATCAGCGGAGCGCCACAGGTTGCTTACGTCAAAGCTGTAGGCGCGAAGGCGTACGACGGATTTGAACGCGTGACGATCGAGTTTGGGAACGGCCGGCCGCAGGATGTCGTTCTAAGTCTTCAGCAGAGTTCCACGTTCATCACTGACGGTCCAGGCGGCCAATCTTTCGTGCTGGAGGGACAGGACGGCGCGCTTGTGACGATTCACGGTAGTGATGGCCACTCTGATTACCACGGCCCCACTGACATCAAGACGAAGGATTCGACCGTTCTCGAGCTGCGTCAGATCCACGACTCGGAAGGCACCGTGCAGTGGGCCATCGGACTCTCGACCGTCGCGTGCTACCGCGCCACCTTCTACGACAAACCGGTCAGATTGGTGATCGACTTCCAGGCGGGCACCTGAGCATGACCGGCGCGACCCCGAGGACTTGACGAGAAGGCTGGGAAGGGGGTGACGAGGGGCGGCTGGCGGCTGGAGGGTCCGCTGGGTGGATTAGAATTCGTAATTCTTAACTTGATATTTGCTACGAACATGTGTACGATTTAGGCGTGATCGAGCTCTATCCGACCACCACTCCTGACGGTGCTTTGGCTGCCGAAGAGCTGGTCGATTTGCAGCACCAGATCAGCCTCCTCCAGCTCAAGTCGGCGGCTTGCGCCGCCCGGTTGGCCAAGAGTGACTACTGGGATTACGCCGGCTCCAACAGCGCGATCGACTGGATCCGCTTCAACTGCCACCTGACCGACAAGGCCGCCGGCGACCTGGTCGCCGTGGGTCGCACTTCGGGTTCTTTGGCCGAAAGCACGCAGGCCATGGAGGCCGGAGAGATCGGATACAGCCACCTGGTCGTGATGGCCAGGACGGCCGAGGCGACGGGCAAGGCCTTCGACGAAACCAAGCTGCTCAAGCTGGCTCGGGAGCACACCCCGGGCATGTTCTATTTCAAGTGCCAGCACTACCGCCACTCACTCGACGCCAAAGGCTATGCGCGGGAGCAGGCTGACCTGGTCGAGAACCGCCACCTCAGCCTGAGCGCCGCCGAGGACGGCTGCCTGCTGATCAATGGCGTGCTCGACCCGGTGGGGGGCGCGGCGGTGCGGACGGCTCTGGAGCCGCTGGCGCGCATGGCGGGCGCCGACGATGAGCGCGACCTGCCCAGGCGCTACGCCGACGCTCTGGTCGAGCTGGCCCACGGTGGCAAGCCGGCCAACCTGCAGATCACCGCCACCGTCGAGACCGTGAAGGCCCTGGCGGGAGCGGCCGGCGGAGAGATGGAGTTCTCACTCCCGGTTTCCGCCACCGCTGTGCAGCGCATGGCTTGCGACTGCAGCGTGATGCGCGTCTTGCTTGACCAGGAATCGGTCGTCGTCGACGTCGGTCGGTCCAGGAGAGTGATTTCGGGACCCGCTCGGCGGGCGCTCCAAGCTCGGGACGGGCACTGCCAGTGGCCGGCCTGCGAGCGGCCCGCGTCACGATGCGACGGACATCACCTTGTGCATTGGATCAATGGGGGGGACACAGAGCTGTCGAACCTGATCCTTCTCTGCCACCGGCATCACTGGCTCGTGCATGAAGGCGGGTGGCAGCTGGCGAAGACCCATGAGGGGATGGTCTCGATTGCTCCTCCCCATTCATGGGGAGGTGGCGGCGGAGCCGCCGGAGGGGCTGGTCCGGGTTAGTTGAAGATCGTGCGGATGAAGGCGCCTAGGTCGAACGGGGCCAGGTCTTCGATGGCCTCCCCCACCCCGGCGAGCTTGACTGGGACGTCGAGCTCGGCTTCGATCGCGATGGCCGCGCCGCCCTTGGCGCTGCTGTCGAGCTTGGCGAGGACCAGGCCGGTCATCGGGATCGACTTGTTGAATTCGCGTGCCTGGGCCAGGCTCGCCAGTCCAAGCACGGCGTCGAGCACGAGGAGCGATTCGTACGGCTGGTCGTCGAGTGCTTTGCTCATCACGCGGCCGATCTTGCCGAGCTCCTCGAGCAGGTTGCGCTGCGTCTGCAGGCGACCCGCCGTGTCCGCGATCACCACGTCGTGGCCCCGCTTGCGCGCCATCTGCACGCCGTCAAAAACGACCGATGCCGGGTCGGCGCCGCTCGAACCGTCGAAATGCGGTACTTCAGCGCGCTCCGCCCAGGCCACCATCTGCTCGATCCCGGCGGCGCGGTAGGTGTCCGCCGCAACGATGAGCGGCTTTCGGCCCTGCTCCCTCAGCCGGAAGGCCACCTTGCCGGCGGTGGTCGTCTTGCCGGCGCCGTTGGCACCGTAAAAGAGGATGCAAGCCGGGTTGCCGGAGAGGTTGAGCTCGCGGGGTTTCTTCGACATCACGGCGCCCGCGACTGCTACGAGGGCCTCAATCGCTTCATCGCGTGTGCGCGGGGAGCGCGATCGCACGCCGGCCGCCAGCTGCGCAGCCATCGCCGGGCCGAGGTCGGCGCCCACCAGGACTTCTTCGAGCTCTTCGTAGTAACCGGCCGCGAGCGGCGGGCTGAGGGAGCGAAGGCCCGCCGCGAGAGCATTCCGGGTCCGGTTGCCGACCCGGCTCCAGACGCTCTGCTTTTGCTCGCTCAGCCTGCTTGGGCGGTGGACGCGGCTCGCGTCGCGGGCTTGCGAATGTCTTCGAGCCGAACCGAGACCAGGTGGGACGAACCGCTCTCATCGAGGTGGATGCCGTACAGCGTGGAGGCGTAGGACATCGTCACATGGTTGTGGGTGATGACCAGGAACTGTCGGCGTGCGCCCAGGCGCGCGACCATCTGACCGAAGCGGTCGACGTTCGCGTCGTCGAGCGCGGCATCGACCTCGTCGAGGATCGTGAAAGGGCTCGGGTTGACCTCGTCGAGCGCAAGCACGAGGGCGAGGGCGGCGAGCGAGCGCTCACCCGAGGAGAGCAGGGTCACGTTTTGCAGCCGCTTGCGCGGCGGCTGGACCAGGATCTCCACGCCAGTGCGGGGACCTTCGTCGCCGTCGGCGTGGCGCAGGGTCGCGCGCCCACCTGGGTTCAGCTCGGAGAAGTACTCGTGGAAGTTCGCGGCCACCGCGCCGAACACGGCCTCGTAGCGCGACTCTTCCTCCTTGCGAAGCTGCGCGATGAGACCCTCGAGGTCTGCCCGTGCGGCGGTTATGTCGTCCAGCTGCTCGGCGAGATTCTGGTAGCGCTCCTCCAGCTCGCGGCACTCCGATTCCGCGAGCGCGTTCGTCGGACCGATCTCGATCAGGCGGCGCTCCAGCGCGCGCATCTCGCGCTCGCGTGCCTTCCCACCCGGTATCTCCTCGGGCGCGACGCCGTCGGGCATGCGCGACCGGATGTCGTCCATGCGAGCCTGAAGGAGCTCGGCTTCGCGCGTGATCAATTCGAGGTTGCCCTCGAGCGTCCCGGCCCGCAGCCGGGCGTCGATGCGGGCCTCTTCGAGCGCGACCAGGCGTCGGGCGCCCTCAGCGCTCTCCGCGTCGTCCTCGGGCGCGTCGTGCTCGGCCGCGGCCAGGGCCCCGCGGGCGCTCTCGGCCGCTTCGCGCAGCGCGGGCAGCGAGTCCTCGGAGTCCGTCAATGCCTGCTCGGCCTGGACCACGCGGCTGCGGCGATCCTCGGACACGGCGGTGAGCCGAGCGAGGTCCTCTTCCACCATGCCTGCCTGGCGCCGGATCGAATCGAGCCGATTGCGCATCCGCCCGCGCTCCATCGCGTCGCGCAGGCGCCGCAGCTCGCCGGCCGTGTCGCGCGCTCGGGCCGCGTCGGCCTCCAGCTGCGGGATCTGCCGCCGAAGCTCGGCGCGGCGGGCATCCAGCGCGACGCGCGGGTCGGCGCCCGCCCGGATCATGCCCGGCTCGCGGTAGACGCCGTCGACAGTCACGTCGCGGCCAAGCAGGATGCCGCCCAGCAGCCGCCGGGCGATGGGCTCGTAACCGTCGCGAATGTCGACCTGGTGGTAGAGCGAGCCGTCGAGAGACGCGGGGCCGTCGGTCGGAAACAGCGCGGTGACCTGTCCATTCGCCGCCGCCGTCGACTCCAGCGCCGCCCCCTCGTCGGCCACGACCAGCGCGTCGAGCAGCGGGCCCAGGACGCCGGCCAGGGCGGCTTCGTAGCCGGGCCGCGCCGTGATCACGTCACCCAGCCGCACCCCCGAGGATGCGGCCGGCCGCAGGGAGTCGATGCCTTCGAGCTCGGAGCGGAGCCTCGCGAGGGCCACGGCTGCCTCCTCCGCCACCCGGGCCCGGCTTTCGGCTTCGGCCAGCTCGCCCTCGGCGACGTTCTCGACCGGGAGCGCTTCGATGGCGAGCTCCCTCGCCAGCTGCGCGTGCAGGTCGGCTGCCGCGTCGAGGACCGCCTTGTTCTCGGCTTCGGCGTGGCGCGCCGTCTCGGCCACTGTGCGCCGGTTCTCGATCCGCTCCTGGGCCAGCTGCATTCGGTGCTCGGCCTCGGAAAGCAGCAGCCGGAGCTGGCCCAGCGACCGCTGGCGCGCCAGACGGAGGTCCTGGGCCGCCTGCGCGGCCTCCCGGCCCGACCGGAACTCCTCTTCCGACACGCGCGCCTGCTCCCGGGCCTCGATCAGGCGCCGCTCCAGGCCCTGGGCCTGTGAGGAAGCCCGGCGATGGGCGTCGCGGGCCTCGCGCCATTCCTCCCAGACGATGCTGCCGCGCAGCACCTCGAGGCGGGCGCCGGCTTCGGCGGCCTCGTGGGCGGCCGCGGCCTGCGCACGCAGGCCTTCGAGCCGCGGCGCAAGCTCGGTCTTCAGGTCTTCGAGCCGGAGCAGGTTGTTCGCGAGCTCCTGCAGCTTCTGCGACGCCTCCTGGCGCCGGACCTTGACACCGCGGACCTGGGCCGCCTCCTCGAGGAGCTGCCTGCGCTCGGCGGGCGAGCAGACCACGATGTGCTCGATATCGTGCTGGTCGATGATCGCGTAGGAGTCGACCGTCAGGCCGGTCGACGAGAGGAGGTGGAGCAGGTCGCGGCGTCGCACCCGCGTGCCGTTGAGGAAGTAGTCGCTCTCCCCATCGCGCTCGACCCGGCGCTTGATCGCCACCTCGTGGTACTCGACGGGCAGCCGGCCGGCGGTGTTGTCGAACACGAGCGTCACCTCGGCGTAGGACGCGCGTGGCCGGCGGTCACCGCCGGCGTAGATGACCTCTTCCATCTTCTTGCCGCGGATGTCGCGCGCCTGGCCGGAGCCGAGCACCCACTTGACGGAGTCGACGATGTTCGTCTTGCCCGAACCGTTGGGCCCGACGATGGCGGTCACGCCGCCGTCAAAAAGTATCTCGGTCTGCCGGGCAAAGGTCTTGAAGCCCAGCAATTGCAGGGACCTGAGGAACAAACTGGCGCCGAGAGTAGCAGATGTAGGGCCTGGCGGCCCCTCAAGCACTACTCGATGGGTTCGCCGAACTGGCGGCTGCGGGATTGCATCGGCCCCGCCGGCGGCTCAGCCGCCGCCTCGCCATGAATGGGGAGCGGCACCACTTCCGCGGGAGGGGAAGCAGGGACCTCCCGCTTCTTTCGGGGCGCGCGGCGGGTCCGCGTCTGGGCCGGCTTGATGGTCTGCATGTCTTTGGTCGACCCGAGGAGGGTCTCCAGGGCCGCCCGGGCCGCGTCCTGCTCGGCCTCCTGCTTGCTGGCGCCGTGGCCGGTGCCCAGCGGCTCCGCCCCGGCGAACACCACCGAGGTGTACTCGCGGCGGTTGGCCACGCGGGCTCCCTCGCTGTCGTAGACGGGGGTTTCGCCGAATCGTTCCTGCGCCACCTGCTGCAGGCGGCCTTTGAAGTTCTCGTCGCGGACGGGCGACGGGAGGGCTCGATAACGGTCGAGGTAGTAGTGGTAGGCGGCGTCATAGCCTGCGTCGAGGAACACCGCGCCAAGCACGGCCTCGAACCCATTGGCGAGCAGGGACTTGAGATTGCGGCCGCCCCCTTTCGCGATGCCCTTGCCGAGATACAGATATGCGCCCAGGCCCATCTGCTCGGCAAGCTGGGCGAGCGTGTTGGTGTTGACCATCGCCGAACGGGTCTGCGTCAGCTCGCCTTCGGTGGCGCCTGGGTGGTGCTTGTACAGGTATTCCGCGGCGATGAGCTGCAGGACCGCGTCGCCGAGGTACTCGAGGCGCTCGTTGTCGCGGGGCGACACCGAAGGACTCTCATTGGCGAAGGAGCTGTGCGTGACCGCCTCGAGCAGGAGGCCCGGGTCGCGAAAGTGAATCCCGATCTTTTGCTGAAGCTGCTGCAGCGACTGGGCGAGAGGTGCAGACTCGGGCTGTGCTATGAGCCGGCCTTCTCCTGGATGTATTCCCAGGCCTGTCCGACAGTCGTGATCTTCTCCGCGTCCTCGTCAGGAATCTCGAGACCGGTGTTTTCCTCGAACGCGTAGATAAGCTCGACGAGGTCGAGAGAATCGGCGTTCAGGTCCTCCTGAAATGAAGCGTCCATAGTTACCTGCTCGGGCTCGCAGCCCAGACGCTCGACGATGATGTTCTTGAAGTCCTCGAAGCTCAGCTTTTGAGTTTCCATACGCGGTCTACTGTACACGAGGCCGGTGTCGCGCAAGGCCGGATGGGCCGGGGCTCCGCGCGGCCCCGGCCCGACGCCGGCAATCACCTACCGGCGGGTGTTCAGCGCCTGCTGAGGGGGTGCAGGGGCCATGCCAAGCTGCGTCATCAGCTGGACCTGGTCGAACATGAGGCGTGCTTTTTTGATCAGGCCGCGGTCGACCTCGAAGACCTGGACGTAATCGCCCCTGACCTTGCGGCCCGTTGCCGGCACGTCGCCCATGGGAGTCTTCAGCGTTCCGTTATGGGTGCCGACGAAGACGGCTTCGACGACGACCTGGTTGCCCTGGGCAAAGATGTTCTTCGTCTCGAAACGCGCGTCGGGAAACGCCGTGATCCAGTTCTGGTTGTACTCCTTGATCGCCTGCGGTCCTTTGACCGTCATGTCGCCCGGCGCGGTCAAGACCGAGTCCGGCGCCGAGTCGCGCGCGGCCGCTTCGAGGTCGTGTGCGTTGATCGCCTTGTAGGTCCGCTCGACCACGGCCTTCGCCTCGCTCTGAGTCGATGCCGCGATCTCATAGATCTCGCGCGTCGGACTGGCGTCGGAAGCCGCGTACTTCTGAAACCCGGCGATGAGCTTCTCGGCCTTCGGTCCGAAAGACTTCGCCGCGGCGTCGTTCTCGTAGAACGCGATGGAGAGAGTGTCGCCCGTCTCGCGATTGATGAGGAGGGTCGCGGAGCGTGCGCCTTCATGGGTCGCGATCGCCGGCAGCGCCGTCTCCTTGTACTCCTTGATGGCCTTGTCCAACTCTGACTTCTTGTACTTGGACTTGACTACGCCTGCATTCATCGCTCACCTCCGTGAGAAAGCCGAGCCAGGCAGTGAACCAGTACTCGATTGTCCGCCCGCCTCGGCGGAGGGCGTCAAGGCGCAGAAGGCCGCCAGGCGACGATTCGTCGCCTAGGCCGTGAGCTCGAGCTCCTGCACGGCGGTGGGGGTGGCGACGGCGGACGCCGCGCGGCCCGGCGCGAGCTCGCGCATCATGCCCGTCAGGGCGCGCTTCGGCCCGACCTCGATGAACATGTCGCACCCCATCTCGAGGAGCGATCCGATGCATGCCGCCCAACGGACGAGAGACCGGAGCTGCATCTCCATGACGTGCGGAATGCGATCACCGCCCTGGTGGGCTCGCCCGGTGAGGTTGGCCATCACTGGGATGCGCGGCGAGCGCCATTCGACCCTGTCCAGCGCTGCGCGCAGCCGTTCCGCGGCGGGCGCCATCAGCGGAGTGTGAAACGCGGCGCTGACGTTGAGCGGGATCACGCGCTTGGCGCCGGCGACCTGAAGCCGCTGCGTCGCGACCTCGAGCCCGGTCATCGTGCCCGCGATCACCGTCTGGGTGGGGGTGTTGTAATTCGCCGGCCAGGCGTCGTTCATGCCGGCCAACGCAACCTCGATGGCCTGGGCGTCGAGGCCGAGGACCGCCGCCATGGAGCTCGTTCCCGCGGGCGCCGCTTCGGCCATCGCCTTGCCGCGCTCGACGACCGCCTTGATCACCTGCGGTGCGGTGACCGCGCCGCCGGCGGCCAGCGCCGCGTACTCGCCGACCGAGTGGCCCGCCGCGCCCGTGGGCTCGATGCCCCGCCGCCGGAGCAGCAGGGTGAGGGCGATGCCGACGAAGCAGAGCGCGGGCTGGGCGTTTTGCGTCAGGCGGAGCTCATCGTCGCTGTCTGTGGTGAGGAGGCGGCGCAGGTCCACACCCGCGGCCGACTCGCACCTGTCGCAGAGCGCGGAGACCTCTTCGTCCTGGAGAAGCTCGGTCCCCATGCCGGGCTGCTGCGAGCCCTGGCCGGGAAAGAGGAACGCTATAGAAGATGCCACCAGCCCCTCCGGCGCTTCGCGCCACCTCCCCATGAATGGGGAGGAGCCACTTTCTAGCTATTCCTTCGCTTTGATCACTTCGCGGCCGCTGCCTGCGCCGTAATGGCCGCAGTTGGGGCACACCGTGTGCGGGCGGCGCATGTGCTTGCAGTTCGGGCACGGCTGGATCTGGACGAGGGCGAGCGCGAGGTGCGAGCGCCGGCGTCCCTTCTTCGACTTCGATAGCTTGACCTTCGGCAGAGCCATGGGCTCCGGGGATTTTACCGGAAGCTAGCTGCCGGTCGCCTGGTCGGCGGTCTCCTGCGGTTGAGGCTGGTTGGCCTGCAGGGCCTCCACCCCACGCCGGACGGTTTGCAGCGTGCGGCCGAGGTGGGCTTCCAGCTGCTTGAGCTGCTCCAGCGCGTAAGCCTCCGCCTCGCGGATGATCTGGTCGCCCTTGGCCTGCGCGTCCTTCACGACCTGGGCCGAGTGGCGCTCGGCGCGGCGCAGGATCTCGTGTTCCGACGCAGCCTCCTCCGCGCGCTCGTTGGCCCGCGACATGGTGCGCGCGGCTTCGGCGTGCGCCTCGGTCATGATCCGCTGCTGCTCGGACACGGTCCAGTTGGCCTGCTTGATCTCGTCCGGGAGGTTGAAGCGGATCTGGTCGATGAGCTCCATGAGCTCATCTTCGTTGAGCATGATCTGAGTCGAAAGCGGGACATGGCGCGCGTTCTGGATCAGGTACTCGAAACGGTCAAGCAGCTCGTCGACCTTTATCTGAACTTCTCCTTCAACGCTCTCGCGA
>Ga0209806_1003149_pt1 | contig 9942 bp, 8 predicted proteins | sample GraSoiAngelo_152_FD_186166 | JGI IMG/M metagenome (GOLD analysis project Ga0209806, IMG submission 186166) | Grasslands soil microbial communities from the Angelo Coastal Reserve, California, USA - 14_1009_12_30cm (SPAdes) (version 2) | ecosystem: Environmental > Terrestrial > Soil > Grasslands ... | reverse complement strand
CGGGAAATCGCTTTGGGAGCGCATGAAGGGTTTCAAGGCAATCTGCTGAAGAGGTTGTATCACCACATGTGAGCTAGTTCCTTTTAGGTTGCAACCACTCTGGTGAGACGGTTTTCCAGAGAAGTCGCATGAAAAGATGAGAAGGAAAATGAAAGTATGACTGCAACGATTCGTGATTTGATGCTGGCCAATTTGTTTGATGTCTTTAACGAGCGTGATCGCGAACGGCGTACCACAGCGATAGCCAGGACGTATACCGATACCGTTGTGTTCTCTGATCCTAATGGCATTACTACTGGCCGCGAGGCACTCAACGAGAGGGCACAGAAGCTCCTTGAAAAAGCGCCTGATTTCGTCTTCACGGCCGCAGGCCCCGTCTATGAAACACACGACCTCGGATATCTTGCCTGGCACAAGGGACCGAAGGAGCAGCCCCCTGTCTTGAGTGGTATGGATATTGCGATTATAAGAGAAGGCCGTATCGCCGCTCTCTATACGTTGCTCACGACCTAATGGGAAGTAGGCCTTGCGGGAAGCGTTGGTGTGTTCGTTAGACCTTCTCATGCCAATGCTGCAGATGTGAAGCGGCCTGTATCACCAAGAGTAAGCTAGAACCACCAAAGGAGACACGTTTTCTATGAACCTTGAAATCACCCTGCGGGTGAATGGAGCAACACATCCGCTTGTTATCGATACGCGCACGACACTGCTGGATGCGCTGCGCGAGCGGCTCGGCCTCACTGGCCCCAAGAAGGGCTGCGACCACGGGCAGTGCGGCGCCTGCACCGTCTTGCTCGACGGCCGGCGCGTCACGAGCTGCTTGGCCCTCGCCGTCGCGCACCAGGATGCTCAGATCGTCACCGTCGAGGGGTTGGCGGAGGGTGGCGACCACCTGCATCCCCTCCAGCAGTCGTTCATCGACCATGACGCCTTCCAGTGCGGCTACTGTACCCCGGGGCAGCTCTGCTCGGCGGTCGGCATGCTGCGCGAGGTCGAGGCCGGCTGGCCCAGCGCGGTGAGCGACGATCTGACGGCTTCGCACGTCACCCTCGACGATGAGGAGATCCGCGAGCGCATGAGCGGCAATCTGTGCCGCTGCGCCGCCTATGCCAATATTGTCCCGGCGATCAGGCAGGTTGCCCAGCAGGCACAAGAACCGTTGCGGACCCAGCAAGTAGGAAAGGAGGCACAGCCATGAATCCGTTTCGCTATGAACGCGCGAGCGATGCCCCCAGCGCTGTCGCGCTCCTGGCCCAGGAACCGGGCGGTGTGTTCCTCGCCGGAGGGACGAACCTCGTCGACCATCTGAGGCTCGGGGTGCGCCAACCCGATCTGCTGATCGATATCAGCCACCTGCCTTACGACCGCATCGAACTGCTCCCCGATGGGGGCGTGCGTATCGGAGCGCTAGTACGCAACAGCGACCTCGCTGCCGATCGCACCATCCGCACACGCTATCCCCTGCTCGCCCAGGCTTTGCTCGCAGGCGCTTCGGGCCAGCTGCGCAACCTGGCCACTACCGGTGGGAACCTGCTGCAGCGCACGCGCTGCGTCTACTTCCAGGACATCTCTAAACCCTGCAACAAGCGGATACCGGGCAGCGGTTGCTCCGCGCGGGAGGGCTATCATCGCGAACTGGCCATCCTGGGGACCTCGCCTGCTTGCATCGCCACACATCCCTCGGATATGGCCGTCGCCCTGGCTGCACTTGATGCCAAGGTGCGCGTGCTGGGGCCACAGGGAGGACGGGTGATCCCGCTCACAGACTTCTATCGCCTGCCGGGCGAGGAGCCGCAGCGTGACACCGTGCTGGAACACGGCGAGTTGATCACTGCCGTCGACCTGCCGGAGCTATCGTTCGCGACGCGCTCGCACTATCGCAAGGTGCGTGACCGCGCATCTTACGCCTTCGCGCTCGTCTCGGTGGCCGCTGCACTCGAGGTCGAGGGTGGCGTGGTGCGCGACGTGCGTCTTGCCCTGGGCGGTGTGGCGCCTAAGCCCTGGCGGGCAGTGAGGGCCGAGGCGGTGCTGCGCGGCGCCCCGGCATCTGAGGAGATGTTTAGGCGGGCCGCCGAGGCCGAGCTGGCTGATGCGCAGCCCCTGCCCGGCAACGCGTTCAAGGTCCCGCTCGCCCGCAACATCCTGGTGCGGACGCTGCTTGACCTGACAGGGGAGGAAGTGCAACCATGACGATGCAATCTACTATACACGCCACCGGCGCGCCTCTCAACCGCATCGACGGGGTGCAGAAGGTTACCGGCGCGGCAAAATATGCCTACGAATATCCGGTCGAAGGAGTGACCTATGTCTTCCCGGTGCAGAGCACGATCGCCAAGGGCCGAGTCGTGTCGATCGACGCGAGTGCCGCGCGTGCGCTGCCGGGTGTCATTGCCATGCTCTCGCACGAGAACGCCCCGCGGATCGCTCCGCTGGACGACCAGGATCTGGCAGTCTTCCAATCCGATGCCGTCGCCTATCGCGGGCAGTTCGTCGCGGCCGTCGTCGCCGAGACGCTGGAGACCGCGCGTCAGGCAGCGAGTATGGTCGCCGTGCGCTATGAGGATCAGCCGCACGACGTCGAGCTGCGCGCCGACCGCAGCGATCTCTACAAGCCAGAGTATGTGCCGCAAAAGGCTGCCCCATTCTATGCGGCGGATAGCGCTCAGGGTGATGTCGAGGCGGCGCTGGCGGCCGCGCCGGTCTCACTCGACCACACCTACACCACGCCCGCCGAGCACCATAACCCACTCGAGCCGCACACGACCCTGGCGATCTGGAGTGACGACGGCAACGGCGAGAGCGTGACCGTCTACGACACGTGCCAGGGGGTGGACATCAGACTGAATGACATCGCCACCGCGTTTGGGCTCTCGCCCGAGCGCGTACGGGTCATCGCGCCCTACGTCGGTGGCGGGTTTGGGTCCAGGGGATTTACCCATCCGTATGCCATCCTCGCCGTCATGGCAGCGCGCGTTGCAGGACGGCCGGCAAAGTTCGCGCAGACGCGGCAGCAGATGTTCGGACCGGTGGGGTACCGCTCGCCGACCATCCAGCGCGTCCGTCTGGGCGCCGGTGGCGACGGTCAGCTCACGGCGATCGCGCACGAGGTGGTGGCGCAGACCAACGCGCTCTACGAGATGACCGAACCAGCCGCCGTCGCCACACGGACGATGTACGCGGCGCCCAACCGCCGCACCACCCACCGGCTGGCGCGGCTCGACCTGCCGGCGAACTCGTGGATGCGCGCGCCGGGCGAGAGCCCGGGCATGTTCGCGCTCGAGTCGGCGATGGATGAGCTGGCGGTGGCCTGCGGCCTCGATCCCATCGAACTGCGCGTCCGCAACGAGCCCGCGGTCGATCCCGAGACCGGCCGTCCCTTCAGCAGTCGCGGCCTCGTCGCCTGCCTGCGCGAAGGGGCCCAGCGCTTTGGCTGGGCGAAGCGCGACCTGCAGCCGCGGACGCACAGGGCGGGGCGCTGGCTCGTCGGGACCGGGGTGGCCGCCTCGACCTATCCGGTCGTGCAGTTGCCTGCAAGCGCGCACGTTGCTGTTGACGCAGCGGGACGGTATCGCGTCCGCATCGCGGCGGAGGACGTCGGCCAGGGTGCCTGGACCGTGCTGACCCAGATCGCGGCCGACGCGCTGGAGGTGCCCGTGGAGCAGGTGCAGCTGGACATCGGCGACAGCGCCCTGCCGCAGGCGTTCCCGGCCTGGGGCTCGACGGGCACCGCCTCCTGGGGGTGGGCGATCGTCGATGGTGCGCAGAAGCTGCGCACACGGCTGCGCGACGAGTTTGGGGGCGTGGTGCCCGCCGCGGGGTTAGAGGCGGACGGCGCCTTCAACGGGAACCCCGAGGCGCAGCAGTTCTCGATGCACGCCTTCGGCGCCCAGTTCGCCGAGGTGCGCGTCAACGAAGACACCGGCGAGGTGCGCGTCCCGCGGCTGCTGGGCGTCTTCGCCGCCGGACACATCGTCAACCCGAAGACCGCCCGCTCGCAGTTCCTGGGCGGCATGACGTGGGGGCTGTCGATGGCCCTGCACGAGGAAAGCGTGCTGGACCCGCGCTTCGGCGATTACGTGAACCACGACTTCGCCGAGTACCACATCGCCACCAATGCCGACGTCGGGGAGATCGACGTGAGCTGGATCGACGAGGAGGACCCTCACGTCAACCCCATAGGCGTGAAGGGCATTGGCGAGATCGGCATCGTCGGCACCGCCGCTGCCATTGCTAACGCCGTTTATCACGCCACCGGCATCCGTGTCCGCGATCTGCCGATCACGCTCGACAAGCTCTTACGCTAAGGAGGCACTCATGTTCAAGATCTTGCTGCAGGGCTCCCTGGCCGCAGGATCGGCGGTCGGCGGGATCGCCTACGACGCCACAGGCCCCGGCGGCGCGCTGACCCTGCTGGGCCGCGCCGGCGCGGCCATCAGCTCTCCGCCAGCAGGCTTCGGAGATCTGGCCCGCGAGCGGGGCCGGGAAGCGCCGGCCCCGTCGCAAGGCGCGATCGACGGAGCAGGTAACAGCGCACAACGATCACGCTGAAGTTGCCGTTCGCGGCCAAATGGAGGCCGCTGCCAGAAAGGAAGGAACTACTATGCCCAACGCAGTTGTGATGACTGGATACGGACCACCTGAGGTGCTGAAGTGGGCCGGGGTTCCGCAGCGGGAACCGGGTGAGGGACAGATCAGGATCAAGGTCAAGGCCGCCGGCATCAGCCCAACCGATCTCGTCCTGCGGGCCGGCTATGTCAAGGCCATCCCGCTGCCCCCGAACGCCGTGCTCGGCTTCGAGGCAGCAGGCACCGTCGACGCGGTCGGGCCCGGTGTAACCGGCACGTCCATCGGCGACGGCGTCACGGCCCTGCTGTTGGGCCTGGGCGGGTACGCCGAGTACGCGCTGGCGTCGATCTGGACCCGCAAGCCAGACACCGTCTCGTGGATCGATGCCGCCGCGCTGCCCAGCTCGGCCGAGGCGGCCGTCGGTGTTCTCCGGCAGCTGAACGTCAAGAGCGGTGAGACGCTGCTGCTGTTCGGCGGCGGCGGATCCGTCGGCATCATCGCGACGCAGCTCGCGGTCGCCCGGGGGATCAAGGTGATCAGCGCGGTCGGCGAGCACGACGAAACGCTCGCCCGCGAGCTGGGAGCGACGCCGGTGCGATACGGCCCGGGCCTGGCCGGCCGGGTCCGCGCGCTGGGCGCGGTGGACGCCGTGTTCGACGCGGCCGGCAAGGGTGTCCTGGCCGACGCGATCGCCCTGGCTGGCGGACCCAGGCGGGTCATCACCTTGGCGGACCCGGCTGCCGCTGACTTCGGCGTCACGTTCTCCCAGTACACCACCGACCGTGCTCCCGGTGCCCTGGATGAGACGATCGCCCTGCTGGCCGATGGCCGGCTCCGCCTGCGCGCGCACACATCCATGCCCATGCAGCAGGCCGCCGAGGCCCACCGCCAGCTGGAAAGCGGCACCGTCCACGAGCGCATCATCCTCACCCTCCAGTAGCGCGGGTGAGGATGATGCGAAGGAGGCCTTTAGCTTCACTCACACGATCGCTCCTGCTTCGCGATCATTGAGGGGAGGGGCGAAACAGGAGAAAGGAAAAATACATGAGTACCCATTTTCATGTGTCTGGAACAGGGGTGACTGGCCCACTCGCTGGTCTCAGGAGCCACTATAAGTGGTGGGTGCTGGTGACGGCCATCTTTGGTGCGTTCGTCAGTATCCTGGATGCCACCGTCGTCAATACCGCTCTGCCACATATTCAGCTTGCCTTTGGCACGGATTTACACACAGCCTCCTATGTGGTCACAGGCTATCTGCTCGCACAAGGCGTGGTGATTGCGGCGTCAGGATTTCTCGCCAATCGCTTTGGCATCAAACGGGTGTATCTGCTTTCCCTGGCGTTGTTCACGTTCTTCTCAGCCCTGTGTAGCCTCGCCTGGAATATCGATATCCTCATTTTCTTCCGTGTGCTTCAAGGAGCAGGAGGAGCAGCGCTCTTCCCGCTCTCGTTTTCACTGGTGTTCGGAGCGTTCCCTGAAGAGCAACGCGGTCTGGCCAATGGCATCTTTGGCATTCCTGTGCTCGTCGCTCCTGCGCTGGGTCCCGTGATTGGGGGCTATCTTGCCCAGTACGTCGATTGGCGCTGGATTTTTTATATCAACCTTCCCATTGGCATCATTGGCATCATCATTTGCTGGCGCATGATGCACGAGTCTGAGCTTCAGCGCACGTTGCCATTCGATCTGCGTGGCTTCCTGCTGATCGCCAGTGGCTTAGGGCTGTTGCTCTTCGGCCTCTCGAATCTCGCCTATGATGGATGGGGCTCTCTGCTCACGGTCACAGGTCCCAGCATCCTGGCACTGCTCCTGCTAGCTGCCTACATTCCCATCGAGCTACGAACGGCACAGCCACTGTTGGACCTACGCCTCTTCAAGAGACGCAACTATTTGGTTGGGAGCCTGATCACCTGGGTCGCGTTCGCGAGCCTGTTTGGCTCAACCTTCCTGTTGCCACAATACTTACAGGTCTTACGCGGCTTATCGTCATTTCAAGCTGGATTGCTGCTGGCCCCACAAGGGCTGGCCTCGATGGTGGGAACCATTGTGGTAGGCTTGCTCTACAGTCGTCTGGGCGCGCGTCCTCTCGTGATCATGGGAGCGATTGCCGTGGCTCTTGCTACCTATCTGCTGAGTCAATGGTTGTCGCTCACCTCCCTGTTTGCCGAGTTGATCCCACTTCTGATGGTCCTGGGATTTGGACTCCCTTTTCTTCTTCAAGCAACGAGCACCGCCGCCTTGACAGGCATTGAGGGAACGACCTTACCAGGAGCCAATACGCTCCTGAGTGTCTCGCGTTCGGCGGTCTCCTCCCTGGCCGTTGCCGGATTGGTCAATCTTGTGCAAGCACAACGTCTTGTCCATCAGGCAGCACTTGCACACCACGGGCCAGTGAGCGCGGCCGTAGCCCAACAGGCACAAGCTCTGGCCTATCAGGATGTGTATCTGCTTTCGGCTCTGTTCACGCTTCCGCTCATTGTCCTCGCGTTTTTCCTGAGGACGCAGCGTCGCGCTCAGAAGCCAGAGCCGACGACCACATTTGGCGTGAGTCCACAGACCCCCGAAGCAGCCATTGAGACTCGCTAATGGAACAGGTATGCTGATCCCGAGTGTGTGAATTGCGTAATTTCGCTGTGATTGGATATCATGGGAGGAGAGGATGTTGGAGGCGCCGGGTGCGTAAAATTGCGTATCGGCGCGGCTGTTGGGTTCAGGTGAAGCCCCACAGGGAGAAGAGCGGCGCGTCATCCATCGTCTGATCAAACGGGTGACCGAAACCACTAGCGGATTACTGCTAACTTCGTGTAGAATGGCAGCAAATGTACATCACGTCCTGGAACTTGTGATGCCGTGTCGCCGTGAAGGAGAGTTTCTATGAACGACCTCTGGCGGGCTTTGCGCTACTTGAGGAAATATTGGGGCACGACGCTCGGAGCTTTCCTGAGCCTGCTCATCGTGACGGCGACAAACCTGTTTAGCCCGCAACTGCTGCGCCTGGTGATTGACCAGGGTATCAGCGCCCAGAATTTGCGCGTTATTCTCTTGACCTCGCTCGGCTTGCTTGGGGTCGCCATTGTGCGTGATAGCTTCACCTTTACACAGAGTTATTGGAGCGAACGGGCCAGCCAGGGAGCGGCCTACGATATGCGCAACGCCATTTTCACTCGACTTGAACATCTCAGTTTCAGCTATCACGATAAAGCCCAGACGGGCCAGTTGATGACTCGCGTCACCAACGATGTGGAGACGGTACGCGCCTTTACCGGAAATGGCATCCTGCAATTGCTTAATGCTGTCGTAATGCTCATCGGCAGCGCTACTATTTTACTCATCACCAACTGGAAACTCGCGCTGGTTGCGCTGTTGATCATACCTGCCATCCTCGGCGTCTTTCTCTTCTTTTTGACCAAAATCGGCCCTCGTTTCAGAATAGTGCAGCAAAAGCTGGGCAACCTGAATACGGTGCTGCAAGAAAATCTCGCGGGAGTGCGCGTGGTCAAAGCATTTGTACGCGAACCGTATGAGCAGGAGCGGTACCGCAACGCCAATAACAGCCTTTTACAGGAAAACCTGGCGGTCGTGCGTGGCACCTCGCTCACCTTTCCACTTATTTTCTTCATTTCCAACCTCGGTACGCTTGCCGTTATCTGGCTAGGCGGCGAACAGGTGATCGGCGGCAGCCTCAGCATTGGGGAATTGGTGGCCTTCACCTCCTATCTCAGTTTCTTGCTCCTGCCGGTCTTTATATTAGGCAGTACCATCACATCGCTCTCCCAATCGGCGGCCTCGGCGCACCGCATTTTTGAGATTATTGACACCCCTATTGAGGTCAAAGATAAGCCGGATGCCGTTATTTTGCCACCCACCCAGGGCAGCGTTATCTTTGAAGATGTCTCGTTCCGCTATGCCGGCAGCGAGACACTCTCGCTCACCGATGTCTCATTTGTCGCCGAACCTGGGCAGACCGTTGCTATTCTGGGACGCACAGGTTCGGGCAAATCCACGATTATCAACTTGATACCGCGCTTCTACGATGTGACAAGTGGCAGCATCTCTATTGATGGATTCGATGTACGCGATGTGACGCTAGAGAGTCTGCGGTCACAAATTGGCATCGTATTACAAGAGTCAACGCTTTTTAGCGGCACCATCCGCGAGAATATCGCCTATGGAAGAAGCAACGCTACCGAGGAAGAGGTTGAAGAGGCGGCGAAAGCGGCCCAGGCCCATGATTTCATCATCGGCTTCCCTGACGGCTACACTACCATCGTAGGTGAGCGCGGCGTGGGGCTGAGCGGTGGGCAACGCCAGCGTATCGCTATTGCCCGCGCCCTTTTGCTCAATCCACCACTGCTGATTCTAGACGATAGCACGTCGGCGGTGGACGCAGAGACCGAATACCGGATTCAGCAGGCGCTGCAACACCTGATGGCGAACCGCACCTCATTCATTATTGCCCAACGTATCAGCACCGTGCGCAATGCCGGCAAAATTCTGCTCATAGATGACGGTCATCTCGTCGCACAGGGAACGCACGAAGTATTGCAACAAACGAGCTGCCTCTACTGCGAACTGCTCGAGTCGCAGCTCATGAACGACCAACAAGTGGCAACCGTCGCATAGAACAAAAAGTGAACTATGGCACAACGCATAACAACAGACAAGGTACATGTCTACGGCCCGACAAGCGGCGCAAGCAACAGCAATGAAAAGCGTACCAGCAGCGGCGCGGTATTGAAACGCTTACTACCCTATCTTGCCCCATTCCGCCAGCAACTTAGCTTCGCATTTGTCCTGGTCGTTGTCACCGCCCTTGTGCAAGCAGCAGGACCGGCGCTGATTGGGCAAGCCATTGACTTCTACATCGTAGGCAAAGATCATAACGGCCTGGCCCGCACTATGCTACTCCTGTTGGGTATTTATATCGTGGGACTGGTCGCGCAAGGCGGACAAATCTACCTGATTAGCTCGATAGGGCAACGCTTCCTCTCAGAACTACGGGCTCAGATATTCGACAAAGTGGAGGCGCTCTCCATCGCCTATTTCGACAAGCACAAGGCGGGCGATCTCATGTCGCGCCTGCTCAACGATATCAACACCATCAACCAGTTGCTCAGCCAGGGATTGACGCAGGTTATCGGCAGCGTCTTCTCACTGGTCGGTATTGTGGTGGCGATGGTTGTGCTAAGTATTCCGTTAGCACTCGTAAGTTTCATCGTTCTGCCCATCATGATATGGATCACGGTCATCTTCGCGCGGCGATCACGTGTCACCTTCCGGCAGACTCGCGCTGTTATCGGCATCGTCTCCTCGGAACTGGAAGAGGAGTTGACAGGCATCCGCGTAGCGCAAGCCTATAACCGCACCGAGGCCAACATT
>Ga0209806_1003148_pt1 | contig 9944 bp, 9 predicted proteins | sample GraSoiAngelo_152_FD_186166 | JGI IMG/M metagenome (GOLD analysis project Ga0209806, IMG submission 186166) | Grasslands soil microbial communities from the Angelo Coastal Reserve, California, USA - 14_1009_12_30cm (SPAdes) (version 2) | ecosystem: Environmental > Terrestrial > Soil > Grasslands ... | reverse complement strand
GGCGGAGGGGCTGGGATTTGAACCCAGGATAGGCTTGCACCTATAACAGTTTTCAAGACTGTCGCCATCAACCGGACTCGGCCACCCCTCCGTTGGGCGGAAAGCGATTATCGCGCCCCGATCAGCTCGACCCCGCCCATATATGGCTTCAGCACTTCAGGCACGGCGACCATCCCGTCTGATCGCTGATACGTCTCGATGATCGCATCGATCGTCCGCGGCAGGGCTAATCCCGACCCGTTGATCGTGTGCGCGAATCGCGGTGGCGTCCCGCGGCCTGCGCGATACCTGATGTTCGCCCGCATCGCCTGGAAGTCGTTGAACGTCGAGCAGGACGAAACCTCCAGATACCGATCGAGTCCGGGGGCCCATGCATTCAGGTCGTATTTCTTGTACTGCGCGAACCCCATGTCACCGGTGCACATCGCCATCGCCTGGTAATGCAGACCAAGCCGCTGCAGGATGTCCTCCGCGTCGGCAGTCAGCTTCTCGAACTCGTCAAGCGACGTTTCCGCCGTCGTCACTTTGACGAGCTCGACCTTGGAGAACTGATGCATGCGGATGAACCCCCGCGTGTCCTTGCCGGCCGCGCCGGCCTCGGTGCGCCACGAAGGCGAGTACGACACGTACTTCAGCGGCAGGCGGTCAGCGTCGAGGATCTCCTCGCGGTGGAAATTGGTGACCGGTACTTCGGCAGTCGGTATCAGCCACAGGTCGCGGTCTTCGACCTTGAAGAGCATGTCGGCAAACTTGGGGAGGTTCGCGGTCCCGGTCATCGCGGCGGAATTGACCAGCATCGGTGCCCACAGCTCCGTGTAACCATGCTCGCGTGTGTGGACGTCGAGCATGAGCTGGACGAGCGCGCGTTCGAGTCGCGCCCCGTCACCGACCAGGAACGCAAAGCGCGATCCGGCAATCTTGACCGCACGTTCGAAGTCCATGATCCCCAAGGCCTCGCCGAGGTCGTAGTGCGTCCGCGGTGGGAAGCCGAGGTCGGGCTTCGTCCCCCACTCCCTGATCACGACGTTTTCGGCCTCCGTCTCACCGATGGGGACCGACTCGTGAAAGATGTTTGGGACACGAAGCAGCAAATCGTCCAGCTCACGCTTGACGGCATCTGCCAGCGCCAACTCGGTCTTGGCCGTCTCCGCCATCTCGCGCAACCGCGTCTTCAGCGCTTCATCTCGCGTCCTCGCGAACTCTTTTGAGAGGTCGTTCTGCTGGGCCTTGATCTCTTCGGCTTTGTGCTGGTGGGCGCGCCACTTTTGATCCACCTCGAGGATCTCGTCGACCGGTGCCGGCTCCCCTTTGAGCTCCGCCGCCCTCCGCACGACGTCGGGGTTCTTGCGGATGAATTCGAGCGACAGCACGATTACGTCTCGGCCTTCATCACCGGGAAAAGGATCACGTCCCGGATCGACGGCTGATCCATCAACAGCATCACCAGCCGATCCAGGCCAAAACCGAGCCCGCCGCACGGCGGCAGACCGTACTCGACGGCACGCAGGAAGTCCTCATCCATCGGATGCGCCTCCACGTTTCCGGCCGCTCGCAACGCCGCCTGCGCCTCGAACCGCGCCCGCTGGTCGACCGGATCGGTCAGCTCCGTGAATGCGTTGGCGTATTCACGGCCGAGAATGATCAGCTCGAAGCGCTCGACAAACCCCGGATCGTCTTCTCGCCGGCGCGCCAGTGGAGAGACCTCGACCGGGTGATCGAGGACGAATGTCGGCTGCCGCAGGCGCGGCTGCACGTGCTCCTCGAACAGGTCGTTCAATTCCTCGCCCGCCGCGTGCTTCCCCGTGTATTCGAGGACCAGGTCCGCCATTCGCTCCCGCCTGAAGGGCGGCGTCAAGTTGACTGACTCGCCCTCGTACGACGTCTCGAGCGGCCTGTTCGCCGCCATCGCAGAGACGACGACGAGGTCTTCGACCAGCTGCATCATGTCCTGATAGTCGGCGTAAGCCTGGTAGCACTCCATCATCGTGAACTCGGGATTGTGTCGCGGCGAAAGGCCCTCGTTGCGGAACACACGACCGATCTCGTAGACCCGCTCGAATCCGCCAACCAGCAGCCGCTTCAGGTGCAGCTCCAGTGCAATTCGCAGGTAGAGGTCGCGACCCAACGCGTTGTGGTGCGTTTCAAACGGCCGCGCGTGGCCACCACCGGGTATCTCCTGAAGCACCGGTGTCTCGACGTCGATGAAGCCACGCTCGTCGAGCAGGCCACGCATCGCGGTGATGATCCTGGTCCGCGCCCGAAACACCTCGCGCACCTGGGGGTTCGCGATCAGGTCGACGTAGCGCTGCCGGTAGCGAATCTCCACGTCCTTCAAGCCGTGCCACTTCTCGGGCAGTGGACGAAGCGATTTCGTCAACAGCTGGAATGACTGGACCTCGACTGTGATCTCGCCCCGTTTGGTGCGGAAAACGGCCCCCGTGACGCCAATGATGTCACCGAGGTCGAGGTCGGCGAACCGCGCGAACTCCTCCTCGCCGAGGAGGTTGCGGTTGGCCATCAGCTGGATCCGGCCATGCCCGTCCTGCAAGTCTGCGAAGACCAATCCGCCCTGCTGCCGCTTGACCATCAGGCGGCCGGCGACAGAAATGGGTTCGGTCCTCTCGGCCTCGCCGAGGAGCGCTTTCGCGGCTTCAGTGGTGTGAGTCGGTTGGAATCCCCGCGAGTATGGGTCGATGCCGGCTGCGCGCAGACGGTCCACTTTTTCGAGCCGCTCGCGCATGAACTCTTCCGTCACGATCGGAAAAGGTTAATCGCTAAAGGGCGAGCTCCTGCTCCTCAGCCGCCGGAAACGAGTTCACATCAGCGCCGCCCGCGGCCCGGTGATTACCAAGTGCCTGCTCGATGAGCGCGTCGACGTCGGTGTCCGAGTGGAGGGGGTCGTGGTGGAAGAAAGCGAGCTCCTTGACGCCCGCCTGCTCGGCCAGCGATAGCGACTCCTCATAGGTCGAGTGGCCGAAGCCCGCGTGCGTCTTGTACTCCTCGGCGCTGTACTGTGCGTCGTGGACGAGCAGGTCCGAATCCCGGCACCAGTTGGCAAAGTCCTTCAATGTGCCGTTTGTCCCGTTGGCGAAGAGCGCGATCTCGTTGTCGGTGGCAAACGAGAAGCGTGACGAGCCCTCATCGATTCGGTAACCGAACGTGGGGATCGGGTGCATCAGCAGATGGGGAGTGATGCGCAGCGCGCCGACCTCGAATGTCTCGCCCGGGTTGCGCTCGATGAACTCCATCTCCGCGGGCATGTGGCTCAAGCGCACCGGGAAGTAGGCGGGGTCGGTTTGATCCGCAAACGCCGCCTGCAGCGACTTGGCGGAGCCAGACGGTCCGACGATGGTAAGCGTCGTGCCCGGCACGAACGCGGGAAGAAAAAATGGAAAGCCCTGGATGTGGTCGAGGTGCGTGTGCGTGATCAGGAGGTGCGCCTGCAACGGTTCGGTCGGGCGGAACGTGCTCCCGAGCTCTGCGATGCCGGAACCCGAGTCGATGATGAGCAGGTTGTTCTCTTTATCCCTGACCTCGATGCACGTCGTGTTGCCGCCGTAGCGAAGGGTGCGGTGACCTGGGGTCGGCCGGGTGCCGCGCGTGCCCCAGAACTTGATCCTCATCGCGCGCCGGCCGGCTGATAGATCTTCTTGGTGATGAAGACGTCGAGCAGGTCCTGGTCCAGCTTGCCCTGCTTCGCCTCCTCGCGGAGGATGTCGATCGCGGTGCTCCCAGGCACCGCCCTCTTGTAAGGGCGATCCTGCGCGGTCAGCGCGTCATAGATGTCGGAGATGGTCATCATGCGTGCCTGAATCGGGATCTGGTTCCCGGACAACCCGCGTGGATAACCAGAGCCGTCGAGCTTCTCGTGATGACCGTAAGCGATCTCGGGGATGCCTTTCATCACGGGCGTCCACGGGATCTTGCTGAGGAACTGGAAGCTGTGGGTGACATGCGACTCCATCTCGAGCCGTTCCTGGGGGTCAAGCGTGCCCTTGCGGATGCTCAAGAAGCGAAACTCCTGGGGCTCGAGCATCGGATGCGCACGCCCCGCGATGTCGTAGTAGGTCTGCTGAGAGAGGAACTCGAGCATCGACGCTTTGTCCTCGGGCATCACCGTCGGCTCGTTGGCCGCGGCGATGCTCGTCACCCATTCGTCGAGCTGCTTCATCTCTTGCTCGAGACGGCGGTCGATCTCCGCGAGCGAAGAACCGTTGCGCCCGGCACGCATCGCCTCGAGCTTCTCTGTCGCGTACTTGACCTGGACCGACCGCTCGATGAACTCGAAGCGCGACTGGATCACCTCGAGCTGACCCGGGACGAGCTTCTTGGCCTTGATCAATATGTGCTCGCGGACGCCGACCTTGCCGAAATCGTGCAGGAGGCATGCGTAGCGGAGCTCCTTCAGCTGATCGTCGCTCATGAAGAAATCGCTGAACTTCCCGGTCCCGATCTCGTTGAGCACGCGGGCGAGGCGCGTGGTCAGACCTTCGACACGGCCCGAGTGACCGGCGGTGCTCGGATCTCGCTGCTCGATCGCGGTCACGCTCGCCTGGACGAAACCGTCGAACAGCGCCTGGATCGAATCGATGAGGGTCTTGTTGTCGAGCGCAACCGCGGCCTGGCTCGCGATCGATTCGATCATCTCCACGTCGTCCGGCTGAAAGCTGACCACCTCACTGTCGACGGTGGCCACGGTCAGCCGCGTCTCGAAATGGCGCTTGGCGTTGATCAGCTGCACCGCGCCGACGACATCGTTGGTGTAGTTGCGCATCGGAACGGTGAGCATTGACTTCGTCCGGTAGCCGAACTGGGCATCGAAGCTCTTGCCTCCGACCGGTTTGCCGGGCGGGGGGTTGTAGGCGTCGTCGTAGATCTGGCTCTTGCCGACCGAAACCGTGTAGCCGACGACCGACCTCTCGTCGACCGGCACCATGAAGGCGGAGTAGGTGTTCTTGTCGATCGAGTGGTTCTGGCTCGACGCGAGGAAGAGCTTTGCCTCGCCTTCCTGGTCCATCTTCAGCCACAAGCTCGCGCCGTCCGCGTGGGTCAGCTGGCGCATGGTCGTGAGGATGAAAGACTGGAGCCGGTCGATGTCCTTCTCCGCCGAGAGCGCGATGCCGATCCGGTTGAGCTCGCGGAACTGACGATGCCGCCGGTGAGCCTCGCTTTCCAGCTGGGTCACCTGCTGTTTGAGAGCGACGTTTTCCATCGCCACCCGGACGAGCTCGCGCAGGGCGGAGGGCGAGGCGTCCTGCGGCAGCTCGATCGCCATCTCGGCCAGCCGCTCGGGTGCCTTCTGCCCGGCGCCGAGCAGGATCAGAGCCGGGTGCTCGATCGCGGCAGGATCGGGGAGCTCTTCGGTCTGGAGCCCGGCCGCGGCCAGGCCGGCGGGCAGGTCGTCATCCAGGACATAGAGGTGAAACCGCGGCACTGTCTGCATCAGAGTGTCCCGCCCCCGCCGTTCCTTGCATCTTCGCGAGGCAGGCGGCCGGGCGCCTTCGGCGCTGAAGCCTGCGTCAGGGGGCCCGGCGCTTCGTCGTCACGCATCTGCGATGCGCTCCTCCTTGCGCCACCCTTCCTTGGCTCCGACCGCCGATCTCGCGAAGCTGCTTCGGACCACTGGGGAGTGACACTCACGGGCTCTTATCTAGCACCCCCGTCAGAGTTTTGAGCGTAGATAAGGCGTAAACCCTCCAGTGTCAGCAACGGGTCGGTGGTTTCTATCGCTTGGGTCAATCCCGCCACCAGCGAGGCCTGGCCGCCGGTCGCCACCACCCGGGCTTTTCCGCCCAGCTCGTCGACCATCCGCTTCACCATCCCCTCGACCTGCGCTACGAAGCCCCAGACAAGGCCCGACTGGATCGACGCCACTGTGTTGCGGCCGATCACAGAGTCCGGGGCGACCGGCTCGACCCGGCGCAGCATGGCCGTCTGGGAGACCAGCGCGTCGAGCGAGATCTCGACGCCCGGGGCGATCGCGCCGCCCAGGTAGTCGCCCTCGGCGTTGATCGCGTCGTAGGTGACGGCGGTGCCGAAGTCGATCACCACGATTGGGCCGCCGTATTTCGAGTAGGCGGCCAGGGCGTTGGCGATCCGGTCGGCACCCACGTCTTTGGGGTTGTCGTAGCGGATGCGGACGCTGGTCTTGACTCCCGGGCCGACCATCACCGGCTCGCATTTCAGGTAGCGCCGCGAGGCTTCGACAAGGGCGGGGTTGATCGTCGGCACCACGCTGGAGATCACGACTCCGGTCACGATTCCGAGCTCAAAGCCTCGGAGCTCGAACAGCTGGCGCAGCTCGACCGCCAGCTCGTCGGCCGTCCACTCATGGCGCGAGGTCAGGCGCCAGTCGGCGGCGAGGCGCTCCCCGTCGAACAGGGCGAGCGTCACGTTGGTGTTGCCGACGTCGATCGCGAGCAGCATGGCGGCCCGAACTCTAGATGACCGGACCGGCATAGCGGCCAGCAGTTCGGGGCAGGCGCCCGCGAGGGCGCCGGTCCGGGCGCCGAGACGAAGGAAGGGGTGGCCCTAGGAGGAGCGCATCTGAGATGCGCGACAACGACGGGCCGGGCCCCCTGACGCACGTATCGGCGCCTGGAGCCCCGAAATGTGGCCGATAGGACGGGCAGGTCATCAGCTAACTGGGAAGGGCTGGCGGGTGTCTCTCAGCCCAGCGGCTTAGCCCTGCCGCCTCCCGGCGCAGGGCTCGCGCTCGGGCCGCCACCCGGCGGGGGTTCGGAGCGCCGGGCAGGTCGCGCCTGGCGAGCGAGGCTTTCGCCGGCCACGGCGCGGCAAACTTGCCGTCCCTCACCTGCCGCCCGACGATCTCATGCGCCTGGCGGAAGGCAACGCCCGAGCGGACCAGCTCCTCGGCCGCATCGGTGGCCACCAGACCGGGATCGGCCGCGGCCGCCGCCAGGCGCTCCCGGTCGAACTCCAGGTGCTCGACCATCAATGCCGCTGCGCCCAGGGAATCCAGGATGTTCTCGACCGCGGTAAAGAGCGCGGGTTTGTCCTCCTGGAGATCGCGGTCGTAGGCGAGCGGAAGGCCCTTGAGCACCGTGGCCAGGGCGACCAGCGCGCCGATCGACCTGCCGGCCCGCCCCCTCAGGAGCTCGGCGATGTCCGGGTTCTTCTTCTGGGGCATGAGGCTCGATCCGGTGGCGATCTCGTCGACTAGCCTCACGAAGCCGAACTCCGAGCTCGCCCAGAGGACGACGTCCTCGCCGAGCCTGCTCAGATGGATGGATGCAGCGACGCATGCGAATGCGAGGTCGAGGGCAAAGTCGCGGTCGGAGACCGCGTCCATGCTGTTCTGGGTCAAGACCTCGAGGCCAAGCTCCCTGGCGACCACGCGCCGGTCGAGAGGCAGCGTCGACCCGGCGAGAGCGCCCGAGCCGAGCGGCATCTCGCCCGCCGCGTCGTAGGCATGCCGAAAACGCTCGACGTCGCGGAGCAGCGGCTCCGCGTGGGCCAGTAGGTGGTGGCCGACCGTCACCGGCTGCGCGTGCTGGAGGTGGGTGTATCCGGGCATCAGCCATGCGGCATGCGTCACCGCCTTGCTCGCCAGCGCGGAGATCACCCGCGCCTCCAAGGCGATCGCCTCGACCGCCGCGTCGCGGCAGTAGAGCCTGAGATCGAGCGCCACCTGGTCGTTGCGCGATCGCCCCGCGTGGAGCGCCGCCCCTGCGGGCGTGATCTCCGTCAGCCGGCGCTCCACCGCGGTGTGGATGTCTTCGTCGGAGGGCTTGAACTTGAAGTCTCCCTCATCGAGCTCGCTCTTGATCCGGCGCAAGCCGCGCTCTATCGCGATGAGCCGCGAGCGCGACACCACTCCCGCTGCCGCCAGGCCCCGCGCGTGGGCGATGCTGCCCGCGATGTCGTAGGGGTAGAGCTCATAGTCGATCGTCAGCGAAGACGAGAAACGCTCGAGCTCAGGCAGCATGCCGCGGCGGAAGCGACCGCCCCACAGGCGTCCGCTCTTCTTCGCTATGGCGTAAGCCTCTTCGCGTCGCCCAGCAGCTTGCCGAAGTCGCGCGCGTGGAGGCGGCCCTGGACGCGCGCCGACGTGCGGACCCCCATGCCCCACAGCTTGATGAAGCCCGCGGCGGCGGACTGGTCGAACTCGTCGCCTTTGCCGTAGGTCGCGAGCGAGAGCTGGTAGAGCTGTTCCGGGGCCTTGCGGCCCACAACCTGGGAGGAGCCTTTGTAGAGCTTCAACCGCACGTCGCCGGTGACGTGGCGCTGTGTCTCGGCGACGAACGCATACAACGCGTCGCGCAGCGGGCTGAACCACAGCCCGTCGTAGACCATCTGCGCCCACTGCTGGGCGACGAGGTCCTTGAACCTCGCGACCTCTTTGGGCAGGGTGATGTCCTCGAGCGCCTGGTGGGCCTGGAGCAAGAGCACGGCGGCAGGCGCCTCGTAGATCTCGCGCGACTTGATGCCGATGAGTCTGTTCTCGAGGTGGTCGATCCGGCCGACGCCGTTCTGGCCGCCGACGTTGTTCAGAGTGGTCACGAGATCGAGGGCCGTCGTAGGTTTGCCGTCGAGCGCGACCGGGATGCCTTCCTTGAAGGTGACCTCGACGTAGGTCGGCTCGTCAGGACACTGGCGCGGGTCACGGGTCCAGGCGTATACGTCCTTTGGCGGCTCGGCCCAAGGATCCTCGAGCACCCCGGCTTCGATCGAGCGGCCCCACAGGTTCTCGTCCGTCGAGTAGGGAGAGCGCACGGTGGCCGGGACCTCGATTCCGTGTTGGTTCGCGTACTCGATCTCGTCGTCGCGGTTCATCCCCCACTCGCGCACGGGCGCGACAACCTGCAGGTCTGGCGCCAGCGCCGCGGTTGCCACGTCGAAGCGGACCTGGTCGTTGCCCTTGCCCGTGCAGCCATGCGCCACGGCCTGCGCGCCTTCGCGCCGTGCCACTTCGACCATCATCGCGGCGATCAGCGGCCGGCCCAGCGCGGTGGCGAGCGGGTATTCCTTCTCGTATACGGCTCCGGCCTGGAGCGAGGGCCAAACGAACATCTGCAGGAAAGGCGCCCGGCCGTCGGCGACGTAGGCCGCGGATGCGCCGGTCCTGAGCGCCCGCTCCTGGATCGCGTCGAGGTCCTTCTTCTCGCCGAGGTCGACGGTGAAGGCGATCACATCCCAGCCCAGGTCCTTGAGCCACCGGATCGCGACCGAGGTATCGAGCCCGCCGGAATAGGCGAGCACCAGCTTTTCAGCCGGCATGCGCCAGCAGCTCCATGAGCGCCTTGCGGGCGCCTCGACGGCGGAGCACCGCGATGATCGTGTCATCGCCCGCGACCGTGCCCGCGATCCCAGGCAGGGCTGCTTCGTCGATGCGACGCGCGACCAGGTTCGCGGTGCCTGGCGGTGTCCTGATCACCGCCATCGGTTCGACGACTTCCACCGAAAGCACCAGCTCGCGAACCAGTGCGGCCTGGCTGCGATACCCGCTGCCGGACCGCACCAACCCAAGCTCCTGGATGTCGCGTGAAACCGTGGCCTGCGTCGCGTGGATGCCGCGGCGCGCAAGCGCATGCGCGATTTCCTGCTGCGTGTGCACCGCGCCACGGTTGATGACATCGAGGATCGCGCGGTGCCGCTCGCCCTTGGTCGCGGTCACTTCAGGACCTGCTGCATCGTGTGCTGCGCCTGGTCGATCTGCGCGGCGGTGACGATGAGGGGCGGCACGAAGCGGATCGAGTGGTCATCGACCGCGTTGACCACGAGGCGCGCGTCCAGGCATGCCTGCTGAAAGGCCTTGGCCCGAGGCTCGCCGAACTCCATCGCCTGCATCAGCCCGACGCCGCGCACCTCTTTGACACCAAGCCCGTGGATTGCGCCGTGCAGCACCTCTCCCATCTCCGCGGCGTGGCCGACCAGCCCATCGCGCTCGATCACGTGGAGCACCGCCAGCGCGGCGGAGCATG
>Ga0209806_1003147_pt1 | contig 9946 bp, 9 predicted proteins | sample GraSoiAngelo_152_FD_186166 | JGI IMG/M metagenome (GOLD analysis project Ga0209806, IMG submission 186166) | Grasslands soil microbial communities from the Angelo Coastal Reserve, California, USA - 14_1009_12_30cm (SPAdes) (version 2) | ecosystem: Environmental > Terrestrial > Soil > Grasslands ... | reverse complement strand
CATGGAGGACTTGGAATTCCGCTCGGATCTTTGGCAATCCGGTGCCGCGCAGGGCTCGCCCGAGGAACTGGAGGTTCTCTCCGCCAGTTTGAGGCAGGCCGTCGAACCTCTTTCCGAGAAGGAAAAATGGAAGCTCGCCGCAGTTTACGCTGGAAAGTACGGCGACGCGCACCGCGAGCCCTGGGACCAACTGGTCAGCTTCGTCCGTCTCGTTCACCGCGAAGCCGCGAAGTCTCAGGAATCTTTCGTCAAGCATGGTCCTCATCTTTCGAACAACCTGGCCTACGAGGATCAGGAGCGCATCGCCGGCGAAATCCTCGCTCATCTGGAGAATGGGGGCAAACTCGGTTCTGTCACGCTGCTCACACACAGAGCGTGGAGCCAATTCATCGAATCGACGAAAGTCAATAAGGCACACCCGCGCTTGGCTGAACATTTTCAAGCTTTAGGCAGGCGTGCGCGTCTCAAGAACCTGCGCGAAGATCTGTCCGGCCGGTGGGATCGCCAGATGGCAACCCTGGGTACGCCGCCCTCCAGCGAGATGGGCGAAGAAATCGAAAAAACGCTGTTGCAGTATTGCGATTCGATCGAGGATTGCCTGAGCTGGCACAGCCACACGTGGCGGCCGCTCCAGCAGCAACTTGAGGACCTTGGCTTTCGCTGGGAGAAATTTCTTGCCGAACAACCTGCCATTGTCGGCCCCGACGGAGAATTGCTGCGTATCGGCAAGGCGGTGAGCAATTCCCTGCTCACTATCCTCGACTCGCGGTTCAAGAAACTGAGGCTGCTTCAGCTTGAGAAAGAGATACGCGATCTTAAAGCAGGTCTTAAGTTTGCCGTGCGCGTCGCCAAATCGTCGAAGGCGACTGCCAAACTTCTCGCGGCCGTGAGTGATGAGGATTCCGGCGAATACCGAGACGCCTACGAGCGTTTACTCGAACTTAAAAGCCGACAGGCAGACCTCGATTTGCGCCGCGCCTTGCTGAGCAAGCTCGAGAGCGCTGCTCCTGCGTGGGCCAGCGCCATCCGCAATCGAACCAGCGTGCACGGACGTGGCGAGCCACCGCGCGATCCGACTGGTGCATGGACTTGGCGCCAACTCAACGACGAACTAGATCGTCGCGCCAGTGTTTCGCTCGAAGTTCTCCAGACAAAAAGCGAAAAACTCCGAGAGCAACTGCGCCGCGTCACTGTAGGCCTGATAGACAAGCGCGCCTGGTCGGCTCAAGCTCGGCGCACTTCTCCACGGCAGCGGCAGGCGCTAGTGGGCTGGCTGGACACCATTCGGCGCATCGGCAAAGGCCACGGAATCCGCGTTTCACTGCTACGAGCGGAGGCTGCAAGGAAGATGTCCGAGTGCCGCAGCGCTGTCCCTGTTTGGGTGATGCCGCTTTCCCGTGTGGTGGAGAATTTCGACCCACACATAACTCGCTTTGACGTGGTCATCATCGATGAAGCCAGCCAGAGTGACGTCATGGCCCTGGTGGCTCTTTACCTCGGGAAGACTGTCCTCGTCGTCGGCGACCACGAGCAGGTGAGTCCCTCCGCTGTCGGTCAGGACCTCGGGATTATTCAAAACCTTATCTTCCAATACCTGCCTGGAATTCCGAACTCTGATCTCTACGACGGCCAAATTTCCATTTATGACCTCGCGCGACAATCCTTCGGGGGCACGACTTGCCTGGTTGAACACTTCCGCTGCGTGCCGGAGATCATCCAATTCAGCAACATGATTTCTTACGATCACCGCATCAAGCCGTTGCGCGACGCCAGCCGTGTCCATCTCCGCCCGCACACCATTGCGTATCGGGTGGCTGGCTCCAGCCGGGACGGCAAGATCAATCGCCAGGAAGCCTTGGGCGTCGCTTCATTGCTCACCGCCGCGATGGAGCAGCCCGAATACAAGAAGAATGACGCGGGCCAACCAACAACGTTTGGCGTGGTCTCGCTGGTCGGCGACGAGCAAGCTCTTGAGATCGATAGTCTGCTCCGCAAACACATCTCGCCGGATAGTTACGAACTCCATCGCCTTCTCTGCGGAAACGCAGCTCAATTCCAGGGTGACGAGCGCGATATTGTCTTCATCTCGCTGGTGGACACTGCGCAACGAGGTCCACTCTCCCTTCGTGACCAGGAATTATTCAAGCAGCGTTTCAATGTCGCTGCTAGCCGGGCACGTGATCAGATGTGGGTTGTCCACTCACTCAGCCCGCAGAATGACTTAAAGCCCGACGACCTGCGCCGCCAACTCATCGAGCACGCCCAAGACCCCAGCCGGCTAATGCACGCACTGGAGGAAAAAGAAAAGCGCACGCAATCTCCTTTCGAACGGGAGGTCATGAAAGGCCTCGTGGCTGCCGGATATCGAGTTGCGCCGCATTGGCGCGTTGGCGCTTTCCGAATCGACCTGGTCGTGGAGGGCAACGGCAGGCGCTTGGCGATCGAGTGCGATGGCGATCGCTACTATCCGCTTGAAAAACTCCCGCAAGATATGGACCGGCAGGCGGTCCTCGAACGCATGGGGTGGATCTTTGCTCGCATCCGCGGGACTGAATTCTTTCGCAACCCGGAGCGGGCGATGAAACCCGTTTACGAGAAGCTCCAGCAGCTGGAAATCTCGCCTAATGGCACAAGCCCGTCGACTGCTAAGAAATCGCAGCCGTCGGCCGATCTTATCGAGCGCGTTATCAGTCGGGCCGAAGAACTACGTCGGACGTGGACAAATACAGAGCCAAGTTCGTCCCGGCGACAGGCGTCATCGCAGGCTGCCGGACAAGTCACTGTGTCGTGAAGTGGGAGCAAGTCGACTAGTGGGCGGCTCCTGTCCAGGTAATTGAGGTAGGAGATTTGGCGGAATTTGCTTCTATAACAGGCCGCACGCATTCGCGCCGAGCCTAATTTCAGTTGCACGCATGGGGCGCCGCCCATTCCAAATGAAGACTTTCCTGTAAGAGTTCACGCAGGCGCCTGCGGGCCCGGTGAAGCTGGGCCTTCGAATTCCCGATGGACCAATCCATGATTTGGGCGATCTCTTTGTGCTTGTAACCCTGGATGTCATGGAGTTCGACGACCAATTTGTGACATGGTGTCAACTGTTTGATCGCTCTTTCCAAATTGACTCGGTCGATCGATCCAGTCAATTGCAAGTCGGGGGCACCGAGTTCCTCGCGTCGGCCACCGCGATTGCTCCCCGATTCATCCATATTCTCAGGTGAGGCTTCCGGCAAGGTTTTCTTGCGAAAGCGCATCAGAACTAGATTTACCGCAATCCGGTGCAGCCAGGTTGAAAAAGCCGAGTCGCCGCGGAATGTCTGGATCTTGCGCAAAACCGTCAAGAATGCTTCCTGAGTGAGGTCCTCCGCCTCGGCTGAATTTCCCGCCATGCGCAGACACAAGGCATAGATGCGTCGGCAATGCGCACGATAGATTCGCTCAAACGCATCGGAGTCTCCACGCTGAGCTCTTCGTATGGTTTCACTTTCCGATAACTCGGCCCATTGTTCCGAGAGATTAGCCTGTTGCCAGAAAGTATCCGCGGTTGTGGAAGAACCAATCATCTTCAGTCTTTATTCCTCTCAAACAAAAATATGAGAGCTCAACGTGTCCGGAGACTTTCAAGCAACTTTGCGGCCATACCCCCGTTGATTCCGGTAATAGGCTGAAATTTCAAAAGTGTAGCGCGCAGTTGAGGCGCAACTTTGAATTGTGCAGACAACCCAAAGCGTGTAGATTTTTCCAAGCAAGCGGACTTCTTGCGTGAGCCACAATTCATGGCAATTTTTCTGCTGCCTTCCGCAGGGCACTCGCGTTGAGTCTGTGTCATGGCTTTATGGCGATACCTTCTGGGAGAAGCGCCACTCCCGATATCGTTGCTACAACCGTGTTGGTGGCAGTGCTGATTACAGAGACGTCGTCGGACATCCTGTTCGAGACGTAGGCGAAGGCTCCGTCTGGAGTAATGGCCACGCCTCTCGGAATACTTCCAACCGGGACCGAAGCTGTCGCTGTGTTGCTGGCAGTACTAATCACGGATACGATGTTGTCTCCGTTCGTGGCCACATATGCGGAGGCCCCGTCTGGAGTGATAGCAATGGCGATGGGATAAGTCGGCGTCGAAACCGTCCCCACAACAGTGTTGTTGGCCGTGCTAATCACCGAGAGACTGGATGACAAATAATTTGCAACGTAGGCAAACGCCCCGTTCGGCGTGATGGCCAAACCAACGGGGTTGCTTCCTACCGGAATGGTAGCGACGACGCTGTTAGATGCAGTATCGATCACCGATACGTCGTTCGTGGCCTGATTTGTAACGTATGCGAATGCACCGTTCGGCGTGACAGCCACGCCCCAGGGGTTCGTCCCAACAGGGATCGTTGCCACTGTAGTTTGTGTCACAGTGTTAATCACGGAAACGTCGTTGGAATTCTGATTTGCGACGTAGGCAAGAGCTCCGTTTGGAGTAAAAGCAACACCCACGGGGAAACGACCGACGGGTACGGTGGCCACCACGGAGTTTGTAGCAGTGCTGATGACGGAGACGTCGTTGTTGCCGAGGGTGCCAAGGAACCACCCGGAATTAGTTATGTAAGCGAACGCCCCGTCCGGCGATATGGCCGCCTGGAGTGGCTGAACCCCAACGGGGACGACGGCGACAACGGAGCTGCTTGCGGTGTTGATCACCGAGACGGAATTCGACTTGTGAGTTGGCACGTAAGCGTACGACTGGGCGGCAGCCGGAACAACCGAAAAACCGACGAATATCGCCAAGGCCAGCCATGAGAACGGCCGCAACCATCTCAACGCATGGCATTTTTGCAAATTCCCCGACCTTAACGCAGATACCTGATTAGCAATCCTCATCCACTCCCCCCCATTAGTCTTAAGTCGAACCGGCCGGTGGTTCGAAGTCTCAAGGGAATTATTCTCCCACATAGGGAAATACAGTATGGAGGGCCGCTCAACAATCCGGTGAGTACCCCCATCTGAGCGACAAACACTGTCCAAAGCCGCATAGGGGAATCCCCTTATAGTTTGGAGGGACAGAAATCCCCTTATACTGTTGAGGAACAAAGTCCATACGGAAAACGGGGCAATCAGCTACTTCTCGCAGGAATGGTTCGGGAGCGGGCACCTACAATTAAGGTCTTTACCTGAGGGCCTATGCGGGGTTTAACTTGATTGAGAAGGCGGGTATCCGATGGTATTGACTATTAAGGTTTCTGTGCTTTTAACCGAATCGACCCGAAATAGAACTTGTTCGAGCGGAGGAGAAAAACCTTGATTTCGAAACGTGATGTTGCGTCCGTACCCCCCGAATCGAAGCGGAACGAAGAACCATCTGAACTTCTAAGGGAACTAGTGGCTCACCTCCGGCAAAATCGAACCCAATTGCGCGAAGAATGGGTGGTGCGCATCTCGGAGACGCGCCTGCTGACCGCGATGACCAAAGAAGAGATCTTCGCGGAAGCGACCTCGGTGTACGACAGTTACGTGGAAGCTCTCGAAACCGAGGCCTTCGAAGCGTTGCAGGCATATGCGAGAAATCTCTCCGAACGCATCATTCCCCGAGGCGTTGAAACGCACGAAGTCGTGGGGATCGTCCTGTTGTTGCGCGACGTCCTTGCGCGGTCTCTCTTCGCGAAATACCAAAATGATTTCAAGAAACTGAACCGCATTCTGGACGCCTATGAGCCGGCGGCCAACCGCATCGCAAACACGGTGGCGGTCGGCTTCGTGCAAGAGCGCGAGCGCGTCATTCGCCAGCAACAGGAAGCGATCCGCGAACTCTCCACTCCCGTGCTGCAAGTTCGTGAGCGACTCTTGATTCTTCCTATCATCGGCGTTATCGACCCGCAGCGTGCCCGCCAATTGACGGAACAGCTCCTTCGCGGAATTCGCACGAACCGCGCCAAAGTCGTGGTGATTGATATCACCGGCGTGGCGGCCATGGACGTCACAGTGGCGAACCACCTGGTGCAAACGGTTGAGGCGTCGCGGCTCCTCGGCGCGACGGTCATCGTCACAGGGCTTTCGCCAGAGATTGCGCAAACTCTGGTGACGATCGGTGTGGACCTCGGCAAGATGAATACTGTCGGCGACCTGCAGGGTGGCATCGAGCAGGCGGAAAGACTCTTGGGATACAAAGTTGCGACTCTGGCGGAACAAAGCTAGACAAAGCAGAGGAAGGGCCACGTGGAAGTTCCGATTCTCAAGCAGGGCGCGTTCCTCATCGCAACATTTCAGGCCGCTCTGTCCGACGCGGACCTCAACCAACTGCGCATGGGCTTAGTCCAGCAGGTTGTTAAGTTTCGTTCGCGTGCGGTTATCGTCGATGTCACCGCGATGGACGTGATGGACTCGTTTGCATCGCGGACGTTGCGCGAGATTGCTCACATGATCCGGCTGCGCGGCGCAGAGACAGTTATCGTTGGAATCCAGCCCGAAGTAGCTTTTGCGATGGTGCAGCTTGGCTTAACGCTGGAAGGCGTTGCGACTGCGCTGGACTTGGAAGAGGGTTTGGCGTACTTGAACGAGAAGTTCAAGGTCACAAACTGAAAGTGAGCGATAGTGTGGTTGGGGAAATCCGGGTGGCAATCAACTCCGACCAGGATATCGTCTCAGCCCGCCAGAAGGGGCGGGTGGTGGCGAATGAACTCGGGTTTTCTTCAGGTGACGCCACGCTGATTGCCACTGCCATTTCAGAACTCGCCCGAAACATCGTGTCTTACGCGCGCAAGGGACAAATCACCATCAAGAAGGTGAACGGTCATAACCGTGAAGGCATTGCCGTCATAGCCGCGGACGAAGGTCCAGGGATCGCCGATATTCGTCAGGCACTGCGCGATGGTTTTTCCACTTCTGGAAGCCTTGGACTCGGTTTACCTGGGGTACGCCGATTGATGGACGAATTTGAAATCACTTCCCAACCCGGCAAGGGAACAACTGTGGCGGTGAAGAAGTGGAGACAATAAGGGAGCCGATGGTCGAATACGGCGTCGCCAAATACGTCCTTCCGGGCCAGGGAGAATCTGGCGATCACCATCTGGTGTGCTGCAACCGGAGCGGGATTCTGATCGCGGCGATTGACGGGATAGGGCACGGCGAAGAAGCTGCCAGCGTCTCCAAGGCTGCGGCCGCGCTTATCCGAAGCGCTGCAGACGAACCAATTATCTCGCTCGTGGAACGATGCCATGAGAAACTCCGGTCAACTCGCGGCGTTGTTCTGAGCCTTGCTCTTGTTGACCCTGAACACGGCATGATGACCTGGCTCGGTGTCGGCAATGTGCATGGAGTGCTGATGCGCTCGGATGCGAAAAATGGAAATGCGCAGGAGTCCCTTCTTCTGCGAGCTGGCGTTGTCGGTTCCCAGTTACCGGCCCTTCAAGCCACGGTGATTCCCGTTGCGAAGGGAGACACACTCTTTTTTGCGACAGATGGAATCCGGAGCGATTTCCCGGCATCACTCTCCGCCCGGGAGAATCCGCAAAGAGCCGCGGATAGAATTCTCGAGCAGTATCGGAGCGGCAATGACGATGCGCTTGTTCTAGTTACGCGAATAACGGGTATTAATCCATGAAGACCGCAATTCGAGGCAAGACCAGCCCGCAAGCGAATTTTGAAGACGAATACCGCTCTTCCTTGCGTGAATATGCAGCAGGGGGAGGCGAGCTCGCGCTGGGCCGGGCGTACGAGCTCGGCCGTCGAGCGCTTAACGAGCAAAAGAGTCTCATCGAGATGGCTTCCCTGCATCACCAAGCTGTACTTGCGTTGATTCGCGATGCCGAGAGTGACAAACAGCGGGAAGAATCCATCCGAGCAGGCTCCGAGTTTCTCGCCGAGTGCTTGTCTCCCTATGAGATGGCGCACCGCGGATTTCAGGATGCCGTGAAGGCCTTGCGCCAATTGAACGAAACGCTTGAGGAGGAGATCAAGCGGATCGCATACGCTGTGCATGATGAGGCCGGACAGCTACTCGTTGCTGTTCACCTCGCGCTGGCGGAAATGGCCTTGGAACTGCCCGAGGCCCAGCAAGGACAAGTTACGCGGATTAGGGAATTATTGAATGAAGTTGAGAAGCACTTGCGACGGTATTCCCACGAACTTCGGCCAACGATTCTAGATGATCTTGGCTGGGTCCCGGCGATCCAGTTTCTGGCGGACGGAGTTTCGAAGCGGGCCAACATCCCAATTCGAATAGACGCGATCTTTTCCGGGCGCCTGGCAGGACCGATCGAGACGGCGCTCTATCGCATCGTTCAAGAAGCGCTGAACAATGCCGTCAAGCACGCAGCGGCAAAGAATATCTGGGTCCGTGCACGAAAAGAACATCACGGGCTTTGTTGTTCGATCCGAGACGACGGGGTGGGATTCGACCCTGACCAGGCTCAGACCGCATCGCACCGAAAAGGGCTGGGACTAATTGCCATGCAAGAGCGTGTTAGCGCGATCGGCGGAACACTGCAAATCGAATCCCGCCCGGGCCACGGAACCGAGCTTTCCATTCGACTTCCATTGGAGGATAGCCATGCCAATTCGAATCGTACTCGCAGATGACCACGTGCTGGTGCGCCAAGGTCTAAGATCATTGCTGGAACGTGAGAAATTTCAAGTCGTGGCGGAAGCGTCCGATGGACAAGATGCAGTCCGCTTATCGGAAACGCACCACCCGGATATAGCAGTCCTGGATATCAGCATGCCTACGCTCAACGGCATAGTTGCGGCTCGCGAACTGAGCCGGTGCTGTGCAAAAACGAAAGCCATCCTTCTGACGCAGCATGAAGAGGATCAGTACATCTATGAAGCGCTGGAAGCCGGCGTGAAAGGATACGTGCTGAAAAATCAAGTCGCGAGCGATCTGATTCACGCAATTCAGCAGGTTTCCAGAGGAGAGTTCTATCTAAGCCCGGGGATTTCACGCGCAGTGGTCGAAGCCTATCGGTCCAAATCGGATAGGCCTGTCGATCCTTTGACGGTGCGCGAGCGACAGGTGTTGCAGCTGATTGCGGAAGGAAAATCCACAAAAGATGCTGCTTCACTCCTGGGTATCAGCGTAAAAACGGCCGAATCACACCGCATGAGACTTATGCAAAAACTGGATATCCACGAAACCGCGAGTCTTGTGCGCTACGCAGTCCGCCGGAGATTAGTGGAGCCTTAAAGTTAAAGGCTCGGACCGGTGTGTCGGTCCGGTGGAGAGACGGTTTGCGCTTCAATGAAACCCTAGACCCCGATATCCCCGCAATGCTCGCGTTTATAGGCAAGCGCTATTGTTGAGCTTTCGCAGCTGCTGTCCGGCCGCAGTGTTGCCTTTTTTCGACGCTGCGCGCAATAGGACCCGCGCTTGTTCACAACTCCTTGGAACGCCGTCGCCCGTCAGATATAGCTGAGCAAGGGCAGCCTCCGCAGAACTATCCCCAGCCTCTACTGCAGACCACAGCTGTTGTGCAAGGGCGCTGCGATCACTCCTCGAATGCGTGTCCGGAGAATGTAATCGGGAAACCGGAAGATCGATCTTGCGAGTGTCCGTAGGATTTCCTGCTTCAGTGGCTGATGCGGCAGATGATGCAGGGCGGGATTCATCCGGCGTCTCCGTTGAGGAAGCCTCTCGAGTTAGGTCTGGGACAGGCGGAGGGTTTCCAGAGCCAGGGCTAGGGTCCGAGGTCTGAATATGCAATGATGAAGAGGCTTCCCTTGGTGCATCCGAATCGCTCTTGAGTTTCTCCCCAAAACGGATGAGCGAGCTCCCTACGCCCTGACGAACATTTCCCAAGAACAAGAAGGCCGCGAAAACGAGGGCAAAAAAGAGAATCCCCAGTGCGACACCGCGAACCAGCGGCGCGAGAGAAGAAGGCGTCTGACTTCTCTGCGAGAATGGCGCTGACAGGCGCGCGGTCGGCGGGATATTCGAAAATCGAGGCGCTGATACTGGGGCATGCGTCGCGAGAGG
>Ga0209806_1003142_pt1 | contig 9952 bp, 7 predicted proteins | sample GraSoiAngelo_152_FD_186166 | JGI IMG/M metagenome (GOLD analysis project Ga0209806, IMG submission 186166) | Grasslands soil microbial communities from the Angelo Coastal Reserve, California, USA - 14_1009_12_30cm (SPAdes) (version 2) | ecosystem: Environmental > Terrestrial > Soil > Grasslands ... | reverse complement strand
GCCGCGGTGGAATCAGCAGAGCATTTTCGGTGGGACATCGACGAGCTGTTGCCGGGGCTTGCCGCAGCTTGGCCGCCGCCGTCGGCGCCCGAGCCGACGTTGCCGCTTTATACAGCGTCCAAAGGCGAGCGCAAGCCACCCAAGCTGAGCGCCTCGCGCGGCTCCGCAAAAGCGCAGATGCCGCCATCCTCCGCGGCGGCGCCAAGCACGAAAGTGAGCGCACGGTCTGGCGCGACTCCTCCGTTGCAGAAGGCGCGACCGTCTCAGACTTCTCAACGCGTCACCAATACATCTCTTGCTGAACGGCGGGAACTACCATCGGTCGCACCCACTCAAGTTCCGACCGAGCCGCGCGAACGTGTCAATCCAGCAGCGCCGCTCGCGAAGACCGCGCAGCTGTCCGTCGAGGTCTCGCACGGCGTGTCGCACATTGAGGGGGCGCCGAAGAGCGCAGTTGTCGAGGAAATCGAATCGGACCCGAATGCCGTAACCGATCAAGTGGAGGTGCTCACCACAAGGAGCGAGCGGCAAATTGGTGCCGCGACGGCAGCACCGCTGCCACCGGCTAGCACGAGCAGCACGGAGTTTTGGCTCGACCAGAAGCTTCTCGACGTTTCCAAGCCCGCGCCTGCGCGACCGGAACCGGACTTGCGTAACCTCGATGCTTCTGCTCGAACCGAGCCTAAACGAGTCATTATTGCGGACTTCCCCGCAGTCGACTCCGTGCGCCCAGAACATCACGCCGTAATTGCTGCTCCCGCTCCGGCGGCTGATACCCCGGGGAAGCTACCCGTCGCAGCCGCAGAGGATGCGGATTCGGAAGCACTGCAAAGCCGTGTGGCAAAGATCGGCGCGCTCGTGGACTCGGCAGAAACACACCAAAACAGTGCGAACGCGCCTCAGAGCGATGCCAAGGCATCTGTCGCGGCTGCGCCGCCCGCCGGTTCGCCTCAGCTAATTGCACCTGAGCCGATCGGCCCGAGCCCGCCGCCGGGCACTCCGCAGTCCGCGGACGCGCGGGCAGGCGCTCCCTTGATGGACCGTACTCAAACGGTGCGTGCGCTCACACCCCTCGAGCTCGCGGACGGCGAGGCCTCTTGCTGGTTCGCCATTCAACTCATGCTTCGCGAAGAGCCGATCGATGCCGAGCAGGTGCCGAACCTCCCCATATTTGCAGAATACAGGCTGTACTCGATTACAGGTCTAGAGCAGGACCGCGTGATGCACGCGCTGCGCGTCGGCTTCTTCTCGAGCGAGCTCGCAGCGGAAGCGGTGGCAGGTTATCTCGGGAGCTACTTCGACTCCCCGGTCATCAAGCGCGTAAGCATCGCAGAGCGTGAGCGTTTTGCAGACACAGGCGTGGCAGCTCGCAAGGATGTCGGTACAGCAGCGATGCACGCCGTGATTGAACTGGCGACCCCGGCGCCTCCGGCAGAGCGCCGCCTCGCGGCTCCCTCTGACAGGCGCGCGGCTCCCTCTGACAGGCGCAAGAGTGCTGCGAGCCAAGCAACGTCGCTCTGGTCTCGCCTGCTTGCGTCGCGCCATCGGTGAGATTGCGAATTAGCCGACGCTGCCAGAAATAGGGGGGCGAGCGTGCTAACGGCCGGCGACGCGGCGCAGGGCGGTAGCGCAATCACCCATCCGACTGCAAGAAGTGCGAATCCGGCTCGGCGACCGGAGCCTAGAGCGCTTCATCAAAGTCCGGATGTACGGCTTCAATCTGTTCCTCCGCCCCTCCGCCTGCGCTTACTGAGGAGCGCCTTGCAAGGCGGGAGCGACCATGTACGTCACCTATCTCATCGGAATCGACAACTTCAAACGTGGTAGCGGGGGCGCGATTCCGACTTATAGCACCACCGTCATTCCATTCACGAGCGCGGACCGCCGCCGCAAGAATTCCTCCGTCCAGATTCCCAACCACTGTTGTAACGGACACGCTCTCACACCCGATAACGTCCGAATAGACCATCGTGAACGCCGCTGGCGCTGCCGACGGTGTGGTAACGACCGCGCTGCGGCATTTGGGGATGGGCAACGGACAGGCTGAGTGCGCTCGCATAGTCAGGAGCACGCTCCCATCGGATCGGTATGTCGCCCTTCGCAACGGATGAAATCGCCTGGACCCGATTGTCGCACGCGAAGACTGCCCGAGGCGCCCGTACGGTGGCGCAACGCCTTGCAACGGTCTGCACCCAAACGCATCACGCAGCGTAGTTTCTGCTCGATGGGATAAACTTAGCTTCTCGTCTGCGTTTGCGTTGCGAGAAGCAAAGCTCGGCGCAAAGAACAAGCGGATTTGCTCGCCGACGAAACCGTGAGAGCAGGGGATGCCGTGCTCGAGACCGACAAAGTACCAGTGCCTGTCCGGTTTCACCTCGACACGAAAGGGCGCGTCGTTAGCTTCGCTATGAGACATTGATAACACCGCTCGCGCACAGCTCGGACCGACTGATGCCGACACCCGAGATGCACCGAATGCACGCGACGGGTGAGCTGCGTTTTCCTTTGTTCGCGCCATTGTGTGGAACCTGACGACGGACGCCAGCCGGCTGGACCTCGCACCCAGCAGCCCGTTTCGCGTCTCCGCGACGCTCGAGCGGACGATCTCAGCCACATGGGCCACCGCCTCTAAGAGGCGCGAGAAACGTCATCAGTCGGAAGAGAACTCAATCGACCCGAACTGTCGCTGACACCGTAACCGTATTGACGCCACTGAGAGGCGTTGCGCCTGCGTTCAAAACAACAATGTCAGTCACGGTGCTAGGCACGCCATCCTGCCCGGCATGTATGGTCACGTGAAAGACGCACTGTCCGGATGTCGTGGAAATACCAGTATTGGTCGAAGCGTTCATCACTGGAACCAGAGACACGCCCGCTTGCCCCACCAGGACTTTCACATTAGAGGGTGCAGAAGCGCCAGGAGAGCAATTCGCCGTATCGTCGGTAATGGCGATATGCGCGCTGGAGATTGTGTGTGGAGTCGTGTCAATAAACGGGAAGACAGCGCCCGGAGCCAGGCCGGAAAGCATGGAGCTTGCCACTACAAACTGACTGCCATCGCCGTTTGCGGACGCTTCCCTGGCAGGCAATACCACAGCGAGCGAAACGACCAGACCAACTGCGAGAACCACATAGTACTTTCGAGTCTTCATGGGGACCTCCTCTGAACTGATTCTCGAGGGGCCTGATCCCCTCGGCCAGCATCCGCGGAGAAAGCTACGATGAGCCGGGAAGGGCCTGCAACAGGCAGTTGCGGGCTGTCCGCTGATGCCCGCTCGTGACCGCGTCGGGACGAGCGTAATTGCCGGGGGACGGTGCACTGCGGTAAAGTTTCGTGCAAATTCAAGCGATTTTTCGGTAGGTCTCTCAGATTGCTCGTGGACGGTCCCGAACCACACAGCCGGGAAGAGCGCTCCGGGTCCCGCACGTCGGATCGTCTGGACTCCTGGAAAGAGATCGCGGCGTACTTCAAACGGGATCAGCGCACTGTGCGCCGCTGGGAAGAGAGCGAGGGCCTGCCGGTCCACCGGCATCAGCACAAATCTCGCGCGGCCATCTTCGCCTACAAATCTGAACTCGACGCGTGGTGGGACAACGGCCGCCAGAGGTTGGAAGGGGACGCGCAAACTACGGCTGCGAGAGGAACGAGACGGCTCATCTGGCCGGCTGCGGCAGCGGGGATTTTGCTAGTCGTTGGCGGGATGTTCGCACGCCACTGGCTGCGGGACAGGAGCATCCGGGCTCACGTCCAGTCGATTGCGGTCCTGCCGCTTGCGAATCTCTCTCAGGATCCAGGGCAGGACTACCTTGCGGATGGGCTAACCGAAGCTCTGACGACCAATCTCGGAAAACTCGGCGCCCTGCGCGTTATTTCCCGGACTTCGACTGCGCAATACAAGGGCACAAAGAAATCCATTCCCGAAATTGCACGCGAGCTGCACGTGGATGCGCTGGTAGAGGGTGCGGTCATGCGCTCCGGAGACAGGGTCCGGATTACGGCACAGTTGATTGAGGCACCGGCGGACCGGCATGTGTGGGCCGAAACCTATGATCGCGACGTCCGGGACGTGCTGGCATTGCAGGCTGATGTGGCGCGCGCGATTGCCGTGCAGATCCGTGGGAACCTATCCTCTATCCCGGCACCGCATGAAGCGATCCCGCTAAATCACGAGGTGTATGAGCTATATCTAAAGGGCCGCTACGCGCGGGATGAGGGCAGCGAGGATGGCCTGAAATTGGCCTTTGAATACTTCCGGCAGGCCCTGGAGAAGGATCCGCAATACGCACCGGCCTACGCGGGACTCGCCGACTGCTACGCCCATCTTCCCTTCTACTCGGAAACCCGTCCGGCAGAGGCCTTTCCCAAAGCAAAAGCTGCCGCGCTGAAAGCGCTGCAGCTCGATCAAACCCTGGCCGAGGCACATGCTTCCATGGCTTACGTGGAAACCTATTACGATTGGAACTGGCCGGGCGCCGAGGCAGAGTTCAGAAGGGCGCTTGAACTCGATCCAAATTATGCGGAAGCGCATCACTCCTACAGCAGATTCCTGGCTTCGCTAGGCCGCGTTGAGGAGGCCCGCGCGGAACTCAAGCGCGCCCAGGAGCTCGACCCGCTTTCCCTGTTGGTTCAGGCCAATAGCGGAGTCATCTCCTATTTTGGGCGGCAATACGACCAAGCCATTCAGGAACTGCGACAGATCAATCGCCTGGACCCGAAATTCTCTGTACCTTACTGGGGCCTTGGCCTCTGTTATGAACAGATGGGCGTGTATGAAGAAGCAGTCACCCAGTTGCAGAAAGCCATCGACCTCTCGGGGAGAGGGGCGAATGGTATTGCTTCTCTCGGCCACGCATATGGTCTGGCTGGTCGGCGCGGTGAGGCGCTGAAAATACTCCTCGAATTAGAGGAACGCGCCAAGAAGAGCTACGTATCCTCTTACCAGATTGCATTGGTTTATCTCGGTCTGCACCGGAACGATGAGGCATTGAAACAACTGGAGAACGCTTATCAAGAGCGCTCCACTCTTCTCACCTACCTTAAAATGGACCCCAGATTCGACCCGCTCCGCTCGGATCCACGCTTTGAGGACCTGCTCCGCCGCATTGGGCTTACGCACTAATCAGCGCCGCGATCACAGCGTCATCGGCCAGCGCGGCTTGCGGGGCCAGGCAGGATGATCGATTGAATCTAAGCAGCAGGTTGAAATGACGAAGGAGAAGGCGAGATGACGAAGTTCTGGGTCGTGCTTCTTGGAGCTGCACTGCCTCTGACCAATCCCGTCGCGCAGAGTCAGCCGGACGCTCGGCAGAGAGTCATCGAACGCGCAAAGTCGCTCGAATTGAGCACGCCTTACGTGCCGCCTCCCGGCGATCCGATGGAGCACTACGCGTCGGGATACGCCAAAATCATGTGCTCGTCAGTGTTCATCACCGGCCTGGATCCCGCGTTCGCTGCCGAGAACGTCGGTTATTTCACAGCTCCGTACGCCGAGCGCGCGAAGCTCGGCACAGCGATCGACCGCGAGAAGCGCACGGTGCAGGTCACCATGCCCAATGGGAAGGTTCGCACAGCCAAGCAGGTTGCCAGTCAGGGGTGCGTGACGCTGCCGATCGGCCAAACCGATGTGTTCTTCAAGCCGTCGATTGTGAAGAGCGCGCTGCCGGATCCAAAGACACAGCCGTGGCCGATGGGCGACGTACTTCCCTCCGGGACTCTGCCGCCGGAAGTCAACCAGGCCAAGATTCAGCAGGCGGTAGATGCGGCCTTCGACCCCGCGGGCATGACCGCGGCGTTCGTCGTCACGTACAAAGGGCGGATCATCGCCGAGCGCTACGGCGAGAACATCACACGCACGACGCCGCTCGAGGGCTGGTCGATGGGGAAGAGCATAAGCGCAACGCTTATGGGCATCCTCATCAAACAAGGCGCGTACGAGCTATGGCAGCCGGCGCCAATTCCTGAGTGGCAGACTCCGGGCGATTCGCGCGCGAAGATTCGCATAGCCGATCTCCTGCACATGTCGAGCGGCCTGAGGATCCGCGCGCCACAGGATCCGGACTACGACGAGAAGGGTCCGTATGCCGATCACTTCTATCTCTACACAGGCAGCGTTGACTCCTTCAAATACGCCGCCACTCGTCCGCTGCAGTGGCCGCCAAATACCATTGGACGCTACCACAATACCGACCCGGTCCTCACGAACTACCTGATCCGCCTCGCCGTGGAAAAGCGCAATGAGGACTACCACTCGTTCCCCCAGCGCGCGCTATTCGACAAAATCGGCATCCGCACGATGGTGCTCGACACCGACCCGTACGGGAATTTCCTGCTGCAAGGCTATGAGCAAGGCTCCGGCCGCGACTGGGCGAGACTCGCAAATCTCTACCTGCAGGATGGCGTTTGGAACGGGGAACGCATTCTGCCCGAGGGTTACGTGAAGTTCGTGAGCACGCTCGCGCCTGCGTGGGAGGCAGACAAGCGTCCAATCTATGGCGGGCTGTTCTGGCTGAACGGCGACGGCACATTCCCTGCGCCGAAGGAAACGTTCTACATGAACGGCGCCGGCGGGCAGTTTGTCCTCATTATCCCCTCGTACCAACTCGCCATCGTCCGGCTTGGACACTATAAAGGTGCCAGTGCTGGCGGTCTGGCGCTGCGGAAAGCGGTTGCGATGATAATGGATGCCGTTCCCCCCGTGGACAGATAGATCCCTGGCTTGGATTACTGCCACGTGCCAACGGGCCAACGACAGCTTTTCTCGTTGCTCTGTGACCGAAAGGGTCAACAGGCGCAGTTCACTCCGAACAGGCCGATTCCGGCCTTATGAGCGCGCAAATTGCTCGCCGCAAACCTGACAGTCGCGGGTCAACGGTCACGAAGTAGGAAAGCAACAACTGGACCGTCTCAGGCGCCCTCACGGCCACCGGCAAGCCTTTGCTGGCGAATGACCCTCACCGTGTGATTGCTCAACCCTCATTGCGCTACATAGTGCATTTGAACGCGCCAGGCTGGAACGTCATTGGTGCCGGAGAGCCACGTTTGCCAGGTGTCGCCGCGGGACACAATGAGCGCATTGGCTGGGGTTTCACCATCTTTGGAGTAGATCAGGAGGATCTGTATCTGGAGACGCTGAACCCGGGCGATCCCAAGCTCTACAAGACTAGGAACGGCTGGGCGCCCATGCGCGAGGAGCACGAAACTATTCGCGTACGCGGCGCACCTGACGTGCCGGTTGTCCTCCACTTTACGAATCACGGTCCCGTAGTGTGGGCGACGGCAAGCGGGCTCTCGCACTGCGATGGATCGGCGCCGAACCGGGAACAGCTGGTTACCTAGGCTCCTTGACGCTTGACCGGGCACACAACTGGCAGGAGTTCGAACGTGCGATGCCGCACTGGAGAGTGCCTTCGGAGAACATCGTATACGCCGATCGGGACGGCAATATCGGCGAACATTCGACCGGGTTGGCGCCGCTGCGCTGAACAGGCCCGCGATCGAGCAGGCCTTTCAGATCTGGCGCAGTGTATTCGCGGCGGCGTTGCCGGTGCAGCGTTCTACGTCCACTTCGCGGAACATCCGTCACGACGTGGCACGTGAAGCTGCCACTCACCGTCGACGGCAAAGGGTCAAAGAGCCGCCGGTGGGAGGATGTGGAATAGCGGCGATTTCGATTACTGGCGGCCAATCAGGAAGGGACGCCAATGGACGTTGCAATCCGGTGCATCGGGATGCAAAACGTCGCAAATGGTAGCGGGGGCACGCTTCGAGCTTTATAGCGCCTATCCCATCCGGGTGCCGGCGGTTCCGGCCAGCGTCTTCGCGACGCGATGAGATGCTTTGCAACGTCTTGCATTCGCGTGCGCCAGCAGAACGGGGGACACAGAAGCCACACCCGTGGAAGCAGGTGACCGAATAGACGTTTGGGCTCGCGTGTGTCAACGCCGGCCGAAAATTGCACATTCCTGGCGGTCGAAAATTGCACACTTAAGCTGAGGGGGCGACCCTCAGTGCGCCGGGATCTCCTTCTTTCTTCGTCGTAAGACGGTCTCAGAAGCAGTGGAGTCTGCGCTTGGCCGCAAGGCCAAGCGCAGATCCGCATGCTCTCGCATGCGGTAGCTGTTGCCGCGGATATTGACCACGTGGCAGTGATGCATGAGGCGGTCGATGAGGGCGGCTGCCATCACTTCATCGCCGAGGATCGTGCCCCACTCCTCGAACCCCTTGTTCGAGGTCAGCACGGTGGAAGCGTGCTCGTAGCGGTGGTTGATGAGCTGGAAGAAGAGCACCGCACCGTCGCGGCTGAGCGGTAGATAGCCGATCTCATCGACGATCAGCAATGCCGGATGGCTCAGGACACGCAGCCGCCGGGCGAGCTGGCCGGCCGCCCGGGCGGTATCGAGCGACTCGATGAGACCGACGAGCGTGCCGTAGTACACGCGCCGCCCCGACTCGGCGGCGGCAATGGCCAAGCTGATCGCCAGATGGGTCTTACCCACCCCAGGGGGACCCAAGAAGATCACGTTCTCCTTGCGCTTGATGAAGGCGAGCTCGTGCAGGCTCTCGATCTGCTCGCGACGGATCGAGGGCTGAAAGGTGAAGTCGAACTGCTGCAGCGTCTTGATCGCCGGCAGTCGTGAAGAGCGCATCGCGGTGCGCAAGCGGTGGTTGTTGCGCAGCGTGATCTGGGCGGTCAGCAGTCGCTCGATGGCCTGGCTGGCGTGGAGTGAGCCGCGATCGACGTCCGCGAGGATCTCATCGACGGCCTCGAGAGCTCCGGGTAAGCGCAGATCGGCGAGCATCGCGCGGATATGATCGCGCCGTTCCGTGGCGTTCATCGCACGGCCTCGGCGTAGGCGCTCAAGGGCCGGCGCTGCACCTCGATGCGCTGAGGCGGGCGCATCGGCACGATCGACGATGGCAGAGTGATCTGCGGATACGGTCGCGGTGCCAGTGCCCCGAGGAAAACCCGTTCATCGCGCTCGAAGCGTACCCGAGGGGCTTCGCCGAGGGTGCGGTGCCGTCGGGTGTTGCAGATCCTGTGCAGCCAGTGCTCGCTCTGGGTGTTTAAGTCCTCATCGTTCAGGAACGTGCGGCCGTAGAAGAAACTCTGCCGTACGTAGCGGATCGGCCGCTCGACCTTACCCTTGGTCCGGGCCCGATAGGGCCGGCAGGCACGAGGGCGAAAGCCCCAGTGCGCCGAGAAGCGCACGAACTCGGCGTTCATGATCAGCCCACTGCCGCCCAAGCGCTCATCCGAGAGCACCACCGAGCGCATCTGATCAAACAGCAGCTCCTGCGGCACGCCGCCGAAGAACTCAAACGCACTCTCGAGTCCGCGGATCAGCGTCGTGAGGGTCTGCCGCGGGTAAAACCGCATCCATAGCAGACGTGAGTATCCTAAGACCACGAGCAGCGCATAACGCCGTCCCCACGGCAGCTGGAAGGTCCCAAAGTCCACTTGGCCCTGATATCCCGGCGGCGTCTCGAAGCGCACCACCGGTTCTGCGGGCGCATGCGGTCGCACCTGCCGCACGAACTCCTTGAGCTGCGTGTACCCGCCGGGATAGCCCGCGCCGCGCAGCTCCTCGAACAGCCGCTGTGCAGTGAGCAGCGGAAAGGCCTCCAGCCGCGCCTGGATGATGGGCTTGTACGGATCCAGCCTTGTGGTCACCGGCGGCCGCGCTCGGTACCGGACCTCCTGGTTATCCAGATCCCGGTCGAGCTGCCCCGTCTCGATCCAGTGATAAACCGTGCGGCGGCTGATCCCGAAGCGCTTCGCCAGCTCGGTCTTGCTCACTCCCTGCTCCAGATAGTGGCGTAGTAACACTCTCGTCTCCCGTCTGTGCATGGCGATGCGCTCCTGGAAGCCTCATCGCAATGCTTGCCGGCCATTAACGAGTGTGCAATTTTGCCCCGCCGGATCTGCGCAATTTACGGGCGCCCCCTACATTT
>Ga0209806_1003137_pt1 | contig 9963 bp, 24 predicted proteins | sample GraSoiAngelo_152_FD_186166 | JGI IMG/M metagenome (GOLD analysis project Ga0209806, IMG submission 186166) | Grasslands soil microbial communities from the Angelo Coastal Reserve, California, USA - 14_1009_12_30cm (SPAdes) (version 2) | ecosystem: Environmental > Terrestrial > Soil > Grasslands ... | reverse complement strand
TGCTCGCGGAGCACTACAAATCACTCCTCGACGCCGATCCGGCTAAAGTGACCAGCGACCAGTCGGCTCAGCTGACCACGCTGCTCGACGAGTTCACCCGCGCGCTGCGTACCATTGGGCGCACCTATGGAGGGTAGCGCGCGAATGAACGGGTTGCAGAAAGTTCAGGACTTCGTGAAAGACGTGGGATTCCCCATTTTTATCGCGGTGTACCTGCTCTTCCAGGTGACGCCGGCGATCCAACAATTCCAGCGCAATCAGGAAGTGCTCATCACCAAGCTGGACGTGTTGATCTCGCTGCACCAAATCCCGACCCTGCCGATTCCGGTGCCGTATCCCAGGAGGCCCTGACCATGAGATGTATCGAGTGTGGGCGAGAAGCAGCCTCGGAGCACTTCAACAAGAAGTCTGGCCGCTGTAACATCTGCGAAGCGTCGAGCCAGACCCAACCGCACCCGGAGTCGGTGGCCGGCATCTCGGCTCGGGTGGCGGCCATCGAGAAGCGGCTCAAGATGCAGTCGCATGAGGAGGCATCCGAATGAAAGGCAGGCTCAAGTGGCTCGTGATCGGGGCGGTGGCCATCGTCGCCGTGCTGTGGGGCATGAACCTCTACAAGGGGAGAGTGAGCGTGACATGAAGCACCTGAATCGGATCTTGCTCGGGCTTGTCATTCTACTGGCGGTGTTGATGCCGTCGGCGGTGTTCGCTCAGCTGCCGCCAGGGGCCCTGTTCGCCAACGTCGTCCAGACCAACACCCTGCTGGTCGGGCCCATCGGGACGGCGACCGCGTTACGCCAAATTGTGGTCTTCACGCCGTCAATCACGCCCGTGGCCACCGCCGCGGCTATCGGGACGACGCAGCAGACGTTTACGGTCACGGGATTGGCCACGACGGATGCCGTCGCCGTACAGGGGCCCCTCCCGACCTCGTTGTGTCCGATGACGAACGGGCGGGTGTCGGCGGCCAACACGTTGCAGCTGGACTTCACCACACTAACCGCGGTGGCCTGCACGCCGGTCGCCGGGACGTACACGATCTACGCCTACAGAGCGGGCGCACCGTGACATGCCGCGTCCGAAGGGCTGGTCCGAGAAACACGTCAAGATGCGGGACGCCTGCGTGGCCAAGCTGATGGAGGAAGGGCTGCCGCCGGCAAAAACGGCCGAGCAACGGGCCATGCCCAAGCGGGCTCGGGCCTATGCCATCTGTACGGGAATGGTCGAGAAACGGCGGCGGGGGTCAAAGTAATGGCCTTCAAGGTGATTGAGCGGCGGGTCCGCGGGAAGCTGCGGAAACTCGATGGGATGGACGGGCCCGTCGCCATCGTGGATGTGGAGGATGGGCCGTTTGACTTCCGCCTCGGCGAAACCATCACCCAAATCGGATACAGCAGCACGGAGGAGCTACTGCAGGACGTGGGGCCGGCCAAGTTCAAGGAAGCGTTCGAGGACGAGCGCGTCGTGGACGTGACCATCCCCATCAAGTATTCCACATGGGAGCGCGGATGACCAATGCCAAAAGTCCTCATCGGCAAATCAGGGCACGCCATCGAGAACCCGCCAGACAAGCCGGCGGGGGCAGGTCCGCACCCCCTGCCGGCCGTGCCGGTCGGGACACCGGCGCCCGCGGCCACCGCGGTCATCACGACGCCGGCCGCGAGCAGCGGGGAACCCACGACGCGGGAATCGAAGGTCGAGGGGCTCGAGCGGGTGCTGGAAATGATCGACTTGGCGGGAGAGATGCTCGAGCAGGCCGAGCGCGAAACGGAGCAGATTCAAGAGGAAGTCGAGGAGGGGAAACCATCGCCACGCGAAGAGGAACCACCAGCCGAACCGATCAAGGGCGACGCCCCGCCGCCGGCGACGGAGCACAAGAACCCCGTCGTGGTCACAGCCCCGAAAGCGGGCACGGTGGCAGTAGCGCCGGCGAACGTGCCAGCGAAAGGCGGCCTGTTCAAGAAACTCCTCTTCGGGTAGAGGAGCCGAAACGCCCGAAAGTCGTCCCGATCAAGGGGAAGACCGGGCCGGACATTACGGAGGAATTTTGTGGCATCGTGTGGGAAGGCATCTATGAAATCCCAGCGTTGGCCGGCTACGGGCCATTCTGGCGGCTCGACGCCGACGAGATTCACGCTCATTCGGTGCCGACGGCTCGGATTCTCAGCCGGGCTTCTCCAGCGGCTCGGGACTTCATGCTACGGATTTTCGACCCCCTGGCCCTGGCCATGGCCATGGCCGTCTGTGTCGGCCGGCGGGTCGAGCTGACCAAGCAGTATATGCGGCAGTTGGAGATCGAAGGCCGGAAGGAGGCCCTGCGTGAAGACCTCGGCCGAACGGAACGACGACCACCGGAGCCACCCCCAGCCGACACGAACGGGGACGAGCCGGCGCGACGCCCTGCTGTCGTTTATCGACTTCGCGACGCAGAATCTCCTCCCCCAGCTCAGCCCGGAACGACGGCTGACCTTAGCCGGCGTAATCCCGCTGTTGAAGACCTTTATTCGCCTGGGCCTGAGAGATGATACGGTCATCGAGGAGCTGCTGGTGTATCTGAGGAGGTTCGCGGACGATGACGCTTTCGCTGCCGAAGTCCGGGCCGCAGCTCGAGCCTTCCTCGATGAGCACTTCCCTGCGGGAGATTCTCCCTCAACCCAATGACCGCGCCTTTTTCGCCGGGACCACGGGAAGCGGCAAGACCACCTTGGCCGAGCGCATGCTCCGGTACTATCCCTATGTCGTGGTGTATGACGCCAAAGGGCTCATTCGCTGGCCGGGCTACGAACGCCACGAATCCCTGGTCAGCCTCAGCGGCGCACGCCAATCGCACCTCATCTACGCTCCCAGCTGGGAGGAGTTCCGTGACCGTAGCTCACGCGAATCCTTCTTCGAGTGGGTGTACCGCCGCGGGCATTGCATCCTCTATGTGGACGAGGCCATGCTCATCGCCCGCCGCGAGGAGATGCCGGAGTTCTATTACGCCGCCTACATTCGCGGCAGGGAGCTGGGCCTTGGGGTGTGGTCGTCGTCCCAGCGGCCGATGGGGCTCGAGCAGGTCATCCTGTCGGAATCAGAGCACTTCTACGTCTTCCATCTGTCGCTCGGGCAGGACCGGGCCAAGTTTGAGGGGATCATGGAGGAGTACCTCCCCTCGTTGCCCGCGGGCCATGAATTTTTCTACATTCGCAAAGGGTCGGCACACCCCCCACGCAGGCTCGTCCTGACGGGGATCGAATAAAAGGAGGAATGGACTATGGCAGTCGCAGCATCAGTCGCACCGCCGGGACAAGGCCAGGGGAACATGATTCCCTTCCGCCGTGGGGCGCGACAGCGGTTTGATTTGGTCGGGAACGTGGCCTTCGCCAGCGGGCTCTCTGGCCTCCCGCAGCGGCTCCCGCAGGTCGGGTTCCTGAACTATGTGGCCCTGAACGTCACGGGGTCGATGAGCGGCGCCGGCGGCAACGTGTTGAACGCCGACGGCCCCTGGAACCTCATCCGCCGGGCCCGGGTCACGTTGAACACCGGCATCACGGTGGATGACTGCACCGGGTTCGGGTGGTTCTGCACGAACTTCCTGCTCCGGTCGGTCTTCAATCCCGCCGCGAGCGCCTTGGGTGACGTGTTCGCCGCCCCGGTCACAGGCGCCGCAAATACCTGGAACTGGTGGCTGTTCATCCCGGTCGCGGCCAACGACGGCCTGAACTTCGACGCCGGGCTCATCAACCTCCAGACGGAGGAGCTGGTGGCTCAGGTAGAAGTAGACTGGGCCACAGAAGCCACGGCTATCACCGGCGGCGCCCCGGCCTTCACGGTGGCCCGGGCAGACGTGCATCTCCTCTTCTACGAGGTGCCCGATCCGCGGGTGGTGGTGTACCCGCCGCTGAACCTGGTCTTCCGCACGATTGAAGACCGCACCCCGATCAACAGCACTGGGGACGCCCGATACCCGATCCTGCGGCAGGGCACCCTGCACCAGCTACTGCACATCGTGCGGATCAACAGCGTTCGCGATACGGCGGACGTGACAGCCATCCGGCTGGAGCTGAACCGCTCGGATAAGGTCTATCGGTTCCTCCGCGGCGCCCAGCTCCTCCACCAGCGCCTCCGCTACGGGAACGACCTCCCCACGGGCGTCTTCGTGTGGGACTGGTGGAACGCCTACAACGACAGCAGCCACGGCGACGCTCGGGACTTTGTGAACACCGAGGCCGTGGCCCAGACCGACTCTGTGGTGGAGATTGCCGCGGGTGCCGCGCTCGGTGGGGCCGGCACGAACAACATCGACACCGTGCGGCGGTTCGATCAAATTCTGGAGAGCTGAGCCATGAGCATCCTGGCACGGTACAGTCGCAACGCCGCGTTTTTCGACTCGTACTTCGCCCCTGGGGTAGCCTACTCGGTGCTGCCGCCCGCGGGTCGCACCGAAGGGGCCGAGAAGTCCCCGCCGGCGTTTCGGAAGCGGATCGGGTTCCAATCCATCAAGACCGTGCCGGTGCGGTGGCTCGGCGGCGGGGCCGGCGGCCTGCACCTGTACGGGAATCCGCGTGGGATCAAAGGAGAGGGTCGGATGAACCTCGTCGCGATTGGCGTGATTGTCCTGGCGTTGTACGGCGCCTGGATGTTGCTCAAGCGGTACATCTGAGGGAGGAGCGAACATGGCAGTTACAGCAGCACTCTCGATTCAGGATGTGTACGGGTCACGCGCCGGCGCCGCCCCACGGGTGACGGCCCGGGCCACGCCAGGCGCCACGCGACAGGGCACCCCGGCCTCGCAGGCCCAGGGAGTATCCCCGCGGCTGGCCGGCGTGCTCTCGCAGTCGTCGCCCGTCTATGGGATCGTCGTGGTGGTGGTCCTGTTGCTCGGGTTGCGGTTCCTGGCCCATAAGGCCGGTGGCCCGGAGGAGCTGAAGAGCGTGAAGATCAGCCCCTGGAACGCCGTGGTGATTACGCTCATGGCCATGCTGGGGTTCTTCCTCCTCAAAATCTCGCAGATTCTGTTCCCGATCCCGCATGTGGCGAACGTCATCATGGGCGCCTAACCCATGGCCACGCGAGTCCTGCCAATCGGGGCGCAACGGGCGGTGGCCACGGCCCGCCGCACACGGCGGCAAGCGGCCGTGCGCCGGGCTGTGGTGGCCCCCGCGATGGCCGTGCGGAAGCAGGTCCGCGTCCAGCCGATCAAGGTCAACGTGGTGTCGGCGGCGTCGCTCCTCTTGATGGGCGTGGGGTTGCTCGGGCTGTGGTATGTGCTGTTGTTCAAGGCTCGGGCGGCGGGGGTGCCAGACCTCCCGGTCCTGGTGCCCGGCACGGTGGTGGCCGGCATCGTGCTCCTGGTCGTCGTGGCCCGATATTTCCCGCATACGGGCGGGATTCTCTTGGTCGCGGTCGTCTTGGGCATGGCTCTACTCGCTGGGAGTACGGGCCTGCTAAGTAGTACGGTCCCAGCAGGAGGGACGCGATGAAAGCGCTGGAAACAGGCATCGGGTTGTTCTTTCTGGCCATCATTGTCGGGCTGGTGGTGACGAATCCCGGCGGTGTCGCAGCTGCGGGGAGCGCCGTATCCACCATCGGCTCGGGGGTGCTGGGCGGGTTTGCGAACTTCGCGGGACGGGCCTAGCGATGCGATGGCCAATTATGCCGGTGCCGGGGGATGAAGAAACCCGCGGCACATCCCGGCCCTACCGGGCGTTCCATCTGGCCTTGACGGAGCCGACGCTCCCGGTTCGCTTCAAGTTTCCGAACGCCCTGCCGGCGGTGTTCGCCCAGCGGGTCATCGGACAGGCCCGGAACGTCGAACCCGTGCGGTGGCCGTACCGGGGGCTGACGATCCCGGCCCTGTTCCCGACCCTGCGGAAAGGGAGGCCCTGGGAGTAGCCATGGCCGTATCCCAAGAGCAAGCGGTGTTGTACGGCGGGGCGGCAGCCCTGGTGCTCGGGGTGGTGCTGATTGCTCGCCGTGGGACGCAGCTGACCTACACCGGCGGGGGCGGGGGCGGCGGGACAGGCTCCTCGAAAGGGGCCATCGACTTGGCCGGCATCTTCGAGGGCGGGATTACGAACCGGCTCCGCATCGAATCGGACGAACGTATTGCCATAGCGAAATTGGCCGAAACAGAGCGGGTCCGCGGCAAAGAATTGGACACCCAGGCCAAGATCGAACAGATTCGGGCCGACACCGCTCAGGCCATCGCGGATACCATCGCTGGCACGAAGAAAGCCGGCGGGCAAGCGAAAGCCGGGTGTTCAACATACATTCGCGTCCTGGGATGTTGCGATCCTGGCGACGGTGGGTGCGTTGGGTTCCCGCCCATCCCGCCGTTCGTGACCTGCAATTCTTGTAGGTGAGCCTCGATGGCCGTTGCACCAGGCGAATATCAGGGCGGATACAGCGGGGGCCAGAGCGATGTGCCGAGCGATCACGATGGGGGTCAGTTTGACAATCCCCCAGCGCCGACGGACCGCAGCTCCGGCGGCGGGATTGGGCCTCCCGACCGCGACCGCGGCGGCGACCGCGGCGGCGGATCAACGACTCCGCCCACACAGACGCCCGGCCAGGATAATCCGCCTGACGGGCAGAGCCCGCACCCTGACGATAAAGTGCCGATCCCTGGCACGCCTGACGACGTGGAGAAGAAGATCGAAGACACGATCAAGAAACTCTTGCCACCAGGCAAAGGCTCGTTGGGCACGACCGTGCAGGGCGGGCCGGCGCCGATTTCCCCGGTGGCCGTCTTGCTGACGGTGGCCGGCGTGGGAGCCGTGAGCTGGTGGGCGTATGTGACCTATGTGGCGAAAGGGGCGGTGGCCGGCCGTGCTGCAGCAGCGAAATAAGGAACACGTCCTGCTCAGCGCGTTTGTCGGGCTGGAGTCGGCCCACTTCTTTTCCGCCTTTCTCCCGTCCTACTTCACGATTCGAAAGTTTGCTCACGGGGATACCGAAGCCATGAACAGCCTCTACGCGGGAATGGTCTTCGCCCTGCTGTTCTCGGTGGCCCTGGGGCTGGTCGTGAGTGCGCTCCTCGAAGACCCGCTCCCGCTCATCTTCTCGGCCGTGGTGTCGGGGTTGATGCTAGTGGTGTATCGTGCAGCCATGCTGGGATACCTGCCAAACGCGCCACGGAGGGCCCTATGAGTGTTTCCCCGGTCAATACGTTGGATTCGCACCTATTCGGCATCTACGCGGCGACCGGGAACACTCCCGCCGCGTCCGATCCGCCGCCAGCTGCGGTCAATCCCAGCGACTTCTACGGGTGCATCTTGTCGGGCGGGAGCTACGAAACGTGCGCGAAGGTCAGCACGCCGGCCCTGCCCCCGCCGGCCTCGTCGCCCGCAGACCCCGCGACCGATACCGGCCCCTGTGCCGGGAAGGGGATCATCGGCGGCCCGTTGTGTCAGCTCGGGCAGATCGCGTCGAATCTCACGGGGATCATCGCCATCGCCCTGATCGCCATTCTGTTGATCGTGGGCCTGGCCTTGATCGTCCAATGAAAGGGCTCTATTGGTGGGGGCTGGCCACGGGGCTCGCGGTCGTGTTCCTGTTCATATGGTGGCACCATCAAAACTGTAGCGTCTGCCAGCAGAAATTCAGCAATTGGAAACGCACCCTGGGGATGAGGATGATAGAATGAGCGTGTTCAGCCGGACCCGACGACCGCAAGACCCGCACGGCACAGGGCGGCCGGCCTCATTTCAGGATGCTATCAACCTGCTAGCCACCGCCGCGCAGGCGCTCAAGGAGCTGGTCACGCTCCAGCGCGGCGTCGGGAAAACCGAGGGGTGGTTCACGGATGGCGTCACGGCCGTTGCCGTGATCGCAGCCGGCACGAAGCTGGCCCAGTCGGATGAGCTGATCCCGGGCGTCTACGAGTTCCATCTGATCCTGACGAACCCCGAAGCGGGGGCGTTCACCTACGACCTCAAGCTGTTGGAAGGCGACAGCGTGACCTCGAACAAGACCCAGCGGTATGCGGTCGGCGCTGGGCAGACGTTGATGACGGACGGCTACCTGACCGTGCGGGGCCGGCGGCAGAAGTTGCAGCTGTCCAACGTGGCCGCCACGACGGTCGTGGGGCACGCCGCAAGCATCTTCCTGAAGAGCGTGAAATGAGCCTCGCCGGATACGAGTGGGTCTTTCTCCGTACGGTCCCAGGCAGCATCACTCCGCCAACGCGATTACAATTCGCGGACGTAGGCGCCAATCTGGCCAAGCGGCTCCTTGGCGCGAACGAATCACGAAAAGGCATCATTCTCCAAAACCTCGGGCCGGGCACGATCTTTCTCGGCGTGGATTCGACGCTCGCCGTCCCGCTGGGATTTCAGTTGCCCGCCGGATGGTTGGCTATTGACGAACCGCCGTTTGTCCACATTGGGGAGTGGTGGGCGTATAGTGACAACGCCGCCACGCTAGCAGCTCTCTCCTCCATCGGCTCGGTCGGATGACGCTGAGGATCATCCCAGGGAACCCTGTCGTGTCGCTGGCGCCGCAAATCACGATCATCAAGGCGACTGGCGTGTTCCCCGTGCCCGCCAACGCCAAAGCTCTGTGGGTCCGCATCGGCGGCGGAGGCGGCGGAGGCGGCGGAGGACGGCCAGTATCAACAGGCGGCGGCGGAGGTGGGGCGGGTGCCTTTTCGGAGAAACTCATTACAGGCACGCTCCCGGCGACCTTCAATGTTACGATTGGCGCTGGCGGAGGAGGCGGCGCAGTCGGCGGAAACGGCGCGGCGGGAGGAGCCTCTGCGTTTGGAACGCAGATCACGGGCGTATCAGGAGGGGCTGGGGCGATCGGAGCCGACGGTGGCGGCGCAGGCGGAGCCGGCGGGGCAATCGGCGTAGGCGGCGACCTCAACCTTGCGGGAGGAAGCGGCACCAACGGCGGCCTAACGAATGGCGCGTTTACGGGCGTGGGCGGCCCGGGCGCCAGCTCCCCATTTGGAGGCGAAGGCGGCGGCGGGGGCCAATCAGCCGCAGGGAACTCTAGCTCGGGCGGAGGCGGCGGAAGTGGCAATCAGGGCGGCGGGAACGGCGCGGATGGACTCTGTATTGTGATCGCCTTCTTCTAATATGACGACCAAAGAATACACATACGCGTGGCGATGTCATCGGTGCGGGATGGTCACGACACCGGGCGAGCAGTATCAGGCGTGGAAGGATCGCCAGAACAGCGCCCCCAGCGGCTATATGTACGCCCGGTGTTTGGCCTGCGGACTGGTCTTTCAGTCCGTGCTGGCGCCGATGGGCTATGTGACGATCCCGCCCCAATTCCAGCGGGAACTGGATTCGCAGCATGTGCATTAGGATCGGGCAGGCTCCAGAGGGCATGCGGGGCTGGATCGGTGGGCCTTCAAGGGGTTCCCGTGGCGGCCACCGCGCTCTGACCTGCCCGTATGGAATCGTAAGGAGGCGGTCATGACCTTCACGCTGATTGTCTTGTTGCTGACTGTTGTGATGGGCCCGACAAACGCGCCAGCGTCGATTGTGCGGACTGCGCAACAGACGCCGGGGTACATCACTATAGCCGCTTGCGAGGCGGACGCGGCAACGCGACAGGTGGCTAAGATTCCTGGGGCCGTGTTCTGGATGTGCATGGGTACTGCATCGGGTGCCGATCAATGGCTCATCTCGAATTGGCTGCGGATTCCGACCACGGAACTGCCGATCATCCAAAGCGCGGTTGTGGTCGTCCCGCCGCCAACCTTTTTCATGCTGCTGACGTTGGCATATCCGGTCCCGATCAGTTTGCGGATGTCTGGATTCCCGACGCTCGACGCGTGCAATGCGGTGCGGCAGCAACTAAATATCATGCCGACCGATGCTGTGCCAATTACGTTGTCGGCGTGCCAGTCCGCGCCAGGCGGGTCGCCGCCTCCACCAGGGGGTGGACAAGACCTCTTGATATGGACGGCCTGCCCGCCGCATCATACGCCGGGTTTTTTGCGCGTGTCGAGTTGCCAGCCGGAGTGCGATC
>Ga0209806_1003136_pt1 | contig 9964 bp, 8 predicted proteins | sample GraSoiAngelo_152_FD_186166 | JGI IMG/M metagenome (GOLD analysis project Ga0209806, IMG submission 186166) | Grasslands soil microbial communities from the Angelo Coastal Reserve, California, USA - 14_1009_12_30cm (SPAdes) (version 2) | ecosystem: Environmental > Terrestrial > Soil > Grasslands ... | reverse complement strand
GCGATACGTGAGCGCCGCCTCAGGCGGGCTGCCACTCACGCAGGTGCGTGAAGCCGAAGCTTACGCAGCCAGTGCCAGGTTTGAATTGGCAGTTATGAAATTTGCCAGTGGTTTAACCAGGTGACTGACAACCTGGGCACGCAACCATATCCTCGCCAAACCCGTCGAAGCCTGTCGCCCCCTCCCGAACCCAACCTAGCCGACGGCGACCGCTTTTTCAACTCGATTGCGCCCGCCTTGCTTGGCGCGGTACAGCGCGGCGTCGGCTGCACTGCGCAGGTTCGCGACTTGAGTGACGCTGTCGGGGTAGCTCGCCACGCCACAGGAGATCGCGAGCGGGTACGCCTCCCCGCCCCACCGCCACGCCGTCGCTTCCACGGTCGCGCGGATGCGGGCGGCGACCTCGAGTCCCGACTCGAGTGGTGCGTGGGGCATCCAGATGGCGAACTCCTCACCGCCGATCCGGGCGACGAGATCCTTGTCGCGCACCGCGCCCTCGAGGATTCGCGCCACGTGTCGCAGCGCCGCGTCTCCCGCGGCGTGGCCGAGCGTGTCGTTCAGCTTCTTGAAGTAGTCGAGGTCGCAGTAGATCAGCGTGGCCATCGCGACCGGCCTGGCGGCGCCGTGCCGCTGCACGGCGCGGTCGAACTCGCGCCGATTGCGGAGTCCGGTGAGCGGATCGCTCACCGCCCGCTGCTCCGCCTCGTGCACCGCGCGCGCCGCCGCGAGCCGCGCACCCAGCTCCACCACCAGGCGCGGCAGCGGGTCGGCGACTCCCGTCTCCCCGGGCAACGGTGGTCCCATCACCACCAGCACGCCGATAGCGAAGTGTCCGTCCAGCAGGGGATACGCGCTACCCGCCCGGTCCTGCCGCCGTCTGTCCGACAGCGCGCTCCCGAGCACGTCTTCGCGCCCCTGCGATACGACCGGTACGCGCCCCGCGATGGCCCGCATCGCTGGGGCGTCCGGCGCGAGCGATAGTCCCTCGAGGCGACTGTCCGCGGCCGTGGAGACCGCCACGATCCTGGCCTCCCCGGTGGCGGGGCCGACACCCTGCAGGGCGATCACCACGCCGCGCTGCACGAACTGTTGAGCCAGCGCCGCGCCGGCCTTGGCGATCCCCTCGAGCGTCTGTGCCCCCCCCACGATAGCCGCGAGCTGCTTCGCGACCAGTTGCGCCGGTTGCTCGGTAGGCTCGTGTCGCTGCGCGAGCAGCAGGCTCGCTACCACCCGGCGCAGCTCCTCCGCCACAGTCGCGGTGAGCTGAGACGTCGCGTCCGTTTTGGGGAGCAAGATGCCGGCGCCGAACGGAAAATCGCCGACACCGACGTACGTGCCCTCGGCCTCGCGTACCACGTGCGCCCGGCCGTCCACCGACGCGAGCTGCGCGATCGCCGCACCCCGACGTCGAATGTCGTAGCTCGTGTCGTCCTGCCCGGCCACTTCGATGTCCCCCTCCTCGAGCCCGACGACCCATCCCGCGCGGGCGCCGTGCGCGCGACGCAACAGGTCGATCGTGTGCCCGAAGTCGGAGGGGCGGGTCGCAGGGCGCTCGGAGAGCCACACGCGGATCAGCGGGGCGAGCGCCAGCCCCGTGGCGGCGAGAAACCCGCCCAGCGCCGCGAGCAGCGCCCACAGGCTCGCCTGCAGCACGGCCCAGACGACGGCGGCGAGGCCGAGCACGGCGAGCCCGCGCCCCGCCCACGCGCCGGCTCGTTTCATGTGTGGTTGATGCGGCTGGCGGCGGCGGCGGCGCCGAACCCGTTGTCGATGTTCACCACCGTGACCCCCGCGACGCAGGAGTTGAGCATGCCGAGCAAGGCGGCCACGCCGCCGAACGAGGCGCCATAGCCTACGCTCGTCGGGACGGCGATCACCGGCACCGCGACGAGGCCGCCGACGACGCTCGGCAGGGCGCCTTCCATGCCCGCCACCACGATGATGACCGCGGCGCGGCGCAGCGCCTCGGTCTGGGTAAGCAGTCGGTGAATCCCGGCCACCCCGACGTCGGTCAGCCGGTCCACGCGATTGCGCAGCGCCCGTGCCGTCACGGCCGCCTCCTCCGCCACGGGGAGATCGCTCGTTCCCGCCGTGACGACCAGGATGACTCCCCGCCCGGTCGGCGCCGGCTCGGGTTCGGGCGCCAGGTAGATGGTGCGGCCGAGCTCGTTCGCCTCAGCCCGGGGAAAGCGGGCGACCAGTGCGTCGCGCTGTCCGGCATCCGCCCGCGTGGCAAGGAAGCCGCCGTGCGCCGCCGCCAGTCGCTCGGCGATCGCCACGACCTGGGCGGCCGTCTTCCCTTGACCCAGAATCACCTCCTGATGCCCCTGGGTGAGGGGCCGGAGGTGATCGATCGTCGCGAACGGCAGGCGCTCGAACAGCCGCCCCAGGTCGTCCAGCTTCACGCCGCCCGCTCTACCGCCGTCGCTTCCAGATAGGCGGAGAAGATCGCCGCGGCCTGCTGCATCGAGTCGATCTGGAACAGCCGCTCTCGCAACGCCGCGGCGCCGGGCACACCCTTCGTGTACCAGCCGAAGTGCTTGCGGAACTCGAGGGCCGTCTTGCGCGTGTCCCCCTGGAGCTCGAGCGCCAGCCGCGCGTGCTCCAGAGCGGTCGCGAACCGCTCGTCCGGTGTCGGGTCCGCCCGCTTGGGGCGCCCGGCAAGCAGGTCCCGGGCCTGCGCGAAGAGCCAGGGGTTGCCGAACGCGCCGCGCGCCACCATCACACCGGCGCAGCCCGTGTGGCGCTGCATGGCGAGGACATCCTCCGGCGTGTTCACGTCGCCGTTCCCGATCACGGGGATGTCCAGTGCCTCGACCACGCGGGCGATCTCGTCCCAGTCGGCCTGCCCGGAGAACATCTGGGTGCGGGTGCGGGCGTGCAGCGTGAGCGCCCGCGCGCCCGCCTCACGGCAGCGGAGCGCGATCCCGACGGGGTCGCGCTGCGACTCGTCCCATCCGCTCCGGATCTTGACCGTCACCGGCAGATGGGTCGCGCCGCACACCGCACGGATGATTCCCTGGACCAGGCCGAGATCCTTGAGGCAGCCCGAGCCGCCGTTGTTCTTCACCACCTTCTTGACCGGGCACCCGAAGTTGATGTCGATGAAGTCGGGCTGGCAGACCTGGGTCACCATCTCCGCCGCGCGCGCCATGATTGTGGCGTCCGCGCCATACAGCTGAATCCCGATGGGGCGTTCCGCCAGCTGGAACCGCATGTCCTCGAAGATGTGCTCGATGCCGCGCGCCACGCCCACCGCGGAGATGAACTCCGACACGACCACATCCGCCCCGAACCGGCGGCACAGCAGCCGGAACGGCGACTCCGAGACCCCGGACATCGGGGCTAGAAAGAGCGGCACGTCGTGCGCGACGCGGTACGGGAAGTGCATGGCAGACAACGTAATGACGCGTTGCGTAAGAGGCAACCACTCATTACGTTACGCCGCCGTTCATAGGGGAGCGAGTGCCGTGCGACTGCGGGAATTCTTTTCCGAAGACGGTATCAACCTCGACCTCGCGAGCACCACCAAGGACGAGGTGCTCAAGGAGCTGGTCGGCCTCCTCAAGCTGGACGAGAAGTCCGAGCAGACCCTGGTCAAGATGCTCAAGCGGCGCGAGACCCTGGGCTCGACCGGCATCGGCCAGAACATCGCCATCCCGCACTGCCGGGCGCTGGCGGTGAATCGACTGCGCGTCGCATTCGGCCGGAAGCTCCAGGGCATCGACTTCAACGCCATCGACGGCAAGCCGGTCCACTACTTTTTCCTCATCGTCGCGCCCCCGCTGGAAGTGTCCAATCAGTATCTCCCCGTGCTCGGCAAGATCGCCCAGTTCGCCAAGGAAGCGGACGTGCCGGAGAAGCTCGCGAAGCTGGGTAGCCCGAAGGAATTCTTGAAGCTGCTGGAGGATAAGAACATTTAAAGGCGTTCCACGACGGCACGACGGCACGTTGCCCGAGTGCGTTTGGGCACGAGCGCGCGAAAATGATGTCGCCAACTAGCAGTAACCAACGATTTTCTCTCTGTGGGAGACTTCAAGGGCTTGCGCGCCTGGCAGGAAGCGAAGTCGCTCGTCGTTTCGTCGCATCGCGCCATCGCCAAGCTGCCTTCTCACGAACGGTTCCGTCTCGGCGATCAATGGCGGCGCGCTGCCGAGAGCGTCGCGCTCAATATCGCGGAGGGAGCGAGCCGAAGTGGACCGCGGCAGTTCCGCCGCTACCTCGACTTTGCACTTGGGTCATTGCATGAGCTCGAGGCCATCCTCGAGCTGGTAGGGGCGTTGGAGTACCTTCCGGAGCAAGAGTTGCGCGAACTGCGGCTTAGGCGCGCCAACTGCGCTCGGATGGTCTATGGCCTCTTCCGGAAGATGTCGGAACGCGCGGTGCGGTAATGTCCTTGCGGGTAACGTGCCGTCGTGCCGTCGTATGACGCCGTTATTCCCATTCAATCGTCGCCGGCGGCTTCGAGCTCACATCATACACGACCCGGTTCACGCCGCGGACCTCGTTGATGATCCGGTTACTCATGCGGGCCAGCACCTCCGGTGGAAAAGCAAACCAGTCCGCCGTCATCCCGTCCCGGCTCGTCACCGCGCGCAGCGCCACGACGTGATCGTAGGTGCGCCCGTCGCCCATCACGCCCACGGACTTGATCGGCAGCAGCACCGCGAACGCTTGCCAGATCTGGTCGTACAGGCCCGCGGAGCGGATCTCCTCGACGTAGATCGCGTCCACCCGCCGCAGCAGATCGAGGCGCTCCTCGGTGACGGGGCCCAGCACGCGGATCGCGAGCCCGGGGCCCGGGAACGGATGCCGGCCCACGATCTCCTCGGGCAGCCCGAGCTCCCGCCCCACCTGGCGCACTTCGTCCTTGAACAGCTCCCGTAACGGCTCGATGAGCTTCCAGGGGAGGTGAGGGCGCAGCCCGCCCACGTTGTGGTGGGTCTTGATGGTGACCGAGGGGCCGCCTCGCGGCGACGCGGACTCGATCACATCGGGATAGAGGGTTCCCTGCACCAGGAATCCGACGTCGCCCGAGACGTGCTGCGCCGCGTCCTCGAACACGTCGATGAACGTGTGGCCGATGCGACGTCGCTTTTCCTCGGGGTCCTCGACGTCGCGCAGCTCAGCGAGGAACCGCGCCGCCGCGTCCACCACGCGCAGGTCCAGCCCTAAGTGCGCGCGGAACGTCCGCTCCACCTGCTCCCGCTCGTTCAACCGCAGCAGACCGTGGTCCACGAAGATGCAGGTCAGCCGCTCGCCGATGGCGCGGTGGACCAGCGCCGCCGCGACCGCCGAATCGACGCCGCCGGAGAGTCCGCAGATCGCCCGCTGGGCCGGACCGACCAGCGCTTGGATACGTTGGACCTCGTGCTCGATGAAGTGTCCGGGGGTCCAGTCGGGAGTGCAGCGGCAGATCTCGAACAGGAAGTTGTGGAGGATCTCGCCGCCCCGGGGGGTGTGGGCCACCTCGGGGTGGAACAGCACGCCGTAGATGGGCCGCGACTCGTGCTGCATGGCGGCGACCGGCGCGTTGGCGCTCGAGGCGGTCACGCGGTAGTGAGGGGGGGGCTCGTCGATCTTGTCCCCGTGACTCGCCCATACCGTGATGCAGCTCTGCGGCTCGAAGCCGGCGAACAGACCGGTCGCCTCCCGGATGGTGACCTCCGCCCGACCGTATTCGCGCTGGCGCGACGGCTTCACCTTGCCGCCCGCGAGCTGGGCCACGAGCTGCATCCCGTAGCAGATGCCCAGCACCGGGACGTCGCGTGCGAGGATCTGCGGGTCCGCCGTGGGGGCCCCGGGATCGAACACGGAATTCGGCCCGCCCGAGAGGATGATCCCCTTCGGGTCGAACTGCGTGACGAACGCGAAGTCGGTGCCGCGCGCGGCGGGGTGGATCTCGCAATAGACGCGCGCTTCCCGCACGCGTCGCGCGATCAGCTGGGTGAATTGCGAGCCGTAGTCGAGGATGAGAATCCGGTTCATGTGCGGTACCAGGTCGTGGGCTCCAGCACCTCACCGCGCAGCAGGTCGTCCAGCGTCTCGCGCTGGCGCGCCACGTAGTAGCGATCCCCCTCGACCAGGACCTCGGGCGGCCGCGGTCGCTGGTTGTAGGTCGAGCTCATGACGAACCCATAGGCACCCGTGCCGAGCACCGCCAGGTACTCCCCCGGCTCCACCGCGGGGAGCTTGCGGTCGAGGGCGAGGAAGTCACCCGACTCGCAGATCGGCCCCACGATGTTCACCAGCTCCTCCGGCCGGTTGCCGTCCTTGAGCGGTACGATGTCGTGATGCGCGTTGTAATGGCTGGGTCGCACGAAGTCCGTCATGCCGGCGTCCACGATCACGAACTCTTTCCCGCCCGCGTGCTTGCGGTACAGCACCTTGGTCAACAGCACGCCCGCGTTGGCTACCAGATAGCGCCCCGGCTCACACACCAACGCGAGCCCCGCCTGCTTGATGGGTGGTGCCACGGCCGTGGCGAACGCCTGAGGCGTGGGGGCCTTCTCGTTGTGGTAGCGCACCGCCAGGCCGCCGCCGACGTCGAGCGCCTCGATGGTGGCGATGCCGGACGCGCGCAACGCCGCGACCAGCTCCAGCAGCTTCACCGTACCGCGGTGGTACGGCTCGACATCTGTGATCTGCGAACCCAAGTGCATGGCGAGGCCGCGCAGCGCGAACAGCGGCTCCGCGGCGATGCGCTGTGCCACGGCGACGACTTCGTCGTACGGGACGCCGAACTTGGCGGTCTTCTCGCCGGTCTTGGTGTAGGGGTGGGTCTCGGTGGCGACGTCGGGGTTCACGCGGATGCCGACGCGCACCAGCTTCTTGAGCTTCTGGGCCACCGCGACCAGCGCGTCGAGCTCGGCAGGCGATTCGATGTTGAGAAAGCCGACGCCCGCGCGGATCGCCTCCTGGAGCTCGGGCGCCGTCTTGCCGACGCCCGAGAACACGATGGCGTCGGCCTCGAACCCCGCGGCGAGCGCGCGGCGCAGCTCGCCTACCGAAACGATGTCGGCGCCAGCGCCGAGGGCCTTGAGCACCTTGAGCACGCCGACATTGCCGTTTGCCTTCACGGAATAGCAGATGCGGTGCGGCACGTCCTTCAAGGCGTCGTGCAGCGCGTGGTACTGCGCCCGCATGAGATTCGCGCTGTAGACGTAGGCAGGCGTGCCCACGCGCTCCGCGATGCCGCGCAGCAGCGCGGGGTCGAAGCCTAGTACGCCTGCGCCCACACCGCCTCTGCGACGCTGGGCTTGCCGCACCACATGCAGGTCTTCGGCGTCTCCGGGGAGCGGAACTCGGGATCGGGGAGGACCCGCACGGTCGCGGCGGTCTGCTGCTTGATCTCGGCCTCGCAGGCGGCCGAGCCGCAGAACCCGCCGTAGGCGAACCCGCCTGTGCCCTTCATGAACTCGAGGAACTGCGCCTTCGTCACCCCGCGGATCGTATGGGCTTCGCGCCGGTCGCGCGCGGCTTTGAACAGGCTCGCCTGGATCTCGTCCAGGGCGACGGCCACCGCCCGCGTCAGCCCGTCGAGCGGCGCCGGGGCCTTGCCGCCCGTGCGCCGCGCGGTCATCACCTGCCCCCCCGCCACGTCGCGCGGACCGATCTCCAGCCGCAGCGGAACGCCTTTCGCCTCCCACTCGAAGTACTTGGCGCCCGGCTTCACGTTGTCACGCAGATCGAGCTCGACGCGGAAGCCCGCCTTCTCGAGCTCCGTCTTCACCTGATCCCCAACCCCCGATACCTGATCCCTTTCTTCCTCCGACTTCCAGATCGGCACGATAGCGACCTGGACCGGCGCGAGCCGGGAGGGGCAGACGAGGCCGTTGTCGTCGGAGTGGGTCATCACCAGCCCCCCGATCATCCGGGTCGACACCCCCCACGAGGTGTTCCACGCGTATTCGAGGCCGCCCGCAGCGGTCTGATACTGCAGGTTGAACGCCTTGGCGAAGTTTTGGCCGAGGTTATGAGACGTCCCTGCCTGTAGCGCCTTGTTGTCCTGCATCAGCGCCTCGAGCGCATACGTCCGCAGTGCGCCGGCGAATTTCTCGCTCTCGGTTTTGCGACCGGTGATCACCGGCACGGCCATCCAGTCTTCCTGGAACTTGCGGTACACCCCGAGCATCTGGCGCGCTTCCGCCTCCGCCTCGGCCTCGGTGGCGTGTGCCGTGTGCCCTTCCTGCCACAAGAACTCCGTGGTCCGCAGGAACAGCCGGGTACGAAACTCCCAGCGCACGATGTTGCACCACTGGTTGAGGAGCAGCGGCAGGTCGCGATAGCTCTGGACCCATTTCGCGAACATCGCGTAGATGATCGTCTCGGAGGTGGGCCGGACGACCAGGGGTTCCTCGAGTTTGGACTCGGGGTCCACTTCGATCGCGACCGCCCCTTCCTTCCCGGTCGCACGCAACCGCGTGTGCGTCACGAGCGCCACCTCCTTGGCGAACCCCTCGACGTGCTCGGCTTCCTTCGCGAGGAAGCTCATCGGGATGAACAGCGGGAAGTAGGCGTTCTTGTGGCCGGTCGCCTTGAACATGGCATCCAGGGCGTCCTGCATCAGCTCCCAGATGCGGTAGCCATGCGGCCGGATCACCATACAGCCGCGCACCGGCGAGTAGTCCGCCAGCTCGGCCTGCATGATGACGTCGTTGTACCACTCGCTGAAGTCTGTGGCGCGGGGAGTGATCTTCTGGGCCTGGGCCATTACTTGAAGACACCCTTCCGGACCTTAGTGAGCGACACCTTGCGTTGCTTCCCCGTCTTCAAGTCCCGCACGACGGCGACCTTCGCCTTGCGCTCGTCCGGTCCGATGATCACCGCCCGCGGGGCCCCGCGCGCCGCCGCCAGCTCCAGCTGTTTGCGGATCGGCTGATTGCGGAGCGCGTACTCCGCTGCGACGCCACGCTCGCGCAGCTGGGCGGCGAGCCGCAGCACGGGTGCGACGTCCTCGCCGCCCACCGCCACCAAGAAGGCGTCGAGCTGCCCCGGCGCCTCGAATCGCTGGTGCCGCTCCCTCAGCAGCTCGCCCAGGACGACGTCTCCCATGCCGAAACCGACGCAGGGGAGATCGATGCCGGCGACCTCTTGTATGAGACTGTCGTACCGGCCGCCCCCGCAGATCGCCCGCAGTTCTTTCCCCCGGTCGAACAGCTCGAAGACGACGCCCGTGTAGTAGGCGAGGCCGCGGACGACCGTGAGGTCGATTTCGATGAAGTCGGACAATCCCATTGCTCCGAGCCCCGCGGTTACCGCTACGAGGCTCTCCCCCGCCGCCGGACCGTCGGGGCAGCTCCGCAACTCCTCCTGTACTGCCTCGAGCCCCTTCAACGACGCGATCTCGAACAAGCGCTCGATCGCCGAGGCGTCAAATTGGGCCTCGCGCAGGCGTCGTTCGGTCTCGCTCCGGCCCTGTCGCTCGATCTTGTCGAGCACTTCAAAGGCGATCTGGACACGCTCGCCCTGGAACTGCGGATGCTTCCGCAGCAACGAGGTCAACACCCGACGATCGGAGAGCCGCAGGCGGACATCCTCCGCGCCGAGCCCGAATGCGCGCATGATGTCGATCGCCGCCGCGATCAGCTCGGCGTCGGCCGCCGGGCCGGCCTCCCCGATGATGTCCATATTGAGCTGGAAGTGCTCCCGCAGGCGTCCCCGCTGCTGCCGCTCGTAGCGGAACAGCTGCGGGATTGAGAACCAGCGGATCGGCTTTTTCAGGGCCTGGGCGCGCGCCCCCACCATGCGCGCGAGCGTCGGAGTCATTTCGGGGCGCAGCGCGACCTTGCGACCTCCCTTGTCCTCGAAGGCGTACAGCTGTTGCACGATCTCCGCACCGCTCTTCGCGGTGTAGAGCTCCAGTGGCTCGAGCGGCGGGCCGTCGTACTCCTGGAAGCCGTAGCGCCGCGCCACCTCGCGCCAGGTGGCGAAAATCGAGTTCCGGAAAGCGAGGTCTTCAGGG
>Ga0209806_1003134_pt1 | contig 9967 bp, 10 predicted proteins | sample GraSoiAngelo_152_FD_186166 | JGI IMG/M metagenome (GOLD analysis project Ga0209806, IMG submission 186166) | Grasslands soil microbial communities from the Angelo Coastal Reserve, California, USA - 14_1009_12_30cm (SPAdes) (version 2) | ecosystem: Environmental > Terrestrial > Soil > Grasslands ... | reverse complement strand
CATTCCTTCAGAGGAGTCTTAGAAGACTGTCTTCTGAAAGGGAAAACGGTTGAAGGTGCTCGTCCTAGATACTTCAGCGTTCATCATGGGATTTAACCCAACTCGGACAGGAGAAGTGTATACGGTCCCGGCTGTAGAGGATGAGCTGTTGAGGGGAACGATGACACAGCTAAGATTTCACGTAAACAAGGAAAAGGGCAAGGTCATACTCAGATTCCCATCTCCTCGAGCATTGGAATCGGTGGAAGCAGTCAGCACTCGAGCGGGTGAGAAAGGCCATGTCTCACAAGCGGATCGCGAGGTAGTCGCTCTCGCCCTGGACCTGAAACAGGACGGACAAGACCCTGTGATAGTCAGCGACGACTACGCAGTGCAAAACATGGCCGAGCATCTTCATCTTAACTATGGATCACTAGCCAATTTTGGGATCGCCCACAAGTTTGACTGGATAATGTACTGCCCCGCTTGCCATAGAAGATCCAAGGGCCCAGAAAAGACCTGTCGGATTTGCGGAACCGAACTGAAAAGAAAGGTATTATCTCGATCCAAATTATCCCGGGATCAACCTGTGAAATGAATCGCTATGAGTAAGCAACGTCCTAAGGACCACGCATCCATTCCGACCCGGGTAACAGGCATAGGCGGAGTGTTCTTCAAAGCTAAAGACCCTAGAAAACTAATGGCTTGCTACAGGAGTCATCTGGGTATCGAGCCGGAAAGCGAAGGATCTAGCACGACCATGTTTCAATGGCGAGAGAAAGACGATACCAAACAAGTCGGATACACAGTATGGTCAATCTTTCCCCAAGACACGAAATACTTTGACCCGAGCACCGCACCTTTCATGATCAATTTCCGAGTCAAAGATCTCGACAGCTTACTGGATCATCTCAGGCGGGAAGGCGTGAAAGTCGACGATAAGCGAGAGGAATACGAATACGGCAAATTCGGATGGATCATCGATCCCGAAGGCAACCGAATCGAACTCTGGGAACCCAAGGGCAAATCTCCTCCGTGAGTAATCCTGGGGTAGCATATCGTCATGACATAACATGTGAAGCATTTTCAGGTTCTGCTAAGTCTCTGTCGAACTGATTGATGGATTTGTTTGTTGACTTAGCTTGCCTCCATCGACTTTGAGGATTAGGGTCGCATTCTCCGGTTCCCGTTCCTCTACCATTGCTTCACCTGGAGGCCCGTTGGGGCTGAACCTCAGCCCTCCCGCAGCCAGGTTCCTGGCCGCGTTCTCGTCCCTGTCTAGTATGGCTCCACAGTGTGGACACCATAGTTTTCGTTGGGTGCTCTCTAGGGTCTTGTACCCGCATATTGAGCACCGCTTGGACGTGTTCCTAGCAGGAACGTAGATTACTCTGACTCCTTCCCATCGTGCCTTGTACTCTATCTGTCGCTGTAGCTCTCCATAGCTCCAGCTGTTCATCCTCGCCCGATAGTTTCTGCTTTGGGAATTGCCTTTGCGATAGAGTCTTCTCATCCCAGTCAGTTTCTCCATGACTATCCCATTCCGTTTTGTCTTCGCGTCGTCAACTATCTTCTTGGACACATTGTGGAGTAGTGGCTGAACACGGTTCCGCTGCTTCTCTCCGTACTTGGAGAAGACTCGTGTCCTTATTCTGGTGTCGTTCCTCTTGAACTGACTTTTGACCATGCGGTAATTGGACTTGATCCTGGTCGCCTGTGATAGGTCAAATGTTTGAGCTGTCCGGTCTGTTGATGCGGTTGCCACATTGTCCAGATTGCGGTCTACACCGACGTATCTTTCCGGTTCAATCTCAGCTGTTTCTTTCGAATAGCTTAAGCTGACAGCGTTCGGAGTCAGCGAGACTGATCGAACATTAAGCCCGGAGAGTACTTGAAGCGTATGACCATTGAGCTTGAAATATACGTACCGTCGTGGTCTGACCGGCAGCCTGAGACAGTCGCTCACTATCTTGAACCCGTAACAACTGGTTAGCATCAACTTCTTGGCGTGTGGAAAACGTGTCAGAGCGTGTTTCTTCCTGGCCTTTCGATAGTTGTGAAGAATAGAGGCGGCCATGCTGATGGCCCCGAGTCTATAGTAACCCGGCATTTCACGGGAAAGATGTGGATAAGCCAGGGAGGAAGGGGTCCTTCGAGAGGAAACGTCATGTTCGTTTCCAATCATGATGCACACATTGACCATCCGCCTGAACTCGTCCAGTAGCTGGATGAGTTCCCCCGAGGCCTGAAGCTTCTGTCTGACGGTCTTGATCGCCCGCGATTGCAACTCGACACTACTACACTGTCTGCTGCTGATAACTAATAGAGGCGCGAGAACATGACCTTATCACACGAGATAAACAAGTGATACGGTCGCCAACAGGGTCGATCAAGGTGGGATCCTCTCGGAAGAATTAAATCCAGAACACGGCCCACCGCGAAGGTGAGCTAGCCTTGTTGAAGACAGAGACAAACCTTTACGATGATATGTCGAAGGGCCGCGTTGATCCCTCGAATTGGAAGATTCTCAGCTTCCCCATGGGTAACGGCGAGAATTGGGTCTGGGAGGAACCAAGGGCCAAGATTTCGTCCCGGAATGGCGGTCTAGCTCTGACTGTGGATCCCTTCACACGGAAACATGACAAGATCCATATGTTCGATGATCCGAAACAATTGTACGCTTCGACTCGGACATTTCCGGTTTCACTCGATCAAGTTACGGTGTTTGAGGCTGAGATGGGAGCCGAGACCTATCGGAGCAATGCCGAGGATCTACAGGACGCGTTTGCGGGGCTGATACTCATGGACTTTTCGACCGGCATGATATTCGACTTCATCACGACCGGGAAAAAGATCGGAGCAATCTACGAGCGACTTCTGATCCCCGGTGTCACGGATGAGAAGACAGCGTTCACCTATGTCATTGAGGCACCGTTTTCGGGGGTCCGTACGAGACCCGAAATGATGCACCACTACATGGTAAGAATAGACGCGCAGAGGAAACGGGCTGAATGGATTGTCGATGGAAAGACGTTCTTCAAGACTGAGAGCCTTCCGGTCGCTCCCAAGGACATCATGGTTGGTTGGGGACTTTTCACACTCAAGCCTGTTGACCCCGAAAAGGGAAGCACATCGGTGCACGGACAAGGTGCGACCGGGATCTGGAAGAACTTCAGATATTCGGTCCCCTAGGTAGACAATCTTCCTCTGGCAGATTGACTCTTAGGCCATGATTTTCGGTGCGTCGTTCACCATACTGGTGACCGAGTCATAATTCCATGGTCCCTTGAATGATGCTGATGTTCTTCTTGTAAGGTCCAAGTAGCCTAGGGAACCGAGCTTCTGAACGAGCCAGGCAGCATAGGCAGGTGACCCAGTGGCCCCCGGAGAATTATAGTTGGTAATATGGTAGGACAAGGGACCCTTGATCTCGATAGCTTCTTTGATGAAGTTCCCATTTCGGTCTATCACCTGTGCGCGAACTCCGGCGATGCCAGGCCTGACCAAGTAGTCTAGTTTGAATTCGGGAATGAACGCCTGTGCCCTCCTCGCCATTTCTGACTTGAAGATCGACGATTTCCATTCTTCACCAGCTAGAGTCAGAAAATCCTTGTTGAAAAGAAGAGCAACCTTGTTCACCATAGGAGGCTCCAGAAGCTTCTCTAGCGCTTCTATCGGGTTCCCGACAAAGCCCTTGTACGTGTAAGGACCGGCCACAGGGACCGCGTTAGGCCCGATTTCCCTACGACCATCGGCACGGCATATCCAGTGGGGATCTAAAAAGGGCAATTCAGGATGCTGTGCTACAGTGTAGATATTCCTCGTAGCCAAGTATGCCCATTGTTGTCCTACTTCCCAGTATTCTCCTCGGAAGTTGAGGTCAGTGTATTCTCTACCGACGCCAAGCATGTGAGCTATGCGCATAGAGTTTCCTCCAGCGCAGTTCAGGAGGAACCGGGTTCTTATCGGCTCGCCGCCGCTTGTCGGGCGAATCTCGAGAAAATCCCTAGTTGCACTGATCGATTTGACCTCGAAACCAAGAATGAACCTAACGCTTTCACGCTCCGAATCTCCCCGCAGCGATCTAGTGAATGATGGATAGTCAACTGAAGTGTCTGTTTTCGACCATATTGCCCCGTGAGACTTCACGTGGGGTTCGAGCTTGCGTACCTCTTCGGCGGTTAGAACTGCTAGCTCGTCTTCTCTCATTCCATTCTCCAGGCCCCAGTGGTAGTACTTCTCGACCCGCTTCACGTCCTCGTCTCGTGTTGCTGCCTCCAATGTCGTCACAGGCGACCAGGGGAGGCCTCGCTCTTTCGCGTACGATTTCCACATTCCATAGGCCGCCTGCGAGGATCTGGCGAAGATTCGGCGTTTGACAGGGTCCAGGTAGAAGGGGCGGTGGACGACTCCAGTATTCCTCTTAGAAGTATGAACCGCTACCTGTTGTTCCTTCTCGATAACTGCTATTCGGCCCTCGTACTGGTTCGCCAGCCAATAGGAAACTGAGGTCCCGAGGATCCCGCCGCCAATGATAGTCACGTCCCACGGTTCCAGCGACGCCAAGAGGCCGCACCGAGTGGAGAGAGTTCGCAATGCTATATTCGGGTTATGCATTACTTTCTAGAAACAGTCGAATTTCACGTTCTGGCGAGCTGCAGGTATTCGGCCTCTATCTTGCCACCGGACTTGAGGTATAGCAGGGCTCCGGGAGCTAGACTGTCCAAGGAGGAGAATGTGTAAACAATCATCTCTCTTTGGCCGAGATGCTTGGCAAATCTTGCGATCTCGGACATCAAAGCGGATCCGATTCTCTTTCCTCGATGTTCTGGAAGAACGAATGCTCCTCGGAACCATGCCACGTCAGGCTCATAATAGTCAGGAATAGGCCCGATTAACCCGACATGTTCCTTGTTTGACCGGGCAAGGATCCACCTGGCCCCACGGGGCCTGTCTTCTTTGAATGATTCGGCGACAGCGGATATGCCGCCCTCTTCCTCCGTCCGCCAGTCCCAGTAAGGACTCGATGCTCGGGAGAAAAGATTGCTGGCGTTATCAATCGTCTCATCTGAGACCTCCTCGGTTTCAAGCCAAGAGTCTTCAATATCAGGCACGTACCTCTTCGAGAGGTTTAGCGTTTCCACTGCAAACAAGCTTGGGAAACGTCAGTCCGTGGAAATGGGCAATAAAAATGTTCAACCAACGCGACGAATATCTAGTGGCTTCACCTGTGCGAATTTAGAAGAACGTTATCAACAGGCGGTGCGATGACCGCAATATGAAATTCGGCGTATGTGTCCCAAATTACGGCGAATCCTCCTCGACCGAGGCACTTCGGAACCTAGCTTTGGAGGCCGAACGTGCTGGATGTGACTCCCTTTGGACTACCGACCACATACTCATGTCTAAGAACAGCGGAACTCCCTATGAGCGAATCTTCGACAGCATAACGACACTTGCATACCTTGCGGGTGTAACCGACAAGGTAAAGCTAGGAATCTCCTCTCTTATCATTGCGATGCGAAACCCTGTTGTCGTCGCAAAACAGCTTGCAACAATCGACAGCCTCAGCGACGGGAGACTCATGCTCGCCATTGGCGCCGGCTGGAACGAGAAGGAATTCGCCCACTTAGGCTCAAACTTCCACAACCGAGGAAAGAGGCTAGACGCCTCTATTCGACTGATCAGAGCGCTTTGGAGAGGAGAAACGAGTTTCAAGAGCCGTGTTCTCGGCTTGGAATTCAGCGATGCTGTCTTCGAGCCGCGCCCCATTCAGAATCATCTACCGATCTGGATTGGTGGAACAAGCAACCCTGCAATGAAACGCGCCGCAACTCTCGGTGATGCATGGCATCCGAACCTTCAACCTCTCGACACATTCGCAAAACTCGTCGCGGACTTTAGAGAAACCGCTCCCGAAGCGAGAACCAAAGAGATATGCGTCAGAATCGGAATAAACCCAAAGGCCGAGCAATCAGAGTACAAGTCGCCGCAAGGGGAGAAAAGAATAATGCTCGCCGGAAATATGGCTCAGAACAAACAAATACTCTCACGTCTTGAAGAGGTCGGAGTCTCCTACTTGGTGGCTGTAGCTAGTTCAGATGGAAAGACAAGCATACAAAACCAGGTAGATGCGCTCAAGACCCTGTCGAAGCTTCTTGCCTAATCAGCAAACGATCTGCTGGCAAATCCAAAGTTCTTTAACCCCATTCGGGTCCAAGCGAATCCTGTAACGAGAATGCTTCCTACCGCCGGCGTGAACCGCGTCTTCGGTTTACTTGATCTCTTGAAAGCTTACAATGGAAAAGCGGATATCGCCACCCTGACCATCGACCTTCGCATCGACCTTGACGAGCTGCTCCCGATTATCGATACGGCAGAGTATCTCGGTCTCGTTGCCGTCAAGGAGGGTGAGATCTCCCTAACAGAACTTGGCAACAAAGCCCACAGCAGCAAGATAGCAGAACGGAAAAAACTCGTCCACCAACGCCTGGAAACCCTTGAACCGTTCTCCGACATTGCAAAACTACTCCAAGAACAAGGACAAGTCACGCGCTTCACTCTCGCGCGATTTATCAGCTCAAAGTACGGCCCCACGCTCGACATTCCCGCACTCATCAGTATAATCATAAGTTGGGGAGTCTTCACAGGATTATTCGGTTACGATGGCCAATCGGAACGACTTCTACCTAAGACCCATGTTCACTAGCTGATCTTTGAGATTATCCTGTCCGCTAGATCGTAGAGCGTAGGATCCCTGGGGCTTCTCGGTCGCTCAAGATCGATCTTGACATCATCAACAATCTTCGCAGGCCTCGCACTCAGTACGACTACTCGGTCGGCCATCTCGACGGCTTCTTGCACATTGTGCGTGACCATTATCACCGAACCCGTGGGGTAGGCAGGGTCCCGCCAAATATCCAAGACCTCACGGCGGAGGTTCTCAGCGGTCAACGCGTCGAGGCTGGAGAACGGCTCGTCCATCAACAAGACCTCGGGCTGGAGCGCGAGAGCGCGGGCTATCCCGACTCGTTGCTTCATTCCACCGGACAGCTCCTTCGGATAGGAAGTCTCAAACCCTTCCAAGCCAACATCCTGGATGTACTTCTGCGCAATCTTGAACTGTTCTTCCTTGGAAACCGGCGTTGAAGATATGGCCATAAGCACATTTCCGAGCACTGTTTTCCACGGTATGAGGGCAAATGTCTGGAAGATCACCCCGATCTTTGGGCTCGGACTCGTAATCGGTTGACCATGAAAGAGCACCTGTCCACTGGTCGGCGTGTCGAGTCCATCAATAATCCGGAGAAGGGTGCTCTTGCCGCATCCGGAAGGTCCAACAATGCAAAGGAACTCTTTGTAAACGTCGAAAGATAGATGGTCCAGTACCGTCGTGCTCTTGCCTTCACCGGGATAGATTTTTGCGATATCCTTGATCTGGAGAATAGGCTCAGAGGGCTGGGTCAACTCGTTATGCCTCGAACTTGTACCTGTCGGCCTTTCGTAGCAGACGCCTCCAGACGAGCCTGTTAATGATCAGGACCGTTGCCGTCATTACTAGAAGCGAGGCATAGATCTCAACCGTCGCTAAGGCAGGGTCCTTGGCCGTGGCTTGAACTAGAAATGAGCCAAGCCCTGGAACATTCGCGTTTGGGCCAATATACTCGGAGACTATCAGAGCGTTCCAGCCTCCACCCCAGGCCTGTATGCTCCCAATGAGGATTGCGGGAAAGGAAGCGGGGATTAAGATCTCTTTGACAAAACGACGTCCTCGAATTCGATAAGCTGCCGTAGCTTCCAATAGGTCATTTGGGACACCATTCACCGCACCGACGATGTTGAACAGCAGATACCACTGCATACCAGTGAGAATCAAGAGCACCGATGCCAAGTTGAGGGTGAATCCGAGATAGGGAGAGTTCTTGAACGGATCGACGAGCAATATCACGACGAGAGGAAAGAGGGCGGTCGCGGGGATAGACTGTCCGATGTCAAAAATCGGCACGAGCAACCGGGACAGTCTCTGACTTCTCGCTATCAATATGCCAGCACCCAAAGTCCAGGACAGGGCAATAGCATACGCTATGAACAGCCTGGAAAGAGATAGAATGGTAAACGCGACCAATTCGATCCCTGTCACGTCAGTAGAGAGCAGAGAGATGCCACTCTCAATGGATTGGGATCGCGATATGATTGTGATGGCGAGGCCCAGAATCACGAGCCCGATGAATATCGCGTAGCTGAGGACTCTTCCCCATAATGGTATTCTAGTGATTCGCTCGGGAAACCTCAACCTCTCTGTTATGTGACGCAATCGTCGCAGCCGAGTGAGTTCCAGAACTCGTGACGCATAGGAGCGTTCAGATTTGAAGAATGTGAGTACAGGTGAGACCAGACGGTCCTCATATCTTCGCACTCCCGCGGCCACAGTACTCTGTCGTGTTGCGGTGGTCCTGGGGGCGGCTACGGTTTCGTACTTGTATTTCTCAGCTCTTGTGCCGAGGGGCTTCCAGATAAAACGGTCAATAGCGAGTATGATTCCCACGAGCACGAGAAGCCCAAAGAGTGCTAGAGCCAGGTTTGCTTGCAAGGCAGCCAGCGCGATATACCTGCCTATGCCTGGAAGGTCCACCTGGGTGACGTTTGGTGGAGAGCCGAAGGAGAGATGCTCCTCTACCGGTATGAGGTACCATCCTCCACCCCAGGCGAGAATGCTGCTCCAGACTAGTTCCGGGAATACCGCGGGAAGAACTATCTGTCGCAGGTACCGGGTGCCATGCATCCCGTACGCGTGGGCCGCTTCCTTGATGTCCGCTGGGATCGCGTTGATTCCTGCTATGACTCCGAACGTAGGGGCCCAGGCCATCGCGGTAAAGATCAGTATGATCGAGGCGACTTCTTGGTTGAACACAGGGGGAGCAGGTCCTGTTCCCAGGATAACTAGGAACACAACAGGCACTACTCCAAGGACCGGCACTGATTGGAAAATGTCGAGTAAGGGCAAGAGCACGTGCGAGGCGCGATGATTCATCGCTGTTGCGATGCCATAAGCCAGAGCAAAAGCTAGAGCAAAAGCGTAAGCAATTGTCATCCGAGTAAGAGTTCGAACAGCATACCCTGGAATACACAATGGATTCAGAGGATTGACGCCACAATCTAGGGTCAGTGAGCCTGTTAGGAATTCAGTTATCAGAAGGCCAACCGCTGCTACTGCGATCCCCGCGAGGATTATTCCTGTAAAACGCGAGATTGTCTTCCCAGCCGAGGAGGAGACTACGCGTCTTCTAAGGCTCGGCCTTGGAACATGCAAAATGAATCCAATCCCGTAGGTCAGAAATCTGGACGCTTCCGCCTAGTTATAAAAGGGGGCACTCTGCTCGTCGGTTGCTGTTGGTGGTAGCCTTGGCCACCTCTAACGGTTATGTTCGAAGGATGACCTGCTACAAGTCAGGCGGGTTCGTTGTATGAGCTTCTAGCGCTGGGATGAGGGGAGTGACTCCGACCACGTGAAAGCGTGAAGCCGGATATCGGGTTGGTTGGCCACCGTAAAATCCTTGCCTTGACAATGGGCCAAGCTACCACGCTCCTGGCGTGAGGGGGCGGTTGAGGTTCGACCGTTCCCCGCCGAAAAGAGACAATGTGTCTCTGAGGCGCAAGGGCTTTCATCTGAAGCAATGAAGGGGGATCCCGACGACGACGATAATCCCCGGAGTCGATGAGAGCAGGTCAAGTCTTCAAAACAAGCCGAGGACATGACGGAACCTAAAAGGGCAACCAGACTTCATGATCCAAACCGCGCTTCTCAGTTCTTGCGGAGGTCTGTTCAGGTCTAGGAAGGGGTCTTGGTGGGGCCGGTGGGATTTGAACCCACGACCTCTGGCCCCGATTTCTCGGGGTCGCCAGCGCCCCAGGGTCACCGTCCAAGATTGGACTCTGGTATCCTCTGGGCGGGGTCAATCCCCTTGACCAAGCTAGACGACGGCCCCTA
>Ga0209806_1003127_pt1 | contig 9986 bp, 3 predicted proteins | sample GraSoiAngelo_152_FD_186166 | JGI IMG/M metagenome (GOLD analysis project Ga0209806, IMG submission 186166) | Grasslands soil microbial communities from the Angelo Coastal Reserve, California, USA - 14_1009_12_30cm (SPAdes) (version 2) | ecosystem: Environmental > Terrestrial > Soil > Grasslands ... | reverse complement strand
GCCATTAGGAATGTCGAAGCCACCCAGAGTGTAGAGCTTGTTGTTGAAAACAGTGAAGCCACCCGGCAGAGTGCCCGCGTCGCCAGGCGGCCAGTTACTGGCAACAGTGGTGATGCTGTCAGCGACCGGATCATAACGGAAGACGTGACCGCTAGTGGTCTGGCCGGTGAACTCCGATCCACCCGCGCAATAGATATAGTCCGTTCCGCTGTCGTTCAGCACGCTGCAAGCCATGTTGTTCACGTGGTTGTCAGGGTAAGTAGCTGACTTAGTGGTCCAACTGTTGCTGACGGGATCGTACTCAAACGGATGAGTGAACTCGACGTTATTGACGTCGCGGCCACCCATCGCATAAAACTTGCCGTTAGCTGGGAAAAACACCCCGACCAACCGCGTTCCAGCGCTCGGCAGGTCTGGACCGGCTGACCAACTGCAGGCAGCAGGTGTTGGCGTGGGTGTAGGTGTTCCGCCACCTCCAACGAAATTGAACTTGCCGATCTTTGTGGCCCAGTTGGCATTACCCGTTGACACGTGGTATTCGTTCACGTGCCAGAAGTCCATGCCGTTGGACGGATCAATGGCAGTATAGGTATAATCGCCCCAGCGTCCGAAGCCACTGGTTTCTGCTCCACCGCCATTGGTCATGATCGCTTCACCCTGGCCGAGGTTTCCCGGGGGATCCCCTGCCAGGCGGCCGGCATAACGAATGGAGGGGAATATGCTGGAACTCGATGTGGAATAGCCGATGGCCGTGTTCCCGTTTTGATCGACGGCTATGCTGGGCATCCAGCGGAACAATCCGTCGCCGCCGTTATTCCAAGTCTGCTGTTGAACTGGCGTGGCGGGAAATGTGCCACCGGTGACGTCAAATTGATACCAGCGAACAGCCATTGGACCGCTGCCGCCCGCGTTGGTATAGATCGTGTGATCCGCCCACAGCGATTCGGTGCCACTGAGATTCTGGTATACGACTGGCGTCATTATTTTGTCCCCCAAGGTGTCGAGCTTCTGTGACGTTCCCTGCTGAGGCACGAGAAGGGTGTTGAAACTAGCATCGAATGCGTCAGTAAAGCCGCTGACTGTGATCTCGGCATTCGGCGTGTGGTTGGCGCCAGCGCCGAAAGTTGAGTTTGCGGGGGTGGCAAAATCAACATGGAAAAACCGGCCGTGGACCTGGGTCAAGGTCACGCCGCCGCTACCCGGGCTATCGATGGCCAGCACCATCTCATCTCTGCCTGTAGGCGGCGGATTGCCGGTGCGAAAGTTCGCAGCAACAAAGCTATAGGAATCGCCCACGCCAGCGAGGCCGACTGTAAACCCGATTGCGTTGGCTGGACCACCAGTTAGCATGCTGGCGCGGTCGAGCGCATACGCGCGGACGCCGTTAAAGGTCGTGGGGCTACTAAACAAGTTCATTGTCAGGAAATAAGCGTTTTGAGTGCCGCCATCATTCCACATCGCCATCTTGGGATAATCGCCCAGGAACGTCGGATTCCCCGGGTCCACTTGGATGGCGTAGAGGGCCCAGGGGCCAGCCACCGGGTCCGGGCTCTGGGACACGCCGACGCATTGGAAGAATGAAGTGCCGGGAAACGAGGGAAAAGCGAAATCGCTAATCACCCAGCGATCCGCTTGATGATCATAAAAAACAAAGGGGTCGCCATCGTTCGCGTTTGCGCAAGGTGTACCGGTCAAGCTCGAAAAGAAGGAATTGAACGTAGTCGGGGGAGTGAGTGGGTTGCCGGACTTGTCATAAACCCTGAACACGACGTTGACCCCCTCGACATAATGATTCGGTCCCACGTCGCCATCGGTATCAGGCGGCAAACAACCGCACGCGCTTTGCGATGAATTGATGCCGTCAAATGTGAGCAGCGGTCCCGGCATCGTTGGTGTCGACCGGAAAACGTTCTTAAGCAGGTCTTTCAACCATGGCGAAGAAGGAATCTCTGGTGCTGGCGCCGTCGTCCTCGGGTGCGGATAGCGCGTCAGCCGTTGCCCGTCGCTCTCTCCTTCGTTGGGAACATAAGGAAGCTTTCGTAAATCCGTGGTCAGCATGACCGGGCCGACCATTTGCACGATGTCCGGTCTCTGCGTGCCGGGAGCGTCATGCGCGGCAGTGGAGCGACTTGTTTGGGCCTGCTTGGTGCGGTTTCCCTGGGCGAACAGCGCCACAGCGATGCCGAGGAGGCAAAACATCGAAGCAGTTAGGATACGAAGATTAAAGAAGGCTGATTGCGAAGTGGATTTCTTTTTCATAGATGAAGTTAGTTTTTCCCTGCGAAGTGGAGTGGGGATGCTATCGGATGTGCCGGAAGCATGTCAACACTTTTTTAAAGTTTTTCCGAAATTTCCGCTGAAAAGATTTAAACCGCGGATGGCACCTATTTAGCGGATGATTTAGAGGTCAGAGATTAGCCAACAAATTGGTGGCAATTCTCGTTTTTCGCGGAAATGTAACAATGCTGTTACGATTTTGGCGAAGGATGCGACGAAAAGCAGAGGAAGAGCTGAACCCCGCGAATTAACGCGAATGATTCTTTTTCATCCATTTTCGTGTCTATTCGCGTAATTCGCGGGCAATTCTGTTTTCTCTCTTTCGCCGATTCGCCGACTCCGGGACTCAGGGCCTTGGTAGCGGAGTAGGACGAGTTCTCGGCGTCGGAGCAGTCCGGGGCGTGGGTGTTGGCCGCGGTGTAGGTGTAGCAGTCGGCGTTGCTGTTGGTGTAGATGTAGGTGTTGGCGTAACACTAGGCGTCGCAGTCGCCGTGGCAGTCGCTGTAGGTGTCGGCGTCGGGCTTGCTGTCGGTGTCGGAGTCGGAGTACCCCCGCCGGACGGAAACACGCGCACATAGTAAACGTCTTGTTCGTGCCCGTTGACCGCGTTTGGGTTGACGTTGTAAGTGGCGGCATACGCGACGTTGCCGCCCGTATTGTCAGATACAATCGTGATGTAATCGCCTATCTTTTGATTTTGTGGAAAGCCTGACTGAATATTGAACGAATTGCTCACCGCAATATTAGGCGCCCAGGTGACGCCACCGTCTGTGCTCCACGAATAGAATAACTGAGTATCGATGTTGTTTGCCGCGTTGCGCGAATCCAGCCATACCGCATCGATGCGTCCATTGGGCGCCACGGAAAGTGTGCCGAAGATGTGCCACTTGTTAGGGTTAACGGGATCGTCATTGATCCTGTGCGGCGCGCTAAAGGTTAGCCCGCCGTCGGTGCTGCGTGCAAACATCACGTCCGTGCCGTTGTTAGCACTGAATGGTTCCACGCTGGCAAGGACGTAGATGTTATTGTTAGTGCCAGTCCCGGAACGGTCCACCGCGATGAAGGTCTGACCGCAAAGTCCTATTCCATTTATGCCGCCCTGAATGAGGTTGCCACCCAGGTTGACATTAGTGACTTGGTCAAAAGTCGGCGTGACGTTCGGATCCTGCGCATTGGACGAGCGAACGCACCAAAACGGACTTCCACCACCGGCAAGAAAGAGGTTGCCGTTGGTGTCCACATCCATCGCTCCGGTATCAGGATTGTTCGGAATATTAATCGGACTCTGCCAGGTTGCTCCGCTGTCGGTCGAGCGATTGAATTCTCCGAAGTCGCAGGCAAAGAAGCCGGTCCAAAACTGATAAAGGAATCCATGACCCGTGCCGCCAGTCGTGTCGATGGTAAACCACTCCTTATCGCCTCCGTGCCCGGCTTCGTCGGGCGACTGCTCCGTGAAGGTTTGGCCGCCGTTTGTCGAGCGCCACACGTCGTCGCAAAAAAATGACTGAGCCTGGGTCGATTGGAGGCTCAGATAGAAAAAATTCCCTGCCTCATCGGACTTTGTCACTGGGTCGCTGCGGAAAATGTTATCCTGCAAGACACCGGGAAACGTCCAGTGTATGCCCGCATCCGTAGTATATCCCCAGCCGGACTGCCGGAAGTCGGAGTTAATACTGTTGAACTGCCTCCAGGCGATCATCATCTTGTTGCCATCTGTCGGATTCACGGCAATGGACGGCTCGTTCGCGCAGTCGCCGAGGATGTTGTTGCCACCTGCATCGACGTTCGCCTGAAAGCTGGTGAACACGCCAAATTGCGAGATCATGCGCGGCGAAGTCTCTATTTTTCGAGGAGCCGCCGGCGGCATGTTATATTTTTCGAGCGGCTCATTGAAAGGCGGCTTGCGGATGGGCGCCAGCGTTTGCCCTGACGCGGTAGCAAGGGCGAACGGCAGAAGGATTACCGTAGCTAATAGCTGACAGTTGATGGCTGATAGTTTTTTCTTCATGGCTGATAGTGGATAGCTGACAGTGATTTTACCTGGCGCGCCAAGGGAGCGTCAAAGCTCGCGATCCCTTTATCCAGAACAACAACGTTGTCGAGAATTATCTGTGAAGTTCTTTAGTAACAGGATTGAAACTCATATTTTCGCGGAATGGAGGCGGAGCTCTGCGACGCCAAACTGATACCCCTCGATCTGCGCCGAAGCGCGTGTCGCCTGCGAGGATAGCGAAATTGCAGCCGGCACGGCTGCCTCTACAATTCACTAATCACTGGAGATCAGGGCCTACGGTCTCGGCCGCGGAGTCGGACGCCCTCTCGGCGATGGAGCAGTCCTCGGTGTCGGCGTTGGCCGTGGAGTAGTTGTGGGTGTAGCCGTAGCTGTCGGTGTTGCGGTAGGAGTCGGTGTTACGGTTGCTGTAGGTGTCGCAGTTGGAGTAACTGTTGGTGTTGATGTAGGCGTAGGACTACCGCACGGCACGACCGATGGCCCAGGTGTCGGCTGTGGGCAGGGCGCATTGGGACAGACGCGAACGTAGTACACGTCTTGTTCGTGCTGGCCTCTGGTCGGGTTGAAGTTGAAGGTGGCAGCGTAAGCTACATTGCCACCAGTGTCGTCGGAAACGATGGTGATGTAATCGCCGATCTTATTCTGGTTCGGCCAGCCTTCTTGGGGGTTAAACGCATTGCTCACCGGCACGTTCGTCGACCACGTAACGCCCGCGTCAGTGCTGTAGGAGTAGAAAAGCTGCGAATCGAGATTGTTCGCGTTGCGGTTGTCATACCAGACCGCGTCGAGCCGGCCATTGGGCGCTACAGAGAACGTGCCGAACCAGTGCCACTTGCTCGGGTTGTCGTCGTCGTTAACTCGGACGGGCGCGCTGAAGGTTGCACCGCCGTCGGTGCTGCGAGCGAACATCACGTCGGTCGTGCTTCTTCCGGGCGGCTGAACGCTCGCCAGCATGTAAACGTTGTCGTTCGTCGCGGTACCCGAATGGTCCACTGCAAGAAATGCCTGCCCATCCAGGCCTCCTGGATTGATCCCGCCGCCAGCCAGATCGCCGCCCATGTTAACCGGGGTGACCTGATCAAAAACCGGGGTCTGGTTTCCAAATTGCGCATTGCTCGAACGCGCGCACCGAAAATCGAATCCTTCGCCACCGACGTAGAGGTTGCCGTTGCTATCAACATCGAGCGTTCCGAAAATGGGCTCGTTAGGGATATCAATTGGCGTCTCCCATGTGACTCCTGCATCGGTCGAACGGTTGAACAGTCCGCCCGCACAGTTCGACTGATCGAACGCCTGGTATTGAAAGTGATGCCCCGGGCCGCACGTCTTATCAATCGTAAACCATTGTTTATCGCCTCCGATCGCGCCTTGCTTGCCTGAAATCAGGTCCCAGGTCGCTCCGCCGTTAGTCGAGCGCCACATATCATCACAGAAAAATGTTTGTTGTGGCCAGCTCGATCGCAGACTCAGGTAGAAAAAAGTCCCTGTTTCATCCGAGCCCGTGACGGGATCGCTTCGGAAAAAGCCCGGTTGTAACACACCCGGAAACGCCCAGGTCAGCCCACCATCGGTGGTATAGCCATAGCCAGCCTGGCGAAAGTTGGAGGTAACATCATCGAACTGTCTCCAGCCGATAGCCATCCTGCTGGGATTGGTCGGGTCAACGGAAATCGCGCATTCATTCGCAGCGTCGCCCACGATGTTGTTACCACTCGCATCGACATTCACTTGATGACTGGTGAACGGACCGAACCGCGAGATCATTCGCGGTGATGTCTCGACCTTCCGAGGAGGTGCGGGCGGGTTATCATATTTTTCGAAAGGCTCGCGCCCCTGCGGCTTCCAAGTGGGCGCCAGCTGAGCTGAAGCAGTGCCTAATGCGACTAGTAGACCCAGGCAAACCAGTAGGGTGAGTGAAACTGTGGAGCGTCTCATATCAGTGATGTGGTTAAAGCGTTGAATTGATGAAGCGGATTAAGATTCACGAATCTCGATCGCCTCGCTGGCGCTGTCCGTAATCGCAAATTGCTGCGTTGTCGAGAATTTATTTGCGGATCTCTGGTAAGAAAGAAAAAGGAAACGGCGAAAGGGAGAAACGGCGAAACGGCGAGCGTATTTGATCTATGTCGCCCATTCGCCGATTCCGGGAATCACGGTCTCGGCAGGGGAGTAGGCCGCCCTCTTGGCGTGGGAATAGACCTCGGAGTAGGAGTAGGCCTTGGTGTCGCTGTTGGGGTCGCACTCGGGGTAGGAGTAATGGTCGCTGTCGCAGTTGGCGTAGGAGTAGTTGTAGGGGTAGCTGTCGCTGTGGGCGTTGGCGTGACCGTCGGTGTCGGCGTGGGTCCTTGTCCGCCAGGAAACACCCGGACATAGTATACATCTTCTTCGTGCTGGTTTCTCTGCGGGTTGAAGTTAAACGTTGCCGAGTACGCTACGTTACCGCCGGTTTCGTCGGAAACGATGGTGATGTAGTCGCCTATCTTGCTTTGATTTGGATACCCTTCGAAAGGATTAAACGAATTGCTCACTGCCACGTTAGGCGCCCAGGTAACGCCAGCATCGGTGCTCCAGGAATAGAATAACTGTGAGTCAGTGTTGTTTGCCGCGTTCCGTGTGTCATGCCAGACAGCGTCGAGTCGTCCGTTGGGCGCTACTGAGAACGTGCCGAACCAGTGCCACTTGTTAGGATTGACGGGGTCGTCATTGACCTTGACCGGCGCGCTAAAGGTTTGGCCGCCGTCTGTGCTCCGCACAAACATCACGTCGGTTGTGGTTCGGCCCGGCGGCGCCACGCTGGCCAGCATGTAAATGTTATTGTTAGTCGGTCCGCCAGAGTGATCGATCGCCAGGAACAACATTCCGTCCAAACCTGCCGGGTTTATGCCGCCACCAGATAGCTCGCCACCCATGTCAACCTGCGTAACCTGGTCGAATGTAGGTGTCTGATTGCCGATCTGCGCGTTGCTCGAGCGCACGCAATAAAACGGGCTGAATCCTTCGCCGCCGATGAAAAGGTTACCATTGGAGTCCACATCAAGTGTTCCGTCTGTGGGCTCGTTAGGAATAACGATGGGAGCCTGCCAGGTGATTCCGCCGTCGGTGGAACGCTGAAATTGCACGCCGCTGCCGCTACAGTTAATGCCGTCGCTTGACTGATATTGAAATCCGTGGCCCGGGCCTCCGGTCTTATCAATCGTGAACCACTGCTTGTCGCCCCCACCCGCGAGTCCGTCGGCTTGTAACTCTGTCCAGGATTGACCGCCGTTGGTCGAGCGGTACACGTTCTCACAAAATGTCTGAAGCAGGCTGAGGTAAAAGAAGGTGCCTGTCTCATCGGAGTTCGTTACCGGGTCGCTGCGAAACACATTGTTTTCCAGAATTCCGGGAAAGGTCCATGTTACGCCGCCGTCGGTCGTATATCCCCAGCCGCCTTGTCGGAAGTTCGAGTTAACGTCATTAAATTGCCTCCAGCCGATTGCCATCTTACTAGGATTAGTTGGATCAACGGAAATAGAACACTCATTCGCGGCGTCGCCGATAATATTCTGGCCGTTTGCATCGACGTTTGCCTGGTAACTGGTGAACACGCCAAATTGCGAGATCATGCGGGGCGAAGTTTCCAGCCGGTAAATGTGCATGGGCGGCATGTCGTATTTTTCCAATGGCTCCTTTTGGCGCGGCTTCCATGTAGGCGCGAGTTGGGCTGACCTGTCCGCCCTAGCTTCAGCGGAAGCCTCGACTCGGGCGGGAGCCGACAGTTGATCCGCCTTCGCCAAGGCTACGGCGGACAAGTAGCCGACGGTGGATAGCACGAGAAAAGCGGCGCAGCAGCGCCGCACTACAAAGCGCGCTCGGTTCTCGCTATCAGCTAAAGGTCCCAAAGAAAACCTTCTATTAACTAGAGCAAAGCGTCCTCTTCGCGTAGTAGCTAGTAGTTGATGACTGATAGTTGATAGTCGTTTTTTATTCATGACGGTCTGTGGGCTGAATTGGAGCGTTTTCTTGGTATCTATTGGCTAAAGCGACCGGAGGGCACGTTCTATTAGCTAAAGCAAAGCGTTCTTTCTTGACCAAAGCTCGCGCTCTCCTACAAGCCATCTCGTAAATGTCATTCTGATCCCGCAGTCGAGGGAGAAGAATCTCTGATCATTCCGGATGCGATGGGATAGCCAGAGATGTTTCGCTCCGCTCAACATGACAGTGCTATTGATGAGACCCACTAATTCGCTGGGAGAGTTACCGAGCCTAATGAACTCGGACGCGGCGGCGGCGTAGGACGACCTCTCGGCGTCGGGAGAGTCCGCGGTGTAGGGGTTGGTCGTGGCGTAGGTGTAGGCGTCATTGTTGGCGTAACGGTAGGCGTTGCTGTAGGAGTAGGTGTGGCCGTTGGCGTAACCGTGGGTGTCGGCGTAGGTGTAGGTCCGCCCGATGGGAAAACGCGCACGTAATAGACATCTTGTTCGTGCTGTCCTGTGCTGGGGTTAAAGTTGAACGTAGCCGAATACGCCACATCGCCACCGGTGTTATCGGACACAATGGTAATGTAATCGCCTATCTTCTGCTGCACCGGCCAGCCTTCGTGAGGATTAAATGAGCTGCTGACCGCGACGTTGGGCGCCCAGGTGACCCCGCCGTCTGTGCTCCAAGAATAAAATAACTGGGAATCAATATTATTCGGCGCGTTTCGGCTGTCATGCCACACAGAATCAATGCGCCCATTAGGAGCGACCGCGAGCGTGCCGAACCAATGCCATTTGTTCTGATTCACTGGATCATCGGTGATCCGTTGCGGGGCGCTGAAGGTTAGTCCGCCATCCGTGCTGCGCGAGAACATTACGTCGCTTCCGTTGCTTGCGCTGAACTGCTGCACGGTGGCCATCATGTAAATGTTGTTATTTGTAGCCGTCCCGGAGCGGTCCACCGCCAGGAAGATTTGCCCGGCCAATCCGCCCGGATTAATCGCCGCGCCAAATAATAGACTGCCACCGAGATTAACTGTAGTGACTTGGTCAAAGGACGGCGTGACGTTCGGGTCCTTTGCATTGCTCGAGCGAACGCACCAGAACCCGCTGCCGGAGTCGCCCGCACCGATAAAAAGATCACCGTTGAGGGCGACGTCCAGCGTTCCCCATTGAGGAGAGTTGGGAATACTGACTGGAGTCTGCCAGGTGATACCGCCATCAGTAGATCGGTTGAATCCGCCAAAGTCACAAGCGGCGAACTCAGTCCAAAATTGATATTGAAAGCCGTGGCCCATGCTGGTCGGAGTTCGATCGATGGTGAACCACTCCTTGTCGCCGCTGTGCGCCGCTCCATCGGGTGACTGCTCCGTCCACGTTTGTCCGCCGTTTGCGGAGCGCCAAATATCGCCGCAAAATGTGTTCACTAAAAGGCTGAGATAGAAAAAATTTCCCGTGTCGTCGGAGTTTGTTACCGGATCACTGCGGAAAACGTTATCCTGTAAAACACCGGGGAACGTCCAGGTCGTGCCACCATCTGTCGTGTAGCCATAACCAGATTGGCGGAAGTCGGATTGAACACTGTCAAACTGCCGCCAGCCGACCGCAATCTTGTTGCCATCCGTTGGGTCAACTGAAATTGACGGCTCATTCGCCGCATCACCGAGGATGTTATTGCCGCCTGCATCCACGTTCACCTGGAAGCTGGTGAAAAGACCGAATCGCGAAATCATGCGCGG
>Ga0209806_1003126_pt1 | contig 9987 bp, 7 predicted proteins | sample GraSoiAngelo_152_FD_186166 | JGI IMG/M metagenome (GOLD analysis project Ga0209806, IMG submission 186166) | Grasslands soil microbial communities from the Angelo Coastal Reserve, California, USA - 14_1009_12_30cm (SPAdes) (version 2) | ecosystem: Environmental > Terrestrial > Soil > Grasslands ... | reverse complement strand
GAGGGTCCAGACGGGCATCACGGAGCAGTACATCCTCGTCTTTTCAACCGGTCTCGTAGTGCTGCTGATCCTCTTCGTGTTCGCGACGGGGGCGTACAGATTACTGTGAGCTTCGTACTCTCATTGCTGATTCTGGTGCCGCTGGTGGGGGCGCCCGTTTCTTATCTGGCTATAAGGATGAACAAGAGATTTGGCATTCTTCTCGCCCTTGCGATCGCAGCGGCGGCATTTGCAATCGCATCTTACTCGTACTGGTTTCTCTACGCGAACCTGCCGGCTCCGGGACAATACGTGATGACGGAGAAGTATATCTGGATCAACCTTTCCTTCATAAGCCTCGATTATCTCCTGGGTCTCGACGGGCTCAGCGCTCCTCTGCTGGTCGTCTCGACGCTTCTTGCCCTGCTCGCGATCATCGGGTCGAGGTCGCAGATAGGACACCACGAGGCAGAGTACTACGCTCTGATCCTGCTTTTCGAGGGATCCATCGTAGGTGTCTTCACATCCCTCAATCTCATTTTCTTCTACATCTTCTGGGAGCTTGTCTTAATTCCGATGTTCTTCCTCATAGGGATATGGGGAGGACCTAGAAGAAAATACGCGGCTCTGAAGTTCATCCTCTTCACCTACGGTGGGAGCACGATCATGCTACTAGGCTTCCTGGCCGTCTACCTCGGAACCTCCGTACCGACCTTCGATATACCCGACCTGGCCGGAAAGATACCGCCCGGGCTCCAATACCTGCCGCTTCTAGCAACGTTCATCGGCTTCGGGGTCAAGCTCCCCGTCGTCCCCTTCCACACATGGTTACCAGATGCTCACGTGGAGGCACCTGCCCCGGTCAGCGTTCTGCTGGCCGGGGTACTGCTGAAGATGGGAGGCTACGGCTTCATAAGGATCAGCCTGGGCCTCTTCCCGCAAGCATCAACCCAGTACGCCTGGGCGTTCATGCTCGTGGGGGTAGTGACGATGTTCTATGGGGCGATCGTCGCGACTCTCGCCAAAGATCTCAAGCGGATGATCGCCCTAACGAGCATAAACCACATGGGTTTCGTCCTCCTCGGCGCTTATTCAACCGCCTCTTCAGGCAGCGCGCTGGGGGTCCAGGGAGCGATCTTCCAGATGTTCAACCACGCACTCGCGATAGGTTCCCTCTTCATGCTCTCCGGCTACATACATGAACAGGCTGGAACCAGGGAGATACCGCTCCTGAAAGGGCTCCGGATAACCATGCCCAGGACGGCGACCCTGCTGATGCTAAGCAGTCTGGCGGCGATGGGCTTCCCGATCTACTCGAGCTTCGTGAGCGAATTCATGGTCATAGCAGCGTCAATATCAGCATTTTCACCTTACGCAGTCACCGTCCTAGTTCCCGCGCTGACGGGGGCCTACTTCATGTGGATGTTAAGGAGAACCGTCCTCTCAGCCCCGACCGGGAGCGTGGTCGTAAAAGACTCGCCAAGGCTCGACAGCGCGGTGCTCTTCGCTTATCTCGTGCCACTATTCATCTTGCTCATCTTTCCCTACATAATTCTTGATCCCGCCGCCCCCGTGAGCCAATACATCCTTCATCTGAGGGGAGGATGACGCATCGTTGGACCTAATCTTCGCGGCGGTGGTGGTGCTCTCCGCCTCCTCATTGGGTATACCTCTATTCCAGGTTGCCGCAAAGAGAGAGAAGCGCTGGATATCCGGCTATGTCTTGGTCGTCGCTCTTCTATCCGCCTTGGCAATCGTCGCCTTCAACAGCGTCGCGCCACAGCCCGACCCAGCCTTCAAGAACCTTCTCATCTCGGACTCGCTCGGCAACTTCTTTGCGATCGTGACGCTTTCTGTTTCTCTCTTCGTTGCAGTTGCGTCACTCGAAGCGCTTCGCAAGAGCGACAATCTGCCCATCTACTGCGGGCTTCTCTCCTTCGCGGCTCTGGGGATGCTCCTCCTCTCGTTCACTCAGGACCTACTCATGCTCTTCGTCTCCTGGGAGTTGATGAGCCTCCCAACATACGTCTTGGCCGGCTTCGACAAGAAGAGAGTTCAGTCCAACGAGGCGTCCGTGAAGTATGCCATTTTGGGCGCAATGTCATCGGCAATCCTACTCTACGCGATCAGCCTCACGTACGGGCTAACCGGAACCACGCAGATCATTCCCGCCGTCCGCTATATCGCGGCTCAGCCGTTTAGCCTTGCCACAAGCATAGCGATACTCCTCTTCGTAGCTGGTTTCGGTTTCAAGATGTCTATCGTTCCATTTCACATGTGGATACCTGACGCATACGAAGGCGCCCCGACCACAGTGAGCACGCTCCTCGCGGCGGCGACTAAGAAAGCAGGTTTCGTCGCCGCCATCAGGGTACTCTTGGCCGTTACCACTGTCTACGTGGTAACTCAGAATCCAATCTTCACGATGGCCAATATCCTTGCTGTTCTGGCACTCCTCACAATGACTCTCGGGAACGTGGCCGCACTAACCCAGAAGAGCATGACAAGACTTCTTGCTTACTCTAGCATAGCTCAGGCGGGGTACATCCTCGTGGGTTTCGTTGCTTACGCTTACGGCCAGCAGACCAACGCTTTTAGCCAGCAGACCAACGCTTACTTCACCGAGGCGACTATCGGGATGACGGGCGCTCTCTTTCACATACTCAACCATGCGATCATGAAAGGGGCGGCCTTCCTCGTAGCGGCGCTGGTTCTGCTTGAGCTAAAGCGGGGTGACGTACAGGCATACAGCGGGCTGGGGAGGAGGATGCCCGTGGCAGCATTCACGATGACCGTGGCATTTCTCGCTCTTGCGGGGGTGCCCCCTCTGAATGGTTTTTGGAGCAAGCTCCTCCTCTTTCTTTCCGTAATCAATGGGCCATTCGCCTGGCTTGCGGTGGCCGGAATCGTGAACAGCGCGTTCAGCCTGGGTTACTACGCGTGGGTGATCAAAAGAATCTACATCGACGAGTCGGAGAGCAACGAGAAGGTCAAGGAACCTATTCCATTCATCGTTGTGTTTGGCGTCTCTGTCGGCTTGATGATAGGATTGGGGCTATTTCCTCAGCAGGTGATAAACTTCGCCTCGAGCGCGATTCCTAACATATTTCCGAGATGAAAAAAGAATCGAGCTGAACCGCTATCTCTATGTCGAGGCGGTGCCCAGAATTATTATCGCCATGACCAGGCCGTAGATGGCGATCGCCTCTGCGAGAGCGGTGATGATGAGGGCCATCGACCTGACCTCCGGCCTCTCCGCGAGCGCTGCCATCGCCGCGGCGCCGGCGTGACCAACACCGTAGCCCGCACCCACGGCCGCGAGGGCGAAGACCACACCCGCCGCGATGAACTTCGCGGAGGTGCTGCTGATCACCTCGTTCGGCGAGGTTGCTGCCTGGGCGTGAACTGGGGTCTGAAGGAGTGAGAGGACGAAGATGGCCGCGGCGCCGGCCAGGAAGATCGCCTTACTGTTCAACTTGAAAGTGTCAGGAGGGCTCGACCTACCGCTTATAAGAATTCTGCGGGGTTGGTCCTGCTGAACTCTTGTGAAGATTTTCAGGAACAGAGCCCTCACGGAGCCGTACCACGAAGGAGGTTGAGCCTCCTTATGTACGATGGCCATTCCGATTCTCATCTGGTCGCTGGGTCCTTCGAGGCAGGGAAATCCGTGAAGGGCAATTGAACCGATCTCAGCACCGTATCGAGATGGCTCGAGTCAGCGCTTTCTGTGGACTGCGAAATCGGTCAGCTCTAGGAGGAAGGCGCTCGCGTCGTTCTCCGGAAGGACAGCTAGCTCTTTCCTCGCCTTCTCCGCGTAAGTCTCGGAGTACCTCTTGAGCTTCGATATGACATCCCCATCGTTCGAGTCGTTCAGGAGTGCCCTCGTTATCTTATCCTGAGAGCCCCAGTCGAGGAGGTCGTCCCTTAGCTGGTATGCGATGCCGACGAATTTGCCGTAGTTCGCCAGAGCGTCCACACGGTTCGCGGAGGCTCCGGCAATGAGCCCGCCGAGCTTGGCGGAGGTTTGAAAGAGGGCAGCGGTCTTTTCAGAGATTATCTTCACGTATTCGTCCCAGCCCAACTTGTAGTTCTTCGGGTCGACGGTAAGCTCTGAATATTCCCCTTCAGCCATCTGGAGGGCGGCGCTGCTTATCTCGTCGGCCACACGCTTGTCCTTGTACCTGGCCGCGATTGCGAGTATCATCGCGAAGACGAAGTCTGCAGTCAGGAGCGATGAGCTGTACCCGTACCTCACGTGAAACGTCATCTTCCCTCTCCTCGAAGTCTCTTCATCGATTATGTCGTCGTGAATCATCGATTCTGTGTGGAGGAGTTCGACGGCGACAGCTGCATCGAGAAGATGGTCGTCGGTGTATCCGACCGTCTCGGCGGACATCATCAGAATTATGGGCCTGATACGCTTCCCACCCTCGGTGGCGTAGACGAGTGGGTCGTGAAAGCGCGAACCTGAGTACATCTCAAGCTCCCTCGCGAGCCCTCCGTCGATCTTATCGACGTAGTGCTTCATCTTCAGCTCGATTTGGTTGATGACGGTGGCCCTCCCCTCGCTCAAAATACCTGTTAACCTTAATCGTTGCCTCGTCTCTGCATATATAACATTTGTCGGCTTGAGAGTCTCGCGAAACCCTTCTAGCGAGCATCTTCTGCTTGGCAATGGAAGAAGTTCCAAGCCGGGCTCGCGGGAAGAAGCACGATTTGCGAACCACTTAGCCAGTGGTCCTCGGTTGGTGTCTTGACGCGGAACCTTGGTTACCGATTCCTTGCATAATTCTATCTGTGAGTTTGCTGATTGTAAACGGCTTCTTCATGAAGCGGTGCGTGTCTAGTTCCGGGAATGCCTTCCTGAACTCCTCCGGGGACTCTTCGAAGGCCGTGATGAAGAGGACCTTCGTCTTATCGTCGCGTTTCATGATTTCCCGATACAGCTGGAATCCGTTCATTCTTGGCATCCTGATATCAAGAACCACCACTTCATACGTATCCGGCCTGAAGTGCTGGAGTGCTTTCTGGGGGTCATTGAAGGCGTCTACCTGTATCCCTTGAAGCTCGAGACCCTGCTTGACGACTTCGGCGATATCGGTCTCGTCATCGACGACTAGAACTTTCTTCAATAGACAGACTACAGAAGAATTGTCAGATTCCATTAGTTAAAAAGAGTTCTTAACATTCGTCTCATCTGGACCCTACAACGAGGATGAAACATTCATCTCTGGGAAACAGGGCAATGGGACAAAAAGGCCCGGGTGAGATGAGCCCGTGACGACCGGTCCGCGCTTCACTCTTCATCAGGCTTTCATTCGGGGTGACGGCAGGTACTACCTTCCGCTCCCGAAGCTGAATCGCGTGCAGCGGGACACAATCGCGGCCAGGTTGACAAGAATCGGCTTCCGCGTAGGCGGCGGGGAGCGTTTGAAGGCCTACTCCTCCGCCGGGTTCATCCACATCAATGGTAGCGGGCTGGCCACTTCCAACATGGATTTGTTCGACCCTCTCGTTCCCCTGATTCCGGAGCTACTCCGGGTCAAGAGGGAGGAGGTCGCCCTCGATGAGCTGGCCTCGATGTACTTTGCAGCGAAGCGGAGAGGGGGGACCCTTCACCTTCGCCTCTCGGTAAGGGCAGAGAGCCTCGGGCTGTGGAGAAAACTGAGGGCAGCGGGCGAATCACTTCTTACCCCGGACGAAGCCGCTGTCCTGAAGCTTCTCCTGAGGGACGCGAGAGGTCGCGTCGAGGCAGTCACCGACTACCCCACGGAAGGGAGCAGGGTTAGACAGATCGGAGGAAGGCTGTACTACCTCTCGGCAATCGAGCCAGAGGAGTTCGCATCCAACCTGCGGACGGTCGAAGGACCCAGGCGGAGGAACGCCTACATGCCCAGCAGCGCGACCCTGAGCCTCGGACGCCCCCGCCCGCCCACGAGAAGCGAGCTGATGAGACTCCTGAGCAGCCTTGATGAGTGGTGCTACTTCACCCCACTCTGATTTCGCAAAACTCTATTTCAGTGTCCTTCGAGGCGAAGCGATGCCCCGGTAGTATAGAGTCCCAAGACGTAGAGCCCGGTCAACAAACGGTCGAGAGTATTCCGGCCTTTCGAGTCGGAGACGCGGGATCGAATCCCGCCCGGGGCAACATCCCTCTTGGTTAGATGCCTCCGACACCTGATAGGCGGGGTCTAATCCCCCTGGAATCCAGGTACGAGCTGGCGGACCCGCGGCCTGGTACTGCAGATTGGCGCAAACAGTCACTTATTGGGCCATGAACCCGCGTGGTCCAAATCCTGCAGGACCTAATGAAAATCTTGCAAAATCGACGAATACTATTAAGTGCGACGGCGATTAACTCATCCTGCATTCTCATTGACAGAACTGGTATCCCCTTCAGCACTTGTGTATTCCCGGACTAGGAAAGCCATGTCAGGCATCGTTGCGACAGCAAGTCACAAGAAGAGTTCTGCCACGGTTCCATATCATCCTTATGTTCTACCGACAGTGACCTATCATGGAAAAGAATACACCGTGGATACTCAACAAGAGGAATTTAGGAATGTGAAATATGGCGAGTCACCCATATTCGTTCCCTTCGCCAGCGCCCTTGGAGAAACCTTACTTGGAAAGTATCAGAGGCGAAGGAGGAGAGATTCGCATCTTCAACAGCCTCCGTCTGAATGAGGGTCTGACCCTCTAGCTGCTGTCTTGTGTCTCCCGCTTGAACAGATTACTTGTTACTTCGATCGCTTACGACGAAGCCGGCAGCGAAAATCCGACCACCGTCTAGCCCCGCGCCTCCGTTGGGCTGGACAGGCTTGGCTGTTTGCGCCGAGAAGTGACCGCGACCACTGACATGGCGACTCTTACGAGAGCGAGCGCTGCAACGATTATCGTGGATTCTCTCCTGTTCATGCTTTAGATTCTATCGCGAGGTGCCGTCTTATCACTCGTGAACCGATAAGTAGTATTTGAAATTCTTGCATAAATTCAGGGGTGTGCCCCTTTCCCGTCCGAGATGGTCGAGCGCCTCCCGGGGCATTTTCTTACTCCCCAAGGGGTTTGAATGAATCCTGTGCCTATGCTGCAATTGAGCTGAAGCGAGATCAATAATACACGCGAAAACTACTAGAAATTTTCTATCATATTGAGTGCGTACCCACGCAGAGTAATCTCCGACTCAGGCCTCATCCACGCTCGGGTCCTCAGCGCCTTCACCCCGGCTATGACCTGAAGCGAGCTCCAATGGTTCGTGCAAAACTAGCAAAGAAATTTTCTGTTAGATTCACCCTATACCTACATATGCTTCCTTGAGACTACTGCCTGTTTGACCAAGAGCAGAATCGGTCGTCCTCGCATCGTGCTCGCAATCTCTCTTGCAGCGATCCTGCTCTTGGTGAGTGCCTTCGTTCCGGCGACGAATATCATCCATGCGGCACCGGGAGACGTCACCCAGGTGAAATCAGGTCGCGTCGCATCGGATTCCCTCACGACCGGAAACACAACCTCTTGGACGTTCGGAGGCGAAGCGACCATCCTGCCGGGAGCGAAGTTCACCCACTCCGAGGATGCCCAGGGGCTCCACATCGGGGTACAGGCGGGCGCCCCTAGTCAGTGGACCGGGTTCTACGCAGTGACCCAGAATACGAGCGCGTCCCTCTTCCACGCCTTCATCACGCTTCCCTACACCTCAATGCCCAAGGGCGAAGAATACAACACGGGCTTATACGTCCAGACCTCGAACAAGCACATGATTAACTACATTGGATGTCTGGCTGTCGCGTTCGACGGGGGTCCCTACTTTTGGACTGTAAACCACTCCTTTGGCCCTGCGGATCAAACTACGACTATCGAGACCCTGTACCAATCTACCGGGACTATGCCTCTCGCTCAAGACTGCACGATCATCACCAACGGTAACAACTTCCTGAAGGTCTACCTTGGAGGCCAGGTAGTCGTCAACAGGGACAACCTGACTCTGTCTATACCTCCCCCGTTCAATGCCTACCTCGAGGTCGAGACGACCTCGACCAGCGCGATGCGCAACGGAACCTACACCGACTACTACGCCGCGCTCGGAGAGGATGTCGTTGTGAGCGGTGCCCCGCCGGGCGGCAAGGTACAGATAGAGGACTCGTCGGGTGGCGTCCTGGTGAGTAGTACCGCAAACATCACGGGTGTCGCAACCCTGAATGTGGGACAGTTACAACTCCCCCTGAGCGGCTACTTCATCCGAGTCTACGACGTCGATGGCACCCTTATCGGTTCTACACCCTCGGCTGTCACGGTCTGGGGAGGGGACGTCTACACCGTCTCCACGGTTTAGATAGATAGAGATCGTTCAGCCGACGAGAGCATATTGGTTCCGTCGGAACTCTCGACCCTCGTTGTTCTGCGAAGATTCATGGGCCTGGAGTAGCACCAAGTGGTGGCCAAGGCCGACGCAGAATAATCTCCCCTCAAGAGGCATCTTTTAACATCTAAGCTCGGCTCTTCAGCGCCTCCTCGGCTCTTCACCCGAAGCGAGCATCAATAATTGGTGGAAGAATTAGCAAAAATTTTCCATTAGATTGACTCTGTAGCGAGATAAGTCCTTCTGGGAAACTAGTAACTGCGTGGTCATGAGCATCATCGGACGCCCTCGCGTAGGGGTGGCAATCACCTTCTCAGCGATACTGCTGTTGGCCGTTGCATTTGTTCCGGCGATGAACATCATCCACGCGGCATCAGCACCCATCACCCAGGTGAATTCAGGCCTCGTCGCCTCGGATTCGCTCACTACCGGGAACACAGCCGGCTGGGCGATCGCGGGCAACGCCCCCCCGGGAGGGTCAGTTTCCAATGAAAACTCGAGCGGGCTATACCTGGCCGCAAAATCAGCCGCCAGCGGCACGTGGGCTGGATACTTCGCGAAATCCCCCAACACAAACGCGATGCTATTCCACGCGGTTTTGAAGCTTCCTTACTCTACGATTCCCGACAACGTATTCGACACGGGGCTTTACGTCCAGACCTCGAACCCTAACTTCATCGATTACGTCGCCTGTGTTGCCGTTGTGAGCCCCTCGGGATATTACTGGTCGCTCGTTCAAGCATTCGGGCCCGCGACGGGAGCAGTCACAACGACCAATCTTTGGACGTCGGCACCGAACACCCTCCCCCTCACCCAGGACTGCACCATCATCACGAATGGGAACAACTACCTCAAGATGTATCTTGGGGGCATCCTAGTCTACCAGAGCGGCAGTCTGATGCTGAACATGCCGTCACCGTTCAACTCATACCTGGAGGTCCAGACGAACTCCGCGAGCGCGATGAGGTTCGGAAACTACCTGTACTATTACGCCGATTCTAGCGAGAACATAACCGTAACCAACGCCCCCGCGGGAGGAACTGTGAAGATAGTTGGCCCTGCGAATGACGTTCTCGCGAGTGCTCCCGTCTCATCGGCCGGTACGGCCATTGCGGTAGTAGGGCAGTATCGTCTGCCGTTGACAGCGTCGATACAGGCATACGACTCCGCCGGCAATCTGGCCGCGTCCACCCCGAGCTCCGTCACTCTCTGGGGGGGTGACGTGTACGCGGTCTCGACGCCCACCCCCGCGTCAACAGGGCACGTCACGCAAACTAGGGCAGGCCTCGATCATTTCGATTCGTTAACCACGGGTAACACGAGCTACTGGAGCATCTTCGGCAGTGCGCCGGCTGAGGGAGCACCATTCGCCTTCAACGAAAACTCCACCGGACTTCATCTAGGAGTGCAGGCGAAGTTCCCGACGACTTGGGCCGGCCTGTTCGCTGAGTCACCAAACACCACCGCGACCGCCTACCACGCGGTCATCACGCTCCCGTACAGCACCATTCCAGACAACAACTTCAACACCGGAATGTACATCCAGACCGCGGACCCGCACTTCATAAACTACGTCGCGTGCGCGGCCACTGTAAGCCAGTCGGGATACCAGTGGGCTGTCGTTCAGGCATCCGGAGTCGTCGTGGGAGCCG
>Ga0209806_1003123_pt1 | contig 9992 bp, 11 predicted proteins | sample GraSoiAngelo_152_FD_186166 | JGI IMG/M metagenome (GOLD analysis project Ga0209806, IMG submission 186166) | Grasslands soil microbial communities from the Angelo Coastal Reserve, California, USA - 14_1009_12_30cm (SPAdes) (version 2) | ecosystem: Environmental > Terrestrial > Soil > Grasslands ... | reverse complement strand
CCCAGTCCAATGCGAGTTCTATCCCATGGAAGGACTACCAACACTTCTCAAAGTCATGGACCTCGTCAGATCCCGGCTGAAGGCAGCCTTCGACTACCGAATCATACTGACAATGTACGACCGAAGGACAGCACTATCACGCCGAGTCATGCAACAAGTAAACAACAACTTTGGCGAACGCGTTCTGAAATCCGTAATCCCCAGATCCGTACGAATGGCAGAAGCTCCAAGCAAAGGTCTACCAGGGATACTGTACAGGCCAAGAAACCCTGCATCGGAACAATACCGTGTATTGGCAAAGGAGCTACTACAGGTCCAACCGGTCGCGATAGCTTAGCGTGATGGAAAGAAAACGTGGCACATCAACTCTAAACTAGAACTGCCTGACCGTCCCGCCTTTTTTCTGCCTTAGTTCTCACGCTATGGAACTCCTGTTCACATCTCGCGCTTCGATGCCGAGTCTATCCTCAAGGAAGCGGTTAGAGAGACGTTTCCCTAATTGATGATAGAACCTCTTCGATGGTCGTATAGGTTTTCTCTGGAAGTTTCTCAAGGAATACACGAGCCCTGACTCGTTCTTCGGCAGTCATGTCAAAGAGCTTCCATCCTTGTTCCTCAACGAGTCGAGACTTGCTGGTCGGGAACGTCGCATCTTCGCTCAAGACCTCGCTTAGTGATTCGAGCCCGGTTTGCTCGGTTAGCGAAGGGAACTTTCCAGAGTTCAAGAAAGTCTTCAGGCGGGCAGCGTCTCTGTACATTCTAACTCCATGAAATGCTAGGATGCTTTTCTCAAATTTTGGACCGGAGGCTTTGGCGGCGATATCTTGGAGCTCGTTGTCGTCAAACTCGTATATGTTCTGTTTTCCCTTGCCGAACAGCCTGCTGTAGAGAATGCTCGACTTTTCGTTGGGGTACTGTCTTGAGATGTCAACACTGTGTACGGCATCGTGGTCCTGTAGAGTCTTCAACGTGTCATCTGTTGGCTCTCCACCCCGAAACTCGACCACGATACTGGTCCTGCCGAGGCTTACGGTCGAAAGAAACGCTTTGAGTTTGGAGGATAGCTCTTCATCCCCCACAAGCTCTCTCGGAATCAGGACTGTCAGAACGCTTGCTCTAAGTTGTCTGCAGATCTTCTCGATCGAGTCAACCAGGCGAACGTTCTTCGATGTCAATTCTAGCCTGTGAAGTTCCGCGATATCCTTGTGACATCTGACAGAGAACTCGAACCCAGGCGGGGTTCTCCGGCGCCAACTCGATACTGCCACCTGACTCGGTATTCGGTAGTATGTGCTGTTGACTTCTACGAAATTGTACGCGGCCGAGTAGGCTTTCAGGCGGTCGCCGCTCGGGACAGAAAAGTAGTCCCATCCGCCTGCACCGATGCTGAACCGACCCATACCTTCATGCCTTATTGATTTGTTTGACACATAAACGGCGCTGTGAGTAAGAATCGGTGAGGGCTCTGAATGTGTCGGAGCCTGGAGGGAAGCGGTTTGCTTCGTTTCTCACTCGGAGGAATCTGTCCTCCCCGGTATCTTTGCATCTTCCGCCTGATGGTTGTCTCTTGATGCTTATCTTGCCTCACGTTTGGAGGAGTATCGTAGCTGGCGCGATGACCCGGCCCTTCTGAGTTTTGAGAAGCTTACTGCTCCGGTGGGGGTGAATCCGGTTGCTCATTGGGATCGTCCTGGTCCGGGCGCTGTTAAGGTGCTCCCGGAAGGCGTTACTCGTGAGCGTATTGTTGTGCAGGGCTCTAAGCGTGGAAATGATGTGTATTCTCAGGCGTTGAATCGTCGGATTTCTCGTTGGCTTCGGTCTGTGAGTGTCCCTGTTCGTTTTTTGCCCTTCTGGAAGCGTCGTGTTCGAGGTTCTTGGTTGATGATAACGTATACTCTTGACCGCTCTCTTTTCTCCTTAGAGGAGGGTTGGAGGAAAATTCGGAAAGTGTGGAACCGGCATCTTTCATGGCCCCGGAAGCGTTTTGGTCGGCTTCGATATGTCTCTGTCCTTCAGGCTCAATCTGATGGCAATGCTCATCTTCATTTCATCGTGGAATTCTTGAATCATACGTTTGCTGGTTTTCGTCATGTTGATCGTGATGGTAGGCTCTCCTGGCGCGTTAGTGAGAAGTATGATATTGCCGAGAACTGGGCTTCCGGTCACGTTGATGTTAAGCTCGTTCAGTCGTTGAAGGGTGACTTGTGGTATCTCGCCAAGTATCTTGTTCGTTCAGCTGACTCCCTGAAGGGTGAATTAGGCATGGCCCTTTCGCGTGATTTTGGCCGTCGGGTCTGGTCTAAGAGTCGGAGCTGGCCGGGCGTCGACTTGATTAGGAATAGTGGTAATTCAAACTCGTCCTTGCCGGACCTGTCGAAGGTCCGCGTCACTGTTCCTACTGGATCCACTTCGCTCCCTCTATCCCCGCTGTGTTATCGTTAGGTGGCGATTTGAGGGTGTTGACTATTCAAGGCGTGAGGCACAGTGGCTAGGGAACAATGCCAGGTCTCCTGGGTGTTCCACTTTCGTCTAGTTCAACCAGAGCGACAGCGAGGCGCATGAATGGGGTCTAGGGAGCGAATACGTACAACTGAAATCCTGTACTGCCCAACGGCGTGTCGAAGTCGAGAGTTGAGCGTCCGCCCCCGAACTGAGGCTGCGTGGTTATCGTGATCGTGAAGGTAGTGGTTCCGCCTGGTCGTATCAAGATACTAGTTGGGATTCCTGAAGCGCCCCAGTAGAAACCGCTGTTCTGGTGAAAGGACGTTGTGAAGTTGCCCGCAAGCCCGTTCAAGGAGGTCAATGTCACTGACACGGTACTGGAGGAAGCAGGCGAGATTTTGATCGGGCTTGGGTTTGTACTGAGGGCCAATCCTCGCGCGATAACGTTCACGGTGACCGAGTGGGATAGTTTATCACTGGTCCCGGTGACGACCAAGGAATAGTTTCCTGCGATGGCAGCGGAGATGGTCAGATTCAGGCTTTGGTCTCGGCCCAGCAGAACTTGACTTACGTCAATCTGATTGCTGCCGTCCACCTTGAGAAGACGTACGTTTACTCCGTTCGGGAAGGATACCGCCATAGAGACTATGCCTGTAAAGTTGTTCGCTGCGCCGACCGTGATTGTACTCCAGTATCCGCGCGACCCGTTCAGTAAAGTCTCGCGGTTTGGGTTGGCGGTAAGGCTGAAGTCAGGTTGTGAGGCGGTTGTTTTCAGATTCGTTGCGACATAAACTGATATTGAAGCTGCTGTACCTATGATGGCGACCAAGATTAGCCAAGCAGGTACGGATTTTCTTAGCAGCGTGAATTTCATCGTACTCGTTGACTCTAATCCCGCTCTTTAGCATAATGTCGAAGTTGGACAAGCTTATTTGGTATTCATCTCGTGGGATTGCCGCCGAGATAGGCATAGTATGCCTTCGGGTGTTGCTGTTGGCTTCGGAAAAGTGCCTTAGGAAAACCCGTGGTTTGTGTTGGTTGTCTGCGGATCAGGCGACGCTAGGAGCCGCCCGCTGTTCCTTTTCCTTCTTCAAGTGCCACGACCTATGTAGGTTCATATCGTTAACACTGATGTTGCAAATTGGGCAAAACGGCGAGTCATCTTTCTCGAAAATGATCGTCGAGTAGCTTGAAATCTGCATACTAAGACCTCCAAAATAACTCTCAGAACGTGAGAACTGAGAGATGTTCTTGACACTCCAACCGTTCATTACCCAGCGTTGAATGAGAAAGTGCATTGCCCTAATCTCTTCCTCGTCATCAGTTCGAACCGTGACACTCTGGATCTGCTTCATTCTTCCCCCTGAATAAGCTAGCAAGAAGCCTATATCCTTAGGCGCTCGTTCGTTCCCTTTTACTCTCTCTGATAAGGGCAGTCCCTAATCGTTGCGAGCCCTTTGGAACGGTGCAAAGTGTCATTGGCGGTGAACGCATCGTCGCGTCCGATGCGTAGCCAGTATGTTCTTTCACAGTTCGTGTAAACGGTGATAAAATGAGTCTAGTCGCAGGTTTCCGAGAGGCGTTTCTTGAAAAAGGAGGGATCGTAGGGATTGTTCCCTACGATGATCTATTGCCTTAGGCTATTTTCCCGTTTGTGGCTCTTCGCTTGTAAAAGCGAGTGGACCATAGCTGTACTCTGAAGCCCTCTTCTGAGGGTTCTGTTCGATATGTTTCTGGATCATTGGCACGATGTCGAGTCCCGGGACCATGACGCTGATGTAATAGAGCTGGGCATACCTTCTTGAGACGGTTTGCAAACTCAGATTTAGGGAAGAGGTCGGCGAACACGGGGCGATTTCTCCTGGGCACCTCCGGGTGGTCTTACCCAGAATGGGTAGGAGTCTTCTATCCCACCTCCACAGAGAGCAAGCTGAAACATTACACCCAAGTTTTTCCTACGGCCGAGATCGACTCCACATTCTACGCGTTCCCCCAACCGGGAACGGTGCTGGGCTGGAATAGATTCTCTCCCAAGGACTTCCTCTTCTGCGCAAAAGTCCCCCAGACAATTACTCACGACAAGCTCGCTGAGATAGGTCCTTCCCTAGAGAGTGAATTGGACCGTTTTGCGGAGCTGATGCTCCCACTAAATAATAGCGGAAAACTCGGGTGTCTACTTCTGCAAATGCCGCCAAAGTACAGATACGACCTCGGCCACCTGGAAGGACTTCTCTCAATCCTACCACACGGTTTCAAGTATGCAATTGAGTTCCGGCACAAATCTTGGCTGCAAAATTCCACCTGGCCTATGCTCTCCAAGTACAATGTTGCCTACACGATCGTCGACGAGCCTCTACTTCCACCTGAACTACATGTAACGGCCGATTTTGCATACATCCGTTGGCACGGACACGGACAACGCCCCTGGTACGACTACCACTACACGGAAAAGGAACTAGATTCGTGGATCCCGCAGGTCAAAGAGATAGACCATTCTGTCAAAACCACATATGGCTACTTCAACAACCACTTCCATGGCTACGCCGTAGAGAACGCACTCAAGATCCTCCAGATGCTGGGAAAACTCACCCCAGCTCAACGTGAAGCCCTCAACAGAGCCAAAGCCCACTTGGAAAAAGGCAAAGGGCCCGAAGGCCTGGGAGAATGGACCAGAGGCGGCGACGACCGGCCAAAAATCATCGACCTCCTAAGCGCTTTGATGGGAGAATCGAGACTCGCTCGGGCCTTGGCCATCCCGGATGATGACGTGAGCGTCAAAACAGCTAGTCCTGAGAAAATTGTCGCAAAGATTCGCGACTACAATTTGACCATGGAATCTGGCCCGAAAACAATTATCCATGATTGTGGAGATTGGGAAAGGTCGATCGAGACGCGGCAGCTGTGCAAGCATGTTGGGAAAGTCGTATTGATGCTGCCTGAGAAAATAGCATTAGGATGGGTGACTCAGATTCACGAGGATCCTGACGCATGGCGGTTTCAAAAGCCGATGGACAAGACCATCGCTGACTAGGACTTTGCTTGACCGCGTTCTGTGGGAAGATTCTTCTTTGATGACCATTCGTGCCAGGATCCGACGTAGTTTCTAGCTTGATACCCCATTGATCTTAGCGCATAGAAAGCAGCTGCTGCACGAGCCCCACGGTGACAATAAACGGCTATATCAGAGATGGGCCGTACGCCCATCGACCCAAGTTGTTTGCTGATTGATTGGCGACTCTGGAATCCTCCTTTTCCGCTGAGAAAATTGGTCCATTCAAACCAGACCGCTCCAGGGATCCTTCCCGAACGCGGGCAGCACTCCCGATTCTCTGATCCATCGTATTCTCCCTTGCTTCTCACGTCCAAAACGAACCCAGTCGGCGAGGTGGATAGAGAACGAACATAGCTGGCTGTCGCCAGAACGGCAGGGTTAGGATGAGCCTTGAAAATTGTGGGGACCGTGACTCTTCCTCGCTTTTCAACGGGATACTTGGAATCTTTCCAGGCTCTAAAGCCACCTTCAAGCAGCAGCGGAGTTCTCATTCCAGCGTACTCAAGCAACCAAGCGACTCGCGCAGCCCTCATCCCGAACCGGGACTCGTATACGATTGTTCTTTCATCGCCTCTTAAGCCAAGTCGTCCAAGCTTCGATTCGAGGTCTCGATGAAACACAATCAGACTCTTGCTATCTGTTCCCGGAACGAAGTAGTGGAAGAGATCGGCATTCCTTGCTCCGGGAATATGGGCTCTAGAATATGCGGTCCTCGAACGGGCATCGAGGACGACGATGTTCTTTGATGATAGGTGCTGTCTCAGCCAGCTCCAACTGACAGTGGCTTTCAGAGACCTCAGTTTTCCTACGTTCTACTCGGGTTTGAGAATCTGCACCGGACAGGCGGCTAGCTGCTTGAATTTCTCAGCGTCGTTTTCGGAGCCAACGATGGCTCCATAGTGCATTGGTATCGCGAGTTTGGGTTTGATCATTCTTGTAGCTTCAGCAGCTTCTTCCGGTGTCATTACGTACGTCCCGCTGACGGGTAGAAGGGCGACGTCGGTCTTGAAGCTTTTCATCTCAGGAATCGGATCTGTATCGCCAGCGTGGTAGACTCGAACTCCGTTGATCGATAAGATGAAGCCAACTTTTCCATCCTCCTTGGGATGAAATGGTTTCCCGGGTTCACGGAACTTGTTCAAGTTGTAGGCGGGAACCACTTCGATGGTAATATCCCCAAATGCTACTTTGTCGCCAGGCTTTACGGCTTTGACCTCCTTTACTTTCATGCTTGAAAGCTCTTTCTTAACGGCGAGAATCGTCACAATGGTCGTCTTATCCGAAGAAACCTTCTTGATGTCGTCGAGTGAAAGGTGGTCGAAATGCTCGTGACTGACCAGAAGAATGTCCGCCTTGTCTGGAATAGCCCGGATCTTAAACGGGTCTATGATTATCGTCTTACCGTTACTAATTCTGAACGAGTCGTGCCCGAGCCAACTGATCTTGACCCCATGATACTCGAACAATCAGCCTCACAATTTTAGAGTCTTGACTCTTCGATAAATAAGCCTTCCAGAAAAGGGTGGTTCGAGAATACCCATAAATCACTGGATAAGCGATCTTTGAGATATACGATGTACGACGTGATGATCATCGGGTCAGGATCAGCGGGCTACACGGCTGCGATCTACTCATGCCGAGCGGGAAGAAAAACCCTGCTCATCGCGGGCTCGATCCCCGGAGGCCAGTTGATGCTCACATCTGATGTAGAAAACTTCCCCGGGTTTCCTGAATCGATAGTTGGACCCGAACTGATGGAACAAATGAGGAAACAAGCTGAAAGATTCGGTCCAGAAATCATCTACGACGATGCTTCAAATGTTGATTTTAAGTCCAGACCATTCAAGGTGGCCGTCGGTAAGACCACGTATGAAGGAAAGACGGTGATCATAAGCACTGGTGCAAACGCAAAGTGGCTCGGAATCCCCTCGGAAACCAAGTTCAGGGGACACGGAGTCTCCAGTTGCGCGACATGCGATGGCTACTTCTTCAAAGAAAAAGATGTGGTCGTGGTAGGTGGCGGAGATACGGCTATGGAAGAAGCGACGTTTCTTGCGAATATCACGAAGAAAGTCACCGTTGTCCATCGTAGGGACAAGTTACGAGCCAGTCAAATAATGCAGGAACGTTCCCTAAAGAACCCGAAGATAAGCTTCGTCTGGGATTCGGTCGTGAAAGAAGTTCTAGGAGATAGCAACGTTACGGGGGTCAGGAGCAAGAACCTCAAGACTGGAAAGGAACAACTTCTCAAGACAGACGGGGTGTTCGTGGCGATCGGCTACGAACCAAACACTTCGATCTTTAAAGGACAAATAGATCTCGACGCCAAAGGCTACATCGTCACACACAAGGAAACCGAGACGAACGTGCCAGGAGTATTTGCGGCAGGAGACGTGCGAGACTTCCGGTATAGGCAGGCGATCACAGCAGCATCGGACGGTTGCAAAGCAGCGATGGACGCTGACAGGTTCATCGGCGAGCATTACAAGAACTGAGCATCAACTCTTGAAATGTCCAAAATGCGACCTGCAACTCGACTTCGTCGGGCGGTACATCGTGCAAGAAGACTTCGAGGCTGGCGCTCCAGCTCAGATCCGGGACATGGAGGTATGGCAATGCGACATGTGCAAAACCTACTACGAAACCAGCAGAAGCGGACAACCGATCCCGATACACTTCATGCAGAGCATGTTCAAACGGCTAGAGTAGAAACCGGATATCAGCGAGATGTTCTCATTCGCTGACGCTTTCCGTCTTATCATTCATAGTTCTTAGCTTATCCAAGCGCTCGTCGATTCTAAGAGTCGAGGAGATTCTCTTTGCACCCATCGACCGAACCGCTTCGTGCGACGCCTCAACAGCCTTAAGGATAGTACTAACATCTTGAGCTTCCAGGATCGTCGCCATGGGAGTGACTTGATACTCCAACCCTTCGATTTTGGAAATAGCCTGTAGCGCCCGCTTAACGTATGGGCCAACGCTCGTCCCGGTCCCGATGGGATGAATACTGAACTCAGCGATAGATACAATTCGTCTTTTCGTCAAAGCCCGCACCTTGAGTGGTGCGATCGTGTTCTGCCTTGTTAATTCTTGTCTAGCTGACCAGCCTATTTTGCCGGTCGGGCGCTTTCTGGCGTAACCCGTGCGACTGCTCGTACTTTTCGGTCTTATCAATGTCCAGTTCCATGAGCTGAACGGTCGCCTTTTTTATGATGCCGAAAATTTCCTCTAGCTCGGGTCGCTCAAAATCTTTCAGTGAAAGGTTTCCGATCCACTGCATCCATCCCTGCATGCTCTTCGCGAGAGTCGAACAGCACAACCCGATGCCGTATACAATATCCAGGCGGTCCTGAGGATCAAGGTCCGAGATACGCTTGACCCTGTTCCTCGCTTCTTCTACCCAAGACTTAGGTTCGTCAGACATTTCCATAAATTTTTCACTTGTTTCTCGTGAATCACTTGTCATGCAGAAGTCTCACGGCCTGACTCCGCTCTCAGCTGCCTGTCCATGATTCACGTGGGATGTCCACACGAGTAAATATTAACGTTACTTGATACTTTTGTGGCACAAAACGAGTAACAGGTTAGTGTTGATTCGCCAAAATTCTCTGCTATTGGGCTTCTAGGTTGGTCTGTGACTTCTCGTAATTCTCGAGCCTATCATAAGTTCGGCGTGCGAAATCTGAGTTGTGGCTCTCCAGTTTGTACAAGTGAGAAAGGCCACAACATCTGAATTGGAAGCCTCGTCTGTCGGTTGTGACACTCTGAAGACCTCTGCTAAGGTCAATTTTTGGATTACGATGAATCGAAGTCCGATTCCTACTGACGCATCATCAAGCGCTAACTTTCGAGTAGGGCTGCATCAATGGATAGTTGTCCCGGTTGTAGTTGAATACGTAAGGCGTATCACCTATGCCATCGGGGCCAGAGCAGACGTCCTGGTTCGGCCCACTACATGTGTCAGTCGCCGTATAGTCTGACCAGAAGTTTCCTCCAATAGGATATCCATTATCCCAAGCATTGTCGGTGCTATTGTAATCGGAAGCCTGGACAGTGTTTCCGTAGAAGTTGTTATAATAAGCTAGGACTCCAAAGGTCGAGTTCAAGACTACGCCGCTGCCATTGCTAGAAAGCTCATTCTGGGCGATCGTGATGTTCCCTGATTCGACGTTAGGATATGAACTGTCCACGCTGATTCCGATTCCGTTCGAGCTGACCTCGTTGTTTAGAATATCAAGGCCCTGCGAAGATTGAACGAGGATGCCTATACCGTTCCGCAGAATTGTGTTGCCTTCAATTACGAATCCCATATGGGCATTGGAGATTGCAACCCGTATTCCGAGTGGACCATCCGATACCTCATTACCTGATATCTCCAGGCCGTCGGAAGACCGGACATCAATTCCACGTGTTCCATGAAGCTTGTTTCCTGTAATGGAGATATTGGAGCCGAAGAGGCTGATTGAGCTATTTTCGAGAATGTTGTCAATGACGGCTA
>Ga0209806_1003121_pt1 | contig 9995 bp, 6 predicted proteins | sample GraSoiAngelo_152_FD_186166 | JGI IMG/M metagenome (GOLD analysis project Ga0209806, IMG submission 186166) | Grasslands soil microbial communities from the Angelo Coastal Reserve, California, USA - 14_1009_12_30cm (SPAdes) (version 2) | ecosystem: Environmental > Terrestrial > Soil > Grasslands ... | reverse complement strand
CGCCGATCCGCTGGTGATGCCGCAGCTGACCCCGCCCGCCTACTACCGAGCGGTGGACCGCTACGGGGACCCGGTGGCCGGGCTCCCGGTGCGCGACAAAGGCGATTTCGAGGCCGCGCGTGCACATCTTCGCAAGGCCGGCTGTTAAAGGTTCCTAAGATTGAGCACAGTGCCCAACTTCGACTTCGACGTCGCCATCCTGGGCGGGGGGATGGGCGGTTATCCCGCCGCCATCCGGGCCTCGCAGCTGGGGCTCAAAGTCGCGCTGGTCGAGGCGGACAAGCTCGGGGGGACCTGCCTCCACATCGGCTGCATCCCGACCAAGGCGCTGCTCGAGTCGTCTGAGCTCTACCACCGCGTCGCCACCCGGGGCGTCGAGTTCGGCCTGAAGGCGGAGGTCGTCGGCTACGACTACTCAAAGATCGCGCAGCGCCGCGACGCCGTGGTGGGCCAGCTCTACAAGGGCGTCCAGTACCTGATGAAGAAGAACAAGATCGAGGTCGTCCAGGGCCGTGGCCGGCTGCGCGACCGCAACTCGATCGACGTCAACGGCAGGCAGGTCAACGCCCAGAACCTCATCATCGCGACCGGCTCCAGCGTGAAGACGTTGCCGGGTCTCGAGCTCGATGGCCAGTACATCGTCTCGTCGGACAACGCGGTCCTGGCCAAGGACGTTCCCGAGTCGATCTGCATCATCGGCGCCGGCGCCGTGGGGGTCGAGTTCGCGACCTTCTACAGCGAGCTCGGCGTGAAGGTCACCTTGCTCGAGGCGCTCGACCGGCTCGTCCCGCTTGAGGATGAGGACGTGTCGAAGGAGCTGCTGTCCTCGTTCAAGAAGGCCGGCATCGACGTGCGCGTCGGGGTGAAGGTCAAGGGCGCGAAGAAGGCCCGCGACGGCGTGAGTGTCGACACCGACCAGGGCGAGGTCTGGGCGAAGCAGCTTTTGGTCGCGGTCGGCCGGGCCGCCGTCTCGAAGGAGCTGGGCCTCGAGCAGGTCGGCGTCGAGACCCACCCGAACGGCTTCATCAAGGTCGACGAATGGATGCGGACGTCGGTCGACTCGATCCACGCCATCGGTGACGTGGTCGGCGGCTACCTGCTCGCGCACGCCGCCTCGCACGAGGGAATCGTCGCTGCGGAGGACATCGCCGGGCAGCGCACGGCGCCGATGGAGCAGGAGCTGGTCACTCGATGCACGTACTCCCACCCCCAGATCGCGTCCGTGGGTTTGACCGAAAAGCAGGCGCGGGACAAAGGACACGAAGTGAAAGTCGGGCGCTTTCCGTTCTCGGCCATCGGGCGGGCCCAGATCCACGGAGACACGGCGGGTTTTGTGAAGATCGTCTCTGACGCCAAGACCGGCCAGATGCTCGGCACCCACATCATCGGGGCCGAGGCCACGGAGCTGATCGCCGAGCCGGCGCTCACGCAGCTCTTCCAGGGCGACGCGTGGGAGCTGGGCCGCAACATCCACCCTCATCCGACGCTGAGCGAGGCGGTGATGGAGGCGGCGATGGCCGTGGACGGCCACGCCATCCACCTCTAGAACCGCCATGGCGCAAAAGACCCAGACCAAGGGTCCCTCTTTCAGCCCCGACTGGCGCTACCAGGAACCAGTCCCGTGGCGTGACACCGACCTCGACGAGAACATCCTCACCGAGTGGTTCCACTACATGCTCCTGGGCCGGCAGGTCGACTACCGCTTCCAGGTCCTCAACCGTCAGGGCAGGGCGCCTTTCATCATCTCGTGCGCCGGCCACGAGGCCGCGCAGATCGGCATCGGCTGGCCACTCAAGCCCAAGTACGACTGGCTTGCTCCCTACTACCGCGACGTCGTCCTTTGCATGCGCATGGGGGTGACGCCTCTCGACCTGATGCTCTCAGTGCTGGCCAAGGCCGGGGACCCGGCGTCAGGCGGCAAGCAGACCCCCGGCCACTTCTCTGACTCGCGGCTGAACATCACGTCGGGCGGATCGCCTGTCGCCACCCAGATGGTTCGCGGCGCCGGCGTGGCCTACGCGCTGAAGATGGATGGCACCGACAAGGTCTTGCTCACCTGCTACGGCGAGGGGGCGGGGGCCGAGGGCGACGCCCACGAGGCGTTCAACTTCGCCGCCATCTACAAGCTGCCCGAGGTTTTCGTCTGCGAGAACAACGGCTTTGCGATCTCGACGCCGTTCCGGAAGGAGTACGCGATCGACTACGTCGCGCAGCGCGCGGCGGGGTACGGATTCCCCGGCGTCACCGTCGACGGCCGCGACCCGGTGACCTGCTACGTGGTCTCGAAAGAGGCCGTCGCGCGTGCGCGCGCCGGTGACGGCCCGACCCTCATCGAGTGCCTGGTCGACCGGCTCGGTGCGCATTCGTCGGAGGACGATCAGCGCCGCTACCGCTCCCAGGAAGAGATCGACTTGCTCGCGCAGAGCGACTGTCTCGAGCGATTCAAGAAGCAGCTCATCGACGAGGGCGTGCTCAAGGCGAAGCAGGTCACCGAGTACGAAGAGCAGGTCAAAGCAGAAGTCGCTGCCGCCACCACACAGGGCATGCAGGCTGACGACCCGCGCCCGGAGGATGCGCTCACCAACGTTTACGCGATCGAAGCGCCCACGGCGATCGACCCGGCCGCGGGTGCCGAGACCGAGGAGATGAACATGGTCGCGGCGCTCCGCTCGGCGCTGGCCGAGGAGATGGAGCGCGACGAGCGCGTGATGGTGATGGGCGAGGACGTCGGCAAGAAGGGCGGCGTTTTCCTCGTCACCGACGGGCTGCGCAACCGCTTCGGGGAGGCTCGTGTGATCGACACGCCGCTCGCCGAATCGTCGATCGCCGGCGTCGCGTTGGGTCTCGCCATCGCCGGCAAGCGCCCTGTGGCCGAGATGCAGTTCACAGACTTCGCCCACATGGCGTTCAACTCCATCACCAACGAGATCGCGAAGTATCGCTATCGCAGCGACGGCGACTGGACCGTGCCCCTGGTGGTGCGAGCGCCAATGGGCGGGCACGCGCACGGTGCTCTCTACCACTCGCAGTCGATCGAGGCGCGCTTTGCCACTCCAGGCTTGAAGATCGTCATCCCGTCAAGCCCCTACGAGGCGAAAGGCCTCCTGCTGGCCGCGATCCGCGACCCGGACCCTGTCCTGTTTTTCGAGCACAAGCGTCTCTACCGGATGTTCAAGGAAGCGGTGCCCAAGGGCGAGTACCTCATCCCGCTGCAGAAGGCGCGCACCTTCCGCGAGGGGAAGGACATCTCCGTTTTCTGCTACGGGCTGATGGTCCACTACGCCGCCGAGGCGGCCAGGAACCTCGAGGCTGAGGGCGTTAGCGTGGAGATCATCGACCTGCGCACCGTCTACCCGCTGGACAAGGAGGCGATCGTCGCCTCCGCGCGCAAGACGGGCAAGTGCCTGGTGCTCTACGAGGACAACTTCAGCGTCTCGGTCGGGTCGGAGGTCGCGGCGCTGATCGCCGACGAGGCATGGCGCTGGCTCGACGCGCCGGTCAAGCGTTTCGGCGGGCTTGACGTACCGTCGATGCCGTATGCGGTCCCGATGGAAGAGTTCTTCATGCCCACGCCGGACAAGATCACGCGAGCGCTGAAGGAGCTCGCGGCTTACTGAGATGGCAGGCAAAACCACGCGGGTCGTGATGCCACAGCTCGGTGAATCGGTGCACGAGGGCACCATCTCGAAGTGGCTGGTCAAGCCCGGTGACAAGGTGGTGGAGTTCGAGCCGATGCTCGAGGTCGACACCGACAAGGTCAACGCCGAAGTACCCGCGCCGGTCTCCGGAATCCTGCGCGAGATCCTGGCCCAAGAAGGCGAGACGGTGCAGGCGGGAGCCGAGATAGCAGTAGTCGAAACCGGGGACGGCGCCGCGGTAAGTCCGAAAGTTGAATCGCAGGCACCCTCTCCCCCCAGGGGAGAGGGCCGGGGAGAGGGGGGAGCGCAGAAGACTGAAACGCAACCAGCCCCGCCGGCTCCTTCGGAGCCACCTCCCCGTGAACGGGGAGGAGATGAGCCGCATCGGTTCTCGCCCGGCGTGCAGATGGCCGCCTCCGACCTCAAGGTCGATCTGTCCAAGGTGACCGGCACCGGCCTTGGCGGCCGCGTGACCAAAAAGGACGTGAAGGAATACGCTGCGAAGGCCACGGCCGCGCCGAGCGCACCGCCGCCGCCCGCTCCGGTTCAGCCGGGCGAGGGCGACCAGGTCGTCCAGCTCACGCGCGTGCGTCGCCTCATCGCCGAGAACATGACCCGCTCCAAGCAGACGATCCCCCATGCCTGGCAGACGCAGGAGGCGGACATGTCGGGCGTGGTCGCCAACCGCAACGCCAACAAGGCCGCCTTCCAGAAGCAGGAGGGTTTCTCGCTGACCTACCTGCCGTACGTGATGGCAGCGACGATCTCGGCCCTGCGCGAGCACCCGGAGGTCAACTCGACATTCAACGAGACCGAGCTTCTCGTCCACCGCAACGTCAACCTCGGCATCTCGGTCGGGCTCGAAGACACCCTCCTGGTGCCGGTGGTGCGCAACGCCGACAGCCTTTCCATCGCCGGCCTTGCGCGCGCGGTCAACGACCTGGCCACCCGTGCTCGCAACAAGCAGCTCAAGGCCGACGACCTCACGGGTGGCACGTTCACGGTGAACAACTCGGGCACCTTCGGCACCCTGTTCAGCTATTCGGTGATCAACCCAGGCCAGGCGGGGATCCTGACCATGGAGGCGATCGTGGAGCGGCCGATGGCGATCCAGGGAATGATCGGCATCAAGCCGATGATGTATCTCTGCTTCTCATTCGATCATCGAGTGCTGGACGGCCTGCAGGCTGCGCGCTTTTTGACGTCGTGCCGGAAGTGGCTGGAAGCTGTGACGATGGAGAGTCCGGTTTACTGACCGGACCCGCGGTGAGGATCACGAGCCACACGACGTCCCAAAGAAGCTGGGGGATCGGCTGACCGAGAGTTACAAGCTGCATCGTCAGGACTCCGCTCAACAGCCAGGCCCGATGCCACACCGGCGGCGACGTGCGCAGCACCAGCCATGCCGCCAGCACCAGCAGGGTGTAGTCGGGCTGATGGAGATGGAACGCCGACGCCACTGAGCCGATCAAGCCGGCGGCAAAAACGACGTCGACATCCTTTCGCCGCCGATACGCGATGAAGAGAGCAAGCGCCGCAAGCAGCGCCTCCACGCCGTACGTCACCGGCCCTCGCCCGAACAGCCGCGCCATCGTGAAGAAGGAATGTCCCGCGTCTGACTGCACGTACTGGATCGCGCTCCACCAGGAAGCGATGCCTGACTGACCAAGGACCGCGAGCTCGGCCACCGCAACCACCGCGGACGCGATCGCAAACGTGGCAAAGACGCGGAAACGCCCGCTGACCAACAGCGCGAGCGGTACGAGGACGATGATGTTCGGCTTGATCGCGACGGCCACAGCCAGCGCAACGCCGGCCGCAAATGGGCGACCTCGCTGCGTGAAAAACCAGGAGACGGCGACGAGGGCCAGGATCTCCAGCGACGGCTGGCCCCAGTAGAACGACTCCATCACCGGCCAGACGGTGAGCGCAAGCAGCAGCAGCGAGACCTTGGCCAGGCCTCGATACGGCGCGACGAGGTGCCACGCCAGGACCAGCGCGCCAAGCGAGACGAGCGTCCACACGAGGTAGGCGACGGGCAGCGGCAGCGCGGTCAGAGGCGCGACGATCCACGCAAATGCGGGCGGATTGATGAAGGCCGATCGCGAGTCGACGAACCTTTCATCGGGTGGGAACCCGACCGAAAGGGCGCGCAGCACGCCGATGTCGTAGATGCTCGACCAGCCCTGTTGCAGGCCGGCCTGGGCCGCGACATAGAAGATCCGGAAATCGAGATGGACCGGGTTGAGCGCGAACAGAACGGCCCACCGGCCGAGGTCGTACACCGCGCCCCAGAAGGCGGCCATCGCCAGCGCCGCGAGCCACAGCGGCGGCCGCCGAGACTCAGCGCTGGACGAGGAGCTGGTAGTCACCGTACGTGCCGCCGTCGGCAAAGTTCTGCTCAATAAAGTCGACGACCGGCTGACGCGGCACGGGCCGGCCTTGCGCCCAGAAGTCGATGATGGACTGGTTCTTCACGACGCACAGCCGAGAGCGGACGCTGAGCTGGCTCACAGTCGCCTGCTGATCGGTGGCATCCGGTGTCAGCCACCACACGCCATAACGCAGGTCGGTCGGCGGAGTCTGCCCGGTCCAGACGTAAAAGCTGTTCATCCCCGGAAACGTGATGAAGCTCGAGCATTCCTGGTCGATCGCGACGACCAGCTGACGGAGCTGGGCCGCCTGTGGAGCCGGCATGCGAACCGCTTCGGCCCCTGGCAGACGGGATGGCGTTCCGGCCGCGAACTGCGACGCGGCGAGGAAACCCTGCAGCGCCAGCGCGACCGTGGCTAAGAGAAGTGCAGCGGGCGCGAACCGAGCCGCGCTTGCGGTTCGCAGACCGGCGATTCCGTCGTGGAGGACGATTGCGCCGACAGGGATCATCAGGAGCGCTGCCACCGAAAGCTGCGTTCCCGCCACCGGGTAGGCCTGGAGGCTCTCCATCACAGCCAGGGCCGGGAGCAACACTCGGTGGTACGAAACGGGCCGGTCGCGCGGGCCGAGGGTCGCGATCCACGCCAGGGGCAGGCCGAGCAGGAACAGCGAGCTCGGCAGCAGCAGAACCGAAAGCAGGATGAACAGGCCGGCCGCGACGCGTGCCATGTCGGAGATCGGACGCGGGGCCCGGGCGCGGAGGAATACGGCACCCGCAATGATCGACAGCACGGCCCAAACGTCCGCGAGAGGGTTGATGTTCACCGGCCAGGTGAACAGCTGCGGGAATCGGAAGGCGCTCACCACAAGCCCGTTCCAGATGTCCGCCGGATGCGTACCCCCGGCCAGCGCCACCGCCAGCGACGCCGCGATCGTGACCCCGCCCCCGACGATCAACCCGCGAGCCTGCGGAGATTGCCTCAGGCGCGCGGTGGCCATGCCCGCAAGGCCGACTGCAGCGGCCGAGAGGCCCGTCAGCAAAGCGAGGTCGAGCACCCATCCGCGGTCCAGCAGGTCGCGCATGAGCTCGAACGGCGCCAGCGTGATGACCCCGGCCATGGCCGGCGCGGCAAAGCGCCGCCATGGAGGTGCGAGCCCACAGGTCCACGCGAAAACGACGGCCAGCACGGCGAACGCGCCGACGTTGATCTTGACCATGCACAGCGCGCCCACGAGTGCTCCGATGAGCGCGGCCGCGGCTCGAGGCCGCGTGGTGGTGAACGTCGCGGCGACCGCGAGCCCGAGGAGAAGGAGGCTGATCAAGCCGTAGGTGGCCATGGGCTCCTGGGAGAGGGAGCCGAGCAGGCTGAACGCTACGAGCTGCGCCGCCAGGCTCAGCCACAGGTTTTGGGTCAGCCGGTAGACGAGGATCGCTGCGAGAACGCTGGCGATCAGCCAGACGGCAAGAGTCACGAACCTCCCCCTGTCGTTGGTGGGCGCGACGCCGAGCAGCTTGAAGAGGCCGCCCATGACCTCGTAGTAGAACGGCCCGTAATAGGAGTTGTTCGGCGTGAGCAGCGGGTGTCCCGAGAGGTAGTCGCGCAAGGTGATCAGGAACGAGCCCTCGTCGTCGTACGCGCGAAAGACGCTGAACATCGTCATGTAGCCGATCGGTGCGGTGACCAGCGCAACGGCGGCCAAAGCGAGCGCCGTCCGCGACCTCGAGACTTGTGCGCCGGCCCCGAGCCGGCCACCGACTGGAGACGCTTCGGCCTCCAGCATCGAGACGCTCACGAGAGCCACTTGACGATTCGCAAGGCGCCAAGACCGGACACCCTTCGGTGTGGAGACCCCTTCTGTTCGTTCGACAGCTGGTCGAGATGCTCCACATAGAACTGATAGGCGCGCCAGAGGATCTCCGTGTTGCCGATGGTCGGACGCCATCCGGTTGCATTCCGCAATCGCGTCGTGTCGAACTCGAAGCTCGACGCGATCATGCGGTAGTGGTAAGGGCCGAGAGGGGACAGCCCCGCCGCGCTCAGCAGCCTCAAGGCGGCGATGGCCGGCCTTCGTGGCAGCTGCGCGAGCCGCGCCTTTGTGCCGGCTCGCTGGATGACGCCGCCAAACATCTCGCGGACCGTGGGCACGCTGTCCGAACCGACGTGAAAGATCCCGGTCGCTGCGCTGGTCGCGAGCAACAGGCACGCCTGGGCCAGGTCGTCGGCGCTGACGAACTGGTAGCGGTTGCGGCCATCACCCACCAGCCACACCCTCCGGCCCTCGTGGATGAATTCGAAGAGGATGCTCAACAGGCCAAGCCGGCCGGCCGCAACGATGGTCGGAGTTCTCACGATCTTCACCCCGAGCCGGCCGGACAGCGACTGGAGATGCTGCTCCGCGGCCAGCTTCGAGCGGCCGTAGATCTCAACCGGGGCGGGGACGTCGTCCTCGGTGACCGGCCTGTTCCAGCTTGTGCTCCACAGGCAGTTGCTCGAGATGAAGACCAGAGACTTCACGCCCGCCTGGATCGCTGCTTGCGCCACGGTCGCTGTTCCATCGACGTTGGTGCTCCAGAGGTCCGCGCGATTCTGCCGATCGTGGGCAAGCACCGCCGCGCAGTGAAAAATTGCATCGGGCTTGAACTCCGCCACCGTCTTTTCGAACGCGGTCGCGTCGCGTATGTCGAGTGTCTTGGGCGTGTAACCGGGCTGTTCGACGTCCTGGAGGCGATCGACGCCGACGACCTCCCAGCCTTCCCTCAGCAAACGGTCCCTGAGAAGTCCCCCGAAGAATCCAGCCGAGCCGGTGACGATTGCGCGAATGGCTAGGTTGCCCTGCCGGCTTCTTCGTCCATGCCGAGAATGCTCAGAAAGAAGCTCGCGAATATCGTCTGCACGCCAAGCGTGAGCAGCACGGCCGCGGGGATGACCTCACGCATCGTCAGGCGGGGATCCAGCGAGCCGAAGCCTTCCGCGCCCCAGCTCGTCACGGCGACGATGGTGCCCGCAATTCCGACCAGCACCATCACGGCACCGAGCAAGAGCCCGGTCTCGAGCTTTACGTATCGAAACATCATGTCGTAGCCCGGATTCGCCGGATGGAATCCTCGTTGCATCGCAAACACTTTCGTGAACACGGCAAACACGATCAGCTGATAGCCGATCAGGCAGGCGAACCCCGCCAGGAGCAGGGTGTGGATGTCAAAGGTCGCGGGTCCGATCTGCTTCGGCCCAGTCTCGAGCAAGGCGCCGGCGACGGCTCCCGCGACAAACAAGGCCAGACCTGGGTAGAGAAACAGCCACCGGGGACTGAAGAGGAGCATGAAGCGCAGATGGCGCCAACCATCCCGCCAGGTGCGGAGGTGCGGTGGGCGCGAACGTCCGTCGGGGCTCAGCGTGACTGGCACCTCGGCGATCTTCATGCGCCGCATGGATGCCTTGATGACCATCTCGCTCGCAAACTCCATTCCGATCGCTCGGAGTCGAAGCTTTTCGAACGCGTCTTTGCGAAAGCCGCGCAGCCCGCAGTGCATGTCGCCGACCGGGGTCTGGAAGAACAGCTTGCTGATGTTGGTGAGCGCCGGGTTGCCGACCCATCGGTGCGACCACACCATGGCGCCGGATGCGATGCCTCCCGCGAAACGATTGCCCATGACCAGGTCATAGCCTTCGCGCAGCTTGTCGACCAGCGGCCCGATCGCCCTGAAGTCGTAGCTGTCGTCAGCGTCGCCCATGATCACCAGCTCGCCTCGCGCGGCGGCGATGCCACCGATCAGCGCACTCCCGTAACCCCTTCGCGCGACGTCGACCACCCGCGCCCCGAGCTCTTCTGCTATCAGCTGCGAACCGTCGGTGCTTCCGTTGTCGGCCACGATGATCTCGGCGGCCAGGTCATGTTTTTCGATCGCCGCCCGGGCCTTGCGGATGCAGGTGGCGAGAGTCTCGGCCTCGTTGAGGCAAGGCATCACGATCGATAGCTCGACCG
>Ga0209806_1003119_pt1 | contig 9996 bp, 6 predicted proteins | sample GraSoiAngelo_152_FD_186166 | JGI IMG/M metagenome (GOLD analysis project Ga0209806, IMG submission 186166) | Grasslands soil microbial communities from the Angelo Coastal Reserve, California, USA - 14_1009_12_30cm (SPAdes) (version 2) | ecosystem: Environmental > Terrestrial > Soil > Grasslands ... | reverse complement strand
AGGTAGTCTGTCCAAATATAGGTCGTCCCGCTGCCATCTGAGCGATGGACGACTACAATCTCTTGGTCAGACAGTTTTGCGCCTGGATTTAACGTCATCAGCTTCGGATCATTCCACTTTTTGATTTTGCCGTGAAAAATGTCGGCGATCGTTTCACCGTCGAGCTTGAGCGTGGGACTGCCGGGCAGATTGTAAGTAATGACGACAGCACCCGCGACTGTCGGGATGTGCAACAATTTTCCCGGGGCTTTGGCGAGATTTTCATCGCTCATTGGACCGTCAGACGCCCCAAAATCGACTGTCTGAGCGAGAATTTGTTTTTGCCCCCCACCCGAGCCGATCGACTGATAATTGAAACGCACCGACGGATCAATCCTGGCGTATTCGTCGAACCATTTTGAGTAGATCGGATATGGAAAGGTCGCGCCCGCGCCGTTGATCGTCATCTGCGCCGACACCGCGCTCGCGCACATCAGGCCCAGGAATGGAAGGGTAAATTTGGCAAGAAGTGTTGAGAGTTTCATGGACCGGAGCCTGACGCATCCGAGCGACGCCGGTCAAAAACTTTACTGTTACGTTTGTGTGACGAAGAGCGCAGGCGCTTCGGTAGCTACCGGGCCATCGGCAAAATCACGCGAATGGTGGTTCCGCGCCCCGGCTCGCTCTCCGCTTCCACACGGCCGCCGTGCCGTTGCGCGATATGTTTGACAATCGAGAGGCCGAGACCGGTGCCGCGAATGCTTTCGGGGGTGCGCGCCTTGTCGGCCCGATAGAAGCGTTCGAAAATGCGCGGGAGATCGTTCTTGCCAATTCCGACGCCGCTATCGCTCACGCTCAGCGCGATTTCGTCGTCGTCGCCTTGCTCAGCGCGCAGACGAATTTCGCCGTTCTCGTGCGAATATTTCACCGCGTTATCCAGCAAATTGTAGAGAACCTCCTGCAAGCGCGTTTCATCAGCACGTACGATCGCTACCGTCGCCGGTAGATCGACCATCACTTTCAATCGTTTCTCGACCAATTTCTTTTCCCAATCGCGAACCACCTTGCCAAACAACTCTGACAGATTCACCTCGCTCAACTGCAAATTCGAATTCGCCGATTCCAGTTGCGCGAGCGTGAGCAGATCATCGACCAGCAGCCCGAGCCGTTTGGAATGGCGTTCCATGACCTCGAGAATACGGGCGAGTTCTTTCGGTGAAGTTTTCGGGTTGTCGAGCAATGTTTCGATATAGCCGCGCAAGATCGACAATGGCGTGCGCAGTTCATGGGAGACGTTCGCGACAAAGTCGCTGCGCATCTCGTTGACGCGCTTGAGCTCCGTGATGTCGTGAAGCAGGACAACGGCGCCGTCGGTTCCGATTTTGTCATCCTTCATCGGCACGGCGCTGACTTGCAGCCAGCGCTCAGAATTCTTTTGCGCACCAGTGAGAGCGAGCTCACTTTGCCTCGGTTCGCCTTTGCGCAAAGTCTCCGTGATCAGTTGATGGAGCTCGGCATTGCGAACGGCATCGAGCAATGGCGTGCCTCCTGAAACCTCGCGCAGAGAAAACAGCTTCCGAAAAGTCTCATTAGCCACAACAACTCTGCCGCCGGCGTCCACCACGAGCAGACCGTCGTGCATGGCGGAGAGAATCGTTTTCGTCCCGGACTCGCGCTGTGCGATCTGCTCATCGATCGCGTGCTGCCGCGCAAAAATGTTTTCCAGCGCGAGACTGATCCGCCGGGCCCGCCTTCCACCTTCGACAAGAAATGTGCGCGGGCGTTCGCCACCAGTAATTTGCCTAACGAGTTGCTCGATTTGCCGCCACGGCGCGATCCAGTTTCGCCAGGCCACATAGGCGAATGCGATGGTCGATCCAACAATCGTGCAGAACAGAAACCAAAACATCCGTGCTAATTTTCCCGCAAACGATAACCGAAACCGCGCACGGTTTCGATCACGTCGCCGGCTTTGCCAAGTTTTTCGCGGAGACGGCGCACATGGGTATCGACCGTGCGCGTGTCGATCATGCTTTCGTAGCCCCAGACGTCGTAGAGCAAACGATCGCGCGCCTGGACGCGACCGCGCCGCTGCACCAGCGTGCGCAGAAGTTTGAATTCGATGCTGGTGAGATTCACCCGTTTGCCGCCGACGGAAACGTGATGGCGCGCCGGGTCGATCACGATTGAACCGGCGCTGAGGCGTTCCTCTTCTGGCGTGGAGTCGCCCCGGCGCAGGATCGCTTGAATACGCAGAATTACTTCGCGCGGGCTGAACGGCTTCGTCACGTAATCATCGGCGCCAAATTCCAAACCGACGATGCGGTCGATTTCCTCAGCCTTGGCCGTCAACATCATGATTGGGATGTGGCGTGTAGCAGGATCGCTTTTCAAAATCTTGCAGACTTCCAGGCCCGGCATCTTCGGCAACATGAGATCAAGAATGATGAAAGCCGGCTTTTCCGTGCGCGCCTTGTGCAAACCGGCGGCGCCATCCGCGGCGGTCGAGATAACGAACCCGCCCGCCTTACGCAAGTTCAGCGTAAGCAGATCGACAACGTCGCGCTCGTCCTCGACGATCAGGATTCTTTTGCCGGAGGCCGCCTCCATTCGCAGCAGCTCTTCGCGACGGAATTATCTTGCCGGGTCCGCCACGCCTCCCGGTGTGATTCCGGCCTTCTCGTTTAGGGCCTGCGTGAATTCCTGCAAACTCGAAACGATCTGCGGTGCTTTCGTCAGCACGTTTGTGGCCAGTTTCTCGGCGTAGTCTGGGCGGCGCTGCGACATTTCGGAAAGAGCCATCATGACCGCAAGCGCATTGTTGATGGAGTGTTTGATCTCACTGAACTTTTTCTGCAACTGGGCCAATTCATCATGCGAGATGCTGCGGCCTGCGTCGCTCGCAGTCCGGGATTTTCGCTGGCGGCCGGCATCACTCATAATCGGGGCTTTTCGCTGGAGAAAAGGGACGGTTGTGCTTAACTAAAAGGTTCGACATTCGTCGTCAGAATGCCTGCGCAAGTTATCAAGATCAGTGGTGCGCGCCAGCACAATCTAAAGAATCTCCACGTGGAAATTCCACGTGAGAAACTGGTCGTCATTACCGGGCTAAGCGGCTCGGGAAAATCGTCGCTCGCCTTCGATACGCTTTACGCGGAAGGGCAACGGCGCTACGTCGAAAGCTTGTCGGCATATGCGCGCCAGTTCCTCGATCAGATGGAAAAACCAGATGTCGATTTCATTGAAGGCCTTTCCCCAGCGATCGCGATCGAGCAGCGCAGCGCCGGCGCGAATCCAAGGTCGACCATCGCGACCACCACGGAAATTTACGACTACCTGCGCGTCCTTTTTTCGGCGGTGGGTCAACCGCACGATCCGCTAACTGGTAAGCCGATTCATCGGCAAACGCCGCAACAAATTGTCGATCAAATTTTGGCGTATGAGCCCGAGTCAAGAATCGTCCTCCTTTCGCCGCTGGTGCAAAATCAGACTGGCGAATTCCGTGACGTCATCGAAAAGGTGAAACGGGAAGGCTTCGTGCGCGTCCGGATCGACGGCGAAATCATCGAACTCGGGGGCGTCGAACGGATTCGCCTGAAAAGGACCCAGCGTCACAGAATTGAAGCGGTGGTCGATCGATTGGTTGTGCGCGACGGGATTCGCGTTCGGCTAACCGATTCGATCGAGACAGCTCTGAAATGGGGTGGGAACCGCGTGGTGGTTTTGCGCGAAAGACGAGAAACGTCCAACGCTCAACGTTCAACGTCCAACGTCCAACCGGAAGCAATTTGGGAAGAATTTCGCTACTCGACGGATTACGGAAACGCGGAGACCGGGTTCACACTGGGCGAGCTGACGCCGAAACACTTTTCTTTCAACAGTCATCTTGGCGCCTGCCCGGCCTGTCATGGTCTCGGCACGCAACTGGTCTGCGATCCTGATCTGATGATTTCCGATCCGAGCAGAACGCTGGCCGAAGGCGCAATCACGCCGTGGCGGCGCGGGACGAAGCCGATGCAGGCGTATTATCGCCATTTGCAAGGCGCGCTGGTGAAACATTTTCATGTCGATGAGGACCTGCCGTTTGCGGATTTGCCTAACGAATTCAAAGATGCGCTCTATTTCGGCACGAACGGTGAGCCCATCGAGATGAATTTCGGTGGCAATGGAGAAAGGAGAGTAGCAAAGCCGTTCGAAGGGCTCGTCCCGCAGATGCAGCGGCTCTACGAAGAAACAGAAAGCGAATTCACGCGTAACCGCATCCGCGCCTTCATGACGCGCGTGCCGTGCAAGACCTGCGCGGGCGCGCGACTCAAGCCGGAGATTCTCGCGGTGACGATAAAAGATCGGCAGGCGCGCGAGCTAAACATTCATCAGTTTAGCGAACAAACGATCGAAGCGGCCGCGCGCTACATCGACAATCTGGATCTGACCGCGCAACAACGAACTATCGTGACCGAAGTCGTTCGGGAAATTCAATCGCGCCTGCAATTTCTCGTGGAGGTCGGACTCGGTTATCTGACGCTCAATCGCGAAAGCGGCACGCTTTCTGGCGGCGAAGCGCAGCGCATTCGACTGGCGACCCAGATCGGCTCGGGTCTCGCGGGTGTTCTTTACGTCCTCGATGAACCAAGCATCGGATTGCATCAGCGCGACAATGCGCGATTGCTCGGCACGCTCCGACGGCTGCGCGATCTCGGCAATTCCGTCATCGTGGTGGAGCACGATGAAGAAACGATTCGCGCTGCCGATTACGTTGTCGATCTTGGCCCAGGCGCGGGACCGCGCGGCGGTGAAATCGTCGCGCAAGGAACGATTGAAGAACTTTTGCGCGCGAAAAATTCTTTAACGGCTGCTTATCTTTCCGGTCGCGCGCGCATCCCGATCCCGAAACAGCGCACGAAGCCGCGATCCATCAATCATCGACCACTCGCCGCGGCGAGCGGATCGACCATCAACGATCTTGATGGCTGGCTCACGCTCGTCGGCGCGGCGGAAAACAATCTTAAGAAGATTAACGTCTCGTTTCCGCTTGGCTGCCTGACCTGCGTGACCGGCGTCTCGGGCAGCGGCAAATCGACCCTCGTGGACGACATTTTGCGACGCGCGCTCTTTCGTCACTTTTATAACTCAAAAGAGAAGCCAGGCGCTTATCGGGCGATTCGCGGAGTGGAACAGATCGACAAAGCGATTGTCATTGATCAAAGCGCGATTGGCCGGACGCCGCGCTCAAATCCGGTTACCTACACCGCCGCGTTCACGCCAATCCGCGAATTGTTCGCGCAACTGCCGATGGCGCGCGTGCGCGGGTACGACGCCGGGCGTTTCAGTTTCAATGTGAAAGGCGGCCGCTGCGAGAATTGCGAGGGCGGCGGGCTGATCAAGATCGAAATGCATTTTTTGCCGGATGTTTACGTCGAATGCGAAGTTTGCCGCGGCCAGCGTTACAATCGCGAGACGCTTGAGATCACGTACAAGGGAAAAAATATCGCCGACGTTCTTGATCTCACGGTCGATGAAGCGGCGCGTTTCTTCCGCAATGTGCCGAGCATTGCCGACAAATTAAATGCGCTGCTCGATGTCGGTCTCGGTTACTTGCGACTCGGTCAGGCCGGCACAACGCTCTCCGGCGGCGAAGCGCAACGCGTAAAACTCGCGACCGAGCTGGCCAAGAAAGCGACCGGCCGGACGATTTACATTCTCGATGAGCCGACGACCGGATTGCACTTCGCGGATATCGAGAAATTGCTGCAAGTGTTGATGAAACTGCGCGACACAGGCAACACGGTTATCGTGATCGAGCACAATCTCGAGATGATCAAATGCGCCGATTGGATCATTGATCTCGGCCCGGAAGGTGGCGAGCACGGCGGGGAGATTGTTGGGGCAGGAACGCCGGAGGAGATTGTCGATCTTGCAAATAGTTTCACAGGGAAATTTTTGCGGCCACTGTTGGAGAAATGATGAAAACATCCAACGTCCAACTCCGAAAGCTTTCGCGAGCAAGGCATCCAACTTACAACGTTCAATGGAGAAAGAGCACCCGCCGGATCCTCGTCGTCGCGTTGTCGATCTTTCTTTTGCCTGCGGCGCGCGCCGCAGATTTCCCTGAGCTCGCAGAGGCGATGAAACCGCTTATGGCAGGCGTGCCTGAAGTCACGGTTGCGCGGTTACAAACGTTGCTGAAGAACAATCGTTCCGATGATGAATGGCGCGCCACTGCCGAAAAGCTGGCCGAGGCGTTTCTAGCCGCGAGGCAGCCGGCGGACGCGTTGGCCCTGCTTGATGACGCGCGACTGCGCGATGTTTCATCGACAAAATTCTGGCGCGCGCAGGCCTTGGCCAGCTTGCATCGATGGGCCGAGGCGCTGCCGCTCTACCAAGAAATCGCGGCCGATGAAAGCTCGCCATTTCGTGGTGATGCAATTTTTGGTGCGGGGGAAATGTTGCGGGTGCTCGATCGGCGGGACGACGCGTTGCAGAAATTTCTCGTTCTCTTTCGCGACAAACAATGGGGGACCCAAGCGCGGCTCCGATCGGCTGAGTTGTACATCGACAAGGGCGACGCCGTGAAGGCGCGGCGCGTGCTGGACGAGATGCAGCCGAAATCAGCGGCGGAGAGAAAGGAGCGGCGTTTTTTGCGTGGCCGGCTGGAGGTGATCTTGCAACGGCCGGAAAGAGCAATTGGCACGTTTCGGGCGCTTCTGAAAAGATCCGAGGGCGCAAGTCATGCCGTTGTGATTGCGGCGCTCTTTGGCATTGCCGACGCGGATTTGCAATTGAAGACGCCGGAGGCGGCTGACGATTTTATTGAGGACTTTATCGAGCATCACCCGGCGGATCCCGAGCTGGCCGTGATCTTCGCAAAATTGGACCAGCTTTACCGCACGGAACCCAAGCCGTCACGGAGCGAGCTCGAGCGATGGGTTCGCAATCCCGAAGAGCCAAGACGCGCATTTGCGCGATGGTATCTGGCACGTCTCGAGCTTCGCGCCGGGCATCGCGAGAGAGCCTTGCAGCTATTCGGTGAACTGCGCGGCAGCGACGCAAAATCGCCGGCGCTGGCCTCGGGTCTGTTGGAGTTCGCGCAACTGGAACTGGAGGATCGGCATTTCGATGACGCAATCGCGATTTTAGAAGAGGCGCGTTTGCTTCGGCCGGAAGGGCCGCTGCTCGACCGGATCAATTTGCTCGCCGCGCAAGCTCAGTATCTGGCCAAGCGCTTTGACGTGGCGACCGCGACCTTTGAGCAAATCGCGCATTCGGGGTCGCCGTGGGCGAAGCTGTCGATGTTCAACGCGTCGTTGGGCTGGCTGCAACTTGGTGATCACGCGCGTTTTCTGGCCGATTACAACGAATTCGAAAAACAGGGTGGCGATGAACAATCGCGCGCTGAATTACGGCTGGAAGAAGGATTAATGAAAGCGGCAAAAGGAGACGGGAAAGCGGCGGAATCTCTGCGGGAGTTTGTGCGCGATTTTCCTCGGAACCCGCGCGTGGCGGAGGCGTGGGTGGCTCTGGCCGAGCTGGCCTTCCGAGCCACACCCGCGCGCCTTGATGAGGCGCGGAAAGATCTGGCTCGCGCGGCCGATTCGAAGCCGACCGCTGCGGCCGCCGAGCACGGCGATTATCTCATGATCTGGATCGAGGATTCCGAAAGCGCAAAGGACACAAAGGTAATCGAACTGGCAAATCGTTTTCTGCAACAATACGCCGCATCAGCGTTCGCGCCGGATGTTCGCATGAAATTAGCGGAGGCTTATTACCGCCGGCAGGATTTTCCAAATGCACAAACGCAGTTTGAAATTCTCGCGCAGCAAAACCCGGCGGGGCCGCTTACGGAAAAAGCTCTCTTTTTCGCGGCGGAATCGGCGATGTCGAGCATGGGCGCGCATTCGCTCGACCGGGCCATTGTCCTGCTCGATCAGGTGGTGCGATTGAATGGCGATTTGAAATGGGCCGCGCGCAACGAGCAAGCTGTCATCGAACGCAAACTGGGCAAGCCGCAGGACGCGCTCTTATTATATGACGAAGTGTTGAAGAGCGACGCCCGGCCATCCGAAAAGAGAGAGGCGCTTTGCGGCAAAGGCGACATTCTTTTCGAGATGGGCGGGAACGTAAATTATCGGCGCGCGATCGAAGTTTACGATCAATTGGCGGCTGATCCGGAGGAGCCGATCCACTGGCGCAACCAGGCGCTTTTCAAGAAAGGCCTTTGCCTGGAAAAAGAAACCGACCGGGCAGGCGCGCTCGCGACCTTTTACAGCGTCTTGGAGAATGAGGCGCGGCCCGATCGGCGGCGCGAACTTTTCTGGTTCTACAAAGCCGGGTTCAATGCCGCGCGTCTGTTGGAGGACGATTCAAAATGGGAATCCGCTGCCGCCATTTATCAGAGGCTGGCTGCGGCCGGAGGCAGCCGGAGCGAAGAAGCAAAGGCGCGTCTCAATCGTCTGCGCCTGGAGCATTTCCTTTGGGCAGATTGATTATTAACCCGCTTTGGCCGATTTTTTTCTGTTGTTTTCCGGGGCCAAAGGCGCATACTCTTCGCATGACAACTGTAACCAGGCTTTCTCGCCGGTGCGGTTGGTGGATTCGCTGCGCAAGCGTCGCGCTCTCGCTCGTCTTTTGTGCATCGCTGTTTGCTGATCCGAGTAACAATGTAGTCGTTGTGCCGGCCAAACAGCAGCAGTCGGCGCAAAAGAAGGTAAAGAAAGTGTGCTACGTGATAACCTCAGCATCCGGCATTCCGATGCCTTGTGAGCGGCTCGCCGCGATTCCGACCACCGCCAGTCCGATGCTCATCTTCGGGCACGCAACGGCGAAACAATAATTTTCCGGCCGGACGATTTCGGCGGAATGGGGCGCGTTGCCCAGCGCGGCAGCGCAATCACTGCTTTTTTGTTTTCGTTTTCCAACTCATCAAGCTGCGGAGCCTTCGTCCCACCGTCTCGATCGGGTGCTTTTCACTCTCTCGCAACAATCTGGCGTAACGCCGTCGGCCGGTTTTCATTTCGCGAATGAATTCGCGCGCGAATTTTCCTGAGCGAATTGCGCGCAGCGCCGTCGCCATTTGCTTTTGCACTGTTTGATCGATAATCTTCGGGCCAACCGTCAGCTCACCCCATTTTGCCGTTTCCGAAATGAGCGCGCGCATCCCGGCAATCCCTGCCTCGTGGATAAGATCGACAATGAATTTCAGCTCGTGGAGACATTCGAAATAGGCCAGCTCGGGCGGATAACCGGCGCGCGCTAACGTTTCAAATCCCGCGCGGATAAGCGCGCTCGTCCCACCGCAGAGCACCGCCTGCTCGCCAAAAAGATCTGTCTCCGTCTCTTCCCGAAAAGTTGTTTCAATCACGCCGGCACGTGTGGAGCCGATCCCTTTTGCCCAGGCCAGCGCCGTGCGTTTTGCATGCCGGCTCGGATTTTGATGAATCGCGATCAACGCGGGCACGCCGCGCCCTTTTACGAATTCCCGGCGCACCATCGGCCCCAGACCTTTCGGCGCGACCATCACCACATCAACATCTTTTCGCGGGACAATCGTGCGGTAATGAATCGCGAAGCCGTGCGCGACAACCAGCGTCTGGCCCGGCCGCAAATGCGGTGCGATCTCTTTTTTGTAAACCTCCGGCATTTTCGTATCCGGCAGCGCGAGAAAAATGACATCCGCGCGACGCACAGCCTCGGGCGTATCGACAACTTTAAGACCGGCGCGCCGCGCCACTATGCGCGATTTGCTTTCGCGATAAAGCCCAGCGACGACGGTGAGTCCGCTGTCGCGCAAGTTTAATGCGTGAGCGCGGCCTTGCGATCCGAAACCGATTACGGCGCAGGTTTTTCCCTTGAGCCAGCGAAGATCGCCGTCTTTATCCGTGTAGATGCGCGCCGCCATAAGACGCCAAGCGAGCCGCCGATGCTAACGAATCACCGGGCGAAGTCAAACCGTGCGCGGGCGAAAGTTGTAGCCGCGTTTCTGTGAGACGCGCGCACGCAGGTCCACAGGGTCGCGGCTAC
>Ga0209806_1003116_pt1 | contig 10003 bp, 7 predicted proteins | sample GraSoiAngelo_152_FD_186166 | JGI IMG/M metagenome (GOLD analysis project Ga0209806, IMG submission 186166) | Grasslands soil microbial communities from the Angelo Coastal Reserve, California, USA - 14_1009_12_30cm (SPAdes) (version 2) | ecosystem: Environmental > Terrestrial > Soil > Grasslands ... | reverse complement strand
CGATCCCGACGCAGGGAACTGGCTCCTCCCCATTTATGGGGAGGTGGCGCGCAGCGCCGGAGGGGCTGATCTAAGCCCATTTCATCACCTCGCCAACTTCGGCTAGGCAGACCGATCCCGACGTGCGAACTCCGCAAGCGCGGCCTGGGGAGTTGGCTCCTCCCCATTTATGGGGAGGTGGCGCGCAGCGCCGGAGGGGCTGATCTAAGCCCATTTCATCGCCTCGCCAACTTCGGCAAAGCAGACCCATCCCGACGCAGGGAACTGGCTCCTCCCCATTTATGGGGAGGTGGCGCGCAGCGCCGGAGGGGCTGATCTAAGCCCATTTCATCGCCTCGCCAACGTCGGCTAAGCAGACCCATCCCGACGCAGGGAACTGGCTCCTCCCCATTTATGGGGAGGTGGCGCGCAGAGCCGGAGGGGCTGATCTAAGCCCATTTCATCGCCTCGCCAACGTCGGCTAAGCAGACCCATCCCGACGCAGGGAACTGGCTCCTCCCCATTTATGGAGAGGTGGCGCGCAGAGCCGGAGGGGCTGATCTAAGCCTGTTTCATCGCCTCGCCAACTTCGGCTACGCTGACCCATCCCGACGCGCAAGCTCAGCCAAAGCGGCCTCGGCCGCGACGCGAACCCGCTCGACGGGATCGTCCAGCAACGCGGACAGGATCGGTTCCGCCCGGACGATCCCGCGATGGCGGACCACCTTGGCCGCCATCTCGCGCACCCTCCACGCCCTGTCGCGGAGCGCGACCAAGATCGCACCCGAAGCGCCGGGATCCCACGCATACAGCAGTCCGCGCGCAGCCCACACCCGAGGCCAGTAGTCCTGGGTCCTGGCACCGAAACCGCGGCGGCCCAGCTGAACGGCGGCATGGCGGCCGCCGAGCCAAGTCATCGGAGGACGGCGAGGATCGTCGGGCTCGACCGCGTCGCTCAGGAGCTCGGCGCACCAGTGCGCAACCGCCCGCTCGCCGATCCTCTCCGCGAGCAGGAGCACGCGTTCGCGGGGCGATCGCGCGATCTCGTCTGAACTCGGCTCCGGATCCTTCGTCTGCAACCTAATGCGTGCCCAGACCGTTCAATACCCGTCATGGTGCCGAGAGCGCGAGTCGAACCTACGTGGACATGAATGTTGCAAATGTTTCACCACGAGACGTATCGGAAGACTTGGGTTTGCAGCACTGGACAATGCCTTTGAGGAGCGCGTGGTATGCAGTCTTTGGGGTACTCCTGGGTTATGTGGGAGTAGAACGATTCCAGTCGACGCCATTGCAGTCGGCGTAGGGATAGGGTGGGGGCGGAGATTCATACACAGCCGTATCCCAGTTGCTGTAACCAGTGAACTGCGTCCCAGACGGAACGAATACCAGCCACCGTGAATCAACTTCTCCGGTTCGACAATGCCAAGTGTAGTAATAAAGCACAGCGACGTCCGCGACGGCGCCGCCTCTGAAGTAGCCCGCCTCCGCTTTCGTCCAATTCCACGCAAATCCGCCGCACTGACTGTCGTATGGAGGCTGAGTGCTGGTTTGCAACGCTCCGGGACCGTTTAGATAGATATTGGGACTCCAAACGAGGAGATACAGCTGGGTGCGCGGTTGGTTTTGACACGCCGACGAACTGTCGAACAGCACAGCAACGTCGGTCGTGTTGTGGCCAGTGAAGGTCCCCGCGACGGGTATGGATTGGATCCAGGGAAACCTGTTGCAGAGGCTGTCCCACTTTATTACGGGGCCTTGAAACTGGCTGCCAACTGTATGGAAGACTTCAACGACAGAGCGAGGTTGCCCCGGACAATTCGCCGCGTAATCGTAAAAGACGGCGACCTGAGCCACAGTTCCGTCGAAGAAACCCATTATCGGCTTGGCCTGGCTCCAGGCGAAGGTGTTGCAGCCGCTTACATACCAAGGGTACGTCACATTTGGATCTCCTGTCGGAGTGTCTAATCGAAAACCCCCTCCTGCTGTTGACAAGAACACATACCAATTGACAGAGTTGGGACAACCGCCGGTGGCCTCGTCGTACTGCGCTGCCACGTCAGCGGTGCCTCCGTCGCCTTCGAACTCACCAACGACTAACTTCGTTCGACTCGCTGCAAAGAGACAACCCTGCGCTCCCAAATCGCGTTGGCTATCCCACCACTTATAGGTGAGAAACGAGCTACCAGTCGACTTCAGCACATACCAAATCGCATGGTTCAAACAAGTCGCGTCCGACGCGTCATATAGGATCGCAATATCCGTGTACTGGCCGCCTGTGAAATGCCCCGAGATTATCTTGGCTTTCTTCGCGTCGAAATTTGGCCAAACAGAGTCCGGAGCGGCATTCGTTGAGTCCCACCACACGGACCATATGTTCAAATGCGAACCGGTCGTGTTCGGCCATACCAAGATTCGTGTGTAATTTGTAAAGTCATAAAGGACTGCCGAAGCGTCATATCCAGTCCCTAGGAAGTCTCCCGAAACACGAGTCGATGCGGTCGCTTGAACCGCATGGATGGAACTGTCCGTTAGCCAAGCGGCGGGGTCTCTGTCGTCCCAGTACCCGCCCGGGGGAGCTCGTATTTCGAAGTGCAGATGGCACGCGCTTGACCAACTTGGCCAACCGCTGTTACCGACCTGTCCTAGCTGTAGACCTGTATACAGACGATCCCCGGTATGTACGTTAATTGCTTGCGTGTGATACAGGACGACATAGTAACTGTCAATATCGCGCTGCCACTCAATAATCGTCCCATACGAAGTGGTACCCGCCTGAACGACCGTTCCAGACGCCCCCGCGTATAAGGGTGAACCTGCACCGCTCGGTAACGTGTTGTACGGAGTTGTACATCCAACTGACGGATGCGGCTGGTTGCCATCGTCTGCAATGTCGATGCCGTGGTGCCACAACTTCCCGTAAGGACTGTTTGTGCACCAACCACTTGGCGCGTTATCTTCACCGGGTACGTTCGTACAGCCATACCGCTGAGAGATGACGGAAGTACCGGTCCACAGCCAGTTTGACGTCACTTGGTCGCCAGCCTCAAGCGCACTGACATTCTTAATGCCATCAGGCAAGACGATCGCGGCAACCAAAGCAACGATACCTGCGAGGACGGCCGATAGAAACCGGCGGCTGTGTCCTCGCTCCCTTCGAGAGGCTTTCAGCACTGTGTCCAGTCCGAGCCGTCCCAGCGCCATTCATCTGACAGAACAGCTCCGCTGTCCCCACCGACTATTAGGACAGACTGCCCGTCCGATGCCCCTGCCGCTGCTTCACGAGCGGAAGGAAAGTGCTGGGAGGCGACCCTAGTCCACTGAGATCCATCCCATGACCAGTCATCGCCGAGCGGACCGCGGCCACCGCCACCTCCAAAGAGCACGACCTGGGGTCCGCTGACCAAAGTCGGACTAACTCGGCCCGAAGGAGCATCGGAAAGTGTGGGCTCATGCCAATCGACGCCATCCCAAATCCACGTGTCACTCAAATAACCCAAACCCGAGGCATAGCCTCCAAACAGGAGGACTTGTTTTGAAGTCGTGACGAATGCCATATGTTCGCCCGTTCGGGCAGAAGGCGTATGTGCCGGGTTCGTCATGGCCCATTGAGAGCCATTCCAGAGCCAAGTTTCCGGACCGCTAGCACCAATTCCAAAGACAACGAATGCAGACCGCGCAACGTCAAATGCTCCTGCGGGCTGGCGCAACTTCGGCGTTAAAGCCGGGGTGGAATTAAGCCATTTGGACCCGTCCCAAACCCAGGTGTCGAATGAACTAATCGGTGAGCTGCCTGCGACGTCGTGCTGTCCGCCGTAAAGGACTATCTCGCGATGGGCCGCGTCGTAGTCCATAGCAGCGTAGGCGCGTGCGCTCGGACCATCGCCGGCATACAGAGTCCACATAGCGCCATTCCAGATCCATGTCTCGGCCGTCGACAGATTGCCGCCATTGATCGTTCTGTCACCCCCAAACAGCACCACATGGGCGGCGCTAGGGTCGTAAGCGGCGGAGGCCGCCATTCTGGCGTCGGGGGCTCCGCTCAGGGAACACGTCGCCAGGGCAGATAGTGGCGACGCGGAAGCTAGGGAAGTCGGCGAGACCTGGATGCTAGGCGACGGCGAGCCGCTCGCGACGCCTGGGCCATTGGGCAAAGCGCCACAGCTAGTAGTGATAAGAATAAAAACGAAACCGACCGCAAGCCGTCGCACCCTAGTCACTTAACAAGACCAGGCCAATCACGGTTGCGTGACACAGCATACGCATTAATCAGCCAAATAATCGCCTACCTTCTGTCGCCCTTTCAGAGGCCGCCCCAGCTCAAACGCCAACCCCGAGCCCAAGCCATTCGCCAATCTATTTCAGAGTCCCGGAGGACACGGTCGATCCCTCGCGCGCAACCTAATCCCCGCCCAGACCGTTCAATACCCCATGGTGCCGAGAGCGGGAGTCGAACCCGCACGTCCTTGCGGACATCGGTTTTTGAGACCGACGCGTCTGCCTGTTCCGCCACCTCGGCGCGCCCCCGACCACCATCTGGGCGGGGCTCGACCATACCATTGGCCGGTGCGGATCGCTCTCGCCCTCGCCCTGCTCTCGATCACGGCGGCCTGCGGACCCCAGTTCGCCCCCAGCGCCGCGGTCAGCCCCGGCGCCAACGACCCCTCCGCGGCCAGCGCCTCCGGGCCCCGCATCTCGCAGCCCCCGGTGACGCCCCCGACACCCCCCGGCACCGACCTGCCCGCCTTCGCCTGCGCCGACGCTTCGGGCGGCAAGACCGGCGTCGCGAACGCGATCACCGCAAGGGTCGGCGAGCAGCTGACCTACGACCGCTTCGTCCTGCAGTTCGACTCCATCGTGCCGACCTACAGCGTCAAGCGCCAGCCCAAACCGGTGTTCCCGCAAGGCGCGAGCGGCCAGACCGTCAGCCTGGCCGGGACCGCCGGCATCCTGGTCAGCGTGCACTCGGCGACAGGCGCGACCACCTTCACGGGCGACAGGGACATCCTCCACACGGAGTACAAGGTCCTCAAGGAGGCGCGGCAGACCCAGGACTTCGAGGGCTACGTCTCGTGGGGCCTCGGCATCAGCCAGCCCGTCTGCATGCGGGTGTTCACGCTGGACAATCCCGCGCGCCTAATCGTCGATTTGCAGGTTCCCGCCAGCTAACGTTCCGCGGCGATGGCCTCCCAGCCACCGCCCACTCCAGCCCCGCAGCCCGTCCCGCCGAAAAAGGGCGGCTGCCTCGGGCGCGGTTGCGGCTTCGGGTGCGGCAGCTGTCTCGTGGTCGTGATCCTCGTCGTGCTCTTGATCGTCGGCGGTGGCTGGTGGTTCTTCGTCGTCCAGGCCTCGGCCGCCGTCACCGCCCCCGCGACCCTGGTCGTGATCAACCAGCCGATCACCGTCGACGGCAAAGCCGCGACCGCCGGCGAATCGCTCAACGCCGGCAACACGGTGGCCACCGGCGCCGCCGCGCATGGCGCGATCGATTTCCCGGACGGCTCGTTCCTGCGGTTGGCGCCCCAGACCTCGATCCAGGTCACGAGCGTCAAGCTGCAGACAAACGGCAACCTGCAGGCGATCGAGCTCCAGCAAAAGGTTGGTCGAACCCTGACGAACGTCCAGCACCTGGCCAACGGCGCGAGCTTCAAGGTGAACGGCCACGCGGTCAGCGCCGAAGTGCGCGGCACGCAGTTTGAGACGCTGGTGCGCCCCGACCACACGAACAGGTTCTGGGTTTTCGTCGGCGCGGTGAAGCTCACCGGCACGACCACCGTGACGCTGAAGGCCGGCCAGGAGATCGACGCCGACGCCAATGGCAAGCTGTCGAACCTGCGCTCCAACCAGTTCGACGCCGCGGATCCGTTCCCCCTCGCGGTGCAGTGCGCGGGCTCCGTCTCCACCGGCACCACGGCCGGAACCGTGCAGACCTCGACCGGCGACAGCCTCGCGACCGGTCAGACGGCGGAGGTCGACTACAGCTCGCCCGGAGGGACTGTGAGCGTCGCGCTCTGCTACCCCGGCAGCTTCATGACCCTTTCGCTCCTCGACCCCAGCGGGACAGAGCACGCATCGCGCAACGGAACGTCGCCCGTCACCGGCCACGTCAGCGGTCCGCCCGGCTTGTGGCGCGCGATCGTGCACGGCATCGACGTGCCCACAGCGGAGGCGTTCGCGGTGGCCTTCGCCACCAACGCACCGTGCTCGGCGGACAACGTGGACACCGGCGGCGTGGTGCGCGAAACGCTGAGCAACTCGCAGATCGCGAGCGCGCTCGCCGAGTCGGGCTCGACCGGGGTCACGATCTCAGTCCAGGGCGCGTCCCCCACCTCCGCCCGCATCGTCTATGACTCCACCGTCGGCGGCCTGCCGTTGTCGTGGACGATCGACTTCTACGCGGCCACCCCCGACCTGGGCGCGGTCATCACCCAGGTCACCGTGCGGGGCATCAACGTGACGACTCAGGTCGTCAAGAACCTGAGCTCGTACGGCGGCCAGTCGATCAGCTCGATCCCCTCGGGGTTCACAGTCGACCGGGTCTATTCGTGCGCTTCGGCCAACGGGGACAACATGATGGTGGTCGAAGGGCACAGATAGCGACTCCCTGAGCTATCGTTCGCGGGCAGCATGGCGACCGCAGCCCCCAGAACGCCTTCCAAACCACGCCGCGGCGGGCGCCGGTTCCTGATCGTCCTGGCGGTGCTCGTCCTGATCGTGGCCGGCGTTCTCGTATGGCTCAACGTCGCGGCCCAGGCTGCGGTGGACGCCTCCGCCACGCTCACGGTCTACCAGCCCAACGCCACGGTCGCGCACGGCTCGGGCGCCGCCAACGCGGCGAGCACGGGAGCCGTCGTCCGCGCCGCCGACACCGTGGCCACGGACGCGAAAGGCCTGGCCGGCATCACGCTGCCCGACGGCACCCTGACCCGGCTCGCCAAGGGCACGACGGTGACGCTCGGCTCGGCCCACTTCACCAAGAGCGGCAACCTGCACGATGTGTCGCTGACGCAGCAGGTCGGCCGCATCTTCACCAACGTCCAGCACCTCGTCAGCGGCGCCAGCTTCGACGTCCACGGCAAGGCCGCGACGGCAAGCGTGCGCGGCACGAAGTTCGAGGTGCTCATCGCGGCCAACGGCACCATGACGGTCAAGGTCTTCGTCGGGACGGTGACCCTCCACAACTCTTCCGGTTCGGTGACGATCAACGCGGGCCAGCAGGCGACCGCGAATCCAAACGGCAGCATCGGCCCTGCGGGTCCGATCCAGCCCGACCCCAACGACCCGTTTGGCCCCGCGCTCGATGCCTCGAACGCGGTCTCCGGCGGCACAACGCCCGGCACGGAGCAGGACTTCATCGGCGCGCCGCTGCACAACGGCGAGCAGCAGCAGTTCACGTACAGCTACGCGGGCGGCAGCCTCGTCAAGGCCTCGCTCGGATATCCGGGCAGCGCGATGAAGCTCACCGTCAAAGCCCCCGACGCCCAGCAGTACACCGCGACGGGCAAGCTGCCCGTGGTCGTGATCAAAAACGCACCCGCGGGCATCTACACCATCACGGTCAACGGCGTGAGCGGGCTTGGCACGGACGGTGAGGGGCCGTTTGTGGCAGTCGCATCGCTCGAGTCCTGCGCCAGCGCCGACATCGAGCAGAACGGCGCGGTGCACCGCGGCTACAGCGCGCAGGACCTGGTAGCCGCCGTGCAGCAGTCGGGAGTTTCCGTCTCGAATCTCAAGCTGACGATCAGCGAAAACTCCGAGGCGGGGGCGATCGTCACCGCAAGCGGGATCTATGACGGGGCCGGCTGGAGCGGATCGGTCGTGCTCGTCGCCCACAACGGGGTCTTCGACATCATGCCGACCAGCGGAACCGTGTTCGGCATGAGCGTCCCCGCGCAGCAGCTCGTGCAGCAGATCGGTGCGGCAATCGGACAGGATCCCTCGAATGTGAATCCGGGATTCACGGTCGACCGGCTCTTCACCTGCAACTCGGTGATGATGGTCGACGGTCGCTCGGCCTAGCTTCTTCTAGCCGACGCCCAGCAATCGATGCGCCGCGCGCATCACGACTGAAAGCCCCGAGCCTTCGAACAGCCACACCAGCTCGGCCGCACCTACGGCAACCACCACCAGCGCGCTCAATCCGATGCCGCCACCGCGCATCGCGGGCAGCAGCCGGCGCGCGCGTTCCGGAGTCCCATTGGGCGACGTCAGCGCAGACTCGAGCTGGTCAAGCAGCTCGCCCGCGGTTGCGGGACGGCGGTTGGGGTCGCGGTCCATCGCCAGCTGTAGCGTCGCGGCAAAGGCGGCAGGAAGATCCGCGGCGACCTCGCGCACGTTGGGCGGCGGCTCGTAGAGGCGGCGGCTCAACGTTTCGATCCAGCTCTTGGACGAGAAAGGCCGCCGTCCGGTGGTCGCCTCGAAGATGACCGCGGCGAGCGAGTAGACGTCAGCCCGCCCGTCGACCTCGCGACCCACGAGCCTTTCCGGGGCGACGTAATCGGGGGCGACGGCTCCGCTTGCGCCGGGGCCGTTGTTGAACGACGCTACGGTGCCCAACCCGAAACCGGTGAGCATGGTGCGGCCGTCTTCGGCGAGCAGGATGTTGGCCGGCTTCACGTCGCGGTGGACCGTGGCCCGCGAGTGTGCGTAATCGAGTGCGCTCGCGATGGGCCGCAGCAGCGCGATGACGCCGAGCGGCTCGTAGCGCTGGCCGTCCCCAAACCAACTCTCGAGGGTGCCGCCCGCGACGAGCTCGGTGACCATGTACGGAGATTCGCCCTCATAGGCGAGCTCGTAGAGACGGGGGATGGCCTCGTGCTCGAGCGCGGTGTACGAGCGCAGCTCGAGCAGGAAGCGGCGGGAAAAGCTCACATCGCGGGCGACGCCGGTCCCGATGGTGCGCAGGGCCACGCGGCGGTGCAGCCGTGGATGTTCCGCCTCGTAGACGGAGCCCAGGCTGTCTGTGTCGAGCTCGCGCAGAAGGCGGTAACCGCCGACGCTTTGATGCCCGTTCGACTCGCCCTTGGGTCGTGAGCCGTTCTCGGGCGGGGCTTCTTGTCCCACGAAACTTGAACTTTAGGCCACCCATCTAGCTTTCGGTGTAGGAAGCGAACGGAAATTCGTGATTGAGGAAAAGGTGGGCGGTCCTTGCGGACCGCCCAATTCAGGTTTCGAATCGGCGGAGCTACGGGACTCGCGTCACCTGGATCTGGATCTCGCCGGTGGTCGCCGGAGAGAACACGGCAGGGACGAGGTAGTTGCCGTTGTAATGACCGGCCTTGGCGGGAACCAGATCGAACGGCGTGCTGAAGATGCAAGCGCTCGGGTTGGATCCCGGCGTGTTCTTTTGGGATCCCGCGAGGACGTAGAAATCGAGCGGCACGCCGAAGGCCGAGCCAATCCCAGGGAATGGTTCACCCCACGAAGTGATGTCGATGTGCGCAGCGCAGTTCGCCTTTCCGCTTGGAGAGTGGAAGTACGCCGAGTACTGGCAGTCACCCGCGTTGCCGCTGGTCGGCGCCGCGCGATCGGCAGCTCCAGAGAGTTCGCACCAACCCCAGAACCCAAAACCAAACCCAGATCCGGGCAGCTCCCCTGTTGCGGCAAAGGTCAACTGCCAGTTCGCGGGTCCGCCACCATACGCAGCCGCGTTTAACGGTGACATCGCGGCGATCGCTGCGAGGACGGAGAACAGGACAAGGATTCGTTTGAGCATGCTTCCACTCCCAGTCTTAAGCGGGGCTAACGAGGCGGGCTGAATATGAACCCCTCCGGTCGATCCGTCAAGGGTGGTGTCGGCGAGAGGATTTGAACCTCCACGCCCTTTCGGGCACCAGCTCCTAAGGCTGGCGCGTCTGCCGTTCCGCCACGCCGACTACGGAAACGATATAGCTCCCTTGACGCCTCTCCGCCGCCTGAAGTTTTCGATCTCGATCGGCTCAATGGAATCCGCGGTCTCGAAGCCGAAGATCCGGGAGAGGAAGTACAGCTCTCCCTCAAACGTCCGGCGGATGTTCTTGTCCTG
>Ga0209806_1003115_pt1 | contig 10006 bp, 12 predicted proteins | sample GraSoiAngelo_152_FD_186166 | JGI IMG/M metagenome (GOLD analysis project Ga0209806, IMG submission 186166) | Grasslands soil microbial communities from the Angelo Coastal Reserve, California, USA - 14_1009_12_30cm (SPAdes) (version 2) | ecosystem: Environmental > Terrestrial > Soil > Grasslands ... | reverse complement strand
AACCACGTGCTGCGAGGCATCTCGTTCGAGGCGCGCTCCGGCGAGATCTTCGGCCTGCTCGGCCCGAACGGGGCCGGCAAGACCACGACGCTGCGGGTGATCTGCACCCTGCTCACGCCCGACGCCGGGTCGGTCGAGGTTCTTGGCTACGGCACTCGTGTCTCGCCTCAAGAAGTGCGGCGGCGGGTCGGCGTGGTCACCGCGGAGATCGGTATCTATCCGCGCCTCACTGCGCGCGAGAACATCTCCTACTTCGCCGAGCTGAGTGGCCTTATGGACGGCGAGGTCCACCGGAGGGTTGATGCCGTGATCGACCGGCTCGATATGAGCTCCTTCGCCCAACAGCGGGCCGAGAGCCTTTCCTCGGGCCAGAAACAAAAGGTCGCCATCGCCCGCGCCATCGTCCACGACCCGCCTGTCCTGATGTTCGACGAGCCGACCTCCAACCTCGACGTGCTCGCCTCCCGTGAGATTCGGGAGTTCATGCTGGAGTCGAAGGGGCGCGGGAAGTCCGTGATCTTCTCGACCCACGTCCTGCACGACGCGGAGCGCCTGTGCGATCGCGTCACGATCATCCACCAGGGCCGCGTCGTGGCCAGCGGCGCCACCGCCGAGGTGCGGGGCGGATTCAAGGACCTCGAGGATTCCTTTCTCTCCCTGGTCGGCGCGGCGGGATGAACCCGATAGCTGTCGTGTTCAAGAAGGAGATGCTCGAGATCCTTCGCGACCGGCGCACGCTGATCGCGATCGGCCTCGCGGTGATCGCCACGCCGGCCGTGCTGTTCATCATCTCGCAGGTTGCGACCAAGACCGCGACGCAGGCGTACACGGTTGGCTACGCGGGCGACGTCCCGACCGGGCTCGACATCCTGTTCGACGCGACCGGCCTGAAGCTCGAAAAGGTGGATGCTCCCGCCGAGGCGGCGAAGCAACAGGTCGACATCGGACTGGTGTTCACCGCGTCGGGCGTCGACGAGTATTACGACCCATCCCGGCAGACCGCGCAACTTGCCGACGTGCGGTTCCAGACCGTCTTGAGCAGATACGACGCTGCGAAGGTCGCGGCCGCGCTGCAGCAAAAGGGCGTTGACCCCTCGATCCTCAATCCCCTCCCCGTATCGGTCCATCCGCTCAGCTCGCCCACCCAGGCGGCAAGCAATTCGTTCCTCAGCTTTTTTCTGCCGTACATCCTGATCACGATGAGCTTCACGGGCGGGCTGTCAGCGGCGCTCGATGCGTCCGCGGGCGAGCGGGAGCGGAAGACCCTCGAGAGCTTGCTTCTCACCCCCGTGCCGCGGAGCCAGGTGCTGGTCGGCAAGATCCTGGCCGTGAGCACGATCAGCCTGGCCGCCGCGCTCGCCGCCATCGCGTCGATGCTGATCGCCCTGAGCCGGATCCAGTTCGGTGGCGGCACGTTTTCCGCCCAGCTGAGCCCGGTGGCCACGATCGTGATGGTCTGGGCGGCGATCCTGCTGGCAGCATCCTTCAGCTCGCTGACCGTCGCGCTCGGCACGCTCGCGCGCAGCTTTCGGCAGGGTCAGGCCTATGCCACGCCGCTTTACTTCATCACAATTTTTCCCGCGTCGATCGTGCTCTTCATCCCCGACTTCAACCCGAACATCGCCTACTACCTGATCCCGATCTTCAACGCGGTTCTTCTGCTCCGCGATGCGATCGCACACAACGCCGTCGGCTGGGAGCAGCTCGCAGTGACGTCGGTCAGCCTGATCCTGACCGGGACGCTGTCCTTCTACGCCGCGTTGAAGCTGTTCACGCGGGAGGCTTTGCTGGTCCGTTCCTAGCTCGCGGTGGCAAACTGTTATCTGGAAAGAGATGCGCCGCCGACTTGAGCTCAGGGACCTGCGAAGCCTCGAGCGGAGAAGCATGTATTCGATCTTCCATCCGCTCGACCCCGACGAACGGCTGCCGCGCGAGCTGATGCTCGAAGGCAAGCGCCATCGCCTGTTCGGGCTGCGCTTCATGGAGCTGCTCGGCTTCATCTACCTGCCGGCCCTGGTCCTTGGCGTCATCGTGATGGCCTCCATCGGCATCAAACCGCTGGTGGCTTTCGGCCTGGTCGGCCTGCTTTTCGTGGGCCTGTTCGTCTACGTGATCGCAGGAAGGTACCGCTAGAGCTCCAGCAGCCACTCGGCGATCGCGACGTGGTGCTGCAGACTACCGCCGCCGTCGATAGACCACGCGACTGTCTGGGCCAGGCACCAGAGGCGTGCCCGCTCGCGATCGAGTCCCAACTCAGAGGTGAGACGGTCGAGCCGCCGCTGCACCTGCTTCCGGTCCTGCCCGAAACCTGTGGAACGCACGATGGGAGCCAGGCCGAACTCGCGCTCACCAACCAGAGGTTTCGGGTCGATCGCGAGCCACGGCTCGCGCTCGGCGGCCAGGACGTTGGCGTCGTGCAGGTCCTGGTGCAGCAGCACCTGCTCGCCCTGGGAGGAGGGCAGTGACCGCAACGCCTCGAGCGCGGCATCGACAAGTCTTTCTTTGAACGGCCGCCCGGCTGTATTCCAGCGAGCCATGAGGTCCGTCGACCACCGTGCCGCCTCATCGGCAAGCGAGCGGAATGGCGGTGACGTCGCGGGCTTCCACAGGCGCGGCAGCAGGCCTGTCATCACTTCGGTGGCTTTCTCCGGGCCGGCGCTCGACAGCGGCGTGCCTGGAACGCAGCGCTCCAGCAAGAGCGCCTCGCGCGCCGGAAACTGGTCGAGGAGGTGGATCGCTCCGTCGCCGCCCCAGTGCTGAAGGGCAAGCGCCTCATGCTCGTTCTCGCGATCGACGAACAGAAGCTTGAGGACCACGTCGGAACCGTCCTCCCTCCGTGCGGGCAGCGCGAGCGACGTGAAGGCATAAGGGAAGGGCGCGCTCAATCGCAAGCGCCAATGCACGCCGCAGTCCGCAACCAGCTCGGGCAGCGACTCGAGCCATCGGCGTCCGCGTTGCGAGCCCTTCAGCCAGTCAAGGCCAGAGGGGATCTCGCCCGTAAATCCACTCACCGTTCCTGACCAGCGTATAAACGACACATGACCGAAGCAGTGATCGTGGCGTATGGCCGCTCTCCGATCGGCCGAGCGCGGAAGGGATCCCTTGTCGACGTCCGGCCCGACGACCTCGCGGCGCACGTCGTGAACAAGGTCCTGGACAAGGTCCCCCAGCTCGACCCGACCGAGATCGAAGACCTCATCTGCGGCTGCGGCCTGCCCGGCGGCGAACAGGGCCACAACATCGGTCGCGTGGTCTCCATCCTGTCCCGGCTCGACGTCCCCGGCGTCACGGTCAACCGCTATTGCTCCTCGTCTCTGATGACCACCCGAATGGCAACGCACGCTATCGAGGCGGGTGAGGGCGACGTTTTCCTGTCGGTCGGCGTCGAGTGCGTGTCTCGTTACGGCAGCGGTTACCCGGACGCGCCGGACACCTACAACCCAAAGCTCGTACCCGGCAACACGGAGGAATACCCGGACATCTACATCGCGATGGGCCAGACGGCCGAGAACGTCGCGGCGCGAGAGAAGATCAGCCGGGAAGAGCAGGACCGCTACGCGGTCAAGAGCCAGGCCGCGGCGGTCAAGGCTCGCGACGGCGGTTTCTTCGATCGCGAGATCATCCCGGTCCCTCTGCCGAACGGCCAGACGTTCGCCAAAGACGACGGGCCGCGCCCGGGCACGACGATGGAGGTGCTGGCCGCGCTGCAGCCGGCGTTCCGCGAGAACGGGACGGTCACCGCGGGCAACTCCTGCCCGCTGAACGATGGCGCGGCGGCGGTTGTCGTGATGTCCGACAAGCGGGCCAAGGAACTTGGATTGAAGCCCATCGCCCGGGTGATCTCCACCGGTCTTTCGGCGCTCGAGCCGGAGTTCATGGGCCTCGGGCCCATCGACGCTTCGAGGCAGGCGCTTAAGCGGGCCAAGATGACGATCGACGACATCGACATCGTGGAGATCAACGAGGCGTTCGCGGCACAGGTCATCCCCTCCGCGCGGGGCATCGGCGTCGACCCGTTCAGCGACAAGCTGAACCCGCACGGCGGTGCGATCGCGCTGGGGCATCCATTTGGAATGACGGGTGCACGCATCCTGTGCACCCTGCTCAACGGTCTGCGTGAGAAGGACAAAACCTTCGGCCTCGAGACGATGTGCGTGGGGGGCGGGCAGGGAATGGCGATGATCCTGGAGCGCCTCAACTAAGCCGAACCTGCCGGCTTTAAGCTGTCGTCCGTGGGGGAGGACAATCGCCGCCTTTGGGCGGAATGGGTTGCCCGCGAGATCGGCGGCGACGAGACGCGGCAGCAGACCGCGCTGGCCGCCGCGATGCAGGTGCTGCAAACAGGCGGGCCTGTAACCGACGCTTCGAACGCCGCTCGCGCTGCCGTCGGAGCCGCTCCGGCGCCGCCGCCGGTCACCTACTTCCAGGCCGCCGGAACCAGGTGCCGCTTCTGCGGATCGGTGCCCGCGGTCCCGATGACGATCTACGAGCACAACGGGTACCTGATCCTGATGACGTTCAAGAATCTGAAGGGTCCGTTCTGCCGCTACTGCGGCCTGAACGTGTGGCGCCGGATGACCGACGCCACGCTGCTGCGAGGGTGGCTCGGCATGTTCTCTTTCTTCATCGCCCCCGTCACCGCGTTGATCAACGTCGTGAATCTTTCCAAGCTCACGTCGCTGCCCGCGCCTGATCCCAGCAGCGCCATGAGGCCCCCCGCCGACCCGGGCGCGGGCCTGTTCCGGAGGCCAGGGGTCTACGTCTACATCGGCGTGATCGCGATCGTCCTGATCTACTTCGCGCTGGTCGTGAGCAGGTAGGAGCTTAGACCCGGGCCTCGCTATACATGCTCTCGAGCACTCGCTCGAGCAGCCCGCGGACTGTCTTCCGCTCCTCAGGAGACAACGCCCTCAGGACCTCATCCTCGAGACTCTCCCGCGCCTTGTCGGCGCGTTCGAGGGCTCGCCGGCCGGACGCCGTGATCTCGACGATATGGCGCCGGCGATCGTTCGGGTCTCGCCGGCGAACCGAGAACTGGGCCGCCTCGAGCTCGTTCAGGATCAAGACCACGCTGTTCGCGTCCATGAAGAGGGCGCTCTCCAGCTCGTGCTGGGTCGTGCCCGGGTGGTCGCGGATGTAGCCAAGCGTCATGTACGGCTTGAAGCGCATCCCCAGCAGGTCCTCGCCGGTACGGCGGTTAAGCGCCTTGTACAGCTGCGTCAGTAGCGAGACAAAGCCCGGATCCGGCTTCGGCCCGTCTTTCTTCACGTCCATCGATGTTATCACTAATTCTTAACATTCCCACCTTTAGGGATAATCCATGCAATAAGGATCATGATGATCCTGTTATAGTGATCATCCTCACATCGGTTCGGTTGTTTGGAGGCGGTTATGAACTCGAATCTCAGAAGGTGGCTGGCCCTGGTCGTGGTCTGCTTCGGGCAGCTCATGATCGTGCTCGACTCCACGATCGTGAACGTGGCGCTGCCGTACATGCAGCGAGACCTTGGTTTTACCCAGGCCGGCCTGACCTGGGTGGTCAACGGCTACCTGATCGCCTACGGGAGCTTCCTGCTCGTGGCCGGGCGGCTCGGTGACCTGGTCGGACGCCGCAAGGTCTTCCTGGCGGGAGTCTTCCTCTTCACGGTTGCATCGGTGGGCAGCGGGTTCGCCGATGGGGCCGACCACCTCCTCGTCGGCCGCTTCCTGCAGGGCCTGGGCGGCTCGCTGTCCGCCGGCGTGATCATCGCCATCATCGTCACCGAGTTCCGCCAGCCGGCGGAGCGCGCCCAGGCCATGAGCGTCTTCACGCTCGTCATCGCGGGTGGCGGTTCGCTGGGTTTGCTCGCGGGTGGATTCCTCACTCAATGGGTCAGCTGGCACTGGATCTTCTTCATCAACCTGCCCATCGGCATCGCGACCATGGCTCTTGGGGCGTGGCTCATCGACGAGAACGAGGGCATCGGCCTCGGCCAGGGCGTCGACATCGCGGGAGCCATCCTCATCACGTCTGCCCTGATGCTGGGCGTGTACACGATCGTCACCGCGGCCGATTACGGCTGGACCTCTGTTCACACGCTCGGCCTCGGCGGCGCGGCCCTCGCGCTGGTGGCGGCCTTCGTCCTCCTCGAGTCGCGGCTCGCCAACCCGCTGGTGCCGCTTCGCGTCCTTGCGATTCGGACACTCACGGGAGCGACGGCCGCGCGAGCGCTCCTGTTCACGGGCCTGTTCACCAACTTCTTCGTTGGCGCGCTCTACCTCCAGCACATTCACGGATACACGGCGTTCGAGACAGGCCTTGCCTTTCTTCCGACGACGTTGATGATCGGCGTGATGTCGGCGGGGCTGGCCGCCAGGCTGATGGCGCGGATCGGCGCGCGGAACATGCTCCTGGCCGGGCTGACCATCATCATCTCTGCGCTCGTCATCCTGTCGGAAGTCGGCCCGCAGACGAGCTATGCGCCTGCGTTCCTGATCGCTTACGTTCTGCTCGGTGCCGGAGGCGGCATGTCGTTTCTGCCCCTGCTGACGATCTCGATGTCAGAGGTCCCACTCGCGGACGCCGGCCTGGGCTCGGGCTTCAGCAACGTCGTCATGCAGGTCGGCGGGGCGCTCGGACTGGCTTCGATCAGCTCCGTCTCGACCGCCTACGCGCAGGGCAGCGCCGGCTTCCAGCTCGCATACGTCCTGGCCGCGATCTGCGTGATCGCCTCGCTGATGGTGGTGCTTGCGGTATTGCGGGCGCCGGCGGTCCAGGTCGTGAGTCGCGAGCAGGTGCGCATCGAGGAAGCGGCCTAGGATCGGCTGATCAGCTCGGGCGGCTTTTCCGGAGTCGGAGTGCGCCGCATGCACGATGTGCTTGCGGCGTACGTCGAGCGAGGCGAGGTGCCCGGGCTGGTGATCTTCACCAAGCACTTCAGGCGCGGACGAGACGCTTACGAGCGCTTTTCGTAAAAGCTGCACGGCGGCGATTCCGCCGTCGTGTGGAAGTTCCAGTGCCGGCACCATGCCGTCCCGTCGAACTTCCGGCAGGAACCGCACGTGACTCGGGGCTTTTCGGCGCGCGTCTTCTTCATGTGATGCTCCGGCCGCTCACCAGGGAATAGAGGCTCGTTCACAGCTGCGACCGGACGTCCCAGAGCTCCGGATAGAAACGCTTGTCCAGCGTCGAACGGAGGTACTCGGCGCCGCTGCTGCCGCCCGTCCCACTCTTGCTGCCGATCTGGCGCTCGACCATCAAAACATGGCGCGCTCGCCAGTGGGCGAATGTCTCATCGTGGTCGAGCAGGGCCTCGCAGAGGTCGAACAGGTCGCCGTAACGCTCGCGGTCGCGGAAGATCTCCACCAGGGTCGGTGAGCCTCGCCGCTCGATCAGGGCGCGAAACGCATCGCCCACCGATGGCTCTTCGAGGCGCCGGCGCAGGCGGCTCATCTCCTCCGCCGTCGCCTCGAGCCGCGCCACGTACTTCGGCTCCTTCAAGCCCGAAAGAAACTCGATCTCGCGAAACTGCACCGACTGGAAGCCGCTCGCGGGCGCGAGCTTGGAGCGGAAGGCGAGAAAGTCCTGCGGCGACATCGTCTCGAGAACTTCGATCTGCTCGACCAGGAGCTCTTCGATGACGTGGACGCGGTGCAGGTGATGGCGGGCGAAGAAGATGTCGTCGGCATCGATCCGGTCTCGAGCCGCTTCCAGCTCGAACAGGACGACCTTGAACCACAGCTCGTACGCCTGGTGGGCGACGATGAAAAGAAGCTCGTCGTGCTCCTGGCTGAGTCCCTGCTGCAGCGAGAGGAGCTCGGGCACCTTGAGGTAGGTGCCGTAGGAAAGCTGGCGACCCTCCTCACCGAAGCGCCGGCTCAATGCTTGAAGTGGCGGCGACCCGTCACCACCATCGCGATGCCGGCGGCGTCGGCGGCCGCGATCACGTCGGCGTCCTTCAGCGAACCGCCGGGCTGGATCACCGCGGTGACCCCGGCGCGAATGCCCAGCTCGAGCCCGTCGGGAAAGGGAAAGAACGCGTCGGATGCCATGACGGCGCCCTGTGACCTCGCCCCTGCCCGCTGCACCGCGAGCTGGACCGCCTCGACTCGCGACATCTGGCCGGCGCCGACCCCGATCGCGGCGCCGTCCTTGAAAAGCACGATGGCGTTCGACTTGACGTGCTTGACCGCGGTCCAGGCGAGTCCGAGCTGCTCCCATTCGGCCTCGGTCGGCGGACGGCGGGTCACCGTCTTGGTCGACGCGCGGTCAAAGCCGGCGCGGTCCCAATCCTGGACCAGGAAACCTCCCGGCACCGAGCGCACGTCGTAATCGAACAGGCCCTCGCGCGCCGGCTCGGCGGCGAGCACGACCATGTTCTTGCGCCGCGCGAGCACGTCCTTTGACTCGTCGAGCACTTCGGGGGCGATCACGACGTGCGTGACGATCTGCACGATCTGCTCAGCGGTCGGACGATCGAGCGGCCGGTTGATCGCGACGATGCCGCCAAACGCGGACACCTTGTCGCATTCGTAGGCCATCCGGTACGCCGTCGCGGCGTCCTTTGCGACCCCGAGCCCGCAGGGGTTCATGTGCTTGACGATCGCGGCCGCCGGCTGCGCGTAATCCATCACCAGCTGGTAGGCCGCCGAAGCGTCCTGGAGGTTGTTGAAGCCAGGCGCCCCGCCATGGACCTGCACCGCGCCTCCGAGCCCGCCGGGATTCGGACCGAGCCTGTAGAAGGCTGCTCTCTGGTGCTCGTTCTCACCGTACTTGAGCGGTTGGGCGAGCTGGCCCGGGATCGTGATCTCGCTCGGGAAGCCGTTGCGGACATCCCGTCTCATATAGGCGGCAATCCAGGCGTCGTAGGCCGACGTGTGGGCGAAAGCCTCGGCCGCCAGGCTTCTCCTCGCGTGCTCGTCGAGCGTGCCCTCGTTCAGCGCGCCGAGGACCTCCGAGTATCGCTCGGGCCGTACCACCACCACCACCGATTCGTGGTTCTTTGCCGCCGCGCGAATCATCGCCGGGCCGCCGATGTCGATCTGCTCGACGGCCGCTTCGAAGGTGACATCCCCCCCGACCACCGTATCGACGAACGGGTAAAGGTTGCAGCAGACGAGGTCGATCTCGCGCAACCCGTGGCGCGCCAGCGCTTCCATGTGCTCTGGCTTGTCGCGCCGGGCGAGGATTCCGGCGTGGACTCCGGGGTGCAGCGTCTTGATCCGGCCGTCCATCATCTCGGGAAATCCGGTCAGGTCGCTGACCGGCTGCGCGTCAAGCGATGCGTCTTCGATGGCCTGCAGCGTGCTTCCGGTGGCGAAGAGGTCGTACCCGAGGCGCTTGAGCCCACGGGCGAATCCGGCAAGGCCGCTTTTGTCGCTAACGGATAAGAGGGCTGTTGGCAAGCCGCGCCTCCATGAGCTTGATCCCGGCGGGAAGGATCCGGTACTCCGCCTCGTGCACCCTCTGGCTGAGAGTCTCCACCGTATCGCCTTCCAGGATCGGCACTGCTTCCTGGAGCAGGATCGGGCCCGCGTCGAGCTCGCCGGTCACGACGTGGACCGTCGCACCTGTTTGCTTGACTCCGCTATCGAGTGCCTGCTCGACGGCATTCATAACGCCGGCGAACTCGGGCAGCAGCGACGGATGCACGTTGATGATCCGGTTCTCGAACGCTTCGAGAAACGGGGCGGTGTGGATTCGATCGTAGCCGGCGTCGATCACGAGCTCCACCCTATGCCGCATGAAGAAGTCGCGCATGGCGGTGTCGCGCTGCTCGGCCGAGTCAAAGGATTTCTGCGAGAGCTCCGCCAGCGGGATCTTGCGCTCGCGCGCAAAGTCGGCGCCGCCGCAGGAAGACCGGTTGGTGGCCACTGCGACGACGTCAAATCCCCGCTCGACCAGGTTGCGGAGATTGGTGCCCTGACCCGAGACGCAGATGCCCAGTCTCAGCTGATGTCGACCCGATCGGGTCCGGTCCGCTCCACGACCTCGCCCACGACCTTCGCATCCTTTGGAACTTCATTG
>Ga0209806_1003111_pt1 | contig 10015 bp, 9 predicted proteins | sample GraSoiAngelo_152_FD_186166 | JGI IMG/M metagenome (GOLD analysis project Ga0209806, IMG submission 186166) | Grasslands soil microbial communities from the Angelo Coastal Reserve, California, USA - 14_1009_12_30cm (SPAdes) (version 2) | ecosystem: Environmental > Terrestrial > Soil > Grasslands ... | reverse complement strand
AGGCCGATCGCGATTGAAGGGGCACCGACCAGGACGTCACTGGCGAGCCGGATGAGGTCGCCCCAGCGGCCGCGACCGTACTCGACGAGGTACACGCCACTCAGGATCCCGACCGGGACCGCCAGCAGCGAGGCGAGGCCGACCATGATCACGGTCCCGGCCAGCGCGTGGGCGACGCCACCACCGGGGATCCCGATCGGGCGAAACGAGTTGATGAAGAAGTCGACGTTCTCGACTGAGGGCAGTCCTTTCGAAACCGTGTACGCGAGGACCAGGCCGAGCGGGATGAGTGCGGCCAGCGCGGTTCCGTAGACGAAGACGCGGGCGAGGCCGTTGCTGACCTGCCGGTAGAGGTTCCGGTTCAAGCCCGGGCCTCCCTCGCCGTGGAGCGCACCAGCAGCTGGGCGAGGACGTTGACAGTCAGGGTGACCAGCATGAGCACCAACCCCAACTCGATCAGGGCCGAGGAGTAGAGCTGCCCCGTCGCTTCAGTGAACTCGTTGGCGATCACACTGGCGAGCGTGTAGGCGGGGGCGAAGACTGACGTGGGTATCTCCGGCCGGTTGCCGATCACCATCGTCACCGCGATCGTCTCGCCCAGGGCGCGGCCGAGCGCCAGCACCGTGGCGCCGAAGATGCCCTGCCGAGCCGCCGGCAGGATCACGCCCCAGGTCGTTTCCCACCAGGTCGCCCCGAGGGCCACGCTCGACTCGCGCAGCCCGCTCGGCACCGCCCGGATCACGTCGCGGGAGACGGCGGCCAGCGTGGGCAGGATCATCACCGAGAGGACCAGAGACGCGGTGAAAAGACTGGTCCCCCGAGCCGGGCCACCCAGGACTCCCACCGAGCCGAAACGGGCCGCCAGCGGCTGCTCGATGTGGATGAGTACGAAGGGGGCCATCACGTAAACAGCCCAGAGGCCGTAGACGACGCTCGGGATGGCGGCCAGCAGCTCGACGCCGATCCCAATAGAGCCCCGCAGCCGGCCGGCCGAGGGCTCGGCCAGGAAAAGCGCCACGCCGACGCCGACCGGCAGGGCCAGAGCGAGCGCGATCAGGCTTGTGGCGACCGTGCCGAAGATGAATGCGAGTGCCCCGAAGTCCAGCGTGATCGGGTTCCAGGCCCTGGAGGTAAGGAACCCAAAGCCGTAGTGCTGGATGGCGGGCGCGCCCTGCTGGGCCAGCAGCAGCACGATCAGCAGCAGGCTGATCGGCGCCGCCAGGGCGACGAGCGCAGTCAGCAGCCGGAAGCCGTCCGGCGGCCGCCGGCGGCTCCGCGCCAGCACGGTGCCGCGGATCACGCGCCTTTGCGGTCGAGACGGTAACCGGCGCCGCGGACGGTCACGATCTCGAAGCCGACCCGCCCGGCGAACTTCTCGCGTAGCCAGCGGACGTGCACGTCCACCGTCTTGCGATCGCCCATAAAGCCGGGTCCCCAGACCTGCTGCAAGATCACCTCGCGCGAATGGACGCGCTCCGGGTGGCCGATCAGGTAGGAGATGAGGTCGAACTCGCGGGCGGTGAGCTTGACGTCGACGCCGTCCAGCAGCACCCGGCGGGCGGCCCGGTCGATCACGAAGTTGCCCAGCGCGTCGCGGTCGGGGAGCGCCCGCTCGGCCGCCTCCGCCCGGCTCCGGCGGAGCACCGCGTTGACGCGCGCCAGCACCTCGCGAATGGAGAAGGGCTTTGTGATGTAGTCGTCCGCGCCGAGCTCCAGCCCGACGATCTTGTCGACCTCGGAGTCCTTGGCGGTGACCATGATGATCGGCGTCGAGCTCGTCTTGCGGAGCGCGCGGCAGACTTCGACGCCGCTCATGCCGGGCAGCATCAGGTCGAGGAGCACGAGATCGGGCTTCAGGCTACGGGCGAGGCGGAGGCCGCTGACGCCGTCGCGCGCCTCCTGGACGCCGAAGCCGGCGGCCAGCAGGTTGTACTTGAGGGTGTCGCGGATGCCCTCGTCGTCCTCGATGACGAGGATCTTTGCCCAGCCGGTGCTGGCGACCTGGCTGGCCACGCGGTTCATCGTCACCCGAGCTCCACGACCTGGCCTGTCTCCAGGAAGACGATGTCCTCGGCCACGTTGGTGACGCGGTCGCCGATCCGCTCCAGGTTGTGCGCGACCAGCATCAGCGTCACGCCACGGAGAGTCTCGTCGGCGGCGCCGCCCCCGTCGGCGACCTCCCTGATCAAGTCGTCGAAGACGCGGCGGTAGAGGCGGTCGATCTCGTCGTCTCTGGCCGCCACCTCCCGGGCCCTGACTTCGTTCTGCTCGATGAGCGCGTCGAGGATGTCGTGGACCTGCTGGATCGCCAGCTCGCCCATGATCCCGAACTCGGTCCGGAGCAGGTGGTCGGGTAGCTCGAGGAGGGTGCCGGTCAGGCGCGCGATACGGACCGCGTAGTCGCCCATCCGCTCCAGCTCGGAAGCGATGTAGATGACCCCCATCAGGTTGCGCAGGTCGCGGGCGACCGGCTGCTGCGTCGCAATGACGAGGAAGGAGCGCTCCCGGATCTGCCGGAAGATCTCGTTCAGCTCCTGGTCCTCGGACCGCACGGACTCGGCGGCCGCGCGATCTCGCTTGCGGAGCGCGTTCAGGGCCGCCTGGATCTGAGACTCGACCAGGGCCGCCAGACGAAGCAGGGATTCCCGCAGCTCCTTGAGCTCGGCGTCGAAGGCCTCGCGCGTCACCGTTCTATCAGAGTGTTAGCCGAATCGCCCGGTGATGTAACCCTCGGTGCGGGGGTCGGTCGGCTTGTTGAAGAGGTCGGTCGTCGGCGCGAACTCGATCAGCTGGCCGTAGCGCTCGTCGGTGTCCATGAGCATGAATGCCGTGAAGTCGGCGACGCGAGCGGCCTGCTGCATGTTGTGAGTGACGATCACGATCGTGTAGTCACGCTTGAGTTCCTGCATCAGGTCCTCGATCCGCGCGGTGGCGATGGGGTCGAGCGCCGAACACGGCTCGTCCATGAGGATGACGTCCGGCTCAACTGCGATCGCGCGCGCGATACGACCGTTCCCGTCATCGAAGGGATGGATAGTCACGAACCACAGGTGAGCCACGCCGGCTTTTAAGACCGGCTCGATCTGAGCCTTGGTGGCTTCCTTTTCGTTGAACCAAGCGAGGAACCGATCCATCTCTTGATCGAGTCGTTCCGCAGCGGGCGCTTCAAAATGCACGCGCTCACGCCCAACGGGACCGGAAACGACTTGCATCGGCCCGCTGCTGTCGTCCCGCCACGCGCCCACCCGTATTTTTCGCATCCCGCTCCGGCCAGTCGGGAACAGTGCCGAATGCCACCCGAACAGGCGGTCAGCGGTCAATGGCTGCTCGTATTTGCGCGTGGCATCGAGCATCATTTCGACGACGCCCTCCACGTGGCGATCCGTCGGCTCGAGACCGCCGACATCGATGCCGAGACGACGAGCGATCGATGAGCGGACCTCATTCGTGTCCAGCTTTTCTCCCTCAATCTCGCTGCTCTTCACTACCTCGTCCGTTAGCGCCGTGAGCTCGGCTTGCTGCTGGAGTTCAAAGCCGAGCGCTTCCATGTGCCCGACGAGCCGGCCTTGGCGGTGACGCACAGAAGCGAGCGAATTTGCGAGGTTTTCCTGATCCCAGTGGAATTTGGGCCAGTCGGACAGCTCGTGGATATAGCGCTTTCGCCGCATGCTATGCGGTGATTATAGCAGCTAATCACCGCATACCTCAAGTTTATCGCCGCATTCTATGCGGCGATTAAGGGCGATATTCGCCGCAGACTACTTTCGTACCGGCGTTACGCATCATCATTGAGCGCGGGGTGCTTCCGCGATCTCGGCATGACTGTTGCGGATCCACGCCGTTTCGCGGGCCCAAGTCCGTTGTGGCGCGCGGTCTCGTCCGCACGGATCTTCGCGGCCGGCCGATTCTCGTCGCCGAATCCCAGAAGCGATGCGCCGCGCTCAATGGGGACACATTTCGCTGGTAATCTCTGATGCCCCGATGGGGGACCTACATTTCAATCGATCAACTCGGCTATCGTCGCGCTTCGGTACGCGACGTTGTCCAGCTCGCGAGCACGATCAACCGGGACGCTGGCCTCATCATTCTCGGAATGTACAATCTCGCGCTCGCACTCGCCAGCATGAAGGACGGCCAGGAACAGCAAACGGAGCGCCTGAATGTCCAGAGCGCGCTTCTCAGAAATTCCATTTCGGAGAAACGGCTTCGCGAAATGAAGGCCAAGTTTCCGCATTCGCACCTCGTCACCAATCCGATTTTTCATCGTGGACAAATGCTGACGATGATCAAGCTCGTCGCAAAGTTCGGGCGAGGAACAGGCGGGAATCGGCTGGAACGCCGAGACGACTTCGATGTGATCGCGGAACTTGGGCTACTTGTCAACTCGCTCACCCCGCACGACCTCACGGGGTCTGAGCGTGGAGACGCCCTGGCGCCGAGTCTCGCCGCCGCACTTGAAATCGAAAATCCACCGTCGGTAGCGGAGTCGATGGTACGCGCAAACGCGATGCTTGGCCCCTATCTGGACCGTGCACGCATTCACGACGGATTCGCCCGACAGCTTGAGCGGCTGTTCGTTTTCAGTTCGGGCCTGAACTTCGAAGAGTTGATCGACTTGACGTTCGCGGTGTGGGCCTACTACAACTCCTTGACAGTTACTGACATCATCGAGACGCAGAGCTTGGCCAACTTCAACCCGATGAACTCCAAGAATGTCGTCTCGGGCAAGTACATGGTCAAGGCCCTAGACAGGTACGCGATCGGTTTTGGAGAAGTGCCTGGCCTGCCGTTCGGCTCCGCCGATGCGTCGGGTTTACTGACGAATCATTCGGCGCTGAAATCGTGGCCGATTTGGAAGTTCGGTGACGACAACTATTTTTGCGTCGATCCGGCATTCATGCAGGAGCGCCTGTCGTCCGGCGTTTATTGGACGATTATCAAGACGCTTGATGCAGAAGACGGTGTCAATTTCGCGCGATTGTGGGGTCGGCTGTTCGAGCGGTATCTATGGGCTGTTCTCGAATCCATCTACCCGCCTGAACGCGTGTGGCGATCGCCGAAGTACGACGACGGTGACGAGGCATTCGATGCCATCATCGACTTTGGCGACCGGCTGGTCGTCATCCAGGCCAAGTCCACGTTTGCGCCGGCCGACGCAAAGTACGCGTCCGATTCCGAGACCTTCTTCGGCGGCATGGCTTCCCGCTTCGGCGACGAGCCTGGTGCCGCGATCCGACAGATCCGGCAGAATCTAGTCGGCTGTTTCGGTCTCGAAGGCCGCAGACCGATGGCAAGGCTCAGAGGGCGACGTTTTCGCGAAATCCTGCCCCTCGTGGTCTATCAGGAACCCATTCTCGAATTCGGCTTGGTGACGCGCCACTTTAGCCGCGAGCTTGAAGCAGCGCTTCAAGGCGTTCTGTTTACGTTGGACCTGCACGTTCGCCCGGTCACCTTCATGCACATCGACGATTGGCATCTAATTGCACAGTACATCCGCGACGGCGACACGAGCCTGGTCGACATCCTCCATGCGAAGCTGGATGTTGACCGAGGCCACATCGAGTCGTTTAGCGCCTTTTGGCGAGAACGATTTCGGCCGCGCCTGAATGTCGGCGGAAAGGGCGACCAGGTGTTGAGCGCGTCGTGGCGTCAGTATTCTGACGCTGCTCTCGACCGCATACGCGCCGGCGTTTATGCGTGACGCTTAGCTGGTATTCACGCTCGATAAACTCCGGAACTTCCAGAATCGGCGAGATCCTGTCCCGTGTTTCGCAATCGCCGGGTACAATCCGACACGTTCAGAGGAGCCTGGAAATGCCAGAAGCTTACGTACATGCCATCGAGAGCCTCCTCGCGTTCGGCCGCAGCTACTTCAGCGAACACCAGGAGAAGGACGCGCCGTCCAGAATGCTTGGTCGCGAGCATCGGGTGGCGAATCATGACTGGTACCAGGCCTTCGGTATCGTATGGGACTTCAAGCATCCCACACCGGACTGGATCGCCGAAGTAACGGAGCAAATCGGGAAGGATTTCGGCGACGAGCAAGCGGAAATCTATCAGGCTGTCTTTTTGGCACACGATCTGACGGATCGGTTGCATGACTCCGACTCACCAGACGAGCGAAAGATGAGCGTCGCCTTCCACATTTTTTTGCTGTGTCATCCCGAAATACTGGAGAAGAAATTCGGAGTCGACGTCATCAACGGCCGCATTCACCGTGTGATCGATGGGCAGGAGATCTGGGAATCGAGTCCTCAAACGGATAGAACAGGCGTCGGTGATCCAGCGTAGGTGTAGCGGCGATCGTCGTCGCTGCACCGTCTTCGCTTCTCGTCGAAGGAGGCAGCATGCACAGAAGATTCTTGTTCGCTTTGCTCGGCATAGTGGTCGTTTCCGTTACCGGCTGGGCGGAAGACGCTCAGACCGGGCGCTGGACACTGAACGTCGCGAAATCTCAATTCAAAACTTCAGCAGCCCCGAAGACGCAGATTGTCACGATTGTTCCGGACGGAAAAGACGGCGTCAAAGTTACCGCGGACGTCGTAAGGGCTAACGGCGCGAAAGCGGCCTTCGAATATGCCGCGCAATACGACGGGAAGGAATATCCCAGGACGGAAACCGGCGACGGCGCCGTGCCCGGTCAGACGGTGACCTTAAAGCGCATCGACAACCACACCGTCGAGCGGATCCGTTACATGAAGGGCAAGAAGCTCGTTATTGAAAAATGGGCGATCTCGGCGGATGGAAAGACCAGAACCGTCACTCAAAGCGGCGTTGGACCCGACGGGAAGCCTGTTGATAACGTTCTCGTATACGAGAAAAAGTAAGGTTTCGAGCTGCAGTCCCGGTTCGGGACTACGAGCGCCTCCGCGCCTACGTCGAAAAGGTCTTACAGAACAACGCTGAGATGCAGGACATCGTAGCGGCATGCGAGAGGCAGCATCGCAAGATGTTGCGGGCTGGCAAAGGGATCGTTCGATGAGTGATTTCGGACCCCAGTTGATCAGGATAGGTCGACGCTCCGATAAGAGCCCGATTTGGCGGGAGCGGCTGGCGCGGGTCAAGGTCGCGAAGCGCCGACGGAACGGAGGGAAACCTTGACGCACGCCAACGCTCCCGGATAATCGAATTTGGAGCGTCGACTCCTTGGCCAAGGCCCCGATTCCCGGCGTTCCTTACGCTCCTTCTTTCACTCGGCCATCACGCGCTTCAGCATCGTGCTGTGCTCGGCGTCGTCAAGGCCTCGTCGCTTCGCTCCGACGCCGCATTGGCGGCGCTTCGGGCCTTGACGACGCCTCCGCGCAGCACGCCAGATCCGCTATTGCGTAATGGCCGGTTCGTCGGGCGAAAGGGGCGCAAATACCGCATCCCGTACCGTCAACGGATCCTCATGGCATCCTGTATCAAAATTGCCTGCGATCAACGCGAACAACGCGCGGTATTCCTCAGTGCGCCTGTGAGGTGCGAGCCGCCCGAAATCTCGAGGACACCGCGATCACTGGGAACCGTGGCGTGAGCGACCCCGGAACAGGCGCGGGACGGATCCATCGCGCCGAACGGGGGTCGCTCACGCCACGGTTCCTGCCAGGTCGCAATCGGAACCGCTGACAGGGCGGCACAGAGCGCCGCCCCAACTGCGAAGTCCAGCGCGCGACGTAAGTGTTTGCGGATACTGGGCTCGATCGCGGAGGGCGCCTCCGTGATGCTACGCAGGTTGTGGACACGTCGGATCAGCGGGCGACCAGTGCAAGAGGGGCCGAGACGGTGTTGGCCATTCGTCTCCCTGTTCGTGCGAGTTCTCGGCCCCCTTCTCGGCTCCGCACGCTCTGGAATTCAAGCTGTCGACCAACGGCGAGAGGTGATCGTACCGATGCGGCAGGACGAGGAACTCAACGGCCCCAGTACCGGCAGTGAGCGCGTCGCTGATTGCCGTTGAAGATACGTCCTCGAGTGCGCTGTCGCCGTCTCTCACCCAGCGCTGGTACAGCGAATCGAAACGGGGTGCATCGAATGCATCTGCGGCTCGGATGAACCGTTCGTCGCTGGGATGAAACTGCGTGCTTCCAATCCGACGCCGCTGCTCGAAGTACCACTTCAATTCGTCAACTGTGTGCGGGTACAGGGGGCTTTCGAACTCGTCACGAACGACCGCTTGGACTCCTTCATACGCGTCCGCGAGGGCTCGCGGCAACACTACTCGCAGCGTCCAAGAGGGCAGTGTCTGAAAGAGCGTTGCGTGGCGACGAAGGAACGCTCGGAAGTTGTCTCGGACGGTCGGAAGGACGACGTACAGAAATACGGGGCGACCGTCCGTGGCGATGCCGATCGGGAACTTGTCTGGAAAGGCATGATCAGTTCGCGGAGCCGCGGCGGCGTTCAGACGCGGCAGCATTTCCGGCGGGACGGAGCAGCGTCCGTTCGTAAAGTAGGCAGCCTTTTCCGCTCGACTCGCGAGCCAGTCCAGCCCAGGGTCGGTGAGCACACCGTCGAGCATCATCAGCCGCTCGGCGACACGATTCGCTGGGATTGGTCGCCGATACGCGCTGTTTGGTTCATCGATGGCTCGGTACAGCGCGAAATGATGCACGTGATACAGCTTCGCGCGATTATGTCGGCAGGCGTAGGAGATGGCGTGGCGGTGACTCACCAGCTTGTGGAAAAAGGCGCGCGTTTTCTGCCCCTGCACAATGCCCGCGAACGTTGCGTATTGCCGCAACAGACAGACGCCGGCGTGTCGCATTACGAGCGCGAGAAAGCGCGCCTGCCGCGGCGTAAATCCGAACGGCGCCACAGCCTTCGCGCGATCGTCGGTAGTCATAAATCCTCCAGCGGACGTTCATTTCAAGAGTTCTTCGGCAAGGCCTTCACCAGTGCGGCCGCCGCCGCCGCGAGCACCGCCGCCGGCACCTCGAAGTCGCGCGCTCGAACCGCGATATGACGAGAACCCAGACCGGCTCGCAGCTGCGCCGTGAGCACCGCGATAGTGCAGCGTCGTGACCTCCACGTCGACGTGATCCCATCGTCCGTTTGACAGTTCGTATTCGATTCGAAGATCGGGGAAGTGCACTTGCTCGTCGAAGTAGGGCAGGTCGTGCTCGCGCGCCCAATCCTCAATCTCACCGGGCTCGCGATCCGGCCGTCCATCCGCGTCGTGATGGCCCTTGTCGCGTTCATGCAGCCACTGCTGGTACTCGCGCTTCAGCTCGTAGTCGAGGACCACCTGGCCGATGCGCGCGCCACGCTCGGTGAGTTTCTCGGCCTCTCGCAGATATGCCCAGTAGACCTGGCTGTCGTGTTCCACCTCGCGCGGCTTTTTCAGCTCCGCGTAAAAGGTTTGGTGGCGCAAGTCGCCGCCCTCGTGGCTGCGCTCTCGGGAAGTATCACGGCGATGCGATTCCAGCAGGTCGCGTCCCTTTTTGGTGAGCACCACAGCAACATCACGCCGGCCATCGAGCCGCACCGTTCGGATAAGTGCTTGTTCGCGCAGGTGACGCAGATCTCCAGAACGAGGATCCGCGGGTCGGCCATCGTTGTCGCTCAAGTCGCGCGACGAGACGACGCGAAACGCGCCCACAGTCGCAAGTGTGCGGCTCTCCGAGCCGCGCAGCGTGAACTCACGACCGCGGACGTCGTGGACAATCTCTCGCTCGGGTCCACGCGGCAGCTCGAGGTCGCGCGTGAAAAGGTCGCGAGGATCAGCACCATGATCTCGATTGCGATCGTGCCGGTCGCGCGGGTCATCGCCCGATCGTGGGTCATCAAACACAGAACCTCCGATGACACACTTGCGCTTGAGTTGTCCCGATCATCAAATCATCCGGCTAGAAACCCGGATTCAAGATCGGGACAAAATCGGGACAACTTGGCGAAGTGTCGGGTGGTCGGGGGTTGCCCCCCGACCACGAATTACCCAATGAAAATGGGCCTCGTTGTCTCGAGCGGTCTCAAATCGTTTCGGAAAAAGAGGCTGTTAACCGGAGGGTTGCTGGTTCGAATCCAGCCTGAGGAGCCACAT
>Ga0209806_1003107_pt1 | contig 10030 bp, 10 predicted proteins | sample GraSoiAngelo_152_FD_186166 | JGI IMG/M metagenome (GOLD analysis project Ga0209806, IMG submission 186166) | Grasslands soil microbial communities from the Angelo Coastal Reserve, California, USA - 14_1009_12_30cm (SPAdes) (version 2) | ecosystem: Environmental > Terrestrial > Soil > Grasslands ... | reverse complement strand
GCTGCCACGACACGAACTGGTCGGAATTCGAAGCGCACCTGCATCCCTACGTGCGCCAGCGCCTGCTGGGACACTTTCCCGCAGATGTCGCCTCCGTGACCAACGACGAAATCCGCGAGCACGCCGGCCGCATCCTGCGCGAATCGATCGACCGCCGCCGCGAAAAGCTGGTGCAGGAAGCGCTCAGCCAGGCCAAGGGCAACGCTCGAGGTGTGACCGGACTGCGTCGCGTCCTGCGTTCGCTCGAGCTCGGAGAAGTGCAGACCCTGCTGCTGGGCGAGAACTACACTGCCCGCGCCGTCGAATGCGCAAGCTGCGGCCACGTGGATGCCCACATGGTCCCATTCTGCCCGGTCTGCGGCAAAGCTACGCGCGAGCTCGAGGACGTCTGCGACGCCATGATCCCGCTCGCGATCCGCCGCGACATCGAGTTGTTCTACGTCAAGGACAACCCGGAATTCGACAAGGTCGGCAACATCGCCGCCCTGCTGCGTTTCCGAGCCGATCAGGCGAGGGTGCCGGTGGCGGCTTCGGCGTAGAAAAAGAACATTGCGTTCGTGATGAACCGGAGAGCGACCCGCTCTCCGGTTTTCGCTTGCAACGGAATCCGCGGGCCCCCAGCCACGACACTTGCTTGCAGGCTGATCACCTTTGCTTAAGGAAGTAAGTCATTAATCCTAAGTGCATTATTTTGCGTTAGTTGATAAATCAAGATTATGCTTGATTTATCAGGATAGCGGGAGTAGGATGAATTATCAACAAGGAGGTAGGCTTCCATGCCAGGCACGACCAAGAAGTTTACTCCCGAGATCGACGCGGAGCTCTACGAGGAGTTCGTTGCTGTGGCAAAACAGAACCGCCAGTCCCAGCGACAGGTTCTCGAGCAGGCGCTCGAATTCTACCTACGCAACGTGGTTCCGTCGCAGCACTTGGTCCGCCCAGAAGTGATGGACGCGTTTCAGCAATCGGTCGCTCGCAATCGTGATCTGCTAGAGCGTCTCGCCAAATAAATGGCGGAGTATTTGACGATCGCAGAAGTCTACCAGATGCAGCACCTGCTAATTGAGATGTTCGGCGGCCTACACGGTGTTCGTGACAAAGGCGCAGTGGAGGCCGCCGTCTTCCGTCCGCAAACCGGTTGTTACAACTCCCTCGAAGAAGAGGCAGCCGCGTTGATGGAGTCGCTCGGCAACAACCACGGCTTTCTCGATGGCAACAAGCGAATTGCCTTTACCGCAACCGACGTCTTTCTTCGCCGTAACCAGTTTTATGTCGATGTCGATGGCCCGCAAGGGCACGCTTTTATCGATGGCTCAATAAGTCAGGGGAAATTCCGCTTTCCCCAGATCCTCGACTGGCTCCGTCTCCATATCAAGCCTCTCACTTAAATAGTTCTCGACCGACCACTCGCTCGTCGAGAAAGCGCAGTCTTCAGTCGCACCGACGTAATCACAGGCCTCGCCAACATCGCGCTACAATCCCCTTTCATGGAACTCAAACACCTGGTGCAAAAGTTCGTCTACCGGATCGAGCCCAAGCCCGAGGGCGGATTCATCGCCCGCGCCGCTGATCCCACGGTCCCGCCTCTTGAGGCGCCCACGCGCGAAGAATTGCAGCAGAAGATTCAGGCAAAAATAGTCGAGGGCCTCAGTACCGCGTTTCCTGGCCTGAAGCTTCCGGCGTTGCAGAACCAGCAAGTCAAATGGGATGTCCACATCGACCGGAAACCGGGAGGGGGTTTCACCGTCCACTCGGAGCGCCCGGGAGCACCTACTGGCGAGCCCGCCACCCAGGAAAAGATCGATCACTTTGCCGAGGAGCTTCTCGGTTTTGTGGACAAACACTTTCCCGATCTTTCGCAGGCGCTGGCAGCCCAGGTCGGCGGGCGGGATATCAAGGTATTCACAACCGAGCAGAGCAGCGTCACGCTGCAGGGAAATTCGCTTCTTGGTGGAGCGAAGGGCCTATTACCCACTCAGCCCATGCAAGCTGCTGATCTCAAGAATGAGTACGCAAGTGTGGAAACCACCACGACAGAGAACGCGAACATTAACAGCGCCGCTTTCGCCAACACTCCTATCACTCCCGAGGCGAGCGGCAACTGGAAGCTCTTTCGCTTCTTACTGCTGTTTGCGGTGATTGCAGCGCTGCTGTATTTCTTCGTCCTGCGCCGGTAATTCTCACCACGACAGCGACTTCGACCTGAACCAACGCCCAATCAGGCCGCGTCTTTCTTCCCGGGCTTTTGCGATGACTCCTTGCTGGTATCTTGCGGCGACGCAGTTTTCCGCGATGCTTCCGCACTGGAGCGATCTTGCCCCGTCGGTTTCGCCGCCTGGTACTTCGAAGGCGGTGATTCCTTGCTGGTATCTTGCTGGGAGATAGTCTCCCGCGATGCTTCCTGGTTCGAGCGATCTTCCTCTATTGCTTTCGGCGCCTCTTCCTTCGAAGAAGGTTCGGTAGCTTTGTTGGCAGACGGCAACGGGGCGTTCTCTTTCGCGGGCTCGCCCTCCGGCGCATGTTTTTGTTGGGGAGAAGCCTTTTCGCGATCTTTTTTCTGCTGCAGTTCCTGATCTTTTTCCGGCTGCGAACCCTTCGCCGATGCCTCCTCCGAACTCTTCACCGCCGAGGAAAGCAAACTCATCAACCTGAGGCGAGCGGCACGCCAGCGAACGTTGCTGGCCTTACTGGCCTGTTCAATATAGGGCGCGAGTCGTTCGTCCGTAGCACTGCCGTGGTCTTTTAGAAATTGCAGGACGGCGGCACTCCGCGTTTCCTGGGCTTCCAGCGAAGAAAACAACTCATCCAGAAACTCTTCCGCAATTTTGAGATCCATCCCGGCCACCTTTTGGCGATAAAGAAAAATCGTCTTTGCTTCCCGTCGTTTCTTCGCGCCCTTCGCGGCCTTTCTTTGCGTCCTTTGCGGTTAAAATCTTTTTGCCTGCAGTTCTCGTAAGAGCCTTTAACCGCAAAGTACGCAAAGAGATCGCCAAGCTCGCAAAGGTTTAACACGCCTCTTAACTACGCGGCCCGCGATTCATCACAGAGCCGCTGATAGTATTCCCGTCCCCGCTGGTATCCGCGCGTGAACGGACCCTCCACATTGGCGTCCGGATACTCCCGTTCGAGTTCTTCCACCCGGTTCGCCATTTCGGCCGACACCTGATCGAATTCCTTGCAACGCATCCTGGCGTGCAGGGCGGCTTCAAAGCCCATGCGATAAAACTTCTCATCGTCGGGAGAGCCTTCTCCAGCAGCTTCATAGTGCTCGCGCTCGGCGCTGCGCAATCCAATCCACCATTGATGGCGCGCAGCATCGATTTCTTCCGCGCCCTCGGCCTTCAGCACGTCTCGGAAGCGCGCGGCTTCGGCATCATCTGCGGCCAGGGCGATCACGACGCTACGGCCTCTGCGCAGCGCATCTTCATAAACAAAGATCTCGTCTTCCGGCAGTCCTTCGCTGGTGAAATTCTCGAACGAGCCGGCGACCTTGGCTCCCACCGTCGCGCCCGCCGCTCCAAGAATCGCGGAGCCCAAAAGGCCGAGCGCTGTAACTGGCCCCACCCCAGGCAAAATCGCAGCCGCAAGCAGGCTTCCACCGGTCAGACCCCCGGCGGCACCGACCACCGCCCCCATGGCTTTTCCAATTCCTGGCCGTTCGGTCGTGTCCATCGCGACCGGTTCCGGTTGTTTCAGTGCACGGTTGGAAGTGAGCAGGGTGACCTTGTCCTCGGGAGCGCCCGCTGCTCGCAAGTTCTTCACAGCCCGCTGCGCATCGGCTTCAGAGATGAAAACTCCAGTCACAGCTTTCACTTAGGCACCGCCTTTCTAACCTTTCATTGTGGAATTCAGCAGACCTTTTCGCCCATACACTGTATACCCGAGAGAGCCCATCAATTGAATGATTGGGAAATTGAAGAATTTGTAATTTTGTAGCTTGGTAATGTTAAACACCATCGTTGGCTTACGGACTACCAGATTGCCAAATTCGTCAATCTTCCGCTGACGATGTTGAACTTCAGCCGTCCCTCTCTCCGCGACCTGGGCCTACGTTAAAATATCGGCCATCCTTCGAGGAGCCCTCATGACCCGAAACTTGATTGCAGGAATTCTCGTCATACATCTCGCCTCAATGCTGGCGAGCGCTCAAGAGAAGAATGCAGAAACGAAGACCGAGACTAAGGAAGCGAAAATTGCCCGCGCCCTTTCGGCCGCACCCGCGAATGTTTCTGAAGGAGCCAAGGTGATTGATCGCGATAACAACGGCGCCGAGACGGTTCTGCGCGACGGCTCAAACGGATTCACTTGTTTTCCCGGGCATCCCGGCGTGGTGGGCGATGCCACCTATTGCGCGAATGCGGCCGCGCTGCAGTGGGAGAGTGATTTCATGGCCCTCAGGCCCAAGCCCGGAAATAAAGAACCCGGGATCGAATACATGCTATTGGGAGGAACCGACTGGAGCGCCACCGACCCGAATGCAACCTCGGGCACCCCCATCAAAGAGCCGCCCCACTGGATGATTCTGTGGCCGTTCGATCCCAAAACCAGCGGCCTGCCCACCGAACCAAAACAGACCGGGACCTGGATCATGTGGGCGGGAACGCCATGGGCGCATCTGATGATCAATCAGCACCCGTAAGAACGATTCTGCTGATCACCACAGAGACACAGAGTCACAGAGAAATCAAACTTTTGGATCTTTTCTGTGACTCGGTGTCTCTGTGGTGAATAGAAGGCACGGTTAAATGCTTTTCAAAATCTATGCCGCCGCCCCCTCTTGTTCCGCAGGCAAGGGGATCGACACCAGTACCAGAGTTCCTTCTCCATTCGATTGAATATCCAGCCGGCCGCCCAGGTCGTTCACCCGTTCTCGCATCCCCGCCAAGCCCACCCCGATGCTCCTTCCGTTTGGCTGGGAGGCATCGAGAGACTCGGCCGGTATGCCGCGACCAAAATCACGAACGGTCAAAATCATCTGGTGTTTGTTCTTGGCCAGCTCTACTTGCACCCGCTTGCTGCCGGAGTGCCGGTGCACATTCGTAAGACTCTCTTGCAGAATCCGGAACACTGCCGTCTCCACCGTCTCGGGCAAACGGCCGAGATCCGATGGCAACTCCAGTTCCGTCTCGATCCCGCTGCGTTGCCCGAAGCCTTCCACGTACCAACGAACCGCCGACGCGAGCCCGGCCTCATCCAACAGGGGAGGATGTAAGAGGTAGGAAAGCGTTCGGGTCTCAACGATAGATTGCTCAACCGAGCGCCGTGCCAACGCCAGGGTCTCCGCCTGTGCTACCGGCACGTGCGCGCTCAACATATCCAGTCTGATTTGTGCGTCCGTTAAATACTGACCCAGGCTGTCATGCAGCTCCCGTGCAATTCTCCGCCGCTCCTCATCCTGCACGCGCAGAAGGCGGGAAGACAAAGCGCGCAATGCCGCAGTGCGTTGCCCGACGATCTTCTCCAGTTCGGCCTGGCTGAGTTTCAGTTCCTGCTCCATTAACTTCCGGCTGGTGATGTCGCGGTTGATTTCGAGAATGCGAATGGGCTCGCCCACCTCATCTCGTTGCAGGACATGCTTGCTGGTAACTACGATCGGCTTTCCGGTTTTCGACACGTGGATCAGTTCGCCTTCCCAGATGCCATTTTTCATCAAGGCAGCGCGCAGTGCCTCGCGCGATTCCGGGAAGGTCGTTTTCAGAAGCTCATGGATGTTCTGGCCGACTGCTTCTTCGACCGTCCACCCGTACATCGCCACCGCGCCTGAGTTCCAGAACGTAATCCTGCGGTCGACGGCGCAGATAATAATCGCATCGTTGGCTAAATTCAGAAGTTCTATGGGATTTGACGGGAGCTGTTCGCGCACAGTCCTACCCTGATCAGAATGGTCCGGCGAGGGAAAGGTGCGGCCTGTCACTGCGGTGAATCCCCCCAAATAATGTAAGGAAAAACCCCGACTGATCGTCGCACTCTCATTGTACAAGTGTCGATGCGTTAGCGCACCGATTTCAATGATGACAGGCAGCGAAAAATCAGCAGAAGCCAGGCTCTCGGCTCCAGGCTTTAGGCTAGCAAAAGCGCAAGCCCCACGACTAAAGCCTGGAGCCCAGCGACTAGAGGCTGCTCGTTAGAGCGCAGAGCCTAACGACTAGAGCCTGATCGTCCCCTTCCGATACAACCTTTCACCGTTCTGCTTGCTCTATTTTTTGGGGCGGAGTCCCGGCATGCTATTCCCGAAATCGCAGATGTCCAACGAGATTCGAGAGAACGAATTGCTGGCCGCATTACCTTCAGATATCTTCGAGCGGCTCATGCCTCATCTCGAGCCCACTGTTCTGCCGCCGCTGGAAGTTCTCTACGATTTCGACGACCCCATCACCCACCTGTACTTCGCCAATCGCAATACAGTGATCTCCACTCTGAGCCACACGGAAGAGGACGTGGACGTAGAAGTCGCTATTTGCGGCAACGAAGGAGCGGTCGGCCTCAGCGGCATTCTGGGTTCGACGAACAGCCCCTATCAGAATCTGGTGCAGGTGCCGGGCACAGGCTCGCGCCTTCCCATAGAAGAGGCGAAGAGCGAGTTCTCCCGCTGTGGCGCTTTTCATGACGTTCTGCTGAACTACACGAACTCGCTCCTTCTGCAGATTTCTCAAACCGCGCTTTGCAACCGCATTCATTCCGACGAGGAACGCCTGGCGCGCTGGCTGCTTCTCAGCAACGACCGCATTCAAACGCAGCAGCTGCCCCTTCCCCGGGAGTTGCTGGCAAAAATGCTAGGCAGAAACCTGGCCGGCGTGAGCGTGGCGGCTTCCACCCTGCAGCGCGCCGGAATGATTACCTACAACGGCGCAGAATTGGTGATTCTCGATCGGGAACAGCTTGAGGCGGTGGCCTGCAGCTGCTATTGGATCGTCAAACGCCAAGCCGGCAAAGTTTCCCATTCACGAAAAGTTCTTTGAGACGAGAGTCAGGGAGTCCAGTAAGAATGAATGGGGTGCCCCGTCCAAGCTCCTCTTGGCCGGGCCTTTCGTGGGACCGACAGCCGCATCACTTTCGTACCGAAGCAATTCTGTAGGCTCCGAATCCTCGAGAAGATTGCATAGTATCAATAAGTTATACAGTTTATTGTGCCTCGGCGATCGTCTGACCGTCCAAAACCAGGGTGTGACCATCGCCTAGAATGCCCATCCCGGGCGTACAGAAGCCCTCAGGTGCACGATTGAGCCGCTTGGCAGCCCAGAGGTCATCCGGACCGGGGCGTGGGCTTATAAACGATCTAAACGCCAATCTGATAGCTAATAGCTAATACAAACATACTAGTTCAGAAGCCTTGCCGCTGGATTCGCGAGTGGGTGCAGACGCGCCATGACGTTGGCTTACTGCCGAAACTGCTATGCTGGCGCCGCCTTTTATTCACGATCAATATCCCGGGAGGAAGCGCATGAGTTTTTCCCGCCGTGATTTTCTCACTACCACTGCTTTGGGCTCGCTTGCACTTGGACTTCAGGCCAAAGGATCTGAGACTGAACTTTTGTCCGAATCAGGAGCCGATGCTCCCCAAGCCGGTTCTGGAAAGCGTCCGATCATCGTGTGTGCGAATAACGGTTTCGCATATCTCGACCGTGCTTACGAGCATTTGAGCAAGGGCGGTGACACGCTCGATTCGGCGATCTTGGTCGTGACCGGCCCGGAAGACGATCCCAATGATGACAGCGTCGGTTTCGGCGGCTTGCCGAACGAAGAGGGCATGGTTGAACTCGATGCTTGCTGCATGCATGGTCCAACCCGGCGCGCGGGTTCTGTGGGGGGCGTGCGCAATATCAAGAATGTTTCCAAAGTGTCGAAGGCCGTAATGGAGCATACCGGGCACGTGATGCTGGTGGGGGAGGGCGCGGAACGCTTTGCCGTGGCCATGGGCTTTCCGCGCGAAAATCTTCTGACCGAGCATTCGCGCAAGATCTGGCAGCTGTGGAAGGAATATCACTCCAATGGCGACTGGTGGGGACCGGGAATCGCCGATCCGAAGTGGCAACCCCCGGAGTCGCAGTCCGAGGACCGCAAGCCGAAAGCGGAACTCTGGCGCGAGCGCATCGAATGGCTGGCCGAACGCGCTGGCGAGCTGGGCATCGAGCCGGAATTCCGCATAGAGGCCGTTCACCGGGTGCTCTTCCCACCTACAGGGACAATCCATTGCTCGGCGCTGAATGAGAAAGGCGAGATGTCGGGCATTACCACTACCAGCGGGCTCGCGTTCAAACTTCCGGGGCGCTGCGGCGATTCCCCGGTGATCGGCGCGGGCTGCTACACCGATCAGGACGTGGGCTCGGCGGGCGCGACCGGCAGCGGGGAAGAGAACATCAAGGTCGCCGGAGCGCACACTATTGTCGAGAACATGCGGCATGGCATGTCTCCGCACGAGGCCGGCATGGATGCCCTTAAGCGCATCGCCCGCAATTACAACAACGACATGAACAAGCTCCGCTTCATGGATATGACGTATTACATCCTGCGCAAGGATGGCGCGTATGCGGGCGTGTCACTGTGGGAAGGCTACTCGCCGGAGCATCCGCACAAGATTGCTGTGCACGACGGCACCAAGCGATCGGAAGAGGCGGCGCACCTGTTCAAAGGACATTCCCAGGAGTTTCCGCCGTTTCCGAAAATTCCTGAGGAGCTGAAAAAAGATTCGGAGTACTTGAAATAAATGCGTAAAAAAGGCGTCGGGCGGGGACGCCCGACCCTCCATTAATTACGCGAACCTCACTTTCACGTCGGCGCCCTTTTCCAGGTGGATGCTGTCGATGAAACGTACGCGGCCCGTCTTTAGAGTCATGATGACGGACGAGGTACGAATGCCTTCTCCAAAGAAGCGGACTCCGCGCATCAGCGATCCGTCGGTTACGCCAGTGGCGGCGAAAATCATTTGCTCGCCGGGCGCGAGATCCTGCGCTTCGTAAATGCGTTTGCCGTCCTTGATGCCCATCCTGGCGATGCGCTCTTCCAGTTCCGGCTTGTTGATGACCAGGCGGCCGAGCATGTATCCGTTGAGGCAGCGGATGGCCGCGGCGGTAATGACGCCCTCGGGCGCGCCGCCCGATCCCATGACGCAGTGCACGCCCGTGCCGATGACGGCCGCGGCGATGCCGGCCGAGAGATCGCCATCACCGATCAGCTTGATACGCGCTCCAGCTTTGCGAATGTCGGAAATCAATTTTTCGTGGCGTGGGCGGTCGAGCACGATCACGACCAGATCATCGACTCCGCGCTGCAGTCGCCGGGCAATGTTCTTCAAGTTGTCCGCCACCGGGGCGTCGAGATCGACTGCGTGCTTGCACGACGGGCCGACCACGATCTTTTCCATGTAGCAGTCGGGCGCGTTCAAGAGGCCGCCCTTCTCCGACGCAGCCAGCACGGTGATCGCGCCGGGTGCCCCGGTCGCGCACAGGTTGGTGCCTTCCAGCGGATCGACCGCGATGTCGATCTCCGGAACATTCCGGCCATCGGGAAACTCGGCGCCGACTTTTTCTCCGATGTACAGCATGGGCGCTTCGTCGCGTTCACCTTCGCCGATCACGATGTTGCCGCGCATGGGGACGGTGTCCATGGTCTGGCGCATGGCTTCGGTTGCGACCTGATCGGCCTGGGGGCGATCGCCCTGGCCCATGGTGCGTGCCGACGCAATGGCCGCTTTCTCCACCACGCGCAGGAATTCCAGCGCGAGATCGCTTTCAATGTTGACGCCGAAGCTCTTGATCTTCGCTTCAGCCCGGGTGTCGGTTGCCATCAGTGCCTCCACAAGTATGAAGACCGGGTTGAGACTATACCGCTAAGGGGGTGGGGAGGAAAAGGACGGGGATCACCTAGTGCACGGACTTGCATGCAGGTGGAGAGGCGGGCGTCTTGCTCGTCTGGCGGGCGGGGACGCCTGCCTCTTCATTGACAGCATCGCAAAATCGATTCGGCAACAGTGTGGTAGTGCCGCAGATTCCTCCGCCTTTCGGCGTCGGAATGACAAGGGTGGAGAGCTTCG
>Ga0209806_1003105_pt1 | contig 10035 bp, 8 predicted proteins | sample GraSoiAngelo_152_FD_186166 | JGI IMG/M metagenome (GOLD analysis project Ga0209806, IMG submission 186166) | Grasslands soil microbial communities from the Angelo Coastal Reserve, California, USA - 14_1009_12_30cm (SPAdes) (version 2) | ecosystem: Environmental > Terrestrial > Soil > Grasslands ... | reverse complement strand
TGGGCTCACGCTGGACCCGGCCAGGCTGCCGCGCTGCATCCGGATGGCGCGCCCGTTGACGTGCCCGCCGTGCACGTCAACGATGACGAGACGGCCCTGGTTGATATAAGCGATGCGGTCGCTCCCGATCCAGACCGGCGCGCGATCGGGGACACTGTCGAGAGTCGCGATCGTTCCCTGCGAGTTCCCCTGCAGGTCCCAGATCCCCAAATTGGCCTGGTTGCTCGAGGTCACCTGCCAGGCGGCAAACACGCCGCCGGACGGCGCCGCCGCCGGGAAGCTCCCGCCGGGAACGACGAGACGGACAGGCGCGTTCGGGGTGCTCATCAGCCAGATGTCGGTGGTCGCCGGCGCCGCGGCGCCCGACACGGTGGCGGTTGCGGCGGGGCTTGCCGATGACCCAGGGCCGGGCTGACCCGTTGGCCGGGTGACGAGGAGCTGGCCATTGGGCGTCCAGGCCCCGTTGAACACGGTGCCGGCGTCCGCCAAGCGGCTCGCCTGGCCAAAACTCAGATTGGCGCTCAGGTAGGAGGGCGGGATGACGGGTGCGACGGGCCCCTTGACGGTCGTGAAGTGGACCACCACCGGCGTTGGCGCCGGCTCCGGCCGGGGCGTGCTGCTTGGGTTAGCCGGGTTGGGGGTTGGCGGGACTGCCCGCGGCTTTAGGCTCACGGTATAGGTCGTGTTGGGAGCGAGTGGGTGATCGGGGATGATCACCAGGTTCTGGCCCACCCACTGCTTCGTGACCGAGGTCGCCGGCTCGATGACCACCGTGTCGGCGATGGCGTTCTTGTCGATGGGACCGCTGAATGGGATCACGATCGCCTCGGCGGTGGCGACGTTCGTCTTGTTCTGCAGATGCGAGAGATCGGCCGCGACCATACCCGAGGTCGACTGGTTCTGGAGGTAGATCTGGATGCCGAGTACGACCAGAAAGGCAGCCGCCACCGCGGCCATGGCCGGCGCCAGTGCCTTCGGGCTCAAGTTGAAGCGGAACCCGCGCCGGGCCGCCTGCGGCTGGAGGGTCCGCTGGGCTTCCGTCATCAGCTTGGTCCGCAGGTAGGTGCGGAAGTTCGGATCCAGCGGCGGCGCGGCCGGCCGCGACAGCTTCAGCAGGTCCACGACCTCGCGATGCGCCGGGTCCTGGAAGAGCTCGTCGAGCTCGGGATCGTTCATCATGTCAGTCCAGCCTCGAACTCGGGCGGCAGCTCGCGGCGAAGCCGTTCGACGGCGCGATGGAGCAGGAGCTTGACCGCCCCCGCGCTCTTGCCCATGATCTGGGCGATCTCCTCGATCTTCTTGTCCTCGCCGAACTTCAGCACCATCGCCGCACGCTGGTGGCGGGGCAGCTGATCGATCGCCGACCAGACGCGGCGGCTGCGATCGCGGCGGACGACCTCGTCATCCACGTTGGGGGCGCCGCTGGGCAGACTGGCGCCTTCCTCGAGCTCCAGCTCGCCGTGCTGACCGCGGTAGTGGTCTGCGATCGCGTTCAGCGTGATCTGGTAGAGCCAGGAGGAGAAGGGATGGCCGGAGTAGGTGTACCGCTTGATATTTCTCAGCGCTTTGAAAAACACCTCGGACGTCACATCCTCTGCCAGGGACTGGTCACGAACTCTGGAATACGCAAAGCGATAAATCTGCGGGAAGTAGCGATCGTAAAGAGCCCCGAAGGCATCGGGGTCTTCCTTCGCGCGCTCAACGAGTTCCCGCTCTTCAAAATCCGGCATCAGGGCACCCCACAGGGCGCCCGCTGGAGATTGAACGGGAGGCCGCCCCTCTTGGTTACGTGTTGGGCCAATTTACCAGCAACTCCCCGTTAGATCAAAAGCGCCAGGGGTGGGGGAGGTTACGGAAATCGAGTTCCGCCGTGCCACGGCCGTTATAATCAGCCTCGTCACCGACGGCCCGCCACCCCAAAGGAGACCAGCCGCCGATTGATCCCTCGATACGCTCACCCGGAGATGAGCGAGATTTTCTCTTCAAAGCAGCGCTACGAGCTGTGGCTGCGAATCGAGCTCACCGTCTGTGAGGGTTGGGCGGACCTGGGTGAGATCCCTCGTTCGGTGTTGGAACGTCTTCGCCAGGCGCGGGTCGATCCCGAGCACATCGCCCGGCTGGAGGAGCGAGTCGGCCACGACGTGGTTGCCTTCCTGGATTCCCTCGCCGACTCGGTTGGCAGCGAGGACGCCCGCTATCTTCATCGGGGTTTGACCTCCTCGGACGTTCTGGACACGGCACTGGGGCTGCAGCTGGTGCAGGCCGCGGACATCCTTCTAAAGGATGTCGACCGGCTGTCGTCGGTCATCCGCCGCCGGGCGATCGAGGAGCGGGACACCCTGATGGCGGGCCGCACCCACGGCATTCACGCCGAGCCGGTGAGCTTCGGCTTCGTCCTTGCCGGCTGGCTGGATGAGCTCGATCGCGACCGTCAGCGTCTTGTTACGACCCGCGAGGACATCCGGGTGGGCAAACTGTCGGGTGCGGTCGGCACGCACGCCACTGTCGACCCGCGCGTCGAGGAGTCGTCGCTGAAGAAGCTGGGCCTGCGAGTGGCGCCGGTCACCACCCAGGTGATCGCCCGCGACCGTCACGCGGCCTACCTCACCACGCTCGCGGTGCTGGCCGGCGGCCTGGAAAAATTCGCCACCGACATCCGGCACCTGCAGCGGAGTGAGGTCTCGGAGGTGCGCGAGCCATTCGGCGCCGAGCAGAAGGGCTCCTCGGCGATGCCGCACAAGCGAAACCCGGTGCTGAGCGAGCGGATCTGTGGCCTCGCGCGCGTGGTGCGCGGCTACGCGCAGACCTCGCTGGAAAACCAGGCCCTCTGGCAGGAGCGCGACATCAGCCACTCCTCGGCCGAGCGGATCATCTTCCCCGACGCCTGCACGCTGCTCGATTACATGCTGCAACTGATGGCCGAGATCCTGGAGGGACTGACGATCGACCGCGAGCGCATGCGCGCCAATCTCTACCGCAGCGGCGGCGTCGTGTTCTCGCAACGCGTCCTCCTGGCGCTGGTCCAGAAGGGCATGTCCCGGCAGGATGCCTACCGTGTCGTGCAACGGGCGGCGCTCAGCGCGCTCGACGGCGGACAGGACTTCAAGCTGGCCGTCGGGCAGACCCCGGAGGTGCGCGAGCGACTCACCGCCGACGAGCTGGCGGAGCTCTTCGACCCGGCCTTCTACCTGCGCCACCTGGATGTGACGTTCGAGCGCCTCGGCATCGAACAACCCGTAGCATCCCCCTCCCCCGCTCGCGGGGGAGGGCAGGGTGGGGGCAGATGACCGCCATCCTGACCACATCGCTGCCGCTCCCGCTGCACTCGCGCGGCAAGGTACGCGATACGTACCGTCTCAGCGATCGGGAGCTTCTGATGGTGTCGACCGATCGCATCTCCGCCTTCGATGTCGTGTTGCCAACCCCGATTCCCGAGAAGGGACGGGTGCTCAACTGGCTCACGCACGGCTGGCTATCGGAGACGACCCACCTGATCCGAAACCACATGGGAGGGGACCAGTCGATCCCCCAGGAACTCCTCGATGCCCAGCCGGACCTGCGGGATCGGGCGATGCGGGTGGTGATGGCAGAGCCGATCATGTTCGAGTGCGTGGTTCGCGGCTACATCTCAGGATCGGGCTGGAAAGACTACCAGCGCACCGGGGCGATCGCTGGTGACCGGCTCCCGGTCGGCCTGAAGGAAAGCGACCGCCTTCCCCAACCAATCTTCACCCCGGCCACAAAAGCCCTGACCGGGCACGACGAAAACATCTCGCGTGCTGAACTGGCCACGCGGACCGGTGAGGAGCTCGCGCAAACCCTCGAGCACGCCAGCCTCGCCCTCTATCAGTTCGGCGTTGCGCGCGCCCTCGAGCATGGGCTGATCCTCGCTGACACGAAGTTCGAGTTCGGCTTTCACGACGGTGAGGTCATCCTGATCGATGAGGTGATGACCCCAGATTCTTCGCGCTTTTGGGATCTCGAACGTTATGAACCGGGCGGGCCGCAGGCGTCGTTCGACAAGCAGTACCTGCGCGACTACCTCGAGGACTTGGGCTGGAACAAGCAGCCGCCCGCTCCGCCGCTCCCACCTGAGGTCGTCCAGGGGACCAGCGGACGCTACCTGGAGGCGATGCGCCGTCTGGCCTTCCGCTACGCGGCGGCGCGGCCATGAGATATCGGGTAGAGGTCTTTGTCACGCTCAAGCCCGTCGTCAATGACCCGGCCGGCCTCACCATCAGGGGCGGGCTGCACACGCTCGGCTTCGACTCGGTGACCGAGGTTCGCGCCGGCAAGTATCTCGTGCTGACGCTCGACGAAACCGATGCCAGCCAGGCCCGCGCGCGGGTCGACGCCATGGCGAAGCAGCTCCTCGCCAACGCCGTCATCGAGGATTACCGGATCGAGCTCGAGCCGGTTGGCGAGCCGGTTGGCGAGCCGGTCGCCACTGGAGACGGGTCCGCGTGAAGACCGGGGTCGTGGTCTTCCCCGGCACCTGGAGTGACCGGGATTGCGCCCATGCGGTGCTCGACGTGCTGCAGGAACCGGTGCGCTACATCGACCATCGTGAGCAAAGTGTCGATGGCCTGGAGCTCGTGATCCTCCCTGGCGGCTTCTCCTATGGCGACTACCTGCGCTGTGGCGCGATCGCTCGATTCGCACCGGTCATGGCAGCGGTCGCGGACTTCGCGAATCGCGGCGGCCTGGTGCTGGGCATCTGCAACGGCTTTCAGATCCTGCAAGAGGCCCGCCTGCTGCCCGGCGCGCTCTTGAGGAACGCGTCCTGCGAGTTTCGCTGTGAATGGGTGCACCTGCGCGTCGAGCAGAGCAATTCTGCCTTCACCCTCGACAGCCGTCCCGGACAGGTGCTGCGGATTCCGATCTCACACGGTGAGGGCAACTACTTCGCCGACGCGGAGACGCTCGATGCGATCGAGCGCAATGGTCAGGTGGTCTTTCGTTACTGCGGCCCCGACGGCCGGGTCACGGCCGACGCCAATCCGAATGGGTCACTCCACAACATCGCCGGGATCGCCAACGCTCGGGGCAACGTCGTCGGCATGATGCCCCATCCGGAACGGGCCTGCGAGCCGCTCCTGGGTAGCGATGATGGGCTGGCCATCTTTCGCTCGGCGATCCATGCCCTGGCCAGGGTGCCGGCCTGATGGCCGTCGCGATCAAGCCGGAACAGCTGCGGGCGGTGGCGTTGAATGCGCAGGAGTACCGCGCAATCGTGCAGGCGCTCGGACGCGACCCCAACGACCTGGAGCTTGGAATATTTGGCGCTCTCTGGAGTGAGCACTGCGCCTACAAGACGTCGAAGGCATTGCTGCGCCAGCTTCCGACCGAGGGGCCGAACGTCCTCCAGGGACCCGGCGAGAACGCCGGCGCCGTCGACATTGGCGATGGGCTTGCCGTCGTCTTCAAGATCGAGTCACACAATCATCCCTCGGCCATCGAGCCCTACCAGGGGGCGGCTACCGGGGTTGGCGGAATCCTTCGCGACGTCTTCGCCATGGGCGCGCGGCCGATCGCCATCCTCGATGCGCTCCGTTTCGGTCCACTCGATTCGGGTCGCGGCCGCCACCTGTTTCAGGGGGTCGTCGCCGGCATCGGTGGCTACGGCAATTGCTTCGGTTGTCCAACCGTTGGTGGCGAGGTGTACTTCGATGAGGGCTACGCCGACAATCCGATCGTCAACGCCATGTGTGTCGGCCTGGTTCGTCACGAGCGCTTGCGACGCGCCAGCGCCGACCGAGCCGGTGACGTCGTCCTCCTCGTCGGTGCCGATACCGGGCGTGATGGGATTCACGGCGCGACCTTTGCCTCGGTCGAGATGGACGAGCGATCGGGGGAGCGCCGACCCGCGGTTCAGGTCGGCAACCCATTTCTCGAGAAACTGCTCTGCGAAGCGTGTCTGCAGCTCAACGACCTGGATGGCGTCACCGCCATCCAGGACCTGGGCGCGGCCGGCTTGACGAGTGCGGCCGGCGAGCTGGCCCACCGTGGCCGGCGCGGAATCGATATCGACGTCGACCGGGTGAGCCGCCGCGAGATCGGCATGTCCGCCTACCACGTCATGCTGTCCGAGTCACAGGAACGCATGCTGGTCGTGCTGCGGCCGGACGCGGAGGCGTCGGCACGCGAGGTCTTCGACCACTTCGAGCTACACGCGGATCGAATTGGGACGATCACCGGCACGGGACGGATGCGCGTGCGCGAACACGGCATGGTGGTCGCGGATCTGCCTTTGAAGGCCTTGATCGACGGCGTCCCACTCCGCTCGCCGGCGGCCGCCTTTGCGGAGAAGCGCCCGGCGCCGGTGATGCCGATGGTCGAGGAGCCGGAAGCCATCCTGCTGGACTTGATCGGCAGCCCGAATCTGCGAAGCCGCCGCCCCATCTACCGCACCTACGATCACCAGGTGCAGGACAACACCGTGATCGGCCCAGGTTTCGACGCCGCTCTGCTGCGCGTGCCCGCCACCAACAAGGGCCTGGCACTGACCACCGACGGCAATTCGCGCTATGTCGCACTGGACCCGTACGAGGGCACCAGGGCGGCGGTGGCTGAGGCCGCCCGCAACCTGGTCTGCACCGGGGCCCGCCCCATCGCGGTCACGAACTGCTTGAACTTCGGCAATCCGGAACGGCCGCTGATCTTCGGCCAGCTGCAGGAGAGCGTCCGGGGCCTGGCCGACGCCTGCCGCGCCCTGGAGCTGCCCATCGTGAGCGGCAACGTCAGCCTCTACAACGAGACCAGCGAACGGAATATCCCACCGACGCCCGTGATCGGGATGGTCGGCCTGCTCGATGACCTGTCTCTTCGGTGCCCGGCCGGGTTCCGAGACGATGGCGATATCGTCTTCCTCCTGGGCGAGACGCGCGAGGAGCTCGCCGGAAGTGAGTATTTGCGACTCCTGGGCGCGCCTCTCGAAGGCCGACCACCAATAGTGAGCTTCGAGGCGGAGCGTCGTCTGCAAGCGGCGATGCTCGATTCCATCGGCAGAGGGGTGCTACGCTGCGCCCACGATGTTTCCGACGGAGGCCTGCTGATCGCACTGTCGGAGAGTGCCCTTTACGGTGGCCGCGGGCTCCGCTGCCCCGGTATCGCCGGGCCGGTCAGCCGCGAGGCCGCCTATTTCGGTGAGTCGCAGGGTCGAATCGTCGTTAGTGTCGCGCCGCGCCGCGTTCCCGAGCTGCAGAAACTGATGGCCAAGCATCACGTGCCACTGCAGGCGATCGGGGTGGTTGGTGGCGAGGATCTCCAGATCGGGTCCGACATCCGCATCTCGCTGGAAACGCTGCGGCAAGCATGGGAGACGCCATTTTGATGCGCCACCTGATGGCCGACGAACGGATGCACGAAGAATGCGGCCTGTTCGGCATCGACGCACCCGGTGAGGACGTCGCCAATCTGACCTATTTCGGACTCTATGCGCTGCAGCACCGCGGGCAGGAGAGCGCCGGGATCGCGACCAGCGATGGCCAGGCTCTCCGGATGCACAAGGACATGGGCCTCGTGGCGCAAGCCTTCGACGCCGAGGCGCTCGAACGTCTGACCGGCCACCTCGCCCTGGGTCACACGCGCTACTCGACGACCGGATCGAACCGGCTCGAGAACGCTCAGCCCATCGTCGTCGAACATCCGCAGCTCGGCAGCGTCGCCATCGCCCACAACGGCAACCTCACGAACACGCAATTGCTGCGCGACGACCTCGAGCATCAGGGCGTGCGATTCAAGACCTCGAGCGACACCGAGGTCCTCGCCGAGTTGGTCGCGCACACCGGCGGAGATGACATCCTGTCGGTCTTGCGCCGCGCGCTGCCGCGGTTGCAGGGTGCCTATTGCCTCCTGTTCCTGACCAAAGACGCGCTGGTGGGCGTTCGTGACCCGCTCGGGATCCGCCCGCTGTGCCTGGGACGCCTACCGGACGGCGGTGCCATCATCACCTCGGAGACCTGCGCGCTCGACACCGTCGGCGCCGAGTTCGTGCGCGAGATCGAGCCGGGCGAGGCGGTCATGCTCGGTCGCGGCGAGCCGGTGGCGCAGCAGCTGATGCCGTCCCCGCGCAAGGCGATGTGCATGTTCGAATTCATCTATTTCGCGCGGCCGGACTCGCACCTGCAGGGGCAGTCGCTCTACGAAGCCCGTCGCAACATGGGCCGCGAGCTGGCCCGCGAGGCGCCGGCGGACGCCGACATCGTCATCTCGCTCCCGGACTCCGGCACGCCGGCCGCCGTCGGCTTCGCCGAGGCCAGCGGCATCCCCTACAGCGAGGGGTTGATCAAGAGCCGCTACATCACGCGCACCTTCATCCAGCCCAATGAGCGGCTGCGCAACATCGGCATCAAGTTGAAGTTCAACCCGCTTCGCGAGATCCTCGAGGGAAAACGCGTCGTGCTCGTCGACGATTCGATCGTGCGCGGCACGACCAGCCGCAAGATTGTGGAAGAGTTGCGCCGCGCCGGGACAAAGACCGTGCATTTCCGCGTGAGCAGCCCGCCGATCCAGTGGCCCTGTTTCATGGGCATCGACATCGCCAGCCGTTCAGAGCTGATCGCCTCCGGCCGCAGTGTCGAGGAGGTGGAGCACCTGATCGGCGCCGACTCGTTGAAGTACTTGAGCAAGGCCGGCCTGTTCCGAGCGGTGAAGAATGTCAGCGGGTTCTGCATGGCCTGCTTCGATGGCGACTATCCGGTCCCGGTTCCGGTGCAGCTCGAGATGGACAAGTTGGCGTTGGAGACGGTGGCGCGATGACGACCTACCGCGATTCGGGCGTCGACATTGACGCCGGCACCCGGGCGGTCGAATTGATCAGGCCGCTGGCGGCCTCGACCCAGGGTCCCGAGGTGCTCGCCGGCGTGGGCCCCTTCAGCGGCCTCTTCGCGCTCGACACCCATCGCTACCGGCAGCCCGTCCTGGTGGCGAGCACCGACGGCGTTGGCACCAAGGTCTTGCTGGCGGCCGGCGCGGGCCGTCACGGCCAGATTGGCGCGGACCTCGTCAACCACTGCGTCAACGACGTGCTGACGGCGGGCGCTGAGCCGCTCTTCTTCCTGGATTACGTGGCGACCGGTGTCCTCGACCCGCCTGTCGTGGCCGAGGTCGTCGGCGGGATGGCCGATGCCTGCCGGCGGGTCAGCTGCGCGCTGCTCGGCGGCGAGACAGCGGAGATGCCGGGCCTCTATCAGCCGGCCACCTATGACATCGCCGGCTTCATGGTCGGGGTCTGCGAGCGCGATGCGGTCATCGACGGCACCTCGATCCGCGAGGGCGACGCCCTCCTCGCCCTTCCCTCGACCGGCCTGCACACCAACGGCTACAGCCTGGCTCGCCGCGTCATCCCACGGCAGGCCTTGACGCAAACGATTCCGGGCACGGGAGAGACGGTGCTGGAAGCCCTGCTCGCCCCTCACCGCGCCTATCTCGATCCGGTTCGCCGCCTGCGGGAGGCGGTCAACATCAAGGGACTCGCGCACATTACCGGCGGCGGCATCATCGGCAACCTGCCGCGGATCCTGCCGGTCGGCCTGGGAGCCCGCATCCAGCGCGGCGCCTGGCCGGAGCCGGCCATCTTCTCCTACCTGGCGCCCTTCACTCCTGACGAGGAGATGTGGCGAACCTTCAATATGGGAATCGGGATGATTGTGGTGGTCGACGAGGCCAGCGCCGCGACGGCACTCCGGATTCTTGACGGTGAGGTGTTCGTGGTCGGCGACATCGTGGCGTCCGCGCAGCGGCGTGTCCAAATCCTAGAGTGAGCCGGCTCCGGGTTGGCGTCCTGGTTTCGGGCCGGGGCAGCAACCTGCAGGCCCTGATCGAGGCCGCAAAAGATCCGCTCTATCCCGCCCGTGTCGTGATGGTGTGTGCCAACCGTGAGTGCCCCGCGCTCGAGATCGCGAAGAAGGCCGGCATCTCGCGCCAGGTGTTTCGCCTGGCGGCCTTTCCCGATCGCAAGGCGCGTGATTGGGAAATGGTGCGGAAGCTTCGCCAGCACGGTGTCGAGCTGGTCGTCTGCGCGGGCTATGACGC
>Ga0209806_1003100_pt1 | contig 10045 bp, 7 predicted proteins | sample GraSoiAngelo_152_FD_186166 | JGI IMG/M metagenome (GOLD analysis project Ga0209806, IMG submission 186166) | Grasslands soil microbial communities from the Angelo Coastal Reserve, California, USA - 14_1009_12_30cm (SPAdes) (version 2) | ecosystem: Environmental > Terrestrial > Soil > Grasslands ... | reverse complement strand
CGTCGACGAGGTCTTCGTGAGCGACGGCGGCAAGAGCGACAGCGCGAACCTCCAGGAGATCTTCGCGCAGGACTGCGTGGTCGCGCTCATGGATCCCGTTTACCCCGTCTACGCCGACAGCAACGTGGTCGCCGGGCGTAGCGGCCGCGCCGACGAGAGCGGCCGCTACGCTGGCATCGTGTACCTGCCCTGCACCGCCGAGAACAAGTTCCAGCCGGCGCTGCCCGACCGGCACGTCGACCTGATCTATCTCTGCTATCCGAACAACCCCACCGGGGCCGTGGTCACCCGCGAGGCGCTCGAGCGCTGGGTCGACTACGCGCGCGCCGAGGACGCGGTCATCCTGTACGACGCCGCCTACGAGGCGTACATCGTCGAGCCGGAAGTCCCCCACTCGATCTACGAGATCGATGGCGCGCGGGAGGTGGCGATCGAGTGCCGCAGCTTCTCGAAGAACGCGGGCTTCACCGGCATGCGCCTGGCCTATACGGTCGTACCGAAGGAGACGCGCGGCCGCGGCGCGGACGGCAAGACGATGAGTCTCAACACCTTGTGGACGCGCCGCACGTCGATGAAGTCCAACGGCCCGCCCTACGTCATCCAGAAGGCCGCCGCCGCGGTGTACACCCCCGAGGGGCAAACGCAGGTGCGCGCGCTGATCGACTTCTACATGGAGAACGCGCGGATCATCGGCGCCGGGCTGAGGGCCGCGGGCTTCACCGTCTACGGCGGGCGCAACGCGCCCTACATCTGGGTCCGCACGCCGCCGTCGATCGCGTCGTGGGATTTCTTCGACAGGGTTCTGGAGAAGGCGAACGTCGTCGGAGCGCCGGGCGCCGGGTTCGGTCCGAGCGGCGAGGGTTATTTCCGGCTGACCGCGTTCGGATCTCGCGCGCAGACCGAAGAGGCGGTCGAGCGGATCAAGACGCGGATGTGAGGGCGCCGCGCCGCACCACCGCGCCGTCCCGTCCCTGCGAGCTTGCCAACGTCTGGGCCAGCAGCGCCGCCGTCGAGGGTGCGAGGCGGTGCTTCCGTGAGAGCTCGAGCACCGCCTGATAGAGCTGCGAATAGCGAACGACCGTCGCCCGCGCGTCGCCCGCCTCCACACGGCACAGCGGATGGGTGAAGACGATGATCGACTCCACCCAGCGCAGGGTCGAGGCGGCCAGCTCGGGGTGGCGCTCGGTCAGAAAATACCGGATGGCGCACGCGCCAGAGTTGACCTGTCGGCCGATGCTCTTTCGCCGATATCCGTTGACGGACCAGTCGTCGCCCCAGCAGCGAATGTTCCCCGCGAGGCGTTTCGTCTCGATGACGACCACGCCACACGGGCCGATCAGCACGTGATCGATGTTGCCGTGCGCCAATCCGAGCGTCACGTCGTTGACGAGCCAGTAGTCGTCCGGGAGGCCACCGAGGAGATCGGTGACCAGGCGCTCGCCGAGGCGGCCGGTGCGCACGTTGCGCAGTCGTCGGGCCACGGGCCGGCCGAGCCGGAACGCGGTGACGACGGCGAGGAGCCCGACGCCCAGGTGGAGCGGGGTCGGATGGAACAGTCCGGAACCCGGCTCGCCGACGACCAGCGCAATTCCCAGGCTCGCAAGCACGATCAGACCGACGAGCGCGGCCCACAACCGCTGCTCGCGGCCTTCGAGGTAATGGCCCCCGACGCGCACCTGCCGCATGTCAGCTTGGCGGGGTCCAGGCCGGGCGCGACTCGGTTTCGCTCAGCGGCGCGGCGAATTCTCCCGCCGGCCTGGGGCGCGCGCGGGCTTCACCGAGCACGCCCCCGACCGTGCGGCTGGCCTCGCTGGCGAAGAGCCGCACCATGCCAACCGTGGTGCGCTCGTCGAAGATGGCGAGGAGGATCGCCTCGTCGTCGACGGTCGAGACGTGGATCGAGCGCTTCGTGCCCTCGTGGAAGAGCACGCTGAACTCAGGCTCGCCGAGCAGGTGGGCCATCGCCGCGGTGGAGCTGAAGGCGGCGGCCGCCAGCGCCGAGATGGACACCGCGTCGAGCGCCTGGGAGACGCCGTCCATCGCCAAGAGCTGACCGCTGCGGTCGATCAGGAGCGCCGCGCCCGCGCCCGATTCGCCGAGGAAGCGCGTCAGGATCTCCCGGATCCGCGTCGCGTCTTGCTGCTGGATGACGGTGTTACGAAGCTTCATCGCGCCTCTCCCGCTTGCCGCCGAACTCGCTGGCGAGGGCCATGCGCGAGACGGTGTTGAGCGTGTCGAAGACGCCCTTCCCCCTGACGGCCGAGGCCTCGAAGAACGGGACGCGCGTGGCTCGGCGGTTGAGGACGAACTCCAGGTAGGTCACGGGCGCCAGGTTCGGCAGGTCACGTTTGTTGTACTGCAGCACGTACGGGATCTCGTCGAGCGTCGACTCGTACTCACGGAGATTCGCCTCCAGATCGCGCAGGCTCTCCACGTTTTCGCGCAGGCGGTCGAACTGCGAGTCGGCGACGAACACGAGGCCGTCGGCGCCCCGGAGGACCAGCCGTCGCGTCGCGTTGTACTGGACCTGGCCGGGCACGGTGTAGAGCTGGAAGCGCGTCTGGAACCCGCGCACGGTGAGCGCCGACACCGGCAGGAAGTCGAAGTAGATCGTCCGGTCGTCGCCAGTCGCAAGCGAGATCATGTTCCCGCGATTCGCATTCGGCAGGCTGCGATGGATGTACTGCAGGTTGGCGGTCTTTCCGGCCATGCCGGGTCCGTAGTAGACGATCTTGAAGTCGATGACCCGGTTCGCGTAGTTGATGACGGACACGGCTCAGCTCCGCACCAGGGCGTCCAGACGTGTCGCCGCCCGGTCGAGCTCGATCCGCGCGAGCCCCGGTCGATCGATGCGCCCGACGCCGACCAGCATCGTCACGCTGCCCGACGCCCCGTCCATCGCCCGCAAGACCAGACGATGTGCGCCGAGCTTCAGGATGACCGAGGTCACCGGGCCGACTTCGGCGCCCTCGAGTGCGAGGTGCAGATCACGCGCGAATCGCGCGAGCGGGAGCGCGTCGAGTGAGCTCGGCAGGAACAGGCACGCGCTGAGCGCGCCCGCATGGTCACGCAGCAGGGTCGGCGACACCGGACCGAACGCCGTCAGCGACCCCGCCAGGTCGCGCACCGCGGCCGGAACGTTGGCGGCGCGAAGCTCGAGCCCGGCGCCCGCTTCACTCCGCGGCCCATTGTGCTTGCCGTTGCCGGCTCCGAGCTGTACTTCCCGCGCCGCGATCCGGCACAGCCGCTCGAGCCAGGCCAGTGACGCGCGCGAGACGACCGCCGTCAGGAGCATCGCGCCGGCGTCGGGGGACTCGAATGGGGTCAGCACGATCGTCGCCCCGGCCGCTGTCAACGTGGCCTGTGTCACCGGCTCAGGAAGGCGGGCGTCGGCCAGGAACCCCACGAGCCGCGCCGCCGTGCGCACGACCGAATCTTCGCTGATGGCCGGCGCGACGACCGTGACGAGCGTGGTACCCGCGCCGTCTCGCTGCCCGATCTCGAGACCATTCAGGAGCGGCGCGAGCAAGGTGGCGATGCGTCGCGCTTGCTCGCTCCTGCCGCTCTCGGCCGCCACGTTCGCGGGCGCCGCGCTCGCAGAAGGTTCGAGCTCGACGATCGGCTCCGGTCCGGTCAGAAGCTCGGCACCGGGCTCCAGCTCGAATTCTGGCTCTGGTTCTGCCTCGGCCTCCGGCTCTTCCTCCGGCTCTTCCTCCGGCTCGGTCTCTTCGACCGCCTCGGGCTCGCGCGTCTCGTCCACCTCAGCGACGTCCGGTTCGGCTGTTTCTTCCACGTCGGGAGCGGCCGCCTCGGGAGGCGCCGGAGCGTGCGGTTGGAACGGCGCGGGAAACTCTTCGATGTCGTGGAAGTCGGTCAGCGGCGTCTGGAGCGCGAGCAACGCCGGCGGGATCTGCGGCACCACTTCGTCGAGCGGCAGCAGCAACGAGCCGTCGGGCAAGCGATCCGCGATCTCCTCGTGAGTCAGCGCGAGCTCGTCCAGGGGGAACTGGTCGGCGACGACCTCCCACTTGACCGGCGCCAGCCCTTCGCCCAGATGCGGCATCAAGAGGTTTCGCGGCACGAGCAGCGAGACACCCGGCCGCTGCGCATCTTTCAACCCTTCGCGGCCGCGGGCGAACATCTCGACGGGGAGCTGCTCGGCGATGCGAAAGAACGGCACCCGAATCATCGGCTCCGTCCAGTCGAGCGCGCGCTTCGGGGTCGTGGCGCCCGGCTTCGACTCCGCCGACGTGGGAACCGTGCTGCGCGGCGCCGCCGCTCCCACGACGGGCGGCTTGACGGACGCCGGCGGCGGTACGACCACCGGGGTTGACGGCGACGACGCGAGCGCCTGGCCGGCAGGCGCGGGCGACAAGACGATAGGGCTGGTCGGCGCGGCTGACGGCGCGATCGCCGACGCGACGACGGCCGCTGGCGCCGCTGGAGGTCGAGCTTGAGCCTGCGCCGCGGCGGCCTGCTCACGCTTTTGCGCGATCGCCGCGCGGGTAGCGGCGGCCGAATCCGCCGTAGGCCCTCCGAGTGGCCGGGGCGCCCCCAGGATCGCGGGCGCCTCGGGGCGCCGCTGAGCGAGGACCGCTCGCGCCTCGCGAGCCGCGCGGGGCAACAAGAGCGGCTTGAGGCGCGCGAACACCAGCGGCGCAGCCGTCAGCTGGAGCAAGGTCACCGCCGGCGAGCCCCAGAGCGCGAACGCGACCGCGGCGCCATAGTTGAGAAGGTCTGGGATCATGAAGAGCGCGCCGGTCGCCACCACGAGCACCGCATGCACCCCGCACATCGTGGCCGCCGCGCCGAGCACTGAACGGATCGAGAGCGGGCGCACGCTGACGAGCCCGACGAGCACGTAGAACACGGGCGGGATCACCAGAGCCGGCAGCACGAGCGCCGGCGAGGCTTCGAGCGGTGTGGCGCGAAGGCCCCGGGCGTGAAGGGCCAGCACCGCGCAAGCGTAGAGCTCGAGACCGAGCGAGAGCTCGAGCGCCCAGACCAGCCTCACCCGCGAGGAGCGTGGCCACGCCATCAAAGCGCCTGCACGAGCTCCGGCACGGCTTTCCTCACGTAGTAGCGCACCTTGCCCAAGACACCTTGATCACCGACCAGCACCGCCAGCAGCGCTGAGGGCCCGACACCGTGCAGCAGCAACGTGCCGGACTCGTACTCGAGGATCGTGCCCACCAGCCGCCCCTGGCCGAGCTCGCGTCCGATGCCGTCGGACGCCTCGGCCAGACACGAGGCCAGCGCGCCGGCCACCTCGTCGGCGTCGGGCGCGAGGTCGCCGGCGGTCTCGATCAGGAATCCCTCGCGATCGGTGAGCGCGACGAAGCGGATGCCCGGCGTGCCGGCGAGCGCCTCCAGGCGCTTCTTGAGGCCCTGGTCCGACGGCGCGGGGGCGGTCGACGCGGAGGAGGGTCCATTCGACGCGGGCACGGGCGCCGACGACGTGGGTATGGACAGCGGCGCGGGCGGAGCCGCGGCGGCCGCCTTCTGCGTTCCGTTGGAGCGCCCGGCGAGCAGGTGGTCGATCTTCCGCACGAGGTCGTCGACGCCGAACGGCTTGAACATCACCTCGTCGGATCGCACCTCGGCGGCCCGCGCCTGGACCGTGCCGTTGTAGATCCCGGAGATCAGGAGCACCGGCGTCGCGCCGATGGCGGGATGGGTCCGCACGTACTGGCAGATCTGATAGCCGTCCTTGTCAGGCAGGATCACGTCGCAGATCACGACGTCGGGTCGGTCGCGATCGATCATCAGGATCGCCTCGGCGCCGGACGCGGCGGCGAGCACCTGAAGCCCACGACCCTCGAGCGCTTTCTCGACGACCTTCCTCACGCTCAAGCTGTCGTCTACCACGAGGACCTTCGGCATCACGTCCTCCTAGGAGATGGGAGCCACGGCCGCGTCTGCGCGGCCCTCGTCGATCTCGGCGGCGGCGCTCAGCAAGAGCTGCTTGAGATCCCGATGAATCGTCTTCGCGGCTTTGACCGCCGTCGCCTCGAGTGGATTGAACGCGAAATTCCCGGTCGCCTCGCCGTGCGCCGCGATCAGCAAGGCCGCGAAGGCCGTCTCGCCGATGAGCCCGAAGAACTCCGCGTGCACGACCCGTCCGCGGTCGAAGAAGACGGCGCCGCGCCCCGACGGCAGCGTGACCACGAGCTGGCCGGTCTTGCCGCCGAGCGCGATCGCCTGCGTGATGTCCGGCAGCTCCATCACCGCTAGCGACCCGCGCAGGCCGTGGGCGCCGTCGGGCTGGGGGGCGGGCGCGGTCGGCTCGCTCGTCGCGACGGGCGGCTGCGCCGCGCGCCCCAGGAGGTTGGCGACCTCGGAGACGATCGCGGTGAGTGGCAAGTCACCGGCAAGCGTCTGGTCCGGCTTGCCCTCCAGCATCGTCGGGGCCGCCTCATCACCGGGGCTCACGAGCAGCAGGAACAGCACGCCCGTCATCAGGGGATCCTTGCGGACGATCGAGCATAGCTCGTAGCCGTCGATGTCCGGCACGCCCACACGGCTCACGATGAGATCGGGCCGATTGCGCTCGAGCATCGTCAGCGCGAAGGAGCCGCTGGTCAGGGCCAGCACGTCGCTGAAGCCGCCCTGGGCCAGGGCCGCCTGCATCGCAGCGAGCCCCGTTCGGTCCGGATCGATCACGATCACGCGCGGCATGGTCGCCTCAGGCTCCCGCGCGCGCCGGCGTCGCGACGGCGAGCGACTCGATCAGCTGAACGAAGCTCGCCTCGTCGACCGGCTTGGCCACGTAGTGCTCCACGCCGAGCTCGCGCGCGAGGTTGACGTGCTTGGCGCCGGCCCGCGTGGTCAGGACCACGACCGGCAGGTCGCATGTTCTCGGCTCACGGTTGAGGTCGCGGATCAGCTCGTAGCCGTTGAGGCGCGGCATCTCCAGATCCGTGACGATGACGTCCACCGACTGCTCCGAGAGCTGTTGCAGCGCTTCCGCGCCGTCCCGAGCGGCGACGACGTGGAACCCGGCGCGCTCCAGCATTCCGCCGACGAACCTGCGCACGCTGACCGAGTCGTCGACGAGCAAGACGCGGCGCCTGGCCTCGACGGCCGGCGCGGCGACCGCCTCGCGCTCGCGACGAAACTCGCCGGCGCGCGGCCGGGCCGACGCCGCGCTCATCTCGAGGAGCTTCAGCGAGTCGAGCAGCAGGACGACCTGCCCCTGCCCGGTGACGGTCGCGCCGGCGAAGGGCCCGATGCCCTGCAGGAAGGCGCCGAGATTCTTGATCACGATCTCTGCCTTGCTGAGGAACTCGTCCACGACCACGGCGAGCGTCTTGCGCCCGGTTCGGAGGGTGACGACCGACAGCGGCCCAGCGGTCGCGCGGCCCGCGATCTGGAGCACGCGATCCAGCCGCACGAGGTCGACGCTCTCGCCCTCGATCTCGATCGACTCGACGCCGTCCAGGGTCCGGATCTCCTCGGGACGGAGGTGGATCGCCCCCTTCACGGCCGGGACCGGGATCGCCAGCGTCTGCGGCCCGACGTTCACCATGAGCGCATCGGTGATCGCGACGGTCAGCGGCAGACGAATCCTGAAGCGCGTGCCGTGCCCGGCCTCGCTCTGCACCTCGATCTCGCCGCCGAGGCGACTGACGTTCGAGCGCACGACGTCCATGCCGACGCCGCGGCCCGCGGCCGTCGTCACCGACGTGGCGGTGGTGAGGCCGGGCAGGAAGATCAGGTCGAGGATGTCGCGCTCGCCGAGCCGCGCCAGGGTCTCGGCCGTGACGAAGCCGCCGCGCCGCGCGGCTTCCGCGACGGCCTCTACGTCGATACCGCGGCCGTCGTCCGCGACCTCGATGTAGATCGAGCCGCCCTTGTGGGCGGCGCCGAGGTGGATGGTGCCCTGCGGCGGCTTGCCCGTGCGGTGGCGCAGCTCCTCGGGCTCGATGCCGTGGGCGATGGCGTTTCGCACCAGATGGATCAGCGGATCGGCCATCAGCTCGACGATCGTCGTGTCCATTTCGACGGTCTCGCCCCGGACCTCGAGCACGACGCTCTTGCCGGCCGCCCGCGAGCCGTCACGCACCATTCGGACGAACGGCGCGAAGAGTCGGCCGACGGGCACCATGCGCGCGCGCGTGATCTGGCCGCGCAGCTCGCCGCTCAGGCGCTGAACGCCGCCGGCGTCCTCACGCACGACACGTACCAGGCCGGTCAGCTCATGCTGGATTTCGGTGAGGTCGCTCGAGATCTCGCCCACGCGGCGGGCGAGGAGATTGAAGTCGTCGTAGCGATCGAACTCGAGCTCGTCGAAGAACTCTCCCAGCGGAGACGCGCCCGGCTCGGTCGAGCCGCCTCCGGACGAGCGGACGGGCGGCACCAGACGATCGGCGTATTTCGACTCGAACTCGGCGACGGTCTGGGTCATGCGGGATTGCGTGAACGACAGCAGCTCACCGGCCTGCTCGAGCTGGCCCAGGTGGCGCTCCAGGCGACTTCGCGTGATCACGAGCTCGCCGACCAGATTCATCACCGCGTCCAGTCGATTGAGGCTGACGCGGATGCTCGGACGCACTCTCCGCGCTGCGGCCTCACGTGCCGAGCGGCCCCGCTCGGGGCCACGCGCGACCTGCTCGGGAGCGTGGGCGACGCGCTCGACGGCAACCGCCGGGTCGAGACGCTGGGGAGCCTCCGCGACGGATGCCTGGCTCGTCGCGACCCGGCTCACCGCCGCCGTGTCGTCGGCGGTCTGCTGCGCGACCGACTCGATGCCTGGCTGAGGCTCCAGCGTCGTCCCCGCTCCGATCGTCGGCAATGAATCGAGCAGCCCCGTCGCGCGCTCGTAGGCGGCGGCGCGCGTCTCCGCTCGGTCCTCTCCGCTCCGCACGAGGAGGCGGAGGGCATCGAGGCCGGCGAAGACGGTCTCGATCGCGGCTCGATCCAGCGGGCGCTGATGCTCGCGGATCTCGCCGAGCATGTCCTCGACCCGATGCGCGAGGTCGCCGATCATTCCGCACCCGACGGTGTAGGCGGCACCCTTGAGCGTGTGGACCGCGCGGAACAGCGCCGCGATCTCGGACTCGGTCGCGCCCTCGCCTTCGAGCGCGATCAGCGACTGCGCCATCGATTCGAGGTGCTCGACCGCCTCCGGCACGAAGTACTCGAGGACGTCCGCCTGGTCGGTGAAGAATCGGTCGAGCTCGGCGAGCCGCCGCGACGTCTCATCGGCCGGCGGCGGTGGCGTCGAAGGGACCAGCCCCGCGAGTGACTCGGCGATCGCCTCGGCGTCCTCGACGCCCGTCTCGCCGATGGTGTCGAGCGCGGTTTTGAGCCAGAACGCCATATCGCTGAGCGCCGCGAGGGAGGGGCGATCCGCGCCCGGGGGCGTGACGGCGACTCGCTCCACCGCCTCCTCCATCGCGGCGGCGAGACCGGCCACCTGCGGAAAGCCGCTGAGGGCGGCCGAGCCGCGAAGGCGATGCGTCACCACCGCCAGGTGCTCGATGACGGCGGTCGGATCCGCCGGGCTCCGGAGCGTGGCGAGACCGTCCTCGACGGCGGCGAGGGTGTCCCACGCCTCCATCAGGAAGACACTCAGGAGAAACTGCCGGTCGCCTTCAGCCACGCCGCCCCCAGTCGCTCGGAGCCTCAGCCGCTCAGCTTGAACCGCGCGAGGCTCGCCGTGAGCGCCTCGGCCACGCGGACCATCTGGTCCATCGTCTTCCGCGTCTCGAGGACGGCCTTCTCGGTCTCGACCGCCACGCCGGCGATCGACTGGACCGCGACCGCGCCGCCCTCGACGCCCCGCACCTGGTCCTGCGTCGTCTGCGAGATCTCCAGCGCCAGCGCCGCGGACTTCTGCGAGATCTCGCCGATCTGGTGCAAACGCTCGCCGGCCTCGACCGTCACCTTGAAGCCCGCCTCGACTTCACGAGTGCCTTCTTCCATGGCCACGACCGCCTGCTGCGTCTCGGCCTGCACGGCCTTGATCAGCACGACGATGTCCTTGGCCGCCTTGCCGGAGCGCTCGGCGAGCTTTCTCACCTCTTCGGCCACGACCGCGAAG
>Ga0209806_1003096_pt1 | contig 10050 bp, 8 predicted proteins | sample GraSoiAngelo_152_FD_186166 | JGI IMG/M metagenome (GOLD analysis project Ga0209806, IMG submission 186166) | Grasslands soil microbial communities from the Angelo Coastal Reserve, California, USA - 14_1009_12_30cm (SPAdes) (version 2) | ecosystem: Environmental > Terrestrial > Soil > Grasslands ... | reverse complement strand
ATAGGCGGCGACGTTCACTCCCATGGCGTCTGCGGTGGCGGGCGACTCACCAACCGCCCGCAGATGGAGCCCGGGTCTGGTCCGGTACAGGTAGAACAGGATCAACACGACGAGCGCCCAGGAGAAGTAGGTCAGCGCGTTCTGGTGGAGGAGGATGGGCCCGATCACCGGCGCCCCCTGCTGTCCGAACACATTGATGGCGTCGAACTCATAGCGGGCCGGCTTTCCGCCCAGGTTCGCCACGTGGCCGATGTAGGAGGAGAGTCCGCTGGCCCCGGCGAAGATCGTGAGTGCCAACCCGGACACTATCTGGCTGGCGCGCAGGCTGATAGTCAGGAAGGCGTGGATCATTGAGGTCGCGGCTCCCGCCACCGCCGCCACCAGGACGGCCCCGAGTAGGCTCAGCCAGCCGGGACCGCCCACCGTCTGTACCGCCCAGAAGCCGCTGACCGCGCCGATCAGCATCATGCCTTCAACTCCCAGGTTGAGCACGCCGGACCGCTCGGCCAGCAGCTCGCCGAGCGCGGCGAACAGCAGGGGCGTGCCATAGGAGATGGCGGAGGCGGCGATCACCACCAGCACGTTGTCGTTGATCATGCTGGCCCGGCGCCCGCCGCTGAGCTCGCCTGCGGCTGCGGCGCTATCGGGGCGGTCCCCGCCGGCCGGCGAACGCGAATCCGATAGTGGACGAGCAGCTCGCCGGCGAGCGCACAGAAAAGGATCAGCCCCTGCAGCGTCCCGACCAGCCCGGCGGGGAACGTCGCGCCCTGCAGGGCGAAGCCCGCATTTGAGAGGCCGCCCAGCAGAACCGCGACTACGACCACGGCGAATGGATTGAGCCGGGCGAGTGCCGCGACCACGATGCCGGCATATCCGAAGCCCGCCTGCTGCAGCCCCCGCGGATCCAGCACATGGCGAAAGTCGCCGATCTCGCTCGCGCCCCCCAGTCCGGCGAATGCGCCCGAGAGCGCCATCACCGCGACGATCTTCCGCCGGGTACGGATGCCAGCGTAATGTGCGGCCGCCCGCGAGTCTCCAATGACACGGGCCTCGAACCCGAACGTGGTCGAGCGGTAGAGCACGTAGAGGATGGCCGCGGCGACGATGCCGAGGCCAAAGCCGAGGGGGATCACGATCCCCGTGATCGGCAGGTTCGGCCAGTTCCCCGCGTCGGACAGGTACTTTCCCAGGGGGAAGACCCGCGCCTCGAAGGTTGAGAGGTCGCGCCAGTATGAGTGGCTGTCAAAGATCAGGTAGTTCATCAGTAGTCCGGCCACGTAGTTGAGCATCAGCGAGGTGATGATCTCGTTGGTCCGGGTGTACGCGCGCAGGACTCCGGGGATAGCCGCCCAGGCGGCGCCCGTGATGATGCCCGCCACCACCATGGCCGGGATGATCACGCCAGCCGGCTGATGGCTGAGGGCGATGCCGATGCCCGAGGCTCCTACCGCACCGAGATAGAGCTGGCCCTCGGCGCCGATGTTCCAGGTCTGCATCCGGAAGGCGGCCGCCGCGGCCAGCCCGGTGAACAGCAGGGGCGTCGCCTGGACCAGGCTGGCGCTCAGTGCGCCGGGCGCGAAGAAGCCGCGGTCCAGCAGCCGCTGCCAGGTGTCGACCGGGTCATGGCCGGTGAAGAACAGGATGATGCCGGAGAGGACCACCGCCCCGATCAGCGACCCGATGGGCACGACCAGCAGCAGCCAGCGGGACTCGGTGAGCCGGCGCTCGATCCGGATCAAGTTGCCCCGGTCGATCCGGCCATCATCAGGCCCAGCTCTTCGACCTCGGCCTTTTGCCGCTCCACGATGCCGGTGATGCGTCCGCCGTAGAGAACCGCGATCCGGTCGGCGAGCGCCAGGATCTCGTCCAGGTCCTCACTGATCAGAAGGACGCCGTCGCCCTGATCGGCCGCCTGGAGCAGGAGCGCCCGGACCGCGTCCGTGGCGGCGACGTCGAGACCGCTGGTCGGCGATGCGGCAACCAACACCCGCGGCCGCCCCGAGAGTTCGCGTGCCAGCACCACTTTCTGGATATTTCCGCCGGAAAGCAACCGGGTAGGCGACTGGGGACCGCGGGCGCTGATGTTGAACCGGGTCATCACCTCCTCGGCATTCGTCCGAATGCGTCGATGGTGCAGCAGGCCTCCGGTCGAGATGGGCGGCCGGCGGTAAGACTTGAGCACCAGGTTCTCCGCGACACTGAGTGTCGGAGCGACCCCGGTCCCCAGGCGATCCTCGGGCACGTAGGCGATCCCGCGCCGGATGGCCTCGAGTGGATTGCCGCCGCGGGTCGGCTTACCCGATACGGTCATGCTCCCTGAGGTCCGCCGGCGCATCCCTGCGATAACCTCGGCCAGTTCCCGCTGTCCGTTGCCGGCGACGCCTGCCACGCCCACGATCTCGCCGCCGTGGACCGACAGGTTGACCTCGCGCAGGGCCGGAGTCCCCAGGTCTCCGTTTGCGCAGATCCCGCGCAGCTCGAGAACCACGGTGCGCTCCGCCTTGGCCGGGCCCTCCTTCTTCTGGGTGAAGACAACGTCACGGCCGACCATCATCCGGGCCAGCTCACGCTGGTTGGTCTCCTTGGTCATCACCGTCCCGACCACCTTTCCGCGCCGGAGGACGGTCACCCGGTTCGATATGGCCATCACCTCTTCCAGCTTGTGTGAGATGAAGATGACGGTCCGCTGCTCGGCGGACATGAGCCGCAGCGTCTGAAAGAGGTCATCCGCCTCCTGCGGGGTGAGGAGCGAGGTGGGCTCGTCGAGGATCAGGATCCGGGCGCCGCGGTAGAGCGCCTTGAGGATCTCCACGCGTTGCTGCTCGCCGACCGACAGCTGCCAGATTCGAGCCCGGGGGTTGACCGGCATCCGGTAGCGGCGGGACAGGTCGGCGATCCGGCCTTCGACCACCTTCGGTTCGAGCAGCAGTCCCCGGTCGGCGGCATCGCGATGCCCCAGGACCAGGTTCTCGGCGACCGTGAACGAGGCCGCCAGCCGGAAGTGCTGGTGCACCATGCCGACACCGGCCTCGATGGCATCGCGCGGAGAGCGGAAGGTGACGGGTTTGCCCTGGATGACCACCTCGCCCTCGTCGGGCCGGTAGAGGCCGGTGAGGATATTGGAGAGGGTCGACTTCCCGGCGCCGTTCTCCCCGAGGAGGGCATGGACCTCGCCCTGGAGCGCCTCGAAGTCGACCTGGTCGTTGGCCACGACACCGGGGAACCGCTTGGTGATCCCCCGCATGGTCACCGCTGGGATCCGGCCAGCGGTGACCACTTCTTTATTGATGTGCTAGTTGATCGTGCTAGGCGGTCAGGAGCCCTTGGGGTTGCCGATGACGCCCTGGACGAACCAGTCCATCGCGTAGAGGTCGGAGACCGTGAGCTTGGTCCCGGCCGGGACGTGCACGGCGCCCGTCTGGTCCTTGAGCGGACCGGTGAATTCGTAGAAGCTGCCGCTCTTGATCGCGTCCTTCTTGGCGGTGATCTGGTCGCGGACCGACTGCGGGACAGACGTGCCGAACGGCGCCAGGTCGATCAGGCCGTCGGAAATGCTGCCGTAGTAGTTGTCGCTCTTCCAGCTGCCGTTCATGGCGGCTTTCACCCGGTCGGTGTAGTAGCCGCCCCAGTGGTAGACGGTACCGGTCAACCAGATGTCCGGGGCATAGGACGATTGGTCGGAGTCATATCCAGTCCATTTGACGCCGACGGCCTTGGCCGCATCGCCGGTCGCCGGGCTGTCCTGGCCCTGTCCGATGGCGTCGACACCTAGCGAGAGGAGGCTCTGGGCAGCTTGCTTTTCCTTCGCCAGGTCGAACCACGTGTTCGTCCAGACGACTTGAACCGTCGCCCCAGGATGGGTGACCTGCGCGCCCAGGGTGATGGCGTTGATCTCGCGGAGCACCTCCGGGATGGCGAAGGGGGCGACGAAACCGATCTTGCCCTTCTTGCTGGCGGCGCCCAGCGCCATGCCCGTCAGGTAATCGGCATCCTCGGCCGCCCCGAAGTACTCACCCATGTTGGTCGCCGTCTTGGTACCGGTTGCCTGCTCGAATTTGACGTCGGGATGCTTGATCGCCTCCTGGTACATTGCGTCCTGGAAGCCGAATGACGTGCCAAAGATGATCTTGTTACCGTCGGCGATCAGCCCTTCCACCACAGTGGCCACCTGGGGGCCCTCCGGCACGTTCTCCTTATAAGTTGTCTGGACTGCGCTGCCCAGCTGCTGCTCGACGACCTTGCGGCCATCGTCGTGCGCCTGGGTCCAACCATGGTCTGTCGTCGGGCCGACATAGACCCATGCCGCTTTGAACGGCTGGCTCGTGTTGGCTGCCGAAGTGCTGCCGCACGCTCCCAGTCCGAGCGCCGCCAGCATCGTCAAAGCAATTCGTCCTGATCCCTTCATCTAGTTCCTCTCCCTGCCAGAAAGCCTGATTACCAAGAGTGAATTCTATAGTTAAAAGCTTGGAGCTGATCAACACCCCGGCAGGCGACATCGCGGCCTGGCGAGAGGGGACCGGAGAGCCGGCCCTGCTGATGCACGGCGGTCCGGGCCTCTCGGATTACACCGAGGGCCTGGCGGCGGAGCTGGCCCCGCGTTTTGACACCATCCGCTATCAGCAGCGCGGGCTTGACCCGACAACGATCCGGGAGCCATACACCATCGAGAGCCATGTCTCCGATGCGATCGCCGTGCTGGACGGGCTCGGCATCGATCGCGCCTGGGCGATCGGCCACTCCTGGGGTGGCCATCTGGCGATGCACGTTGCAGCGGCATACCCTCAGCGGCTACGAGGGCTCCTGGTCGTGGATGGGCTCGGTGCCGTCGGCGACGGCGGCGAAGAGGAGTTCGGCAAACGGCTGTCCGCGGGTCTACCGGAGGACCTGGCAGCCCGGGCCGAGGCGCTGGATCAGCGAGCGATGAGAGGAGAAGGCTCAGAGGATGACGCCATGGAATCCCTGAGGATCTACTGGCCGTACTATTTCGCTCATCCCGAGGCCGCTCCGCCTATGCCGGCGCTGCGTTCGTCGGTAGCCTGCTACGGGCAGACGTTTGATTCTTTGAGGGAGCATCTGATGCACAGGACACTGGAGCTTGGTCTTCCTGGGTACCGAGGATCCGCCCTTTTCATTCATGGTCGGCATGATCCGATCCCATACCAGGCCGCCGAACAGTCGGCGGCTTTGATCTCAGGCGCTCGCCTGGCCATCCTGGAGGACTGCGGTCACGTCCCGTGGATGGAAAAACCAGGTGCCATTCTGTCCGCCATTGTGGCGATGAATGCGCCGGCGGCAACGGTCCCCTGATGCGCGCTGCCCTGAACCTATCTGCGTATCCCCCGGATGGAATGGAGATCCGGCTGATCGAGCGGTTCGCCAGCCTCCGTGGGAAGCGCGTCCTCGAAGTCGGCTGCGGCGATGGCCGGCTCACAGTCCAGTACGCTCCAGGTGCCGCCAGTGTGGTGGCCATGGATCCCGACCGGCCGAGCCTGGAGCTGGCGATCGACGAGTGTGACTACCGAGGCATCAACAACGTAGCTTTTCGACTCGGTAGCGTTGAGCGCCTGCCCGCTCGAGGTGCGCCTTTCGACGTGGCTCTCTTCAGCTGGTCACTTTGATGAATAGCACTCAGGGGCATGGTCCATGCCCTTCAGCGAGCGGGGCAACGCCTGCGGCCGGGCGGCGCGCTGATCAGCATCCGCCCGCATCCTACCTGGCGGCCTCTGGTTTCGATTTTGACCGGAAAGCGGCGGAGCCCGGTGGCTCGCCTGATAAATCCGGATTTCGACCGCTATCTCCGCGCCACCGAGGCGGCCCTGCAGCGGGTGGTTGATGAGGGCTGGTTCGGCAACGCCCGCCGTCGGTCCCGTGAGTACCGCATTTGTCTCGACAACCTTTCCCAGTTGCGGTCGTATCTGGAGCTGATCAACCCTCCACGGCCACGGTTCCCTCCGGGCACGCGCGCCCACCTGGAGGCGCTGTGGAAATCAGCTCCGCCGGGAGCCCGGATCGAGGTGACCGAGTCGATGGTGGTCAACGCGCTGACAAAGGCGCGGTGAGCATCCTGCTCGGCTTTACAAATGCGCGAGTGATCGACGGGCTGGGCGGCGTGATACCGCGCGCCACCGTGGAATTCAAGGATGGTCGCATCAGCCGCGTCGATCCGTCCGGCGCGCAGTCGCCCACCGCGGATGGCTGGATTGACCTGGCAGGCAGGACGGTGCTCCCGGGGCTGGTGGATGCGCACGTCCACCTATCGTCATATCCCGAGGCACTTGGTCTGCCGCCTGCACGTCGAGGAGAGCCGCCCATGCCGCGGGAGCTGCGCTACTTCGCGCTGGCAAAAGCGGCGCGCGACCTGCTCCGCGCTGGCATCACCACGGTGCGCGACGTCGGCAGCTACGACGACGAGCAGGCCCATCTGCGCCTGGCTGTCGACGCCGGCCTGACCGCGGGTCCACGCATCCTGCATTGCGGCCGGATCATCTCCGCCACCTCGCCTGGAGGTGACGTTTTCGGCAGCATGTACCGGCAGGCCGACGGACCCGATGACATGCGAAAAGCTGTGCGCGAGCAGCTGCGGCGCGGAGCGGACTACATCAAGATCATGGCAACCGGAGCCCGGTCCGTCGTGCTCGAGGACCCGGAGCCGGCCCAGATGACACCTGCGGAGGCGGGCGCCGTCGTCGACGAGGCGCACCGGATGGGAAAGCGTGTCGCCGCCCACGCCGAGGGCCTGGACGGTATCCGGCTCGCCCTCAAAGCCGGCGTCGACACCATCGAGCACGGCCTCTCTCTGCATCGTGACCGCTCGCTGCTCCAGATAATGGCCGAGCGAGGCACAGTGCTCGTGCCCACCCTGAGCACGTTTCACGACGTTGCCCAGACGCACGCGGGCAAGTATCCCCAGGTGTTGGTGGACCAGGCAAAGCGCCAGCGGGAGGAGGCGTATCAGACTCTTGTGGCCGCCCGCGATGCCGGCGTCAGCCTGGCCATGGGCTTCGACAGCTCGCCCAACGGCGGCAACGCGCTCGAGCTGGTCCGGATGGTCGAGGGCGGGTTGACCCCGATGCAGGGAATCGTGGCCGCGACCAGCGGGGGCGCTACTGCTCTTGGGCTCTCCGACGCCGGCCGGGTCAGCCCCGGCGCGATCGCGGATCTGGTGGTGATCGACGGCGATCCCGTCGAGGAGATTCACTTACTTGCCCGGCCGGACGGCATCTGGCTGGTAATCCAGGGTGGCCGTCCGGTCGCCGGTGTCACCCGGGACCCGTCGCCGCTGCCGAGCGCTCTTCCCGTTTCTTAACAGGGCTTATCAGGGTGTAACCTCCCGCGGTAGTCACCGGGGTAAGCGGCAGTCCACACCTTTGGAATAAGGGGAGGTCGTGCATGAGTGTCCCTTCGCGCCTACGGCGACTCTCGCTGATCGCCATTCCGGCTACTGTCGTTGCTGCGGTTCAGTCTTCAACCGCTTCAGCGATAGCTCAGGGGCCGTATCAGCAAACCAACCTCGTCGCCAACAGGGTCGGAACTGATATGCCCACTGCCCAACACATCGATCCGCATCTAGTCAACCCGTGGGGAATCTCGGCCGGCCCAGCGACCCCATTCTGGGTTTCCGATAACGGGACCGGAGTGACCACCCTCTATGCGAACGGAACCCCGCTCCCGCTTGTGGTGACCATCCCACCGCCCCACTCGACGCCAGGCGCGACTTCGACGCCAACCGGGACCGTGTTTAACGGCACCAGCGATTTCCAGGTGGCCAAAGGGCAGCCCGCCCGCTTCCTTTTCGCGACGGAAGACGGCACGATCTCCGGCTGGAATCCAAACGTCGACCTGCACAACGCGATCCTTGAAGTCGACAATTCCCGTCACGGAACAGCCACCGGCGCCGTGTACAAGGGGCTTGCCATCGGAAGCGTTGGGAGTAGCAACTTTCTTTATGCCGCGAACTTCCGGGCCGGCGTCGTGGAGAGGTACGACAAGAACTTCCACCCGGCTGGCAGGTTTACCGATCGGGCGGTCCCGGCCGGCTTTGCACCGTTCGATGTGCAGAACCTTGGCGGCATGCTCTGGGTAACCTTCGCCATGCAGAATGCTCAAAAGCATGACGACGTTGCAGGACCCGGCAATGGCTTTGTTGACGTCTTCGACACGAGCGGCAACCTCCTGAGGCGCTTCGCCTCCCACGGCGCTCTCAACTCCCCCTGGGGGCTGGCGATGGCGCCGTCGTCCGGCTTCGGCCCGTTCAGCGGCGATCTCCTGGTGGGCAATTTCGGCGATGGCATCATCAACGCCTTCGATCCGGAGACGGCCACCTTGGAGGGTCAGCTGGGTGATGCAAACGGCAACTCCATCGTCATCGACGGCCTGTGGGGACTCCGCTTTGGGAACGATGGCGCAGGCGGCCCGAGCAACACACTGTTCTTCACGGCCGGTATCAACCATGAGGCCGACGGATTGTATGGCTCACTCGTGAGCAGCGAAGGCTAGCGGATCAGGCCCGGCGTAGGGAGAGGCAGATGCCCTGCCTCTCCCTCTAACTTCTCCTAGTCGTTCCCGCAGTCGGAGCTCAGCTGCGGATTCGCCATCACGGAAGAGATGATCGTTCCTCCGAATCGAGCCGTGTTCGGCGTGCCGTACTCGGCCTGGCGGCCGAAATTGTTCGTGGTCACTCCCGGGATGGTGTTCCCAAAGTTCCACAGGCATGCCGCGCGGCGCCCCGTGATCGGGGCCTGCTTGCCGATCGTCCAGAAGGGGTAGAAGGCGGCGGCGTGCGGTGGGACGGTGCAGCCCGCGCCAGTCACGGTGTTGCAGTCGTTCTCCGATGCGGCCAGGTCGGTCTCGAACTGGACCGATGGGTAGCTGTTGCCGGCGGCATCGAACGGTCCCGAGTATTTGTATGAGGTGGGATGGTTCGGCGAGCCGTCCGGCCAGTTGGGCGTGTACGCGTTGCCGTCGAAGTCAAGGTCTCCGTTCTGTGTGATGTCCTGCTCGCAGCCGGCGACCGGCCATTGCCAGGTTTCTGTGTTGCCAAGTAGCGTCACCGGCCGAGGTGTTGCCGGAGCACACAGAGCATCCGAGAACTCGCAGTTGAAAGCTCCCGATGGGCAGCTACCACCGCCCTCCGTGGTTGGGTTCGTACAGGTTCCGGTGCTGAAGTCGCATGGCCCCTCGCCCGTACCACCGGGCTCCCGACCGCCCATGCAGGTCCAGTAGGTCTGCGGGTCGTAGGGCAAGAGTCCAAGCGGGTGGGCGACGCCGCTGCAGGACTCGAAGTGTCCGATCTCCTGCTGCATCAGCACCCCGCCCTCGAGCGCTGCCCAGGGAACCTGGTTCTGCTGGGATGCGGTGCTGTACTCGGGGTGGAAGTTGAAGGGTTTGCCCTTGCAGGTCTTTGGGTTTGTGTTCATGAAGCCGTTGGCTGCGCTGGCGACCATGAACCCGGTTTGCCCGGTGGTCAGGTCCTGGACCGTCGTTTTCAGCCCGTTTGTCGTGTCCTCCAGAGTGACCTTGAGCTTGTCCCCTCCGCTCATCCGCAGCGTGTTGGCGTTGGGATGAAAGCCGGCTTCAGTGAACAGTTGGGGGCTGGGCGGCCCGGTCGGGATCCCGTCCGTCTGAATGTAGGCGAAGTTGATCGGCTCGAAGCACGCCGGGTTGCAGGTGACGAAGTTGAAGCTGCACTCCAGGCTGTCGATGGTCAGGGCGGCGCAATAGAAGGTCTGGTCGCAGCTATAGGCGTCCTGGAAGGGACCAAATCCCGGCGGGTAAAACTGCAGCTCGTGGAAGGCGGATCCCGCGTCCGTGGGTGCGCCCAGCCCGGTGTTGCTGTCGCTGTTCGGGATGCATTTGTTGTACGGATACGACCGCGGGTCGCAGATCGGCAGGCCGAACCAGGGCGCGATCGACAGTTCGCCGTAGCGGGTGACGCTGCCGGAAGGCGTGGGAGCGGCCGCCGGGTCCTTGCCCAGCTGCATGTAGTAGGTCATGTGGTTGCCGCTACCCGGCGCCGACGAGATGAACTTGACGCTGGGCTCGTCGTGACCT
>Ga0209806_1003093_pt1 | contig 10052 bp, 7 predicted proteins | sample GraSoiAngelo_152_FD_186166 | JGI IMG/M metagenome (GOLD analysis project Ga0209806, IMG submission 186166) | Grasslands soil microbial communities from the Angelo Coastal Reserve, California, USA - 14_1009_12_30cm (SPAdes) (version 2) | ecosystem: Environmental > Terrestrial > Soil > Grasslands ... | reverse complement strand
GGCAGCACTCGTGTGATGACTGATTCTCAGGGAAACAAGTGCTATGATAGCGACTACTACCCGTACGGAGTTGAAGCAGGACCATTCACGAACACATGTCCGCAAAATTATAAGTTTGCGGGATTCGAACGCGACCCAGAAACCGGACTCGATTATACGTTTGCCCGGTACTATAATCCGCGTCTAGGTCGGTTCATGAGCCCCGACCGACGCATAGGCAACATCGGGAATCCGCAATCACTCAACCGTTATACATATGCGTTCAATAATCCCTTAAATTTGGCAGACGACTCGGGCTTGTCCCCGCGTGACCGCCATTTGTACATCACGTATTTGCTTGCGATGCTCGCCGGCTGGCCTGACGGTACGTCCTGGTGGCTTGCCACGCAAACGGGAGCTCAGGACGATTTCATGCACGCGACTACAGGGCTGTTCGGAGTGGGCGCGATTGTGAACTTTTCCGGTCACTTCGGAGTACCGTGCAACCAGGATGCTGCTCCTTGTACCTTCCAGGGAGCTCTTCTTTCTGGAGCCAATACTGGCGCTCAAGCCCATTTGATTGAGGATAACTCGCCTAACGGCTCGCATCAAATTATCAAAGGATACGGACTGGGTGCGAGAATCGGTAGCGAACTTCTTCACATATTGCTTCCCCTCATCGGCAAAAACCCTGATACAGATTCCAGTCGCCTCGGCGGCTGGCTCGGCCTGTGGGTATACGTGGGCGGTAAAGAGAATACGTTTCCAGGTGATTTGATATCCGAGGGGCTGGACGTCATCAACAAACAAGATCTCGAATTAGTTGGCGTGCAGATAACGATCAACGGGCAGACATTCAGCCATGGAGATCAGCCTCCCGTTTGCGATGACGATGAATGCATCATTTATGACGATACGCTTAATGGCGTCCATTTGACTATCTACCACGAAGCTGGCAGCCAATCAGATTACTGGAATCCGACGGAACTGGTGGGCACGAGTGTGTGGTGGGGATATATGACTGGCAGCGGGGGAGAATTTAGTGATTTTAACTATGCTTACGCGGCTTATTTGTGTTCGATAGGAAGATGTAATGACTACTAGGGATCTAATTCAAGCGACTTGGTTTGCGACGATTCTGCTGGCGTCCGTCGCGTTGGACCCAACCACCATCGCAGCCACTCGCCCTGTTTCAAATTCACAAGACAAAACCGCCGCCCGCGGGCGCGCGTGGGAGACCCATGCGGAGGTAGAGCAGCAAAAGGAAGAAAACAGGGAGTTCCTTAACCGATTTCGGACTCTTCCTCCTGAGGAACGGGTCAATATTTGGAGGCAGTCGAACAGCGACAAATACCGGAAAACAGTTGCGTATCGCGTCGCGGATGGTATCCGGTGCCTGCTGATCATGGAAGGTACGGATACAGTGCCTTACTTTGCTGCGATCGTCCGAAATAGACGGGAGCCGTACTTCTATCGATTCTGGGCAATGAGAATTCTTGCCGATATGGACCGATACGTTCCCGAAGAAAATCTTCCGAAAGGGGCCGAAGTGACGCTGGGTGTCGACGAGCTAAAGTTGCACGGGGCAATCGATCCCTTCTCGCAAATCACTGGACAAAGGATTGGTAATCGAGGGCGACAGACGTTGCAGTGGGCGGCGAATGAAGGCGACGACAAATGGCTTCAATTTTTCGCTCGAAACGATTTGGGGTTAGTCAAACAGGAACTGAATGCATTGTCCGTTGACGAACAGATGCGCCGCTGGAGAGATTCTGTTGCTCACACGAAAGGAACAGTGGGGCGACCAGAAGACTTTGTGGAGGACACCCTTGGGCGTTTGATTGTGGAACAGGCCCCAGACTCACTTCCTGCGTTGCTTGATTTGCTGAATCACGAGAAGGACCAATACGTTCGGAGAGCGGTTGTCGGTCTAATCCGTGAGGTCGACGTTTATCGTTTTCGCCTCAGAAAGACCGAGCTCGGTCGGTCGGCGATAGAAGGTGTCCACAAAGCTGTCGTTGATGGTGACGTCAGGGTGGAGTGTCCTAAGTGCGACACACCTGCTGAGACCTGGGCCGAGCTCTCTGGGCAGTTCTTCAAGGACGACTTCGGATTGAATCCCGGCTCTTTAGGTGCTTACTATGCGCAGATGCTTCACACGCTTTACGGCGAGAATACTGTCAGGGTCGTGCAAGTGGGTGACGTCATTCGGCAGGAATGGGCAATACCCGCATTCAACGCATTCATCACGTTTCTGACGGACAAAGACCCTTTCTTCCCGAGTTGGGAGTACACGTATTTTGGGCCTTCGTATTCTGAGGCGTTTCACCCGAAGTTCCAGGCAAAGATGGCCCGTTTTGAGGATGCCTGGAAACAGTTTAAAGCCAATGCGCTTGCTGCTTCTGAGAAGCCATGACAGAGTCTTCTTGCCCTCTTTGTCGAGGCGGCGTGTACCCGCCGCGCACCTCACTCTGGCGAATTCGATGTTTTATAGTTTCTATCGCTCAATCATAGAATCAGTAAGTTACGTGGCATCAGTGGATTTCAAGATTTCCGAGAAAGAAGGCCGATGCGAGTAAGCCAGCGACGTGGCGAATGTGGGCTTCCAGGCCCGCTCTGCCTCACCACAGTGAGGCTTAGGAAGAGCACACTGCTTGTTAGAACCGCGATGGTGGCCGTTGCCTCCCTTCTGGGTCTGATTGTTCCCGCATTTTCCGTCGGTCGGGCCCTTGGCGGGCAATCGAGCGCCATTTATTCACAATTGCGGACGTTTTCGCTCGCTTCAGATTCCGCGACGGTAGAAAACCTTACCCTACAGCGCGATCGCGTGGTAATCACCTTTGTCCAAGGCATCTTTTACTTTGCGGTTCCTGTAGCGGGCAAGGTTCGCGGAGCGGTATTTGTTGGAACGGGCAACTTTCATTCGGATGTTCCCCCTGACGAAGCCGAGCGCGCCAATGTTCGGCGTCTCCTGAAAGCGGATGATATTTCGTCAGACTTCAAGACCGCGGTTTTCCAATTCACCGATGACACGTACGATTTCATTGGGAAGAGTGCGAAACCTGGTGCAGCAGCGCCACCACAGGCCCAGCGCCTCGCAACCGAATTGCTCAAGTCCCTTTTGGAGGAAGAGGGGCTCAACCTTGCCTCAAGGACAATGGAATCCATCCTCGATGGAGAGAATCCAGGAATCTTCTTCGCGCAGTTCGACGGTGGAAAACGACAGCGCTTTTCCTTCTTGTTTGATCCGCAGACTCGCGTGCCTGTTGCCAATTTCGAAATCAATGCCGGTGAAAAGGGCCTCATCTTTGCATACGATTCCGACATTTACTCAAGCGACGTCTGGCTCGCCTTCTTTTCCAAGACTGACTACGAATCTGGCAGGACCGCATATTCAGACATGTTCAATTTGGTGGACACGCCGAAATACCAATTGGAATTGGACCTGCGCGAACCGAAGAAGACCTTGAGCTTGGTTGCAAAAATGGACTGCACGTCACGAATCGATGGCCTTCAATTGATCCCCTTTTCCCTGGGGGAAGGCTTGGCCACCTATGAGGCGGAGCGGCGAAAGAAACAGCTTTTTGTACAGAGCGCAAAGCTGGCGGATGGCAAGCCCCTGGAATACTTTCAAGAGCAGTGGGAGAGCGGCTTCAGTGTAGCCTTGCCTACGGCCCTCAAAAAAGGACAGAGCGTAACTCTGGAAATTGCCCTGCGGGGCGATTTCATGTTCAATCCCGATAATAATCAGGGTGTGTATTTCCCTCGTAGCACCACGAGCTGGTATCCGCGCCACGGATACTTGTCCCGCTCCACGTTTGACGTAGTGATGGTACATCGCAAGCGCGATAAGGCCGTGACTATGGGCATTCTCGTTGGGGACACGCCCGCCGGCACCATGGATGACATCCGCACGGAATTTCGCGTGGAACAGCCCGTAGCCCTCATCACCTTCGCGGTGGGCGACTACGAAATTCACAAAGACACGGCGAAGTCGGAATCGGGCGCCACACTCCCGCTGGAATTCTATTCATTGCCTTCCGACCGTGGCGCTATCAAAGAGGACTTCATTCTCGCGGAAATGAATAATGCCGTTCGCTACTTCAGCGCGCTTTTCGGGGACTATCCTTATACGGTCTTCCGCGGCGTATATCACCCGTTTGGATACGGTCAGGGATTCCCTACCACGATCATGATCCCAAAAGCCGATCGCGCAGACATGTACACGTATTCCTTCATCTCGCATGAAACTTCGCACCAATGGTGGGGGGACCTTGTGTTGTGGCGGTCCTATCGCGACCAGTGGCTCAGCGAAGGTTTTGCGGACTATTCCGGTTTGCTTTACACACAAAAACGAGACAAGACTTCCTCCGAGAAAGACCTGATCAAGCGGGCCCGCGACAATCTTAAGAATCCCCCGCGAAATCTGACAGGGCTTGGACAAGGCCGATTGGTCGACGTTGGTCCGCTGATCATGGGCCATCGCCTGAGCTCTCGCGAAACCTTTGGTGCCTACACAACGTTAACTTATAAAAAGGGCTCGCTCGTCTTGCGGATGCTGCATTTCCTATTCACGGACACGCAGACGGGCGAAGGGCAGGCTTTTTTCGACATGATGAGCGAGTTCGTGCGCGAACACAAGAACGGTACGGCGAGCACCGAGCAGTTTTTTGCTCTTGCGGGGGAACGCGCGCAGAAAACCTCACTCGGACAAAAGTATGCCTATAAAAACCTCAACTGGTTCTTTCGCCAGTGGGTGGTGCAAAGTTACTTCCCGTCTTACCGTCTCGAGTACCACATCGAGGACGCGCCAGGGGGCGGCGCAATGCTCGTGGGTGCGGTTTTTCAAGATGGTGTGCCGGACTCGGACCGATGGTTCATGCCGTTACCGCTGGTGATTCATTTACCGGGAGGAAAAATGGCGCGAGGAACGATAGCCGCTTATGGGGCGAAAGCGCCGGTGAAAGTGAATTTGCCTCAAAAGCCGGAAAAGGTCGAACTGGATCCCGACTTGTGGGTGCTATCGGACAAAACATCCGTCTCGAAGCAGTAGCGAGCTGAAAGCTCAACGGCCGTTGGAGTAGTACTTCACATCGACTGGGTCGTACATCGTGGCTGTAGCGGCGTGAGTTGCGTCCCGCGCTCTCACATCGGGCAAGGCAGCAATAATATTTACGTATTCTCCGGGCAGAGCGTGCTGTCGCGCTCCATCAACCACAAACACTTGTACCCGAAATAAGGACGAAGTGTAGAGTCGATGTAATTCGCATCTGCAATATAGAGATGGAGGCTGGAGAGACTGAATTCATTTGACGAATTCTTGGCGGAGCGCTTTCCGGATTCGCGCCGCAAAGCCTACTACCTCATGGCCATCCATGAGAATCTGAACACAATCCCGAAACAACGTAAGCGATACGTGAAGCACAGTTTTCAGGAATTGGGCGGGGGTATTTCGTATTTCCAAAGCTTCGCACCTGGCTGCGGCGTGAGCTTGTTTCCAGCGACCGGGTAGCCAGGCGTCGAGGTCGTTTGCCGGCCATGAGGGGAGATTCATCAGCAGTTGCATGAAGTAGAGTGGTTCATCAGTGAAAACATGACGACAAAGGTCAATGTAGATGATTTTGTAACTGCGGAAGCCATCTGTTCCAAGCAACTTTCAACTAAGTCCAATAGCGCGGCGCAAAAGGTTTGTTTTCAATCTCTTCAGTGCCACAGAATTTCGCAGATTTCAATAAAGCCCAGAATCTGGTTCGGGACCAGGACAGTTGATGGTTCAAATCCACTCGCCCCGACCAACTCGCAATCAGGCAACGGGACGCTCCCGCGCCAACATAACGAATTTGACTCCACTTGGCTCCATTTGAATCTGAAGGGGGCGGCAACGCCATCAAAACACGAGACTTTTGGATTGGGGATACAATTCGATTCCCATCGCCCGCTCCATGCCTCAAACGCTCAGAATAACTTAGCCATTTCGCGAGGCGGCAAAAAGCGGCAATAAGAAGTCAAAATGAGCCTCTCGGGCGGCACCTTTGGCTCCGGCGAGAGAAGGAGGTTGCGAAGTCGAAGCATTTCGCGGATCTTCAGCGATGCCCTTGTGGTTGGGTTAGATAGAGATGACTCGACGTTGTCCCCCTTCGGGAGGCAGGTTTCTCAACAGTTTGAACAACCCTCTCTATAACAGTCAAAGGATCGATAATCCTCCTTAACCGAAAAGATTAAGGTGTTTCCTTACTGAAATTTCCTGCGAAAGCTGGATTGCCTGTCATTTTGCATTCACTAAGCTGCCACCGGCGCCACCTTATGGAAGCGCGATGTTGGCGAACAGCATCCCGGATGGCTTGAGAGAGCCGAAATCATGTTGGATCAAGGTCTTCGAGAACTCGAAGCGGAAAAGGAGGGGCCCATGCTCGAATTTGTCACGGCACCCGGGGATTGCAAAGATCCAGCGCTCGCCGCCCTGCTCGACCAAGAAGAATTGGCAGGGCAAGTTGAGCTGTTCTTCCGCTCGCATTGGAATTTGGCCTCTGTGCAGGCATTTCAAGCGCGCGTGCTGCGATTGCATAGTGGAAAGCGATGCACACTTGAAATCACAGTGAAGGACGGAAATACGTTGCACCACTTGATCGGCAAGACTTACACCAAACCACGCCACGACATTTGCGAATACTTAAGAGAACTTTGGCGCGCTGGCTTCGATCGAAATTCAAAGTTCTCGACTCCTCAGGCGTTCGCCTATGTGCCTTCTCTTCGGCTCCTTCTGCAAGAGAAAATCCACGGGTTGTCGGTCCGAGAAGTTTTCCTGGGTACGGACTGGGACAAGCAGATTGAGGCCGCCCAGCGGTCGGCGCTTTGGTTGGCGTATTTCCATGATTTGGCTCCAAGGAGGGGTCAGGTTGTCACGCCAGACGTACTGTCCGTCCTGTTAGAAAAATGGGCGGGTCGGCTGGCGACGCTCGACCGCCCGCTGGCGCTGAAATCGACCAAGCTTTTCCGGCGCCTTGCGGCTGAGCTTCCAAAGCTGGACACCACGGAGCACCTTGCTGGCCACAGCAGCTACAGCCCGGATCATGTCCTGCTAGCGGACGACCGGACGGCGGTAATTGATTGGGACACGTACGACCAAGCAGACCCCGCCCGTGACCTCGGAAGATTCATCGTCACGACTGAGCGCCTGGCCCTAGGCCACCTCCGCTCGATTCGCGCGCTCGACCCCCTGGCGGAGGTATTCCTAGAAACTTACGTGGCGAAGAGGGGCGCAGAGGCGTTGCCGCGACTTCCGTTTTACAGAGCCACGATGTGTTTGAAGCTGGCCAAACACTGCGCATTTAGCCCTCGAGTTCGCCGGTCGGCGAAGAAAGTTGCGGCGATGCTCGATGAGGGCATTCGAGTTCTGGGGAGTTGAGCACGAATAAGCCTCCAAAGAGGATGGCGTTGTCCTTACCGAAGCGAGCGTCTGGAACATCATCCGTAAAGGCAACAAGCGGCTTGAGCGCTGGTGGGGGTGACAAACGAACGGCCAGACCCATCACAGCGTCAAAATCCGCGTCCCTTTCACTGGCCAGCTTCTTAGTAAGGATGATCGCGGGATGGTCTTTGTACTGCACGAAATACGTGTCGATATCGGAGGTGTAGGTCTTGAGCGGACTCATGTTGTACTCGGAATTGCTCACACATTGAACAGCGAAGGCGTCTTGGCTCCGCAACCGCAGAAGGGCCGCTTCAGTCGCTCATGGTGCCTTTCCTCTGTCCGTCATGTCCTGTTGAATCGTAAATACGTCGGCAAGACGATCTGGAATACAAAACGCAAATTGCGCGTACCTGGCACAAGCAAGCGATGAACTGTTTGCGGCAGCGGGGCGAAGATTTGAGAAGGCCAAGCAGACGCTTGGAAGGCCAGGAGAGTTCCGGACTTATCGTCGGCCCAAGGCGCTATCTGTTCTCTGGTTTGCTGAAGTGTGCTGAGTGTGGCGGTAGCATCACTCTCGTCAGTGGACGGTCGCAATGGTGCCGATCGCTACGGCTGCTCGCTCCATCATCAACGCGGCGTCACGGTATGCTCAAATTCAAGAAGGTGGAAACGGTCGGTGATGGAATCAATTAGGCGATCGGCAATCTCCGCGCTGCCACTATCTCTGGCTATGTAGTACCAGATATCGTCAAGCTCGAACTCGACTTGCGGGGCAAGCCGGTGAGCCATCAGCGTGGGGTTTGTCGCTCGGCATCGAGGCGTCCGCGCTGTTTCACCTCGTCAGCAAGCTCACGCGTTGATTGCTGAGTGACAGCACGGCCCTCGCCTCGTGCGATAGAAGTTTCTGCCGTATCAACAGCTGCCAGGATTTCCGCACGTCTGCGCTCACGTTCTTCCCACAACGAAAGTGCTTCCCGCACAGCATCCTCAGCCCGCTGAAATCGGCCAGCCTCTATGGCTTGGCGAATGAATGCTCTCTGGTCGAGTGTCAAATCTACTTCCATACCTGTCAGGGTAGAGGCAAAAGAAAGCAAGTGTCAAGCGCCTTCATCTCTCGCATCCCAACGTAGAGAGACGTGTGGAAACCGCTAAGGCCACATGGCCAGCGTCCCGACGAAGCAGCACGTGACCCGGCGTGTCTGACGATGAGTATACGTCAAGTCCCCGGCAACCGCGTTTCTCAGTTCGGCACCTTTCTGACATCCTTCCCGACATAATATCGAAGGAGAATAAGTAAAATCGGAATCACCAGTTCAATTACGATCGGTATCGTCCCAGCCGTTCCAGCGTCGCCGTATGTTACGCGGGCATAGATCCTTGCCGCCGCACCAAGCCGAGCTCTCGAAACACTGCACGGCTATTACGTTCACGCCGGAGGGATCGAGTTTCCGAATTGCTAGGGATTGGAACCTGCTCGGCGGACGTTCGGATGGTGCCGGGGGCCCGGCACGAACGGATTGCGACATCCGCTTCACCATCAAGGTCGCGGCATAAATCCTTCGGGTGCTATGAGATGTGCGCTTGCACTGTGTAAGCCTTCATCGAACCAGCAAGGCCGGCCAATTTTCGCTGAGCCGGCGCGTGCCTAGCAACCTCAGTCCGTTCAAGTCTTGGAGAAGTGGTCGCATCCGCGTGGGAAGACATGAAACCTCTTGGAGAAACCCAAAGAACTGAGTTCAGCCTGGCCAGTCAATTTCTTTTGCGGTGCCCTCTAAATTCAGAGCCGTTTCGGTAGATGCGCAGGCCATATACAGCGCCGTTGTCATGCTTCATAAACTCAACCCAGTTGTTTTGCGTCTCGGAGAAGGCAAACCTGGTCCCATGAACAGGAACCAACATTGACTTTTGTTCGCCGGGGATTTCGATCATCAGGTGCCCGTTCTCAGCCGTGATGAGCACGGTGAACTTGCTCGGCGCGTCCGTTGAGTACACCCCAACATAGGAAAAGAGGTTTTCTCTCGATAGGTTCGTGGGGACAAAGGGTTGACTCAAGGACTGAACTGGCGGGGTAGTAGTTATGTTCCGATGTAGCTCATCCGAGGCACTCAATCTTGCCTGTTCCTGAGGTCCAGAAACCGCTGCTGAAGAGTTTGCTTCCGGGGGCATGCGCCCTCCAAGCAGTAGACGGTTTGCCTTTGGAGTGTTCGTTCCAGATTCTATGATGGCCTGTGTGCTTGGCCGCACGGTCGCTTGTGTTGGGGGCAAATTGGGAGTGCTCGTCGGAAGTTGGACATCGGAGCTGACTGCGGACTCAAAGCTGACCGAAGGTAAAGAGACGGAATGGATCCAGCTGTGCCTAAGAGCGAGAAGCACCGCGGAGCACACAATCCATGTCAGAACTACTCCCCCGATCAAGGCACTTTTTTGAGGCCTGAAACTCTTCAAAGTATAGAAGCCGGGCAAACCGCCTGCACCAGCTGGTACCCTCACGGTCGCTTTTTCTTCCCAATATTCCGAGCGCATGGTCCACTGCCGCACTAGCGAGATGAACGCGTCCGCCACGAGCTCAACGGCTGCCGTCCTTCCTTCGATATGGTCGAAGATTGACAGCATCTCTTCAGCGAAGCGTTTGCGGAAACGCGCAGGATGGAAACTAAGTAAC
>Ga0209806_1003091_pt1 | contig 10054 bp, 9 predicted proteins | sample GraSoiAngelo_152_FD_186166 | JGI IMG/M metagenome (GOLD analysis project Ga0209806, IMG submission 186166) | Grasslands soil microbial communities from the Angelo Coastal Reserve, California, USA - 14_1009_12_30cm (SPAdes) (version 2) | ecosystem: Environmental > Terrestrial > Soil > Grasslands ... | reverse complement strand
AATAGAAATCCGCGTGACAGCAGTCACACTCCGAGGTACTTCGAAACCTTCACCGTTGGTTATGTTAAAGCCTGGAGTCTGACAGCTAGAGTCTGACAGGCTAAAGCCTCGAGGCCGAAGCTAGAGCCTAGAGCCTGATTGCTAGAGCCTGATTGCTAGAGCCTAGCCCTGCCTCCTGCTAAGATTCTCCTTCACCACTCTTCGCGAACGCGGGAGCCATTCCATTCATGTCCGAAAGTTCGGTACCTACTTCACGCACCCGTGTAGTCCGTGAACCTGAGCGCGGCGTGTATGATCGCGACGCCGTCTACCGCATTCTTGACGAAGGCTTCATCTGCCATGTGGGATTCAATCTCGATGGGCAGCCTTTCGTGATTCCCACTTCCTATGGGCGATCAGGCGATAACCTTTACATTCACGGCTCGGCGGCCAGCCGCATGCTGCGCAATCTCGATAAGGGAATTCCGGTCTGCGTGACAGTTACATTGCTCGATGGGCTGGTGCTGGCGCGCTCGATTTTCAATCACTCTATGAATTACCGCTCGGTAGTTGTTCTCGGGACGGCCAACGTCGTGCAGGACCCGGGTGAAAAGCTGGAAGCACTGCATCGGATCTCCGAGCACATTCTGCCTGGGCGCTGGGCCGAGTCGCGGCAGCCGAACGAGCGCGAACTGAAAGCCACATTCGCGTTGCGGGTGCCGATTACTGAATTTTCCGCCAAAGTGCGCCAGGGGCCGCCGATCGACGATGAAGAGGATTCCGATTTCAGAACCTGGGCGGGAGTGATTCCGCTTGAAACCACAGCGCGCCCGCCGATTGCGGATGAGCGCTGCAACCCGGAGATCCCGGTGCCGTCCTACGCGCGATCGTACTCGAGGAGAAAAGTGTAGGGCGATCAGTGGATGGAGCGGCGGGCGTCTTCGCCCGCCGGACGGGCGAGACGCCCGTCCCTCCACGTGAGTCTTGGAACGAACATGACAACGAAGACAGCTCGAAGTGCCGATGTCGTGAGCAAAATCGGCGGACACGTCGACGCTCTGCGCCGGGAACTGGTTGTCTTTCTGCAGAAGCTGGTGCAATTGCCCAGCCTGCCCGGTTACGAGCAGAAGGCGCAGTACTTTATCGCCGACAAACTTCGTTCGCTGGGCCTGGTGGTCGATGTGGTTGCCTCCGAATTCGATGAACTGAAGGATCATCCCGCCTTTTGTGACGATGGCGTGCCCTTCCGCGAGCGCCTGAATGTGGTGGGACGCTGGCGCGGCAGCCGCAAACTGCCGAAGTCCGGCACTCCACGCTCGCTTATTCTCAACGGGCACATCGACGTGGTTCCGACTGGAAGCGAGACTTTGTGGTCAGAGTCGCCCTGGAGCGGCGCCATTCGCGAAGGCCAGCTCTACGGCCGCGGCTCCTGCGACATGAAGGCGGGCGTTACGGCCAGCATCTTTGCGCTCGAAACCTTGCAATCGATGGGCTTCCGGCCGGCGGCCGATGTGCTCTTAGAGAGCGTGATAGGCGAAGAAAGCGGCGGCGTTGGCACGCTCACTACCATTGTGAAGGGTTTCAAAGCGGAGGCAGCCATCATCACGGAGCCGACGCGCCTGCATCTCTGCCCGGTACAGTCAGGCGCGCTCACCTTTCGCGTGAAGGTTGCCGGACGCGCCATGCACGCCTGCATGAAGCCTTACGGCGTAAGCGCGATTGAGAAATTTTTCCTGGTGCTGCAATCGGTGCAGGAACTCGAGCGCAAACGCCACATTGAATATAAGAATCCCCTGTACGAAGACCCTAATAACATCGCGCCCGTAAATTTTGGAACGATTCGGGCAGGCGAGTGGCCTTCGACGGTGCCCGACGAGTTGATTGTGGAAGGCCGCTTCGGCGTGTTGCCGGGAGAATCGACGAGCGCGGCTCGCGAAGCCATGGCCGCTGCCTTAGCCAGCGCCGCCGCCAACGATCCCTGGCTGAAGGACCATCCGCCCCAACTGGAATGGTTCGAAGGTCAATTCGAATCCGGACAGACGGCGCAGGATGCGCCCATCGTACGGACAATCTCGGAGAGCCATGCGAAGGTCTTTGGAAGCGCACCGGTTGTGCAGGGCGTGACCTATGGATCGGATCTGCGGCTGTTCACCAACCACGGCGACACGCCCGCCGTCCTCTATGGACCGGGGAACATTTTCGATGCCCACACTGTCAATGAGCATGTGGACTTGGAAGAAGTGCTGGCCGCGACCAAGGTTCTGGCCTACATCGTGACCCAGTGGTGCGGTGGAGATTTCGAGTAAGTTAAGAGTAGCGCCGCCGTCCCGGCGGCTGTCGGTGCGGGCGTCCCGCCCGAAACCTCTTTATCCGAAGTGCAGGCTGCACGATCCTCCGGCTGCGCGATTACCTGGCGACCAGCGATGCCACAGCGCACGTTCCATGAAACGTGATATCCACGGAGTTTCCCACTCGCAGAAATAGCAAGCTGGGGTTCTTCATGCCCCACTTCGCGTAGGGCACGGAAAAATGCGATGACACATTCCAGTGGTCGGCCTGCGGTGTGACGTCCGTGGGTGCGGTGATTTCGTGCTCGGCTCCGTGGATGCGGAACATGCCGTGCACCTGGACGCTGGAGGTCCCGGACGCTGCAACCTTTCCTTCCAGGCGGTCCGGACGGAACCGAATCTCAGGATACTGCGCGCTTTCGAGAACGTCCTTGTGCATCTTTCGATCGCGACCCTTGTTGCCGCTCTGCCCGCTGGTCGCATCGAAGACAATTTCACCGCTGATCTTCTCTGTCGCAGGGTCGAAGTGGATCTCACCACTCTTTAGCGCGAAGCTCCCCTTGACGGTATGCAGAGAATCGCCCAGATTGAAATCGGCCGCGGTCTGCGCAGCGTCGCATTGCAGAACAATTTCCTGTGCGCCGGCGATTGCGGTCGCGGCGAGCAGGCACGCCAGAACACACCCGAATGCAATAATCCGTCTGATCAAGACAGACGCCCCAGAGCGCATCCTCATGCGGTCAGCAAACTCCACCCCAAGGCCAGTCCATTGCCGGCAACATCCAGCGGTGATGCCGCACCTACGTGCACCGCCAGCATGCGTGCGAAGAGACTTGGCCGGTTGCGAAAAGCGCGCATCGCCCGCTGTCTGAGGACATCGTGTCGCTCGAGCAAAAGCATCAACTCCGCCATCATCGCGGGATGTCGCGACAGCGCGCGGTGCTCAGCCTGATATCTCCACAGGTCGCCGTCGCTTAAGCAGTCTGCCAGCAACTTCGCTTGCCGGAAAGCAAGACACAAGCCTTCTCCGGTAATTGCGTCCACGCCGCCCGAGGCATCTCCAAGCAACGCAACTCGCCTCGAGCAGACCCGTTCGAGCTTGCGCGTGACCGTCATTGCGCCCCGTTCAATAGATCCGTGCTCTGCGCCACGCAGCCGCTCTGATAGGTGGGGAAATTGTTGCAGAGCTTCATCCAGGCGCAGAGCGGGATCGCGCGAAATCAGTGCAACACAAATTTGCGACCGATCGACGGGTGTCACATAGACCTGGCAGCGCGTTCCCCAGTGCAATTCCATGAACTCGCTCCAGGGAGCAACCCTGTAATGCCGGCGGAACGCGAAGCGCTCCTTCTTGTGCAGGTGCGAATCGAGACCTGCCCAGCGGCGTACCCGCGAACTGCTGCCGTCCGCACCGACGATCCAGTGCGCGCGCACCAGTTCGCCGCGAACCAGGACGCCTTCCGCATGCAGACCTGTGACGACGGTGCCCCAACATAAGCGCACTCCCGCGCGCTCAGCTTGTTCCACCATCACCCGGTGCAGGTTCGTGCGCCGCACTCCCAAAGCGAAGCCGCGCGGGAAGACCGCCTCCGCTGAAATCTCGCCACTCACGAAGCGAATGCCACAAAAACGATGCGCCGCCAATTCCGGAATGCTTATCCCGAGTTGTGCGAGCGCGTCGATCCCATCCGGCATCAAGCCTTCACCGCAAGGCTTGTCGATGGGCGGCGTGCAGCTGTCTGCAACAGTGACTTCAAATCCTCGCCGTCGCAGGGCGAGTGCAGCCGCCAGTCCTCCGGGACCACCTCCGACGACGAACACGTGACTTTCACATCCGCTCAGTCCGTTCACCATTCCAGCGCCACCAGTTCTGAGCAGAAACCCGGGCCCATGGCCGCCAGCAGGCCGAAGGTTCCAGGTTCGGGCCGGCGATTTTTCATGACATCTTCGAGCACCACCAACACGGACGCCGACGAAAGATTTCCCACGCGTCGCAGGCAATCCCACGAGGCGGCCAGTTCTCCGTTCTCAAGACTCAATGCTGCCGCGGTCGCCTGCAAGACTTTCGGACCGCCCGTGTGCAGCACCCAGCTGCCAACATCGCTGCGCTCACGGCCAAGATCCGCTAGAAAGTTGTCGACGTCATTTCCCAGTTGCCGCCGGATCAAATCCGGCACTTCCGGCGAGAGCACGATCTGGAAGCCGCTCTCCGAAACATCCCAACCCATCATCTCTTCGGTATTGGGATAGAAGATCGAGCGTGTCGCCAGAATCCGTGGCCCTTGGGAAGGTTTCATCCCATCCCGTTCGTTGCCCGCCACAACCACGGCGGCTGCCCCATCACCGAATAATCCCGCAGAAATCATGTTGGCAACCGAGAGATCTTCACGTTGCAAGGTCAGAGAGCACAATTCGACCGAAAGCAGGACCGCGACTTCGTCAGGATAGGCGCGCACGTAGTCAGCCGCCCGTGCAATTCCGGCAGCGCCTGCAACACAGCCCAGCCCAAACATCGGGACGCGCTTCACATTCGGGGAGAAGCCCATGCGATTGATCAGGCGAGCATCGATGGAAGGGCTCGCAATTCCGGTCACGGAGGTAAAGAATAGTGCGCCAACATCGCGCACATCCAGGCCCGCGCTCGTCAATGCACGACTGACAGAGCAATATCCCAGTTCAAGCGCGCTGCGAATCCAGTGATCGTTCGCTTCCCCCCATCCCTTCAGCAGCGGGTAGGCATCAATCGGCAAGGCGAGGAAGCGTCCGTCGACTCCGACATTCTTGTGCAGGCGTCGCAGAACCTCCGGCTTCGCCAGGCGGTCGCCCCAGAATTCCTGAAGAGCAGCAAACAGCATCTCCTGCGAGTAGTAGTGTTTGGGAAACGCGCTCGTGGCGCTGACAATCTGCATTCAGTTCTCAGTTCTCAGTTTTCAGTTGTCAGTTGTCAGTTGTCAGTTCATTCCGGCTAACCTGCTCCGGCTTTCTAACTGTGAACTGAGAACTGGCAACTGAGAACTGGTTTTAGATGATGGCTCTCCGCGCGAGCCCCAGCGCCTCAGACCAGAAGGCGCCGGAGGTGTGTGCCATCTCGACGACATCCGCGACGGCTGCGACAAATTCTTCGATCTGGTCTCCGGTCACGACCAGCGGAGGCGCTGCCTTGAGTACCAGAAAATTGTTGCCGCAGATCTGTGTGAGAATTCCGTGGTCGCGGAACAAACGCATCACCAGAATCTGGCCAAACAATGCCGGATGGATACGTAGGAATGTTTCGAATGGCGCACGGAGGCGCAGCGAGCGCGGAGCAGTGAACTCGATTCCGAGCAGCAATCCTTCGCCCCGTACTTCCTTCACCATCTCGTATCCCTGCAGAGCCTCAGAGAGGCGCCGGCGCAACCGGGTTCCGGATTCCGCGGCCCGCTTGCCTAGATTCTCGGACTCGAGCACTGCAAGAGTGGCCAGTCCGGCCCGCATGGCAAGGCTGTTTTCGCTGAAGGTGGACGTATGAATGATAGCCCGCCGCAGTGATCCGTAGACCGAGTCGTAGATAGATTCGGTCATCAGTACGGCGCTTACCGGAATCAGTCCGCCGCTCAGGGCTTTTGCCAGCACCACCATATCCGGGTCGACCCCGAAATGTTCGGCCGCCAGGAATGGTCCAGTGCGATACATCCCGGTCTGCACTTCGTCGAATACCAGCAGCGTTCCGTAGCGACGGCACAGCGCCTGCACCGCGCGGAAGTACTCTCCATGCGGCAAGCGAATGCCCGCCTCCGACTGTATCGGCTCTACGATGAAGGCGGCAAACTTCTTGGTGCGAAGTTTCGTCTCCAAAGCTTCGACATCGTCGAAAGGAATGGCTTCCGTTTCCGGCAGGAGAGGCCCGAATCCTTCGCGCCAGAATGCATCGCCCATCAGCGACAGCGCACCGCAAGTCAAACCATGGAATGCGCCTTTGGCATAGAGAAGTCCGGCGCGCTTGGTGTTCGCGCGCGCAAGTTTGATAGCAGCTTCGATGCCTTCACTGCCGGAACTCGCAAAGAAAGCTTTGGTCAGGCGCCCGCCTGCGCGCCGGCAAAGCTTTTCGCCGAGCTCCCCAGCCCGCTCCGCCACGTGCGTCTGAATCATGGCCGGGCCGCAGCTTTCCAACTCCTCGCGCACGGCGGCAATCACCGCTGGATGATTGTGCCCCACGTTGTGCACACAGTAGCCGGAGAGGAAATCCAGAATCCGTCGACCGTCGGCGGTGAAGAGTTCACTTCCCAGGCAGCGCTCATAACGAACATTCATTTCGAGCAAGTCCAAAAGCCGGACCCACTGGGGATTCACATGTTCGGAGTAAAGCGTGCCCACTGCAGAATCAACGCTGCTGGTAACCATTCTTCCTTTGTGTCGCACGAGTGGTGCCGAAGGGCGTTCCGGCAGACATAGACTGCATGCGCTGTGGCTTTTCACCGAGGTGGCGGTCATTTAATCCGATGCCCACTGCATGGAACCGGGTTGCTGCAGCGTCTCGCGGGGCTGTGTAAAGCTTTGTAAAGGCGGGCGGCTCGTTCAAAAACTACAACGTAGGGAGAGCGACTGTATCGAAATCACGACAAATCGTTAGCAGGTAATCGAATTGGTGAAGGCAAATGCGAGACTCGTATCCGCTGTTGTGAACCCGTCGGCATGCGACCGGTTTTCTTTGCGGCCTTCGCGGTCAGAAGCTTTTAACCGCGAAGAGCGCGAAGGGGATCGCGAAGGACGCAAAGAAAAACGTCTTGGATGCCTCTCGCTCAGTTCAGCAATAGCAGCTTGCCAGTTGTTCTGCGCGCTTCCAAATCGCGATGTGCCTGGGTAGCGTCCTCCAAGGGATAGGTGTGCGCGATGCGCAGCTTCAGTTTTCCCGTTGCGATCATGCTGAACACCGCGCCGGCGCGCATCTCAAGATCCTCGCGCGTCGCCACGTAGTGGGTCAACGTAGGCCGGGTCACGTACAGCGATCCCTTTTGCGAAAGCTGAATGAGATCAAACGGCGGAACGGGGCCGCTCGAGCCGCCAAACAGCACCATGTAGCCACGGGGCCGCAGAATGTCCAGCCCTTTTTCGAAGGTGGTCTTGCCCACCGAGTCGTAGACCACATCCACGCCCCTTCCGCCGGTCAGACGCCGCGTCTCAGCTGCGAAATCAGTTTGCGTATACAGGATGACATCGTCTGCGCCAGCCTCTCGCGCCAGCTTGGCCTTCTCTTCAGTAGAGACCGTGCCGATCACGCGCGCGCCGATCCCGTGCGCCATCTGCACCAGCAGCAATCCCGTACCTCCCGAGGCCGCATGCACCAGGGCGGTCTCACCTTTCTTCAAAGGGTACGTGTCGTGGCTCAGGTAGTGCGCCGTCATTCCTTGCAGCATGGCCGCTGCTGCCTGCTGATAGCTCACGCCTTCGGGAATTTTCACGAGCCGGTCCGCAGCCACAGCGGCGTACTCGGCATAGCTGCCGAGCACCATGGTGTACGCCACCCGGTCGCCTACTTTCATGTTCGTGACATTGGGGCCGACGGCTACCACATCTCCGGCTGCTTCCTGGCCGGGGACGATCGGCATCACCGCCTTGTAGCGTCCTTCTCGGTAGTACACATCGATGAAGTTGACCCCGGCGGCGACGATCTTTACGACTGCTTCCGCACCTTTGGCTTCGGGCACCGGGAGTTCCACCAGCTCAAGCACCTCCGGACCGCCTGCACGTTTCACCTGAATTGCTTTCATAGGAAGCCTCTGGATTTTCGATGATAGACGTCGTGCAACAGTGAGGCAATCCGATGCAGTACGGACCGATCCACTCGCTGAGCGAAGGCCTAGCGGGAACGTTTTCAGATGGACGCCGATGCCCGCGTCTCCGCATGCGGTAACGCGGCAAAGATAGTCTGCCTGAGAATCGGGCTGAAATGCGATCGATCTACTTTTGAGGGGCGGAAGGTGCAGCGGAATCCTTGGTGCCTTCCGGGCGCTTCACCTGGTACGCTTCCTGCATTTTCTTAAACTTTTCCTGCTGTTCCGGGGTAAGGATGGCAGCGATCTTGGGTTGATAGGCCTCGCGCACTTCCCGAGATTTTTGCAGGCGCTGTTCCGGAGTGAGATGTTCGTCCAGGCGAATCACTCGCAGCTGCTCGCCCTCTTCGGTTACGACCGGCCGCACTTTCTCCCTCTGCTCGGGCGTCAGATTCAGCTGGGCGGTGAGGGCGCGCAGTTCGCCCAAGGCTTCCAGGGTGCGATGCGGTCCAACGCTTTGCTGGCCTGGTGATGGAATTTGTGCGGGGGCCGCACCTTGCCCGAAAACGGAGAGGCTTGCTCCCGCTAACACTATTCCCAATATCCCTGAGTGCAAACTACGCTGCATCGCTTTCTCCTTAGGCTGTGAACTTGTTCTTTCCCCAGCGGAACTTCCTACGGCCTAACCATCCTACCCTCGGGGCGGAACGAACTCCATCCCTCGAGAGTGCAGGGTTCCCGTAGGGGCAGGCGCCCCGTCTGCCCAGCCGAGCGAAGCTCGGCTTCAGGAGTGATCGCCCACCTGCTTCGACTAGTGTGGCAGCCAATGGGGGTGGGTGCTGAACAGTCCATCCACGAAGCCGATCTGGAAAGTGATGAACAGCCCGAAGGCGACGCTGATTACGCCGGACGCCAGTCCCAGACCGCGATTGAGGCTGGCGAAGCGTTTGCCGGTGTAGGCAAAGGGCGCGCCCAGGATCATCGTGATCAGCATCATGCCCGCGATGGTCCCCAGCCCGAACACCAGCAGGTAAGCAATCGCCCACCGAGGAGAGCGAATCGTAGTCAGCACCAGCAAAGCGACCGCCGCCGACCCCGCCAATCCATGCACTACGCCTACTGCCAGCGGCCGCAATAGCTGATAGATTCCCACGCGTGCGAGTAGTTGCTGAAAAGGGCCCTGCGGGCGCTCCTCCAGCCCGAGATGAGCATCGGGATCGTGCGCGTGGGTATGCACGTGCGCTTCACCTCCGTGCCGGTGCACGTGCGTGTGGACCACGCCGGCACTGTGCTCAGGAGTGAAGCGTTCGGTGATCCAGCTTGTGAGACCAGTCAGATTCAACACGCCCAGGAGAATGAGCATCAGTCCAACGGCCAGTTCCATCGCCAGGCCGATGCGAGGTGGAATGGCCAGATTGAATACGATGATTCCGGTGCCCACCAGCACGATCGTGATGGTGTGCCCGAGGCCCCACAGGATGCCGATGATGCCTGCGTGCCGGATACTCTGCTGGCGGCTCACGATGGTCGTGACCGCAATGACGTGATCAGGATCGGTGGCGTGCCGGATGCCCAGCAGAAACCCCACGCCAATGATCGCGAAGAAATTAACCATAAGCAGCTTGCGTCCGTGCAGCCATCACTGTCGCGGGCTGGACAACAATCAAGAATGTAGGCGAGGTCTGCGAGCCGCCCAGACTGGCCACCGATGAGACTACACCAGCATCGTTACGGCACGCGAGGGCCCTTTTCGCAGGCCGTGTCTCTGGTTTACCATGGGCGCGGTCGCCGAAAGAACTGCGCGCAAAATTCGATCATACGGGTGTTGCATGGCTATGGCTTTAGAGTTGGTGAGGACGCGCGTCAAAAACAGTCCGTGGGCTTTTCAAATGCTCGAACTTCTTCCCGTGTTCATGGTGGGAGTCGGCGTAATATTTGCATCCCTGGGCATGGGGGAAGCGGTCTACCGCCTGTTGTTTGCCGACTATGACGGTGCCAAGGACCGCCTTCCCATCGAAGCCCTGTTTGGGCTCGTCT
>Ga0209806_1003090_pt1 | contig 10054 bp, 15 predicted proteins | sample GraSoiAngelo_152_FD_186166 | JGI IMG/M metagenome (GOLD analysis project Ga0209806, IMG submission 186166) | Grasslands soil microbial communities from the Angelo Coastal Reserve, California, USA - 14_1009_12_30cm (SPAdes) (version 2) | ecosystem: Environmental > Terrestrial > Soil > Grasslands ... | reverse complement strand
GCGCGACAAGGAGCACCTGGCGGCGCTGCACCCGAACGGCAAGGGCCTGATCATGAACACGCTCCACTGGCCGGACGAGATCCGCTCGACCGAGGGCCTCAAGGGCCTCGAAGATGAGGTGAAGATCAACCCAAAGGAGCTCGAGATGGCGAAGGCGCTGATCGAGAGCCTGGCCGACACCTTCGACCCGAGCCGCTACAAGGACAACTACCGCGAGGCGGTGATGAAGGTCGTGCAGGCCAAGATCGAAGGCGAGGTCATCGAAGCGCCCGCGGCGCCACAGCCCGCGAAGGTGATGGACCTCATGGAGGCCCTGCGCCAATCGGTCGAGCAGGCCAAGAAGCAGCGCGCCGGTAAGGAGAAGCCGGCGGCCGAGACACGGAGACGTCGTAAAGCTTCGTAGCCGCGGTGCCCCTAATGTGGGGCGGATGCCCGACCCCGACCAGCTCCAGATCGAGCTGGAGAGCTTTCCGGATGAGGTCCGGCCCATGCAGGCCGCGTCTGCCGAAGCTCCGTTCAGCTCCTCCGAGTACCTCTTCGAGGTCAAGTGGGACGGGCTGCGCTGCATCATGTTTCGCGACCAAAGGGGTGAGGTGAGGCTGCAGGATCGCGGGCTCCGCGACCTCACGGCCGATGTGCCGGAGGTGACCGCCGCGGCGAAGCGCGTTCCGCCCGGAAGCGTCATCGACGGCGAGCTCGTCGCGACCGACAACGACGGCCGTCCCGACTACCCGCGGCTCAGGCAGCGCCTCACCGGCGGTGCGCGGATGAAGGACGAGATCCCGACCGCCTACCTCGCTTTCGATGCGCTGTACCTCGAAGGCCGCCCGCTGTTGCGCCAGCCCGTGGTCAGGCGACGGGCCAGGCTGGCCAAGGCGGTGGAGGCTGGAGGGCACATCTTCGTGCCCGCCCATATCGATGAGGATGGCGTCGAGCTGTTCGAGGCCTGCCTCGAGCGTGGCCTCGAGGGCGTGGTCGCCAAGCACAGGCAGAGTCCCTACGTGCCCGGCCAGCGCAGCCCCTTCTGGCTGAAGGTCAAGGCGGTGAAGTCGGATGATTTCGTCGTGATCGGATGGACGGGTGACAGGCCGTTTGACGCGCTGGTCGTCGGCTATCACGAAGACGGGCGATTGCTGCCTTGCGGCGCCGTCGGCGGCGGTTACGACGAGGATGCGACCCGCGCGTTACGCGACCGGCTGATCGAGCTGTCCACCGAGACCTCGCCGCTCGAGCCACCGCCGATCATGGTGCGACCCGTGCACTGGGTGAAGCCCGAGCTGGTGGTCAGCGTGCGCTATTCAGAGTGGTCTCCTGACGGCACGCTCCGCTTTCCGATCTTCAACGGGCTGAGACCTGAGGTGCATCCCGCCGAGGCCGTGCGTCACCGGCCGCGGGTGGTCATCAGTGGGCACGTGCGACCGGGATCGGCGGCGTACGACCTGACGCGCTTCCCGTTTTGATGCAGGACCAGCCAACCAAGTTCGACGTCGTCACCGGCGCGTTCAGCTTCACGGGCCGCTTCATCGCGCGGCGTCTTTTGGCCCAGGAGCGCCGCATCAAGACGCTGACCAATCACGCCAGGCGTCCGGGCACGGAAGACATCACAGCCGAAGTCGCTCCGTTGCAGTTCACGGACCGCGACGCGCTTGTCGACAGCCTGCGCGGCGCCGACGTCCTCTACAACACGTACTGGGTCCGCTTCCAGCACGGCCGTGTCCATTTCGGCGAGGCGGTCGCCAACACGAGGATCCTCCTCGGGGCGGCGCGAGACGCCGGCGTGCGCAAGGTCGTGCACGTCTCGGTCAGCAACCCATCGGAGGATTCGCCCCTCGACTACTTCGCGGGCAAGGCGCGCACCGAAAGAGCGGTGCGCGAGTCAGGTCTCGCGTGGGCGATCATCCGACCCACCTTGGTCTTCGGCCAGGGCGACATCCTGATCAACAACATCGCGTGGCTGTTGAGGAGGCTCCCGATATTCGGAGTCCCAGGGCGCGGTGATTACCGTCTGCAGCCGGTCGCGGGCGAGGACGTGGCCGAGATTGCGACGTGGGCCGCAGAGCAGACGGACAACGTGATCGTCGACGCGGCCGGACCCGACACCGTCTACTACAGCGAGATGGTCGAATCCATCGCGATCGCCGTCGGCCGGCATCCGAGGTTTGTGTACCTGTCGCCGCGGATGTCCCTCCTGGCCGCGCGAGTGATCGGCCGTGCGATGAAAGACGTGATGCTCAACGAGCCTGAGCTCGAGGGCTTGATGCAAGAGCTCCTGGTATCGCACGAGAGACCGCGGGGCACGCAGCGGCTCGACAACTGGCTGCTGAGCAACGCGGAAACGATCGGCAGAGTCTACGCATCCGAGCTCGAGCGCCACTGGCGCTGATCAGGCGAACGGGTCCTCGACCAGCTCCGCTTCCAGGGCTCCATCCGATCTGACCGTCACCCCGACCACCGCGAAGCAAATTGGGCCGCGCCATTCGGCAAGCGCGCGGTACTCCGCCGCGGCGGCCATCAACGCGCGGCGTTTGCGCGTGCCGACGGCCTCGAGCGGGGTTCCGAACGCGTTGCTGCTTCGAGTCTTCACCTCGACGACGACCAGCTCCCGACCGCGTCTGCACACGAGATCCAGCTCGCCGCGTCGGGCGAGAAATCCCGCGCCGACGATCTGGTAGCCGCGCGACCGTAGGAGGTCGGCCGCCGCCTTTTCGCCCGCCCGCCCTAACTCTGCAGACTCGCCAGCTCGGAGACGCGAAACGGCGCCCAAGATGTCCTGTGAATCGGGCTTGGGCCGAGTCGTCGGATCGCGGCGCGATGCGACGGAGTGGCGTATCCCTTGTGGTCGGCGAACCCCCAGCCAGGATAGAGGCGGTCGTACTCGATCATCGCGCGATCCCGCGCGACCTTGGCCACGACGCTCGCGGCCATGATCGAGGCGCAGACCTTGTCCCCGCGCACCACCGCCATCTGCGGAAGCGGCGTGTCCGGCACATCGAACGCGTCGATGAGGAGGTATTCGGCTTTTACGCTCAGGCCCGCGACCGCCCCCGCGCTGGCGAGGATGCGCGCCCTGTACAGCCCGAGCCGGTCCACCTGCGTGTGGTCGACTGCGCAGACGGCGACGGCGATCGCGCGGCGCCGAATGATCGCGTCGACCCGGTCTCGCTCCTCGGCCGTCATGAGCTTCGAATCGTTGAGCCCGGGAATGCGGTCACCTATGCGCAGGACCACCGCTCCGCCGACCACGGGACCGGCAAGCGGGCCCATGCCGACCTCGTCGACGCCCGCCACGACCTGGTAACCCATCGCGGCGGCCCTACGCTCGAACCGCCACAGCTTTGGCCGCATCAAATCGAGGTTAGCGAGCCCAGGCTGCGGGCGCCAGAGCCTTTACAGGGGCATTTGAGACTCGAGTCGTCGTCGAGCCCTTAGGGCCTACGCCTCCTCCGGAGCCTCGACCTCTGCGGTTGCCTCTTCAGGCTCCTCGGCCGCCGATTCGGCTTCCGGCTCGCCGACCAGGCGCCGGCGCTCGCGGATGCGCGCCTCGCGGCCGACCTTGCCCCGCAGGTAGTAGAGGCGGCCCTGCCGGACGTCGCCATGGCGCAGCACATCGATCTTGTCGATACGCGGCGAGTGCACCATGAAGGTCCTTTCCACGCCAACTCCGTGCGTCACACGTCGGACTGTGAAGTTCCGCCGCAGTCCGCCACCGGTGACGCGGATCACGGTGCCTTCGAACACCTGGATGCGCTCGCGCGTGCCCTCGACGACCTTGGCGTGCACCCGCACGGTGTCGCCTGCACGCAGGGCCGGGATCTTCTTTTTTTCCTGCTCCTTCTCGAGCTGCTGGATTACGTTCATGTCTTCTTCAACTCCTTGTTGTGGGGAACGCGTCTCTGCGCCGCCTGCTGCCGGCGCCACTGCCTGATGCGGGCGTGGTCGCCTGACAGAAGCACGTCGGGGACTGTCATACCTCGGTACTCCGCCGGCCGCGTGAACTGCGGCCAACCTGTCATCTCGTCCACAAAGCTGTCCTGCGCCAGCGACCCGGGATCGCCGACCACTCCCGGGACGAGCCTCGCCGTCGCGTCGATGAGCACCATCGCGGGAACCTCACCGCCGCTGAGGACGTAATCGCCGATCGAGATCTCGCGGGCCTGCAGAGCCGATCGCACCCGGTCGTCGATGCCCTCGTAGCGCCCGCAAACGATGATGAGTCCGGGCTGCCGGGCGAGCTCCGCCGCGAGCTCCTGGTCGAGCCGCTCGCCCCATGGCTCCATGAGGATGACCGGGCCCGGGTTGGCGCCGCGAAGCGCCTCCACGGCCTCGATCACCGGCTCCGGCTTCATGACCATCCCCGGCCCTCCGCCGAACGGCATATCGTCGACCTGCCGGTGCCGGTCGTGCGTGTGCTCCCGGAGATCGTGCGCGTGAAGCTGAATCGCACCGCGCTCGATGGCGCGGCCGATGACGCCCTGCTGAAAGACAGGGCCGAACATCCCGGGAAAGATGGTCACGACGTCAAATCTCATGAGTCTTTGTCTGTCGCTTCCTCGAGATTCAGCAGCCAGTCGGCGACGACAATCCGGCCCGCGACCAGGTCCACCTCCAGCACTGCGTTCTTCGTCGCCGGGATCAGGTGCTCGACGCGACCGTCGGAGCAGACCCACACGTCGTTGGCCGGCCGTTCCAGCACCTCCGCGATGACGCCAAGGCGCTCGCCAGAGCTGGTCTGCACGGGTAGGCCGACCAGCTGCCGGTGGTAGAACCGGCCCTGCTCCAGCGCTCGCATCTGATCGTCGGGCACCTCGAGGTAACGCCCGCGGAACAGCTCCGCCAGCGTCCTGTTGTCGATGCCCTGCAGCTTGACCACCAAACCGGGCTGTCCCTCCCGGCTCCACTCGACCTGGCGCTGGCAGCCGTCCAGGAGCAGGCTCGCTCCTGGGTCAAAGCGGTCCTGAAAATCTGTCAAGGGGATCACCTTGACAGCTCCCTCCAGCCCATACGCCCCCGCAACCTGCCCCACCCGAATCACGCAGGCACCTCACCGCCGTTGCGCCTGTTTCGGGGCGCTGAATGCGGCGACAGGGAAGGGTTCGCGAGGTCGACGAACACGCGCTTCCGGTCGCGCAGCGACGCGACCCTTACCAGAGTCCGAAGGGCCTCGATGTTTCGTCCGGCCTTGCCGATGAAACGCCCGACGTCCTCGTCAGCCAGCTTGACCTTGATGGCGACGGTACCGCCTCCGCGCTCGAAAACCTCAACGGTTACTTCGTCCGGCTTCTCCGCCAGCGACTTGGCAACGTACTCCACCATCGCGCGGTAGTCGATGCCGGGTCCGCTCGGAGCCGGCCTGTCCCGCCGGAATCCGCCGCCGCCGCGCCGAAAGTCACGCCGTGGGGGTCGACTTCTCTGCACGTCGCTCAAGGATTCCCTCCCGCTTCAACAGGCTGCGCGCCGCCTCGCTCGGCTGCGCGCCCTGCTGCAGCCACTTCATTACTTTTTCCACGTCGATCTTGACCTGCGCCGGTTCGGTCATCGGGTCGTAGTACCCGAGATGCTCGATAAAACGACCGTCGCGCGGCGAGCGCGCGTCGGCCACAACAAGGCGGTAGAAGGGGTGCTTTTTCGCCCCCATCCGCCTCAGCCTGATCTTTACCAACCTGTGCCTCCTTGTCCATACATCCGGGGAAGTCCGCCGAGCTTGCCTTTGCGTCCAACCGTGCCGAACTGCTTCGCCAGCTTCTGCATCGCCTCCCGTGCTTTGAGCAGCCGGTTGATGTCGGCGGGCTGCACGCCGCTGCCGCGGGCGATCCGGCGCTTGCGCGCGCCGTCGATAAGCTGAGGGTTCGCCCGTTCCTTGGGCGTCATCGACAGGATGATCGCCTCCATTCGCCTCATCTCTTTTTCGGGATCTGCGCCGGCCAGCTGCCCCTTCAGCGCGCCGCCGCCCGGGATCATGTCCAGCATCCCCTCCAGCGAGCCCATGCCGCGCACCTGGCGGAGCTGGGACAGGAAGTCGTCGAAGCTGAGCTGCCCGGCGCGCAGGTGCCGTTCGACCTCCGCCGCCTTCGCCTGGTCGACCGACCGCTCCGCCTTCTCGATCAGGGTGAGCACGTCGCCCATGCCGAGGATCCGCGACGCCATGCGCTCGGCGTGGAAGATCTCGAGGTCGTCAGGCTTCTCGCCGGTGCCTGCGAACCGGATGCGCTCGCCGGTGGCGACCCGAAAGGAGAGCGCAGCGCCGCCGCGGGCGTCGCCGTCCAGCTTGGTCAGGACCACGCCATCGACCCCGACCTCTTGGCCGAACACCTCGCCGACCTTGACGGCCTCCTGGCCGGTCATCGAGTCGGCGACCAGCAGCGTTTCGGTGATAGGGACGGCGGCCTTGAGTCGCTTCAGCTCCGACATGAGATCGACATCGATGTGAAGACGCCCCGCCGTGTCAAGGATGACCACGTCCGCGTTGAGTCTCTTCGCTTCAGCCAGCGACGCGTTTGCGATCGCGTCAACGTTTCCCTCGCTCGTATGGAACGCCACATTCTCGCGTGAGGCGAGGGTTCGCAGCTGATCGACGGCGGCCGGGCGCCGGTAGTCGAGGGCGGCCAGCAGCGGGCGGTGGCCGTCGCGACGCGCGAGCAGCGCGAGCTTGACGGCCGTGGTCGTCTTGCCCGAACCCTGGAGGCCGGCGAGCATGATCACCGTCGGGGGCCGGGACGAATAACGAAGGCCTTCGGAATTGCCGCCCAGGAGCTCGACCAGCTCGTCGTGCACCGCCTTGACCACCGTCTGCGGGGCGGTGAGCCCGGGCGAGATCTCGACGCCGGTGAGACGCGCCCGCACCCGCTCCGCGAACTCCTTGACGACTTTGAAGTTGACGTCGGCCTCGAGCAGGGCAATCCTGACCTCGCGCAAACCTGCGTCGACATCCTCAGGGCGGAGCACACCGCGGCCCGTGATCTTCTTCAGGGCGGCGGCGAGCCTCTCGCCAAGTACGTCGAACAACTAGACGGCTCCTTCGAGCCGGGCGATCCGCCGCTTGAGTCCGTTCAGCTCCCGCTCCATCGCGGCCAGGGCGCGGCGCCTCCTCGCAGACTCCGCCAGCAGGCCCAACCTCGCCTCATAGTCCTGCATCGCGCGTGTCGAGCGGCGGACGATGTCGTGCACCGCGGCGCGCGATGTGCCCTGGTGCGCGGCGATCTCCGCGAGCGACCAGTCGCTGCGAAGGTAGAGGTCCGCGACCTCACGCTGGTGGTCGGTGAGAAGGGCTCCGTACCGCTCGTAGAGGGCGAGCGTGCGGCCACGAGCCTGCAGGGTGTCAAGTGGCATGCCTTGACAGTCTAGCAGCCGATTACAATCGGGTCGTCGTGGGACCTCTGCTGATCGAGGCGTTCCGCTATCACAAATGGGCAAACCTGCAACTGCTTGATGTTTGCTCGCAGCTGAACGACGAGCAGCTGAAGCTCACCTCAACGGGAACGTACGGCACCATCGCCGCGACCTTCTTGCACCTCGCGGCGGCCGAGCAGCGCTATGTAAAACGGCTGGGTGGATCGCCACCGCAGCTTTCGGAGAAGTCGGAGTTCCCTGGAGTCGATTCGCTGCGGGACCAGATGGAACGCAGCGGCGACGAGCTGCTGGCTCTGGTCGGCCGAGTAAGGCCAGACGACACCACCCCTGCAGAGGGTACGTCTCACGTGCGCCATTGGGTGCCCATCGTTCAGTCCCTTCATCACGGCAACGACCACCGGACGCACATATGCACGATCCTCGGACAAAACGGCATCAACTACGGAGACGTTGATGTATGGGCTTACGGCAGGGTCGCCGGCGGCTACGTGACCGCTTAGATGCTGACCGCCGTCATCCTGGTCAAGTCGACGCGCGACGGGCTGACACGTCTGGGGCCTGAGCTCGCCGATGTCGAGGGTGTGGCGGAGGTCTACACGGTCACCGGCGAGTGGGACTTTGTCGCGATCGCGAGGGTTCGCGAGCATGAGGACCTGGCCAAGGTCGTCACGCAGCACCTGACCAAGCTCGCCGGCATCGAGAAGACGGAGACGATGGTCGCGTTCCAGCAGTTCTCGGCGCACGACCTCGAAGCGATGTTCGGCCTCGGTCTGGAAGACAAACCGGTCTGACGAGCGACCTCCTCCCCGTCGCGCTGCGCGCGGCGCGAGCCGGCGCCGCGGTGCTTCGCGAGAGCGGGCTGCCGCGACCCGGCATGGCTGCCGAGATGAAGGGTCGGGGCGATTACGTGACCGCGACCGACCGTCGCTCCGAGGCGGCGATCCTCGACGTCCTCGCTCGAGAGGCGCCGGGAATCGCGGTCGTGGCGGAGGAGGGCGGCGGTGTCCGGGCCGAAACGATGTGGGCCGTCGATCCGCTCGACGGAACGACCAACTTCACGCGCGGTTTCCCATCGGTCGGCATTTCGGTCGCGCTGCTCGACCATGGCAATCCGACGGTGGGCGTGGTGCTTGCGCCGTTCCTGAACCTGGAGTTCACCGCCGCGCGGGGCGGCGGCGCCTTCATGAATGGAGAGCGCCTTCCACAGCACCGCGCTCTCGACCCCTCCGGCGCGGTGGTCGCCACAGGCTTTCCGTTCCGCAACAAGAGCCTCGTGCCGCGCTATCTGACGATGTTCGGGCTTGCCCTGGGCCGTTTCGAAGACCTGCGTCGGGCCGGCGCCGCCGCCCTCGACCTGGCCTGGACCGCGGCCGGCACGTTCGACGGATTCTTCGAGCTCGGCCTCAACACGTGGGACGTGGCGGCGGGCGCGGCGCTGGTGCTCGAGGTCGGGGGGCGGGTCACCGATTGGTCGGGCGGCGATACCTGGATCGAAACCGGCAACATCCTGGCCGCCGCGCCGGCGGTGCACGAGGCGCTGCTAGATCTGGCCTCGCATTCGCCTGAACGGTAGGTCGACGAGCGCGCGCCACTGCTGGCGAAGCGCCGTGGCGGTGGGCAGACGTCCGGCGTGGCGGAGTCGCTCGGGGTCGGTCGCCCTCGTCCGCACCGCCGTCTGAAAGTCGCCCTGGTATCGCGTGACAGCCGACGCGATGTCATGCGAGCCGAAGTGGCAGTCGCTGGCGCCGATCGCGGCTCCGAGCCGTTCCCGATTCCTGGCGTAGAACTGGTCGAGCTGTCTCCGGCGCCGGGCGCCGATCGGCACGGTGAAGACCATCTCGATCCCGTCGACCTGGTGTTTGTCGAGCAGGCGGCGCAGCATGTCGGGCTGGATCGAGCCGAAATAGACGGGCATGAAGGGATGCGGGACGATGGCGAGTGCGCCCTGGTCGTGGATCGCGGCGACCGTGTCCTCGAGCGACATTCCGCGCTTGATGGGCTTTTCCAGGAACCAGGCGAGCATGTGTGTCTGGGCGGGCCATCTCGAGGTGATCTCCTGACCTGCGACGACGGTGAGGCCTGCGGCCGACCCGCGCTCCTGCGTTTCCTTGACCGAGGCCATGGTGTCGTGGTCCGTGACCGCGATCAGGTCGAGGCGGGCCGTCACGGCCGCGTCGACGAGCTGGGCGGGGGTCACCATGCCGTCGGAGGAGAGGGTGTGACAGTGGGGGTCGGCGATCACTTTGCTATTGATTGTCCCTTGAAAGATCCGCGGAAGGGTGGTGAAGCGGCGGCGGGGAAGGTCTGGCGGCCTGTGAATATGGCAGATCTGAACTAGAATGCGTGTAAATTAACTTGCCTCTCGTACCGATGTTCGATACGATGAACGCATGCTCGAGATGGTCCCCGCGGGCGAGGAAATCGCCCATCAGCTGATCAGCCTGCGCCGGGTCATCGACCAGCTCGAGCTCAAGTTCTCTCAGCTCGCCGCTGAGTTCGATAAGACCGACTGGTGGGACTACGAAGGCTTTAACAGCTCTGGGGATTGGATCCGCTTCAACTGCCGGATGACCTCCAACGCGGCCTACGACCGGCTCGCCGTGGGTGGGCGCCTGGCCGAGATGCCGCGCAGCACCGACGCCATGGATGGGGGCGAGATCGGCTTTGCCCATCTCGCGGTGATGGCGCGGACGGCGGAGGCGGTCGG
>Ga0209806_1003089_pt1 | contig 10054 bp, 10 predicted proteins | sample GraSoiAngelo_152_FD_186166 | JGI IMG/M metagenome (GOLD analysis project Ga0209806, IMG submission 186166) | Grasslands soil microbial communities from the Angelo Coastal Reserve, California, USA - 14_1009_12_30cm (SPAdes) (version 2) | ecosystem: Environmental > Terrestrial > Soil > Grasslands ... | reverse complement strand
TGCGTTGATTCGACGAGATCTCATTACCAATGTCATTTGGCTAATGACGCAGTTCCCCCCTCAGCATCGGATTGTGCAGCTCAATACAAAAGTGGCCGACTCGTTGATACTGGCGATATTCAACCTGTGTCTGGCCCTTTCCGCAATCGCCCTTCTCAGAAGCTCCCATTCCGCTTGGATAATTCCTGTCTGCTGGATACTGCTCCCGCAAATCAGACCTAAAGGGAACCCTTAACTTCTCTCTGAGTCTCTGCGCCTCTGTGGTGAAAATGTTTTAGGCGAGAAGCGACAAATTCGGATCCGCTGCCTCGTGGTCCGGATCGGCGAATTTCTTCAGCTCGGGATAGGTGTTGATTAGCTCTGGAGGGGCCTTCACGCGCTTGCCGGTCAGCATGGATTTCAATTCCAGAGCATTGGCGCCAGCGCGAGCCTCGTAGTGATTGTTGGCAATGACGTACGTCGTCTGCGCTTTCTCAGCTACCGCTTCGATCTTCTCTTTCCAGGCGCCGAGTTCGTTTTCACTGTAGAGGTAATTGTAGCGATCATTGCGGTCGTCGCTGTTGAACCACTCTTTGTAGTTACGTCCGTGCAGACGCACGTAGCCCAAGCTCGAGGTTACGTGTTCGGTAGGAGCAAGTGAGCGGCCCAGCGTGGGCTGATCGATATTGCAGAAAGCGACGCCGTTGCGGACGAAGGAGGCCAGGGTATCGGGATTGTCCCAGCTGTCATGGCGCACTTCGACCACGCGCGGGTACTCGATGAACTGGCGCAGGAGCCGCTCGAGATACTCGCGGTTGAGGCTCGTGTTTTTGAAGGACACTGGGAACTGGATCAGGAGCGCGCCCAGCTTCCCTTCTGAGGCGAGCGCGTCCAGGCCTTCGCGGGCCTTGGCCTCGTCCTCGTCGTTCGGCCGGATGGACGCCGCCGAGGTGGGCTCCATGATGGCCAGCGGCGAATGCGTAAAGGAACGATGTAGTTTTGCCGTGAATACAAAATTCGGGTTGAATGCCGTCTTGCGGACCCAGATCTTGGCCAGCTCTGGCCGAATGTGCCCGTAGAAGGATGTATTGATCTCGACCACATCGAAGAAGTGCGCCAGGTATTCGAGTGGATGGATTTTTTTACGGAGGACTTCGGGCGGGTAGAAGACGTAGTTCCAGTCCTTGTAGGACCAGCCGGCGGTGCCGATGCGGACCTGGGGTGCGGCTTGCATAGGAAACGGCGAAGTGGGCGGGAGAGGCTTGCGTCGAGAGTAGCACAAACCAAGCGCAAGCCGCGGATTGGGCGGGGGAAACGATCCTTTGTGACGGTCATCACAGCGAATCGTGAGACTCACTACAGTTTGGCGGTGATAGGAAGGCGTATCTCTGGAAGCGAGGATCCGGGGTGCGGATCATGACAGTGAAGAAATTCCGCCAAAAAGTCGTGGCCGAGATCACGCTCGCTCACCTGACCCAGTGTGCTCAGGAACTGGGGCGGACTCTGACCACGGAAGAAGCGCTCGACTTTCTGAATCAGAACGGGCGCGCGTACGAGATGTGGAAGCGCATGATGCAGGCTGGCGAAGAGTACATGAAAAGCGCGCTGCAAACGCGGACAGCCGTGCCCATCCCGCGAACGGGCACAGGTCGCGGCCAGATAGCGGTGTAGTGGCGTGCTGAAGGCTAGCAGTCTGTTGGTTGTGAGTGGGTCCCTTGGGTTCTACTTGAAGTACATCCACGCGGCGACGACGATCAAAACAACCGCGAGGATCCAGAGGGAGGAATCACTCATTCCGGTTTTCTTGGCCATGTGGCAATCTTACCCCGGCGGATTGTTTCCGCGAAATTAATTAGGACACCAGAATCTGTCTCGGGAACCAAATTAGTCCCCCTTCGGAAAGCCTTTAACCGCAGCCCCTCTGAAGCGCCTGCCAGGGCGCGCTCCCTCAGTAAAAAACTAAACCTACCCAATAGACCCCGCCTGGATAGGTTCCCGTGCGCGCAAAACACGCGCCCACGGCAACGTTGGTGAGATTGTGGTCTCCGATCAGGTGATTGGCAGACGCAGGCAGCACTTCCGGATGCATGTTGGTATAGCTAAGCACGGAATAGCGCTGCGAGAGAGCGCGCATAGAGCGTGTCGTCAAGCGATCTTCTTCCGCCATGGAGCACACAGCGGCGCGCACCGCTGCGTCGGACTGGCGCGTGAAAATGGGCAAATGAGCGGCCTGGCGGGCTCGGTTCACGGCGCCGATGACCGCGTCGTCGGCCTGTTCCGTTGAAAGAGCCGCTACGCTGTGACCGAAGTCCTCGACCACGTACAGTTGCTCTCCGCTTCGGATCACGGCGAAACCAGCCACATTATAGCGGGGATCGAGGAGGTTCTCGCGGTGCGGAGGGGAGAGCATCAGATGCTGGTGCGCCAGATCCGCGCTCGAATCGAGAGCGACGTTCTCGCCGGCGCGATCCAGGTGCAAAGCGCTGGTGGCGGCAAGGCGACGCGGGAGGGAGCGCTCGCCAGTGAACTGATGCGACAGTTGCTGCTGCTCGGCCATTTCGGCGGCATGCGCGCGGGCCGCCGAAAGCACGCTTTCGTCAAATTGCAGGGGAGGGGCTCCGACTCGCGCGCGGGCGTGATTCGCCAGATCGAGCAATCGCTGCTCGGCTTGTGGATCGTAATTCAGGGAGGGCTGATAATCCGAGGCAATGGCGCGATCTGAATTCCTGGAGGCCGCCGGCTTGACTTTCGCTTGTTCCGAGCTGGCCAGAGAGCCCAGAGCGAGTACGACGGTAATCAGGACCCGCAGCATAGATTGTGCCTACGCATCAGCCCTGGGAGGGTGTCAGCTCGGCGCAAACTTCTGCTTTGCTTCAGCCACTCTAGCCTCTAGAATCCCAGTCAGCTAATTACCAATGGCCCTCGATCTGTGGATCGCTGTACTTCTGGGTGCGCTGTTTGGCAGCGCGCTTGCTTGGCTTGGTCTGCGCCTACGCTCAGCCGGAGCCGAAACTCGCTTGTCCATGACTGAGCGGGACTTAGCGGTGGCACGCGCGGAGCTGGCCCGGCAGCAGGAGGTCGTTGCCAAGCTTCGCGAGCAGGCGGCTGGGCTGGAATCCACACTGCAGCACGAACGGCAGGCAGCTGCCGAGAAGCTGGAATTAATCGATCGCGCCAGCACCGAACTGAGGGAAGCCTTCCAGGCGCTCGCTTCCGACGCCCTGCGCAGCAACAATCAGTCGTTTCTCCAGCTGGCCAAAGCCAGCCTTGAGAAATTTCAGAGCGAAGCCAAGGGCGATCTTGAGTCGCGGCAGAAGGCGGTCGAGAACCTGGTTGCGCCCATCAAGGAATCGCTGAATAAAGTCGACAGCCAGATCCAGCAAATGGAAAAAGAGCGCAGCCAGGCGTATGGCACGCTGACCGAACAGGTGCAGTCGCTCATCGGAACACAGAAAGCGCTGCAGGCCGAGACCGGCAATCTGGTGAAAGCGCTGCGCACGCCATCCGTACGAGGGCGCTGGGGAGAAATCCAGCTCAAGCGCGTGGTGGAAATCGCGGGCATGCAGTCCTACTGCGATTTCGACGAGCAGGTTACGGTCACAACGGTTGACGGGCGGTTGCGTCCGGATTTGATTGTGAAGCTGCCCGGCGGCAAGAACGTGGTGGTCGATGCCAAGACGCCACTGCAGGAGTATCTCGAGGCGATCGAGGCCACGGATGATGAAGTGCGGCGCGTGAAGTTGTGTGAGCATGCGCGGCAGGTGCGCGATCACATGCGGGCGCTGGCCTCGAAGTCATACTGGGAGCAGTTTGAGTCCACGCCGGAATTCGTGGTGATGTTTTTGCCGGGCGAGACTTTCTTCAGCGCGGCTTTGGAGCAGGATCCGGGGCTGATCGAGCAGGGCGTGAGCCAGCGCGTGATTGTTGCTTCGCCCACTACGCTGATTGCGTTGCTGAAGGCGGTCGCCTACGGGTGGAACCAGGAAAAGCTGGCGCGCAATGCGCAGCAGATCAGCGCGCTCGGGAAAGAGTTGCACGACCGGCTGCGCAGCATGTCAGTGCACATGGATAACCTGCGCCGGGGGCTGGATCGGGCGGTCGAAGCGTACAACAAGGCTGCCGGATCGATGGAGAGCCGGGTCATGGTCACGGCAAGGAAGTTTCCCGAGTTGGGTGCGGCGATTACCGAGGAGATTCCGGAACTCAATCAGATCGAAACCACGACGCGTACGCTCTCGCTTGATTGGGGGGAAGAAGTTACGGCCGAACTGCCGCTGGCGCCGCCTGCGTCGGAGAAGACCGAGTAACTTCTCTGGCAAAACCAACAGCAACCACTAAGGACACGAAGGTAGCACGAAGGTTTAAAGGCGCTCTTAGGGCCTTCGGTTTAGAGGCATTTCTATGTGAAGTGTTGCGTTCCTTCGGGCGTCTTCGTATTGCCTTGGTATCCTTCGTGGCGATCTTTTAGACGATTCGAACGCTGTTAGACCTAGCTGGCGCGTTCGTTCACGAGTGCGTTTTCCCCGCGAGACCGCGCATTCGGCAAGACTTCCCAGACGCCATCGAACTTCACAAAGTAAGGCTCGACCGAGATGTCCGGGAAGTTTTGCGTCAGCAATTGCGCAGCACGATGCAGTTCGCTGCGATGGTGCTCGGCTTCGGCGTCGCGGTCGCCCTTAAAGTGCGCCAGACCGCCATAGGTGGCGCAGTCGGAATGGCTCATCACCAGCACGCGCTTCGTTTGATGAAGGCGGATCGACATGCGCACCTGCTCGAGGATGAAGTCCTGCTCGAAGTCATTGCGCGGCGAAGCCAGCGTCTTGGCGCCGCCAGCCACGATGATCATGTCCGGGCGCTCGATTCCCTGCTTGCGCAGAAACTTGCGCACAGCCTGGCTGATGCGGTGGTCGAAGCAGCAGAGGACCGCTGCATCGGCAACGTAGGGATCGGCAGGGGAATCGAAATGGAAGATCTTGCGCATAAGGGATCAGATTTGATTCTACCGTGCTACGACACGATACCGCACCGCCCGTAAGGACCACGCGCGCTCCTCCGAGTTTCCTAACCATGTCTAGAGGAGCCAGGTTCATCCATTACGCCCTGCTGCGCTTGAGCATGGCAGCTACTAACGAATCCGGAACTAACGCCAGCATCATCAAGACCACTTCCATGACGACGAGTTCGGCGGAATAGACCTCCATGCGGTGGTGGTGTGATAGGCAAAAACACCGCCGCGGAGCAATGCCCCGCCAGAGTAGGCCGCTAGCATGCCAAATGCAAAGACTCCCACCCGCGTTCGAATGGGATGTCTCGCTTGTAGTGGTCGGCGAAACACTACGCCCCCCGCTTCGCCTTCAACTCACCCAGCAACTGCTCGATGCGATCTTCTTTCTCGAGTGCGGCCAGGCGGTCTTCGACGTCGTCGACGGCGATGTCGGCCTTGGCCTGGCTGACCGCTTCCTCGCGCACCACTTTGTGTTTCATGCGATCGAAGGCCGCGGCTTTCGAGCCATCGCCGATGTTGATCTTGGCGTCGCTGGCTTTGCCGACGGCGCGGGCGCGGCGATGCTGCGCGATCAGCAGATCCGCCTTGGCTTGCGCTTCCGCGAGCTTCTGATCGAGCTGGCGCAGCGCGATCTTCAAACTCTCGACCTGGGCCTTCTGATCTGTGACCTGCTGCGCGAAGCTGCCGCTCAAGTCGCGATAGCTCTCGACACGCTGCAACGCGGCACGGGCAAGGTCATCCTGTTTCTTGTCGACGGCCAGCTCGGCCTTGCGCATCCATTCCGCCACCTTGCCCTCGTTTTCTTTCTGCTTCTTTTCGAGCAGGTGCTGGTCGGCGATGGCAATTGCCACCTGCGTCTTCACCTGCAGAAGCTGGTTCTGCATGTCGAGGATAACTTGCTTGATCATTTTTTCCGGATCTTCGGCCTTGTCGATCAGGTCGTTCAGATTCGCCCGGACTAATGTGGAAACTCGCTCCAGTAGTGCCATAGAACACCTCAGTTCTTGATTCAGCTATTGGCTGTTAGCCATTAGCTCTTAGCTTGAAGCGCGCTAGCTCTTAGCGTCGTGGTACGACCGGCGAGGACGCCCGTCGCTCCACAAAGTAGCGCCGGCGTCCCGCCGGCTGTTGCAATCGCATCTCGCCACCGCTCCGCTGGGCCCAGGTTAGCGTCCAAACAACGGACGCGAACCTGGGGCACCATCGCACCATCGTTTGCGTTGTCACGTAGCCTCCCCGCTACTTCGTTCCGCCGTTCTCTGGCGGCTTCGCCGCTTTGTCGCCGATCTGGCGGACCTTGCCGAGCATGTCGCCCATGTTCATGCCGGTCAGCGTTTCGAATAACGCTGGCACTTGCGCGGCCATCTTGGTCAGGTCGCCGGTGATCTTGTTCAGCCCGGCAGCGTCGCCGTTGCCGGTCGAGACCACGGTGATCCTGTCGACGTTGGCCAGCGGACTCGCCAGCGCCTTGACCACCTCTGGCAAGCCGGTAAGCAATTTGTCGATAACCGCGGCCTGGTTGTATTCCTGGAAGGCCTCGGCCTTGACGTTCATCGCCTTCGCTTCCGCCTCACCTTTTTTGAAGATGATCTCGGCTTCGGCCTCGCCCTGCTGGCGAATCGAGGAAGCGTGACCTTCGGCTTCTGCCATCAACCGCTGCTTCTCGGCCTCGGCGAGCGTCTCGATGCGTTGACGCTCGATTTCGGCCTGCTTCAGCACGGTTGCAATCAGTTCTTTCTCGCGGCGCGCGATCTCGGCCTCCTGCACCTTCACCTGGCCTTCTTTCTCGACCTGCTGTACGCGCACACTCTCGGCGATGACCTGCTGCTGCATGACATTCGCCTGGATGTCATAGGCCTTGTCGGCCTGCGCCTGCTGCTTCTTGGTGACTTCGAGGTACTGCGCTTTCTTCACCTCGAGGTCGCGCTGGGCTTCGGCCTGCTTGGCCTGCGACAACGTTTCTGCGAGCACTCGCTCCTGATCGGCTTGTGCCCTGGCGACTGCGGATTCGCGCTGCGCGAGCGCACGCTTGATGGCGGTATCGCGCTCGGCTTCGGCCGCGGCAACGTCGGCATCGCGCTTGATGCGGGCGACATCGGGTTTGCCCATGTTGGTGATGTACTCGTTCTTGTCGCGTACTTCCTTGATGGTGAATGAAATCACTTCCAGCCCCATCTTGCTCATGTCATCCGCGCAGGTGGCGCGCATACGCTCGCCGACCATCTCCGGCTGCTTCACGATCTCCTCGACCGTGAGCTGGCCGATGATGCCGCGCAGGTGGCCTTCCATCACCAGGCGGATCAGGCCTTCACGCTCCTGGTCAGTCTTGGTGAGAAACTGTTCGGACGCGGTCAGGATCGATTCGACATCCGACTTGACCTTGATCTGAGCGACCGCTTCCACCGTGACCGCAACACCCTGCTTGGTATAGAGATCCTGTTGCGGAGCGACATCGAAAGACATCAGCTCCAGAGAAAGCTCGCGGCAGACCTGGACCATCGGCCAAACGATGGCGCCGTGACCTTTGACCACGCGGGTACCGCCAAAGCCGTAGACAATGAGCGCTTCATGTGGGCCGGCTTTGCGATAGAGACGCGCGAGGCTGCTCATGAGAAGCAACAGGCCCAGCACGCACAATCCGACAATGACCCAGATTTCAGTTGGTATTCCGAACGACATATCGCCTCCTGTCACAATTCGAGCCGAACTGTAAGACCGTTATGAATGCGCATACTGCTTCATGGTGTCCAGGTCGCGCACCGTGCGCGCCGGATCGTTCGTTCCAAGAAAAACTTCGCCTTCGAGCGTAGTGATGTGCACCACGTTGTTGCACCAAACGTAGGCACGCGTGTTGCCCAGGCCGCGAATGCCGTAGCCGCGCAGCGCCATCCACTTCTCGGGACGATATTTGGCAATCTGCGATTGAGGAATCGAGCGCAGCCGCAGGCCGAGCGTGCTGATTTCGAGCCCGGCCGGCGTGAAGCGGTAGTGGAAACCGTCCCACGCATGGGCCGCGATCAGCAGAAACAGCACGCCAATCAGACTCATCGCGACGCGCACGCCGGGCACTGGAATTGAAACCGCAATGGCGAACTCCAGCGCTGCCAGAGCGAGAAACAGGATCGAGAAGCCCTTCGCGTCGTGAGTCTCTTCCGCGAGGACTTGGCTGTTGGGAAGCGCCTCACCGCGCTGGGCGCGCATGTAAATCACTACGAACAGGACAATTGCGACCGGCACCGCCAGCATGAACGGCGCCACCGTGATGGGATTTCCCGTAAGGTTGTGCTCAATGATGCTGTTGTTCACGTAGAAGGTGAAGCCCGTCATGAAATAGAAAAAGCCCAGCAAGGCGAACGAGGCAGTGTCGGGTTGCGCTTTCTGCTTCAGCAGGATGACCGTGATGATCGTGAAGATGATTAACACGAACGCGGTGAGGCCGAGTCCGAAATAGAGAGAGGTCGCGCGCGGCATCCAGCCATTCGGCTGCCCATTCGCGCCGAAGTGCGTGGCCATGCGCACCGGGAGCTGGTCCCAGACCTGCGCGTAGTGTAAAGCGGTGAGTGGCAGAGCCAGCCACATCAACGCGATCAGGATGGCGAACAGTTTGCGCTTCATGCTTCCCTCTCGAGCTAAAGTCTCCTTCCTTTTTTTCGTCCGGTTCGTCCAGTGAGGTCGTGGGTTATGCGGCGCTCCCGCAGTCGACGGGCGAGGACGCCCGTCGCTCCATTCTCTAGGGCACCGACTCGGCTGATGTTTCCTCTTCGCCCGACATCTCCGCCCACAGGCGTACGTAGGCAATTCCCTTCTCGTAGCGCGTGACGACCACCTCCGCTCCCTTGGCGATCGCGACGCCTTCCTCGCTGCGGGCGCCGCAGGTTCTGCGCGTGCCGGCCTGCGAGTAGATAATTTCGCCGGTGCCGCCTTCGCGAATCGGAATGGAAGTGCGGCCGAGCACGCCGACCATTTCGTAGTCTGCGGGATCCATGTTCTCCTCCTCGGAGGTCAACACCTTGCTCAGAAACAAAAACACAATGCCTCCGCCGGCCAGGCCGCTGATCAGCGCGATGCCCAGCCCCATCACGAACCACACGCTCGAATAGCGAGTGAGCAGGTAGCCAGTCCCACCGAACCATGCCAGAAACGCCGTGAACGTGACGAAGTTGAACGGCGAAATCGACAGGTCGGTCGCGGCGCGCACCGGTCCGCTGGCCACGGATGCGGGGTGTCCCGCAACGGCCGTGGCATGGGCTCCCACTCCATGCCCGCCACCACCTGAAGCGCCGACGGGCGCATGTCCGCTGATCGGAACGTGTCCGGCACCATGCGGGAGGTGTGGGAGGTGAAAGCGCCAGCGCGCGCCTCCGCCCAGAAACGAGATCGCGCTGAAGGCAAAGCCGACCGCAAAACAAACCAGATAGAAGTTCGCCCACGTCACTGGATCCGCCTCCCTTCCCCGGCTCTACGACTGCGATGATTGCGCACGGCGTCGGGATCAAGCGCCTCAAGCAAGCGCTCGGCCAACCCGGGCGTGTCGAGAATCGCGCCCAGCAACAGGAAACAACTGCGCGTGTCTTTGTGGCGTGCGCACTTGATGAGCACGTTACTCACCTCGCGATCGCTTACGAAGCGCTCTGAGCCCTGCAACAACCAGACGTCGAGCTTCCCTTCAGTGGTGCGCAAGTCGGAAGTCAGCTCGGTGTGATAACCCTCCGGGTCATCCACCAGAAACCCAGGGTGCACCTTGAAGAACTTCGCCAGCAGCGTGCGCGAGGACTGCGTCATATGGCGGCGCGAACCGCGCTCGATCTGGGACAGGTATGACTGGCTGATGCTCTTGCCGAGCTCGCCCTTCACAGCGCGCACGATTTCCTGCTGGGTCATAGGCCGCCCCAGTTCGCGCAGGGAACCTTCGACTTCGCGCAGGTACCGGATTTTTTCGCCGAGCGTCATACCTATATTTCAGATCGCTATGTTTATATTGCAATTTGCAATTTACGTCAAGCTATCGATCTTGCCTGCTTTCAGCAGGTTAGCTTCACGAAATCGCGTAACTCTCGAAAATTACGCCCG
>Ga0209806_1003087_pt1 | contig 10055 bp, 11 predicted proteins | sample GraSoiAngelo_152_FD_186166 | JGI IMG/M metagenome (GOLD analysis project Ga0209806, IMG submission 186166) | Grasslands soil microbial communities from the Angelo Coastal Reserve, California, USA - 14_1009_12_30cm (SPAdes) (version 2) | ecosystem: Environmental > Terrestrial > Soil > Grasslands ... | reverse complement strand
TTTCCTCGGCTACGCCTTCTGGGGTTACTACTCTCTCCCCCACCAGTTGTTGCGAACTGACATCGCGTGGACCGAGCTTGGCGACGGGCTGCTGCAGGCCGACTTTGGGCCCAACCTGGCGGTGCACAGCCGCATTCAGCGCTTCTGGTTCGACCGGAAAACCGGGCTGCTCAGACGCAACGACTACACGCCGGTAGCGGCCAGCCGCGATACCAAAGCTGCCCACGTCATCTTCGAGCACGGCATCTCCAACGGCATCCCCTATCCGTCGAAGCGCCGGGTCAAGATGTCGCTTGGACAGTACGGTTGGGTTCTGCCTTTTCCCGACTTCATCACGATCGATGTGGAGCGCTGGCAGCTGCACTGACGACTAGTGCGTATTAGCTGCTAATGAAGGCGTTCAACGATCATCGCCATCCCCTGTCCGCCGCCCACGCACATCGTTTCCAGACCGATCGTCTTGTCTTCAGTGGCGAGGCCGTTCCGCAACGTACAAAGGATGCGGACTCCCGTCATGCCGAAGGGATGCCCGAGCGCGATCGAGCCGCCGTGCGGATTCAGCTTGTCGCTGAAGGGGTCGATGCCGAGCTCCCTCGCGGACGGGATGACCTGGGCGGCGAATGCCTCGTTGATTTCGACGATATCGACGTCCTCGATCGACATGCCGGCCCGCTTGAGCGCCTGCCGCGAGGCCTCGATCGGGCCGAGCCCCATGATCTCCGGCTCCAGCGCTGAAACGCCGGTAGCGACGATTCGAGCCAGCGGACGGAGCCCGAGCTCCCTCGCCCGCCGGTCCGACGTGATGACGACCGCGGCCGCCCCGTCGTTCAGTGGACAGGAATTGCCCGCGGTCACCCGCCCGTTTTCCCGGAACGCCGGCTTCAGGGTGGCGAGTACCTCCACGGTGGTGTTGGGCCGCGGCCCGTCGTCGCGGCTCATCGTGGTGCCGTTCGGCAGCGGCACGGGGATGATCTCGCGGTCGAAGAAGCCGCCGTCGCGCGACTGCACGGCACGGGTCTGACTCTTGACGGCGTACCGATCCATCTCCTCGCGCGTTACCTGCTTCAGGTCGGCAACGTTCTCGGCGGTCTCCCCCATCGCAATGTAGATGTCCGGATACTCCTCGGTGTTCCCCCGCTTGAGGCGCGGGTTCTGGGCATCCGGCTGGTCGGCGAAGCCGTTGACGTAACGCGACACACACTCGACGCCGATGGAGAGGAAGGCCTCGCCCTCGCCGGCCTTGATGGCGTGGAAGGCCATGCGGCTGGTTTGCAGCGACGAGGCGCAGTAGCGGTTGACGGTTGTGCCGGGCACGTCGAGACGGGTGAGAATGCTGACCACCCGGCCGAGGTTGAAGCCCTGCTCACCGGCAGGCAGGCCGCAGCCACACATCAGGTCGTCGATCGTCCACCGGTCTAGCTGCGGCACCTTCTGCAGGACCTTACTGGTGACGTGGGCCGCCAGATCATCGGGCCGCACCTCCACCAACGAGCCTTTGCCGGCTCGTCCGATTGGAGATCGACCATAGGCGACGATGACGGCTTCAGGCATAGGGCATGACCAGTTTAGCCGCGTCGGCCGAGCGATTCTGAGCGGGTGCGGTCGCGTAGCCTCGCGCTCATGCGCTTGGTGCTCCCGCGATTGTTAGATTCGGGAGCGGCGCCCAGTCGACGATCTCGAGCGCCCGCTCGAGCTGGTGCGGGATGCCGTGGAGCACGAGACGGCGTCCCGGTTCGAGCGCCTGGGAGGCTCGCACGATCACCTGGAGCCCGCCGAGGTCGCAGTAGAGCAAGCCACTGAGGTCGAGGTGCACGTCACCGGCGTGGCCACGCATTCGGGCGAGCACCTGGGCCACGGCTGCGACGTTCGACCGGTCGACGTCGCCGACGAGCGCCAGGCCTGGAGGGTCCACCGTGGGCAGGATCTGGAGGATCGTATCGGCGTATAACGGACGGTCCCACAGCCGGCGTGCGGCTGAAACTGGCGGTTCGGTAGGGGCCCCGAGGAAGGCGCGGACCGGTCTATCAAAGACCCCGAGTGGCTTGCCATCGAATCGCGGAGTCGCCAGCTCGGGGGTCCGGATCCAGGCCCACACCCATTCCTTGATGAGCAGGCGCAATGGCTCGGCCGGCAGCCCCACGTCGCGGAAGCGCTCGTCGTTCTGGTTCAGGAAGCGGTCGATGGTGGCGAGAAATGCGTTGATGAGCTGCTCGAGCTCGGGTTCCCGCATCCCCGATGCCGGCCCGGCATGCAGCCGGGCGCGGGCATCGACCAACCGCTCGCGGTGCGGCCGGCTGAGCTGATCGAACTCCTCCTGGAGGGCCCGGACGATGTCGAGTTTCGCGGGACTGACCTGGGCCAGCCACTGGAGTCGCTGGCGCTGGTCACCGAGCGCGCAGCGAGGATAGAAGCGCCCCCGGTTCTCGACGTCGTTTCCGGTGCCGAGATGCCGGCAGGTCCGCCAGGTGCCGAGCGCCTTGTTTCGCGAGTCGGCGGCGATGAACGTCGTCGCCTTGAACGCCGGACAGGCGTCGAACCCTTCGGGGAACGGACGCGGATAGATGCAGCGGTCGGCATGATTGTCCGTTAGCCCCATAATCGCCCATTCGGGCTAACACATATTATGCCTCCCCCCTATGGGGCGGCAATCGGCTAGATGGTAGCCGAGGGCGGAAGTTAGCGCGCGGCGAGGGTTGCGATCCTGGCCAGCCGCAGTGCCAGGACCGGACAGGCATCGACCGCCCGCCGGGCATACTCGACGACGCTGGGTGGAACATTCCCCGGCTTGATGATCGGATAGCCCCAGTCATCGAGGCTGATCAGCTCCGGGACCAGCTCGGCGCAAAGCCCATGACCGTCGCAGCGGATCCGGTCGATCTGCAGGACCTCGCCCATCAGGCCACCGCCACCCGCGCCGGCTCGGAAATCGTGAGACAGCGGCGGCGCTGGTGCCCGGCAAAGTCGTCGGCGAACACCTGTAGCGCGCTATGCATCAGGGCCGCCGCCCCATCGGGATGATGGCACGCGCCGCGGCCGGTCAGCTGGCCGCTCCAGCGGACGATGCGATCGAGGTCGCCAGGCTGCGGCGACTGGGCCGCCAGCCGCTGCGTCGCGCCGGCGATGGCCGACAGTCCGAACACGCACGGCCCGCATTGACGCGCGCTCTGGGAGGCGAGGTAGGTCATGAATCGGGCCGTCGCCTCCACGCCGCAGGTGTCGGAGGGAAGGAAATGGACGACCCCGCACCCCAGCGCCAGGCCGCGCGCACGCATGGAGGGTGCATCGAGGGGCAGGCCCCACTGTTCGTGCAGGTCTGCCCAGCCGCCGAAGTAGCCGCCGAGAAGGACAGCCCGCACATCGCCGCGGAGACCACCGGCCGCCGCCGCCGCGTCCGAAAGCGTCGCTCCCAGCTCGATTTCATGGACCCCCGCGCGGTTGACGGCACCTGACACGGTCAAGAGACCAATTCCCCGCGCCCGGCCACGGCCGAGACCCTGGTACCAGGCGTGGCCGCGGCGCGCGATCAGCGCGGCCAGCGCCAGACTTTCGACGTTCTGAACCAGCGTCGGGCGTCCTCCGACACCGCGTTCGAAGGGTCGCGGCGGCGACGACGTCGGCCGGGCATCGCCGGCATTGACGTAGTGCACGGCGGCCGATTCCTCGCCCGAGACGTAGCCGGCCGGTGCCGCGACGATGCGGGTTCGTCCGCGCACCTCGCCGGTTCGCTCAGCCAGCGCCTGCCGCAGCGCCGCGTCGGCGGTTCGGTGTTCGGCGCCGACATAAAAGATGATGTCGCTGGCGCCAACCGCTCGCGCGGCGAGCAGCGCACCGTCGATGACGAGGTGCGGGCGGGCCGTCATCAGCGAGCGGTCCTTGAAACTCAGCGGCTCACCCTCGGCGCCGTTCGCCAGCACAACCGCGCCCCCGGCGGCGCGTTCGGCGACGGCACGCCACTTGCGGCCCACGGGGAAGCCGGCGCCGCCGCGGCCGAGAAGGCCGCTCGCCTCCACCTCGGCGATCAGCGCGCCCGATGGAAGAGCCGGCATCGGCCCGAGGCGATGAAGATGCGCGGTCAGGCTTTCGGCGCCGGCCGCGCGAGCGATCAGCTCCATTTCTGGCCCTGCGGGGAGGCGGCCGGGAGGCGCCGCCACGCTGTGTGCTGGGCGGCGGTCGCCCGCCAGGCGACGGCGGCGACGACGCTGCCGATGCATCCCGCCTCGATGGCGAGCATCCATGCGAAGCGCGGGTCGGTGCCCGTTCCGATGCTGTGGATGACGGCCACCGGCCACATCGCGTAGGTCAGCCAGTGCACCGCGCGCCAGGCGGATCGACCGAAGTACCGGCGAAGCAGGCTCGTCACGACGATCGCCAGGAGCAGATAGATGGCGACCACGCCGAGACCCAGCCACAGGCGACGGTATGAGGAAGAAAAGGGAATGACGGCGGCCTGCCAGCCGAGGGCGGTGAATGGATCGACGACCGCGGTCACGATGTGAATCGCGAGGAATACGAGGGTGGCCAACGCGAGGTTGCGGTGCAAGCCGGTGGTCAGGAAGCGCGGCCAGGAGGCGGTCTGCCAGCGCATCGCGGACACGATGCCCAGCACGACCACCCCGGTCAGCAGCACGAGGCTGACCACGCCCGCGCCGCGGGTCGCGTACCAGAGGATCGTGTCGCTCACGCCGCGACTCCCGAGGGGTCCGGCCAGCGGCCGATGTAGTGGATTGTCCCGTCGTTCTCCACCAGCCGGGCCGGCAGGCGCCAGCTCAGCAGCCAGTCGATGGCCCCCTCGCCACGCACGATCGCCGCCGTCGACGCGATGTTGGCGTCGAGGCAGGTCGCCGCGGCAACCGTGACCGTTCGGAAGGGACCGGTGGCCGGTAGGCTCGTCTGCGGGTCGATGATGTGATGGAGCACCGCGGCGCCGCGCCTCCAGCGGCGGACCATGGTGCTCGAGGTCGCGACGCCGCCCGACGGAAGGCAGATGACCTCGCCGTCGGCATCGGGCCTCACTCGGCTGTCTTCGGCGATGTGGATCCGCCATCCGCCCGAGGGTGGTGTCCCCGCCATGGCGATGTCGCCCCCGAGGCTGACGAGCACACCGCCGCTGCCGGCGGCTGCCAGGGCGGCCCTTGCGGCGAGGTCGGCCGCCAGGGCCTTCCCCGTGGAACCGAGATCGAGCTCCACGCCCGCCGGCAACAGGACGGTACGCGCTCGCCGGTCGAAGCGAATCGCTTGCCAGCCCGGCACGCGGCAGGCGCGCAGGGTCAGGGGGCCCGCCTGCGCGGCAACGCGGGAGAAATCATCGTCATAGCCCGCCACGCGAATGGCCTGACCGATGGTCGGATCGACCGCCCCATCGGTGAGGCGGGCCGCGCGCTGCGCCGCGTCGATCGCGGTGGCCAGCAATGGGCTGACGCGAACGGAGCGCCCGGGATTCGCGTTCAGGCGGCTGAGCTCGCTGTCGTCGCGGAACCGGCTGTAGGCGATGTCAACGTCCGCGAGCACCTCACTGACCGCGGAAGTCGCGGGGCCAAGCCCGTCCGCCTGGGTGGCGAGCACGTGCACCGAGGTGCCGAGCGCCTTCCAGCTGTCGAGCGCCACGGTCATCACGAACCGCCGCTGGTCACCGTGCCGCTGCCGCTGCTGCCGGTGGTGGGCGCCTGCGTCGAGGACTGCAGGCTGTTGCTGCTGCTCGTCGAGCTCGAGCTGGAGTCGGTCGTCGTCGTGGTCGTCGTCGTCTCCGCGGCCGTCGCGGACGCGTTGGCCGACGACGTGCCGGCATACGAGGCGGCGGCGACGTAGCTGACGCCAACCACGGCGACCAACGCCCCCGCGGTCGCGCCGAACGTCAATCGCCGCAGGCGCTCCAGCCCACGGTCTCTTTGAGTCGGAGTTAAGGAGTCCATAGCAGCATGGTGGCGCAGGGCACCTTGCAAATCCGTGACGCCGGGCCCAGCGTTTTCTAAAAGGTCCCTAACGCCGGCGGTGCCTCTGGCGTGGCCGCCCGCGTCCCCGCAGGCCGAGCCAGTAACCGGGGCCAGGTGACGGCCATGCTCGCGCCGCCGGCCGGCGACGTCCCGACCTCCCAGCGGCCGTTGGTCGCGCGGACGACCGCGTCGGCGATGGCCAGCCCGAGGCCGGCCCCGCCGGGCTGATCGGTCGCCCTCTGGAACCGGTCGAAGATCGCCCCGCGCTGCTCGGACGGGATGCCAGGCCCCGAATCGTCGACGACCAGCTTGATGCGGTTCCCTTCGGCGGCCACGCGCACCTCGATCGCGCCCTGCTCCGGCGTGTATTTGCACGCGTTGTCGAGCAGAACAGCAACGAGGTGATCGAGCCATTCCGGGGAAGCGGCGATCACATGCGAATCCACGCTGACGCGAACGGTGAGGCGCTGATGACGGGCTTCAGCCACGGCCGCGAACCGGTCCACCGCCTGCTGGGCCATCACGCCGACATCCACCGGCTCCGACCGATCCGAGTGTGGCATGGCCTCGAACCGTGCCAGCCAGAGCAAGTCGTCGACGAGGCGGCGCATCCGCTGGCTCTCCTGGTTGACGCGCGTGAAGGCGCGCTGATACCAGTCCCCGTCGCGAGGTTGGGAGAGGGCGAGCGACGTTTGCGCCTGGATCACGGCGAGCGGTGTGCGGAGCTCGTGCGACGCATTGGCAGTGAAGTCCATCTGGCGCCGGCGCGCCTGCTCGATTGGCGCAGCCACCCTGCGCCCGATGGTCAGTGCGCCCATGAAGACCACGAGCAGGAGTACTGGTCCGATGAGGAGCTCGGCCTGGATCAGGTTGCCTCGCGCCTGATAGACGCTGTTCATCGACTGGCCGACGACAGTCCAATCGTCTGAAGTCAGTCCGCCCATGACGCGCAGGTCGGTGCCGGACACAGTGATCGTCTGTGGGTCCTTGATGCGGTTGTAGGGCGCCGGCAGGTTGATGGTCGCCGCCTCGGCGCTGCTGTCGGCGTAGTTACCGTCCGGATGAAAGGTCCACCAGAGCACGGGCGCGTCGAAGCGCGGTCCCGGCGGCCCCCCGGGGTTACCACGGGTCGGCCCACCCCGCTGTTTGGCCATCGAGGTTAGCCAGGAGGATAGGGTGGCGTCGACGTTCGACGTGAGGTTGTGGGTGACGATCAAGACGACCGCAACCGCAATCAGCAAATAGAGCGCGGCCACGATGCCGGTCGCCGCGAGAGCGACTCGCTTGGCGCCCGACCGCACAAGGTCCACCCGAGTCATACTCAACGTCCTTTCACCCGATCCCACTCTCGCAGCATGATCCTTTCGATTTGATGACACCATACAAAGTTGGGGCCGGGACTGACTCCCGGCCCCGTCTGCTCGCTAATCCGGCGACTAGGGAACCGTCGGGACCTGGCCCGCGTTCTCCTGCGCCTCGCGCGCCGCACTCTCTCCCGCCTCGTGCGCCGCGGTCTCGTTCGGCACGAAGGTGCCGGAACCGGCGCTCGGGCTGGCAGCGGTCGTCGCGACGTTGGTCGTCGTGGCAGCGCTGGCTGCCAGCGGCCCAGCGATCGTGGCGCCGATGGCACCGCCCGTCAGCAATGACCCCGCAACCGCGCCGCCGACGAGAAACCTTCTGATCTGGTTCATTTTGTTCACCTCCTTCTGCATGGCGATGGAGCCAGCATGGAGGCGGGCGCCTTTCGAAACCGTGACAAAACACGGGCACTTTCGCTCGCGTGGCTGCTACGCTGATTTGACGACCACGGTTGAGTGATGCCGAAGTACGTTCTGTTCTACGAGTCGGCAGATGACGTTCGTTCCAAGGCGCCCGTTCACTTCGCCGCCCACGTGGCCCCCTGGAAAGAATTCCAGGGTCACGGAACGCTGCTGATGATCGGCACGTTCGCCAATGCCCAGGAGGACGGATCGATGGCGATCTTCACCACGCGCGAGGCCGCTGAAGCCTTCGCCAGGAGTGATCCCTTCGTCCTCAACGGCGTGGTGCGCGGGTGGTCCATCCGCGAGTGGAACGAAGCGATCGCCGGCCCGTGACGGGGAGAACGAGACGCCGATAATGTCCGGTAGCTATGGCAGACGAGACGCTTACTGTCACCGACAACCGAACCGGCCGCCGCTACGAGGTCCCCATCCGGGATGGCGCGATCGCCGCCACCGATCTCCAGAAGATCACCTCGGATGGGCCGGGCTCCGGACTGCTGAGCTACGATCCCGCCTTTCTCAACACCGCGAGCTGCCGGAGCGCGATCACCTTCATCGACGGCGAGCGGAGCATTCTCCGCTACCGCGGCTATCCCGTCGAGGAGCTGGCCGAGCGCAGTAGCTTCCTCGAGGTCGCCTATCTCCTGATTCATGGCGACCTGCCCGATCCGACCCAGCACCGTCAATGGGTGGACGCGATCACCCATCACACCCTGCTTCACGAAAACATCAAGAAGTTGATCGATGCCTTCCATCACGACGCCCACCCGATGGGGATCCTCGTCGGGACCGTGGGCGCGTTATCGACCTTCTACCCCGACGCAAAGGACATCTTCAACGAGGAGAGCCGGCGGCTGCAGATCCTGCGCTTGATCGCGAAGATGCCGACCCTGGCGGCGTTTGCCGCCCGCCACGCAGTCGGCATGCCCTATGCCTACCCGGACAACGATCTCTCGTATGCCGGCAATTTCCTGAACATGATGTGGAAAGCCACCGAGCTGAAATACGAACCCAATCCGGTACTGGAGCGGGCGCTCGACGTGTTGCTCATCCTGCATGCCGACCACGAGCAGAACTGCTCAACCAACGTGATGCGCGCCGTGGGCAGCTCGCACGCGGATCCGTTCTCAGCCACCGCGGCTGCCGCCGCCGCGCTCTACGGCCCGCTGCACGGCGGCGCGAATGAGCAGGTGCTGCGGATGCTCAAGGAAATCGGATCGGTCAGCCGGATCCCCGAGTACGTGAAGCGGGTCCGTAGCGGCGAACTGCGCCTGATGGGGTTCGGCCATCGCGTTTACAAGAATTACGACCCGCGGGCGCAAATCATCAAGAAGGTCGCGGATGACGTGCTGGCGGTCACCGGTCGCAGCCCGCTGCTCGACATCGCGCTGGAGCTGGAGCGGGTGGCCCTGGCGGACGACTATTTCATCAAGCACCGTCTCTATCCCAACGTCGACTTCTACTCCGGCATCATCTACGCCGCCATCGGCTTCCCTGTCGAGATGTTCCCGGTGCTGTTTGCCATCGGCCGCACGCCGGGGTGGCTGGCGCAATGGCAAGAAGGGCTACTCGATCCGGAGCAGAAGATCATGCGGCCACGCCAGGTCTACACCGGACCGGCGGAGCGACACCTCCCCGGGGTCCGCGCCGCTAAGGCAGCAGCCGGAACCAGCGCAGGCTGAACAATCCGCCGGCCACCAGGATGATGGTGCCGAGGGCCAGCAACTGCACGGTGAGATCCAGCTTCGTCGTGACCCAACCGATTCGTGACCCGAGGTCGCTGTAGATCTTGCTCAGCTGGGCCTCGTCGGCCGCGTAGTAATAGTGGCCGCCGGTCGCGCTGCTGATCTGCTGCAGCCCTTGCTCGTCGACGCCGTCGACAACCCGGCCCTGCACCATGGTCGTCTGGTTGCGCTGTCCGACGCCGACCGTTTGGACCGGGATCTTGGCCTTGGCCGCTTCGCCGGCAGCGGTGGCCGGATCGATGCCGGTATTCGAGGTGCCGTCGGTCAGCAAGATGACCATCGCATAGTTCTGGGACTTGGCGCTATTCGGGTCGGCGATGCTGGCGAGCTGGGCGACCGCAACCTGGATCGCGGAACCTATCGCCGTTCCCCCGCCGGGCCGAAGCGTACCCAGGGCATCTTTCACCGAGCCTTTGTCGGTGGTTAGCGGGGTGACCACCTCCGCTTGCGCGTTGAAGATGACGAGACCGACCTGCGCGTTACTCGGCAACTTGTCGATCAGCGTGCGGCCCGCGGCGATCGCCGCTTCGATCCGCGTGGGCTGCACGTCGGTTGCCGCCATCGATCCCGAGACGTCGACCGCCAGCATGACACTGGTCTGACCCTTGGGGACGCGG
>Ga0209806_1003080_pt1 | contig 10069 bp, 7 predicted proteins | sample GraSoiAngelo_152_FD_186166 | JGI IMG/M metagenome (GOLD analysis project Ga0209806, IMG submission 186166) | Grasslands soil microbial communities from the Angelo Coastal Reserve, California, USA - 14_1009_12_30cm (SPAdes) (version 2) | ecosystem: Environmental > Terrestrial > Soil > Grasslands ... | reverse complement strand
CGGGCACTTCCCCTGGATCGAGCAGCCGGGACGCGTGCGTGCGGCGGCGTCGCGCGTTGCCGAATTCGCAGCGCCCTAGGTCGGCCCCGGTGAGAAGCCCGAGGCTCACATCCTCGGTCCGCACGCCATCCCTCCCAGCGAGATCGGCCGCCGTCCGGGCGACTCGGAGGCGGGCAGTTGCCTGGCAACCCTGTGAGATCCGAATCGGAAGTGGCGCTCACACGCTCGTGTCGAGACCCTTCCGCGACCGTGCGCTCAGCACCGCGCCAGCGGCTCCCCATACGGCGCCGGCGACACATCCAAGCGCGATCCCGACGGGCACGTTGAGCGGCGACTTGCCGAAGAGCACGAAAGTCAAACCTCCGACGAGGCCGCTCACCACACCGGCGACGGCGCTCGCGAATACCGCGCTACGGATGCGCCCCGAGCGCCGCTCCGCCTGAAAGCCGGTTACCCCGTACCCCACGAGTGGCACGAGAACTGAGACCGCGAGGAGCGGGACCTCCGGCACCCAGGAGAGCTCAGGGGTGAGACCGACGAACCCGAGCAGAACCACGAAGGCCGAGAGCACGATTCCAGCGCGAACGCCGAGAGCGACCGTGATCGTCGCCTGTTAGCGCGCGGGCACGATGCGGATGATGCGGTCCCCGCTCCCATTGCTCGTGGTGACGAGCAGCGAACCGTCGGGAGCCGCCGTCGCGGCACGAAGGCGTCCGTATTTCTGATCGAGGAGGATGTCGCGCTGCGTCGCATGCGCGCCGTCGATGGTGAAACGCCGGAGGTCCTGCTCCTTGAGCGTCGCGACGACGAGCGAGCCGGACCAAGAGCCCCAGTCGGGACCCGAGACGAACGCTGCGCCCGCGACCGCGAAAGTCGTCGCGCCGGAGCTCCAGGCCGGATCCGCGAATCCACGGTTTGCGCCGGTTGGACCGAGGACGGTGGGCCAGCCGAAGTTCGCGCCTGCACTGACCTCGTCGATCTCGTCCTGCATTTGATCTCCGGCGTCGACGACGAAACAGGTGCCGGTCCGCGGATCGAAGGCGAAGCCCCCGGGGTTGCGCAGGCCGAGCGCGTAGACCGCGGACGGTGACGACTGGCCCTTCAACAGCGGATTGTCGCTCGGCACCGAGCCATCAGCGTTGATCCGGAGCACTTTGCCGTTGAGTGACGCGATGTCCTGAGCCCGGGATGGCAGGCCGCCGTCGCCGGTGACGACCCAGAGCTTGCCATCGGGCCCGAAATGCATGCGGCAGGCATCGTGGAGGCCGCTGGCGACGATCCCGGCGCGAAGGATCGTGTCGCCCTCGGCGAGCGCGCCGGCCGACGCGCGGTAGCGAAGGATTTCGTTCCGCCATTCCCCCTGGTCGAGGCGCGATGCGCAGACGTAAAGGACCTGGTTCCGCGCGAAGTCCGGGTCGAGGGCCAGGCCGAGCAGTCCCGCTTCGCCCATCGCTCTGACACCGGAGACCTGTGTCGATGCGACCCGCCTGGCCATCGGGGCAGTGCTCTCGAAGATGGAGATCGTCCCGGGCCGCTCGGTGACGAACATGCGCCCGTCCGATGCGACCGCGACCTCCCAGGGAACGATGAGCCCTGACTGGATGACGGTGTCGGTGACCTGCGGGGCCAAAGTGGTCGAACTGGGCGACGACGTTCCGATCCCGCCACCGGATGCACACGCGGTCGCGAGGGACGCGAGAACCACTCCAAAGGCGAGGACGCGACCACCCACCGCGGGCCATTGTCCTCGACGCCGTGCCAGACTCGCGCGGTGCCCCCCTCTCTGATACGGATCCTCGACGCGCGCGGCGCAACGCGTCTGGCGCTCTCCCCCGACGCGGGGATCCTGTACTTCGCCAGTGACCTCACCGGTACGGTGCAGCTGTGGAGCGTGCCCGTCGCGGGTGGTGTTCCACGGCGTCTTTCCTACGAGGCCGATCGCATCGGGGCCTACCGCGTGTCGCCCGACGGTGGCCAGATCGCGTACGGTGCCGACGAGGGCGGCGACGAGCGATGGGCGCTCTGGGTGATGAACGCCGACGGCACCAACGCGCGCCGCATCTCGACGCGCCCCGATCGGATCCACCACGTGGTCGACTGGACCCCTGACGGCGACGTGCTCGCGTTCGCCAATCTCCGCGATGAGCGGTTTTTCGATCTTCATGAGTTCCCTAGCCAGGGTGGTACCCCCAAATTGCGCTTCCGTCATGACGGGACTGGGTTCGGTGCAGCGGTCCTTCGCGACGGCCGGATCGTCGTCACCACCAACCGCGCGCGCAGCGACCAGAACCACCTGTTGCTCGTCGAGCGCGACGGTTCGACCAAGCTGCTCACCCCAGACACGCCGAGCGCGATGCACCACTCAGCGCAGGCGCTCGATGACGCCATCGTCGTCCTCTCCGACCGCGATCGGGACCTAGCGGCGATCGCGCGCGTGGGCACGGACGGATCGTTCCGTTACGTCGTCGCGCCCGCCAAGAGCGTGGTCGACGAGCTCGCCGTTGCGGGACCTCAGGTGGCCTACGCCCTGAATGTCGATGGACGATCCGAGGTCAGGCTCCTTTCTGGCGAAAAAGACACCGCTGTCAGCGGCCTTCCACCTGGAGGTCTCGCGACCGACTTGATCGGCGACGGACTCGCGGTCGCGCGCGACGGAACTGTCGCGGTCGCGTGGGCACGGTTCGACGCGCCGTCCGCCGTCTACATCGCCTCGCCCGGTCGCCCGGCGACACTCGTGGTGCCACCACAGCTGGCCGGTCTGTCGCCCGAGGGGCTTCCCGAAGAGGAGCTGGTCTCGTGGCGCTCCTTCGACGCGCGGACCATTCCGGGTTTCCTCCTGCGTCCCCGCGGCGCGCCGAAGGGCCCGCGCCCGACGGTCGTGCAAGTGCACGGCGGCCCGGAAGGGCAATCGCGGCCGCTCTGGAACCCACTCACGGTCGTTCTCGTCGCGGCAGGGTTCAACGTGCTCCAGCCGAACGTCCGCGGTTCGACCGGCTACGGCCGCGCCTACATGTCGCTCGACGACGTGCGACTCCGAATGGACTCGGTGCGCGACCTCGATGCGGCGGCCGCGTGGCTGGCCGAATCCGGCGTCGCGCCTGCCGATCGCATCGGCGTGATCGGCGGCTCGTACGGTGGGTTCATGACGCTCGCAGCGATCACGTTCTGTGCGGAGCGCAGGTGGGCCGCGGCCGTAGACATCGTGGGCATCGCGAGCTTCCGGACCTTCTTCGCGCGAACGGCGCCGTGGCGCCGACCGCTGCGTGCCGCGGAGTACGGCGACCCCGAGAAGGACGCCGACTTCCTCGAATCGATCTCACCACTCAACTTCATCGACCGCATCCAAGCGCCGCTCATGGTCATCCACGGCGCGAACGATCCGCGGGTCCCCGTGCACGAGGCGGAGCAGATCGTGTCGACGCTCCGCTCACGCGGCCGCGAGGTCGACTACCTGCGCTACGAGGACGAAGGCCACGGCCTCGCAAAGGCGAAGAACCGCGCGGACGCCTGGCCAAAGGTGGTGCAGTTCTTCGAGAAGCACATGCGACCCACCGCCTAAACGCGCGCTACGCCGCTGCGGCGCCGACCGCGAGCGGCAATGTGAACGAGAACGTGCTACCGCGACCGGGCCCTTCGCTTTCGGCCCAGATGTGTCCGCCGTGTGCGGTCACGATCTCCTTGCAGATCGAAAGGCCGAGGCCTTGGCCGGCGACCGCGTCGGCGGTCCCGCCGACGCGATAGAAGCGGTCGAATATGCGCCCCAGATGCTCCCGCGGAATCCCGAGGCCGTGATCGGTCACGGTGACCTTGCCCAGCTTCTCGGCGGCCGCGATCGTCACGTCGATTGACTCGCCCGCCGGCGAGTACTTCATGGCGTTCGAGATCAGGTTGTCGAGAAGCTGCGCGTACCGCGCCTCGCCGATTGCGACGCGCACCGGCTCGCTTGGGGCCTCGAGGTCGATTTTTGCGCCACGCACTCGCGCGCGCGCGATCGCTTCGCGTGCTCCGGTGACGGCGTCGACGGGTGCCTCACCGCCCAGTGTTCGCTGCTCGGCGCTCAGAAGATCGGCCATGAGGCGCTCGAGCTGAGTGAGCTGTCCTTGCACCGCCTGCAGGTTCCGTGACATGAGCGTCGCGTACCCGTGCACGGCGGTCAGTGGGTTGCGGAGCTCGTGCACCGCCGTGGCGAGCGCGTCTTCTTTCGCGCGCAGGGCCCCACCGAGGCTCTCGACGTCGCGGCCGAGCTCTTTCGCGGCGAGCTGCAGCGCATCGCGCTCTGACAGGAGCGCGAGCCGGTCACGCGCGGCGTGCGCGACCCGCTCCAGCAGGGGAAGTCGTGCCGCGAGGACGTCGGCGGGAGCCGCCGCGGCGAGCACCCGTCCCTCGGAGATGCCCACGAGCGCCACCGTCGTCTCGGCGCCCAGGGTCTGCGCCGCCAGGGGCGCGACGGTCGCGCGAACGACCGCCGGCAGCCGCCGGTCGCGAGCGAGTTCGGCGAGTGGGCCGCCCGGAAGGTCGCCGACCACCACGCTCTCGTCCGATGGACGGATGATGGCGGCGCGCCCGGTCGCGATGCGCCCGGATTCGAGGACGGTCGAGGCGAGGACTCCAGCTTGGGTGCGCTCGCCGTCGATCTCGGCGATCGCTCGCAACGTCGCGTCCAGGGCCTGCTGCTCGTCCTCCCGCCGCGTTCGCTCGAACGCCGCCGCGAGGAGTGAGGCCGCGTCGCCGACCAGATCGTGGATGGCCCCCGTCGTCGTCGCGCGGTCCTCGCCTTCTGCCGGCTCGAGGGCGACCCCGACCGTGAGCGGCGGGTTGGTCGAGATGGGGATCGACAGACCGGTCATGTTCGGGACGATGCGCTCGAGAGGCGAGGGCCCCAGCACGGCGCGCATGGCCTCGGCCGAGACGATTATCTCGGCGGGCGGTGCCGCGCCGGCGGTGACCGTCGTGCGCAGGCGCTGATCCGACCCGTGCGTCCAGACCCACGCACCCTCGACGCTCTGCAGTCGTGCGAGCTCCGGGATGAGGGCGCGAAGGACCTCCTCCGGCTCGCGCTGACGGGTAAGGCCGCTGAGCGCAAGCGCGTGGTTACGAGACCAGAGCGTGTCAACGTCCTGGCGCGCCAGAGCCCAGACGATCTCCGCGGTGACGAGGCCGATCGCGATCAGGGCCTGAACCGGCCAGAGGTCGGTCGCGTGGGCCTGCTCGCCCCGGAGGACGAGCGCCGAGTCGTAGCCAACGACCGCCAGGGCCGTCGCGGCGACCGCGCCGACCGGACCGGACCGAAGCGCCGCGACGCCGATCGCGAAGGCATAAAGGATCCAGGGCCCGAGCTGGAGGGGAACTGTCGAGACGAGCCCGGTGACCGCGGCGAGATCGAGAACCGGCACGACGAAGGGGGCCCGCTGTAATGGGGGGTAGTACCGGACGCTGACCGCGGCCGCGAGGTAGAGCACGAGGACGAGGGCGGCGAGGGAGGTGGCGCCGACGCCGGCGAGAAGGACAAGGGTTCCGCCGAGGGCGATCGCCGCGAGCCGAATGAGCAGGTGCGCACGCTCGCGTGCTTCGATGGCAGCTGCCGTTCGCCCCACTGCGTCCTTCTAACGCGCGCGAGACGAGTAGCGATGCGGTCTACTTAATAGCTCGCCACCAGGATGCGACTCGGATCGTTGTCGAGCTCTATGACATGGGCGACACGCAGGCGCGGCGCATCGAGCACGGCGATCGCGTGGGAGAGCCCGGCGAGCGCGACGTAGAGCTGGTCCCCGTTCGGCGATACCGCGAGGTCGACGACCGAGCCGAGGAACGCCGCGGACGAAACGACCGACCGGTCGCGAATCGTCACCGCCTCGACCCCGCTCGTCGAGCCGACGTAGAGGACGTCCTCGCGCGGCGAGATCGCGAGAGACGTCGGGACCACGTCGGTCGTGATGCGGTCGACCACCGCGTACTGCTCGGTGTCCACGACGTCGACAAGAGGCTGACCCGCGATCGCGGCGTAGATGCGCGTGCCGGACCCCGCCATGACCATCGCGGTCGGGGCGCCGTCAAGCGGGATCGTGTACGGCGTGCGGCCGCCGAGATTCAGGTACAGGAGATCGATGCCGCGCGGCGTGGCGACGAAAACGTGGTTGTGCTTGTAGCTGGGCGCCAGGACCTCGGGGCTCCCGTGGTAGTTGAAGAACTCGCTCTGGCCCGTCGTGAGGTCGCGCTGCTCGGCTCCTTGTGGCCCGACGACGAGCACCGAGTGGCCGTCGCGGTTAGCGGCGACGATCCCGTCGACCGAGTACGAAGACCGATCGCGGGTCTCGCCGGTCACGATGTCCTGCGCCATCACGGTCTTCCCTGACGCGGCGTACAGAGTCCGCTCGTCCGTGCCCATCGCGATTTGCGCCACGTCGGGGATCCGAAGGGTCGCGCGGTCATCGCCGGGGCGCGCGGTGTACGCGCTACCGCCCGCAAGCGCGACGAGCGTTATGGCGCGGGGTGGCCGTGCCGCCGCGGGCTCGTAGTGGTCGATGGTCGAGCGGCGCTTGGTCTTCCAGCCGTCCTTCGCCACGAACGGGTACGGATCGACCATGCCGCCGGGTCCGAGGATCGGATAAGGCGTGTCGCCGATGCTGTCGTTGTCGGCGTCCTTTCCTTTGTAGTCTGCCCACCAGTTCCCTTCCTTCGTCTGCTTGTCGTACCAGACGTTGGAGCCCTCGGTGTTGTCGCTGACCGGCGGGTTATTGCCGACGACGTTGTTGTGGAAGATCACGTTCTCTTTCGCGTCGCTGAACCAGATGCCCCAGTTGATGTTCGAGTCGATCGTGTTGTCGGTGATCCGATTTCGGGAGCTCGCGTACAGATACAGGCCGTAGCCGCCGGGGCTGTTGTAGGTCTGCCGGGCGAGCAGATTGTTTGTGAGGACCGAGTCATCAGAACTCTGGAGATGAAGTCCGTAGATATTGAACTCGACGTCGGAGTCCTTGACGGTGATCTTCTGCGACGCGTGGATGTAGAAGCCGAAGCGGTTGCGCAGCGTGGTCACGCTTTCGATCGAGCTCGACACCATGTCGATGAAGTAGATCCCGGTCGAAAATGCGGTCGTTTTTCCGTTGCGGATGGTCACGCCGGTGTGGCCGCCGACGCGTACGCCGACGCTGTCGAGTTGGGGAAGCGGCCACGTCTGCGGGCCCATACCCGGGCCGGTCAGTGTGTGCCCGCCGAGATCGACCGTCAGGTTGTCGGCGACGATGACCATGCCGTCGCCAGCGCAGGTCATGTCGTTCGCGAGCGTGAAGCTCTCGCTGACGCGCATCGCGCACGTTCCTTCGCGGGACGGGTAAGGCACCGTCGGGGACGCCGCGGGCGTCGGTGAGGGACTGCTGGCGACCGCGCTGGCGCTTGGGCCCGACGAGGCCTGCGGTCCCGGAGCTTGAGCGGCCTGGCAAGCCACCGCGGCGGTGAGGGCCAGCACGCCGAATCGCGCGACGAGCGGCCGCATGTCGCAAGCCTATACAGCCGCCAAGCGCGTGCGGTTCCCGCAAACTTCGGTCGTGCGCGAAGAACCGCGGCGCATCAACGGACGGCTCGAGGCGACCTTACGGATTCCCGACGTGGATCCCACGGCGATCGTCGTCATTGCGCATGCTCTACCGACGCACGGCGGGACGATGAGAACCCCGATCATGGCGGCGATCGCGCGCGCGTGTGCCGAGCGTGGCTGGTACGCGCTGCGATTCAACTTCCGCGGCGTCGGTGAGAGCGCGGGAGAGTGGACCGGCGGCCGCCACGAGACCGACGACGTGGCCGCGGCGGTCGACTACGCACGCACCATCGCGCCCGGGCTTCCGCTCGGACTGGTCGGGTACAGCTTCGGCGCCTTCCAGGTTCTCGCGTATCTGGCGCGCGGCGACCGCGTCGACGCCGTCGCGCTCGTCGGGGTCGGGACGAAGGATCTGAGCTTTGCGCCTCGCGCGTTACCGACGATCCCTGAGGGGACGTTCATCGTCGCCGCCGAGAACGACCAGTTCGGAACGGCCGAGGAGCTCGGCGCGGCGGTTCCGCACGCGCGCATCGCTACGGTGAGGGGCGTCGACCACTTCTTCGTCGGCAAGCGAGATGAGGTCGGGGCTCTCGTCGCGGACGAGCTTGCGCGCGTGCTCCCTGTACCATCGCATCTCCCATGAGCGCTCAGGCCACTGCTGTCGGGCAGCCGTCGACTTCCGCGAAGAAGACGCGGAAGCGCATCCTCACGGGCGACCGCCCGACCGGGGAGCGGCACCTTGGGCACTATGTCGGCTCGCTCGCCAACCGCGTGAAGCTTCAGGAGGAGTACGAGACCTTCCTCCTCGTCGCTGACTACCACATGCTCACGACGCGGCTTCAAGGCCTCGAGGAGATCGAGCGGAACATCCGCCAGACCGTGCTCGGCAACCTCGCTGTGGGAGTAGATCCGTCAAAGACCACGATCTACCTGCAGTCGCTCGTGCCCGAGGTGACGGAGCTCTTCCTCTACTTCGCGATGATTGTCACGGTCCCACGCGCGCAACGGATCCCGACGCTCAAGGAGCAGATGCGCGATCTCGACATCGCCCAGCCGTCGTACGGACTGCTCGGCTATCCGGTGCTCCAGGCGGCCGATATCTTGATGGTGAAGGGCGACCTTGTTCCGGTCGGGAGGGACCAGCAGTCGCACGTCGAGATTACCCGAGAGATCGCACGCGAATTCAACGATCGGTTCGGCCCGGTGTTCCCTGTCCCGGATGCGCTCATTCCCGAGATCGGGATCCTTCCCGGCACCGACGGGCGCATCAAGATGGGCAACTCGCTCGGGAACGTCGTGAACCTTCTCGACGACTCGAAGACCGTCGAGGCCAAAGTGATGGCGATGTACACCGATCCGACGCGGATTCGCGCGACTGATCCGGGTCGTGTCGAGGGAAATCCGGTCTTCATGTACCACGACTTCTTCAATCCCGACACGGCCGAGGTAGCCGACCTGAAGGACCGTTACCGGAAGGGGAGCGTCGGGGACGTTGAAGTGAAGCGGAAGCTCGCGACGGCGATCAATGGCTTTCTGGATCCGATCCGGGATCGTGCCGATCGGCTCCTTCGGGAGAATCCGCGAATCGTTGACGAGGTACTCCATCAGGGCACCGCGCGGGCGCGCGCTGAAGCGAAGCAGACCTTGCACGAGCTGCGCGCGGCCATGCACTTGGACTACTTCGGGCAGTAGGGTTGCCCCGGCTCTACGTCCTTGTACTCTCCGGCGGCGCCGGGACGCGCCTCTGGCCACTCTCGCGGCGTGACCGGCCGAAGCAATTCCTCGAGCTGCTGGGCGAGGGAAGCCTCCTGCAGGACACCGTGGATCGCGTCTCGGAGTTCGTTCCCAGCGAGCGGATCTTCGTCGTCGCGCCACCTGAACACAGAGCCCTCATCCACGAGCAGCTGCCCGACCTTCGGGCGGACCATCTCGTGGTTGAGCCGTACCCCCGTGGCAACGCCGCGGCGATCGCGCTGGCAATGGCGGCTCTCGCGGCTTTCGACCCCGACGCCGTCGTGGCCGTTCTGCCGTCGGACCATGTGGTTGGTAACCGGGCGCAGTTCCGTAAGGTTCTGATCGCGGCGACGGCCGCGGCCGAGCGAGGCCATCTCGTGACGCTCGGGATAACCCCGGAGCGGGCGGACACCGGCTTCGGCTACATCGAGGCGGGAGAAAAGCTCGACCTCGACTCTCCGATTGAGGTGCGCACGGTCAAGCGCTTCGTCGAGAAGCCCAAGAAAGACGCCGCCGAACGAATGGTCGCCGCGGGCGGCCATTACTGGAACGCCGGGATGTTCGTCTGGCGCGTGGAGGAGATCCTGCGCGCGTACGAGCGCCATCTCCCGAGGACGGCCAAAGCGATCGAGGCCCTGCGCGACGCCATCGGCTCGCCGCGCTACGAGTCCGTGCTGGCCGAGGTTTGGGAGGAGACGGACCGCACGACGGTCGACTACGGCATCGCCGAGAAGGCTCAGAACGTCGCGGTCGTGCCGGCGGACATCGGCTGGCAGGACGTGGGCTCCTGGGGGCGGCTCG
>Ga0209806_1003078_pt1 | contig 10073 bp, 6 predicted proteins | sample GraSoiAngelo_152_FD_186166 | JGI IMG/M metagenome (GOLD analysis project Ga0209806, IMG submission 186166) | Grasslands soil microbial communities from the Angelo Coastal Reserve, California, USA - 14_1009_12_30cm (SPAdes) (version 2) | ecosystem: Environmental > Terrestrial > Soil > Grasslands ... | reverse complement strand
CCTGTCCGCGTACATGATGACGTGCCCTTCCACGTTGCGGGCGGCCCGCCCCGTCGTCTGGATCAGTGAGCGCGCGTCGCGCATGTAGCTCTCCTTGTCGGCGTCGAGGATCGCGATCAGCGCGACCTCTGGCAGGTCGAGACCTTCCCGGAGCAGGTTGATGCCGACGAGCACATCGAAGACGCCGAGCCGCAGGTCGCGCAGGATCTCGACGCGCTCCAGCGTGTCGACGTCCGAGTGCAGGTAGTTCACCTTAATGCCCATCTCACGCAAATAGTCGGTCATGTCTTCCGCCATCTTTTTCGTCAGCACGGTGATCAGCGTCCGTTGACTCTTGTCCACCCGTTTGTGGATCTCCCCGATCAGGTTGTCGATCTGGCCTTTAGTCGGGCGGACTTCCACGGTCGGGTCGACCAGGCCGGTCGGCCGGATGACCACCTCGATCGTCTGCTGGGAGCGCTGTTCCTCGTACGGCCCCGGGGTGGCCGAGACGTAGACCACTTGTTGTACCTTGCGTTCCCATTCCGCAAACGTCAGCGGCCGGTTGTCGAGGGCCGAGGGCAGCCGGAAACCATAGTCGACCAGCGGGATCTTCCGTGACCGGTCGCCGCCGTACATGCCGCCGATCTGGGGGACCCCGACGTGCGACTCGTCGACCACGACCAGCGTGTCTTCGGGCAGGAAATCCATCAGCGTGTACGGCTCCTGGCCGGGACGGCGGCCGGTGAGATGCCGCGAGTAGTTCTCGATCCCGGCGCAGCTGCCGGTCTCCCGCATCATCTCCATATCGAATAGGGTGCGCTGACGCAAGCGCTGCGCCTCGAGAAGCTTCCCCTGGCTCTCGAACCAGGCGACCCGCTCGTCGAGCTCTTCACTGATGCCATCGAGCGCCCGGAGCAACTTCTGGCGAGGGGTCACGTAGTGGGTCGCCGGGAACACCTGGAAAGACTCGACCTCACCGATGACCTCGCCCGTCAACGGATCGATCTGGACAATGCGTTCCACGTCGTCGCCGTTGAATTGCACGCGCGTTGCAATTTGATCGTAAAACGGCTGCACGTCGACGGTGTCGCCACGCACCCGAAAGCGCGAGCGGCCGAAATCGACGTCGTTGCGCTGGTATTGGAGGTTGGTCAGCTTGCGCAGAAAAATATCGCGGCGGAACCCCTCGCCGGCGTGGATCTCGACGGACTCACCGAGGTAGTCCTCCGGCGAACCGACGCCGTAGATGCAGGAGACGCTGGCCACGACGATGACATCCCGGCGGGTCAGCAGCGCACGGGTGGCGGACTGCCGCAGCCGGTCGATCTCGTCGTTGCGCGACGAGTCCTTCTCTATGTAGGTATCGCTTCGGGGGATGTAGGCCTCCGGCTGGTAGTAGTCGTAGTAGCTGACGAAGTACTCGACGGCGTTCTGGGGAAAGAAGGAGCGGAACTCGCTGCACAGCTGGGCCGCCAGTGTCTTGTTCGGCGACATGACGAGCGTCGGCCGCTGGATCTCCTGGATCATCTGGGCAACGACCATCGTCTTGCCGGAGCCGGTGACCCCCATCAGGACCTGGTGTTTTTGGCCCCCGTCGACCCCTTCGGCCAGCTTTTTGATCGCCTCCGGCTGGCCGCCGGCCGGCGCAAAGCCAGCCGTAAACGCGAAGTTGGGCATCCCTCAATTGTAAGTTTGCCGCGGCGGAAGTTTAAAGGGGTCTAGTCGAGCAGATGGCCGGGGTTGACGGTCCGTTTGCGCTCGAGGTACGCGATCAGGGCAAACAGGAGGGCCAGCCCCAGCAAAAGCCCCCCAATGGCGTCCGAGAGCCAGTGCCAGCCAAGATAGACCACACCGTAGCCCACAAAGAAGATCACCAGGACCAGCACGGGGCTGAGCCGCGAGCTATCGCGGCCAAAGAGCTCCCAGCGCTCCGCCAGGTAGAGCACCAGGCCGTAAGTAAGCGTCGCCCGAACCAGGTGCCCGCTCGGGAACGACCAGCGGCCGATCTGGTGACCCAGCGACGGCAGGAATTCCGGGAACCGCTGAAACGCCGGGCCGGGCGCCGGGCTGACGATCAGCTGCTTGCCCAGGATCTCGAGGCCGGAGCCGGCGAGAATGAAGACCGCCGGCAAGACGGCCAGGAGGCGCAGCCCGCGGAAGAGGCCGACGCCGAGCAGGACGGCGATCAGCAGCGTGAGCTCGATACTGCCCAGGTAAGCGAAAATCCCAAGGCCGATGTCCTGGCCGGTGCTCCCGCGACCCTGCAGATAGTGCGTCATCCGTAAATCCAGCGAGCGGAAGGCGCCGGCATCGACCAACAGCGCAACCGTGACATACGCGGCGAGGAAGGCGCCCGCCGTGATTAGCAGCCGCCGGCTCAAGACCGGCCAGCGGAGCCGAATCAGCGCTGACACTTGCGGCAGTACACCGTGCCGCGACCGGCCAGGCGCGTTCCCTGCAATGGTGTCCCGCATCTCAGACAGGGCTCACCGCTTCGGCCGTAGACCAGCAGCTTCTCCTGGTTGCCGCCGCGAAGCCCAAAGCCATCGACGTAGTTGATGATCGAAGAGCCTCGTGCCGCAATGCTGTTCTCCAGTACGTGCTGAATTGCTTCGTAGAGGGCCCGCCGTTCACGCACAGTGAGCCGGTGAGTCCACCGGCTAGGACGGATTCCGGCCCGAAAACATGCCTCATCGGCGTAGATATTGCCCACGCCGGCAAGAAACGATTGATCCAGCAGGGCTGACTTCACCGGCCGCCGCCGGGCCCGGATGAGTCTTTCGAATTCGGCTTCGGTCAGGTCCCCGTGAATCGGCTCGGGGCCGAGCCGCGCCGGAAAGGCGCGCGCCGCGATCAGTTCGTCCATGCTGCCGACGACAAGCCGTCCGAACTGCCGGGGATCGTCATAGCGCAGCTCGAGGCCGCTATCCAGCAGGGCCCGAAAGTGCGTGTGCTTGACGGGCGCCTCTTCCGGTTCCCAGACCCGCAGGTGTCCGGTCATGCCCAGGTGCACAATCACCCGTTGATCAGTCGTCGTAACGTCTCCGTTGGCGCCAAGCTTTTCTTCACCGGCAGCCGGATCCAGGGGCATCACGATGTACTTCCCCCGCCGCTCGACGGTCTTGATCGTCCGACCGCGCAGGCGTCGAATGAACTTGTCTGCACTCGGATAGCGCACGAGTCGCGCGCGAATTGCGGGATCGCGCGTCAGTTGCAACGACTCGAAGCGGCGCCCCACCAGCTGCGGTCGCAGATCGTTGACGATGGTCTCGACTTCGGGAAGCTCCGGCATCGAGCCCTATGCCCGCGCGGCAACGAGTCGCACTCGCTCCATGTCCTGCCAATTGGGGCCTAGCTTGAGATCGACCTGGACTGGAACTTTCAAAGGGTAAGCTCTGGCCATCAAATCCGGCACGACTTCAATCAGTTGCTCGCGTTCGCCGGGGGCGACCTCGAAGACGAGCTCGTCATGCACGGTCAGGACCATCTGGCTTGTCAGCCGCTGGTCGTGCATGTAGGTATTTAGTCGGATCATGGCCAGCTTCATGATGTCCGCCGCCGATCCCTGTACCGGCATATTGATGGCGATGCGCTCTGCGCCCTGACGCAACATGCGATTGGGCGAGCGGATGTCCTGGATGTAGCGCCGCCGATGCAATATCGTCTCGACATAGCCCTGTTCCCTGGCCTGGATCTTGATGCCTTCCAAAAACTCGCGTACCCGGTTGTAGGCGCGGAAATAGGCGTCGATGAAAACCCTGGCCTCTTCCGTTGACATGCCGGTATCGCGGGCAAGACCGAAGTCACTGAGACCGTAGAACAAGCCGAAGTTGACGACCTTGGCCAGCCGGCGCTGATTCGCGGTCACCTGGGCCTGGGGGATGCCGAAGACTTCCGCCGCCGTCCGCGCATGGATGTCCTCGCCGCGGGCGAAGGCGTCGAGCAGGACCGGATCATCCGTCATATGCGCCAGGACGCGGAGCTCGATTTGTGAATAATCGGCCGACAGCAGGACATCGCCGGGGCGGCCGGGGATGAAGGCCCGGCGAACTTTCTGTCCGACTTCCGTCCGTATGGGGATGTTCTGCAAGTTCGGGTCGGACGAGGAGAGCCGGCCGGTGGCGGCGATGGTCTGGTTAAAGCTTGTATGCACGCGATGGGTCTTCGCGTCGACCAGCAGCGGCAAGGCATCGACGTAGGTGCCTTTGAGCTTGCTGAGCTGACGAAACTCCAGGATCTTTGGGATGACGGGATGCTGGTCGCGCAGGCCTTCTAGCACCGTCGCGTCTGTCGAGTAGCCGCTCTTTGTCTTGCGGCCGCCGGGGAGATCCAAGTCTTCAAAGAGAAAGCGCGCCAGCTGCTGCGGCGAGTTGACGTTGATCGGCCCATTTGCGACATCCGCGATCTCCTGGTCGAGGCGCTGCAGCTGGTCATATAACTCACGAGAGACCTGCTGCAGGTAAGGCAAATCGATCGAGACCCCGGCGAGCTCCATCTCGGCCAGCACGGGCACCAACGGCATCTCCAGATCGCGGAACAGCTCGGCGTTGCCTAAACGATCCAGTTCTGACTCTAGTCGTGGCGCGAGCTGCAGCATGACCCGCATGCGCTCACCGAAAAACGCCGCGGCGCGCATGATCTCCACCTGGTCGCAGGTCGTGGCGGCCTTGCCGCTGCCGAAGAGGGCCTCCCGGCCCTCGATCGAGCGATGTAAGACGTCCGAGGCGAGCGCCTCCAGGCTCGGCGATCGAACCCCAGAGTTAAGTAAATAGGCGGCGACCAGCAAGTCCCAATCGGCACCACCAAGTTCGATGCCGTGCCCCCGCAATGCCAGGTAATCGGCCTTCTGGTTGAAGCCCAACTTCGATGGCTTCGCATTCTGCAGGCTGGGGGCGAAGCGGCGCAAGACATCACGTAGCTCGAGGCAACGCTCTTCTTCATGAGCCAGCGGGACATAGAAAATTTCGCGATCGTTGAGGCCGACGACGAGGGCCGCGATGCGGCCGTGACGGGGCACGTCATCCAGCGTTACGACCTGGAAGCCGACGCGCTCGGCAGCGGCAAATGCCGCGATGAGACGGTCCAGATCATCCGACTCGCGAATCACGGTGACGGACTCGGTCGCGGTCGACTCGAGCGCCAGTGTCGGCTGCCTCGCTTCGGCCGGCTGACCATCGAGCGGCAGCCGGCCCTGGTCCCTCCCGGGCGGGGCAAAGATCGGCGGCGCCGACATCGCACTCCCGTCGGTCCACGTTTGCGGCACGCGGGCCGCGAGGCTGCGAAAGCCCAGGTCGGACAGAATCGTGCGCGCTGCGTCCGGGCGATAGTCCTTCGCCGAGCCATGGCTGAGATCCAACGTCACGCCGGCGACGTCGAGAACGATTGTGGCCATTCTCTTGCTGAGCAGGGCCTGCTCCCAGTGCTCGTCCAGGAGCTTCTTGATCTTGGGCGGCGTCACCCGTTCGCGGTTTTCGACCAGGCTCTCGACGGAACCGAACTCCTGGATCAGCTTAATGGCCGTCTTTTCACCGATGCCGCGGATGCCTGGAATATTGTCCGACACGTCGCCCACCAGGCCCTTGAGATCGACGGTCTGAATCGGTTCGAGGCCGTAGCGCTCCCGAACACGGTCCGGCGTGTAGAGGATGGTCTCTGAGACGCCTCGCTTGCTGGTCAGGACAAAGACATCGTCATTGACAAGTTGTAGGGCGTCGAGGTCGCCGGTGACGATCGTGCTGTGCAGGCCTTGCTCGCGGGCCTGTTTCGCCAGCGTGCCGATCACGTCGTCGGCCTCCACGCCCTGAATTTCATAGATAGGAATCCCGAAAGCACGCACGATGTCCCGTGTCAATGGAAACTGCGGGCTGAGCTCGGGTGGCGTGGGCCGCCGAGTGGCCTTGTATTGTGCTAGCTCTTCGTGACGGAAGGTCCGGCCTCCCAGGTCGAATGAGGCCAGGACGTAGTCCGGATGCTCCTGCAGGGCGAGCAAGAGCATCGACGTAAAGCCGTAGGCCGCGTTCACGATGTTGCCCTCGCGGTCGGTCAAGGATGGTAACGCGAAGAAGGCTCGGTAGACCAACGAGTGGCCGTCGATGAGAACCAGCCGTTGCTTCGTCTGGGGCTCGGGCACTATCAAAGTTTAGTCATGCGCGACTCCTGCAAACGTTAAGATAGGCTCGAATTCAGGATGGCTAAATTCGTCGAAATGCAGGTCGACTCCATCCGGGTGCACATGCCCAGCGGGCAGCACGTCGTGATTCTGAAAGAGAAAGAGACCGAACGCTATTTGCCCATCTGGATCGGCATCTACGAAGCCAACGCGATCGCGCTGAAGATCACGGGCATCACCCCGGAGCGGCCGATCACGCACGACCTCCTGGCGAATATTTTGCAGAGCGCCGAGATGCGCCTCAAGAAGATCCAGGTGACGTCGCTCACGAACGAGGTCTTCTTTGCGCGATTGTTTCTCGCCGTCAACGGGAAGGAGGTCGAGATCGACTCGCGGCCGAGCGATGCGATCGCGCTCGCCGTACGGATGACGTGTCCGATCCTCGTCTCGCAGGACGTTCTCGACAAGGCTGGCGTCTTCCCCGAGAAAGAAGAAGAAGAAGAGGACAAACTCTCGATCTTCAAAGAGCTGATCAACAGCATGGACCTGCCCGACCTCGAAGGCCCCCCGCCGGAGAAGAGCTAGCCCGCGATCCGGACCGGGACGCTCACTTGGAGCACCCGTCCCGACCCATCGGGAATCAACCAGGTCGCTTGGAGCCGATAATCGCCGGCGAGCGGTGCCGACAGGGGGAAGCTGGCGAGGTCATACCAGCCGCCAAAGATCGGCGTACCGTTGAAGCTCTCGACGCCGACCGGACGGAGTGCGACGCCCTGCCCGTTGCGGACCAGGGTCAGGGTGAGCCCCTGGTCAGCGCTCTGAAGGGAGGTCGACGGCGAGCCGATCAACTGGACGGTCACGCGCATCCTGTCATTCGCTGGGTAGGACGCCTTGTCCAGATCCAGGACCAGCCGTCGGGCGCTGTTGCTTGAATCCACCACGGTCGCGGCATTCGTGGCCGCCCCGGCGGATTGCGCGTCGAACTGTTGCGTGAACGGGCTCGGCGCCGAGAGCGGCGGCACGGCGCCTTTCTCGCTCCGGGTGGCGGGAGCGTTTGCCAGGCCGCCGCTGTTCGTGCTGAACGAACCCGATGTCGCGGTGGGACCCGCCGGGAGGTGCAGATTCTGGATGCCCACGGCGATCAGCAGCAGCGCCACCGCTGCACTTCCGATCCAACCTGCCGGCGCCCATCGCCATCCCCGGCGGCGCTGCTCCGGGATGGTGAACCTTCGGGGCGGCGTCTCCATCGGCAAGGCACGGATGGCATGGGCCGTTTCGCGCAGGCCGTCGAGGCGAGCCCGGCACTCGTCACAGCCGGCGACATGGTCGGCGACGCGAGCCTCGGCCGCCGAGTCGAGCTCATGGTCGAGATAGGCAGAGAGCTCCTCCAGCGTCGGCTCGGCCGGGGTCCGCGGCTCACTCGGCATGGGCATCCTCCGTGGTGGGAAAAAAATCCGGATGCCGCTGCAGCTGCTCCTGGACCTGCGCGCGCGCGCGGGCGATCCGCGATTTGACGGTGCCGAGCGGCACGCGAAGTACGGCAGCGATCTCCTCGTACGCCATGCCGTTCACGTCGCGCAGCACGATGGCGATGCGCATGTCGTGATCCAGCGCTTGAATGCAATCGCGCACCAGGCGCGTCCGCTCGTTCACTTCGGCGCGCTCCTGCGGATCCGGGGTCGCGATCCCGAGCCCGACCACGTTGCTGGTGATTTCTTCGTCGGGCATGACGCCGTACCGCCGGCCGCGCCGGAAGTGGTCATAACAGAGGTTGGCGGCGATCTGGAACAGCCAGGACTTGAAGGGCGCCTCGCGCAGTGTGCGGATCTTCTCCCAGGCGCGAAGAAACGCCTCCTGCGCGATGTCGGCGGCATCGTCCGGTTTGCCGACCATCCGCAGCGCCATGTTGTAGAGCGGCACCTGATATTGCACGATCAATTGGGTAAACGCCTCCCGATCGCCCCGGCGGGCCCGGCCCACCAGGTCGCGATCGTCGTTCGAGCCTTTAGACGGAAACATCCCTAATAAGTTCCCAACGAGCGTACTCGGGATATACTCGCCCCCCGGCCCGCCGGCCGACGCGAGCCGCGCTCGGGGCGTCGCCCCACGCGAGTGACGCTCGGTGCCATACGAGCGTTTGAGACGTCAGTGCGATGCCAGCGTTTGAGGCGTTTGAGACAATGACCGGCACGCCGGAGTGTCGGAATGGTAGACGAGGGCGCCTCAAAAGCGCCTGGGCGTAAGTCCGTGTGGGTTCGAGTCCCTCCTCCGGCAGTAACGAATAAGACCAGTGGCCGCGCCACCACATCACTGTCCGTCCATTTCCGGGCGTTGCCAGGGCGCCGACCGATTGACGGGCCCCCGCCACCCCGCCATACTGCCGCCGAAGAGGCGAGAACGGAACTTTTTCCTCCGGCAGCCGTCTTAATGCAATAGATGCACGCCCAGCGTCGCTGCCGCCTGCCCGCGCGGGTCGCCCTGGCCGCTTTGCTGACCGCGACCGGCCTCGCGGCAGCGTCCGTCGGCGCCGTGGCCGCCGCTGGCGTCACGCTCACCGTCCACGTCGGTTACCAGGATGTCGTCAAAGCCGGCGAGTGGATGCCGGTTACCATCGATGCCAAGAACGCCGGCCCGGGGGTTGACGGCACGCTCGAGGTGCAGGAGTCGCTCAACGGCCAACCCGGCGTCACCGGCCTTCCCCTCTACCACGAGTCGATCAGTCTCGCGACCGGATCCAGCAAGCGCATCCGAACGTATGTGACCGTGGACACGACCGGCGCAACCATCACGGCCAGAATCGTTCAGAACGCCCGAGTGATCGTCTCCAAAGATGCAGCGTCGGCAAGCACAACCTCGACCTTGATCGGCGTGCTCTCCGACCAACCCACGTCGCTCGACGGTTTCGCCGCCGTTCACCCGGCCAGCGTTGCCGCCCGGGTGGTCCACCTGCGGGCTGACGACATCGCCGAGACGGCGATTCCGCTGCGCGCGTTCGACATTCTCGCCATCGACGACTTCGCGACGGACAGCCTCACATCGGGGCAGAAGACGGCCATCAGCGACTTCGTCCGCTCCGGCGGCGATCTTTTGCTTGGCACCGGCGCCGCCTGGCGCAAGACGCTGGCCGGGCTGTCCCCCGCGATCCTGCCGATGGCCATCAGTGGCACGGCCAGCGTCACCACGGCCCTGCTGGGCGGCGGCCCCGTCGAGGTGGCGACCGGCACCCAGATCACTACTGCGCCGGCATGGCTGGCGGCGGGTGCCCAGCCCCTTCTGCTTGAACGGCGGTTGGGCGAGGGAATCGTCACCCTGGCGACCTTCGACTGGAACCAGGAACCCGTCGCCGGTTGGAGCGGTACCGGCCCCCTGCTGCGCCAGCTCATCTCGCGCGCCGTCTTTGGCTCCAGCAGCTCGGGCCAGACGACCCTCTACGCCGGAGGGATGGGCCCTGTGCCTTTTGGCATGCAATCGACGATCGGTACCAGGAGCAGCGCACTCAGCTCCACGTTGGGCAACCTCCCGGGACTCGACCTTCCCTCCCTGCAACTGACCGGTGCGCTGGTGCTGCTCTATGTGCTGCTCGTCGGTCCGGTGAATTATCTCGTGCTAGGGGCGATGCGGCGACGCGCCCTCGCCTGGGTCACGGTGCCCCTCATCGCCGTGATCGCCGCCGGCGGCGCCTACGGAGCGGGGGTCTTCACCAAAGGCCGGTCGGTACAAGCCAACCAGATCACGATCCTGCACCTACAGCCGGGCTGGGATCGCGCCTACCAGGAGACATACACGGGGATCATGGCGCCGAGTCGTGGCGATTACCAGGCCAGCATCGGCGGCAGCCCGTTGCTAATCAGCCCGATTGCCGGCAACGGCGCCTACGACGTATCGGCCTTCGGAACGGGATCTCGCTCGGGCATCCGCGTCGATGTCGACCACAACAACATCATCCTGCCCGGAATGACCGCCTTTGCGTTAAGCGGCTTCG
>Ga0209806_1003077_pt1 | contig 10075 bp, 9 predicted proteins | sample GraSoiAngelo_152_FD_186166 | JGI IMG/M metagenome (GOLD analysis project Ga0209806, IMG submission 186166) | Grasslands soil microbial communities from the Angelo Coastal Reserve, California, USA - 14_1009_12_30cm (SPAdes) (version 2) | ecosystem: Environmental > Terrestrial > Soil > Grasslands ... | reverse complement strand
GACCAGCTTCGCGTAGCGGCCGATGCGCTGGGCGATCAGCTCGGGGTGCTCGATGAAATTGGTCTTCGATTCGAGCACGCCCGGGATCAACACCTTGCCTTGCGGAAGCTTGACGCTCTCGAACAGCTTCCACTCGTGCGCGTGGCGCGGGTTGGCGGCCTCGAACGAGATCGCCATGGGGCGCGCGAGGAACACGATGTCGATGATCCGTTCGAGCGGCACGTCGCAGTGGTGGGGCCCTTCGTAGTTGCCCCAGCACAGGTGCATCCGCAGCCGATCCGGCGGGATGTTCGCAGTAGCGTGGTTGAGCACCTCGACGTGCAGCCGCGCCTTCTTGCGGAACTCGTCCAGCGACAGGTTCGCGTACTGGATGTGCCGGCCCATGGCGAGGTCCGGGCAGTCGATCTGCAGGACGATTCCGGCCTTCGCCACCGTCTCGTACTCGTGGCGCATCGCATCCGCGATGGCGAAAAGGTAGGCCTCCTGGCTCGGGTAGTGGTCGTTCCTGAAGAAGAGCCCGATCACGCCGGGGGAGGCCGCGCTCATGAACGTTTCCTCGGCCCTTACTTTGGACGCGGCCGCTTTCAAGTTGTCGACGTCGTCCCGCGGGCCTTGAGCGTCGCGCACGCCGATCGGCGCGTTGCACCCCGGGGTTTTCCTGCGCGAGCGACCCGGGTCGCCGAACACGCGCTTGGCGAGGTTCGGAAATTCGACGAGGTCCTGGTATACGAAGGTGTTGCCCGTTCCGCCGAAGCCGTTGAGGCGGTCCTTGACGTAGGTAGCGTAGCTGGGCTTCGACATCTCGCCGTCGCTGACGACGTCGACGCCCGCTCCGGCCTGCTTGTGCACCACCTGCTCCACCGCGGAGCGGATGCGCGCGCGGAGCGCCTTGTCATCGACCGGCACGCCCTCTTCCTTGGCGTACATCATGCGCACGAGGTCCTCCGGCCGCGGCAGGCTCCCGGCGTGAGTGGTGAGAAAGCGTTCGGTGCTGCGCTTCACGACAACGTGGGCTGCAGGATGACTTTGCCTATCCCAGCGCGCGCGTCGACGAGGCGGTGCGCCTTCGCGGCTTCGGCGAGCGGCAGGATGCGGTCGATGAGCACGCGGTAGCGGCCTTCGGCCGCCGCACGCAGACCGATCTCCACGTCCGCGGGCATGATACGCCCGAACGAGCCGATGATCGTGTTCTGGTTCAGATAGAGTTGCTTTACATCGAGCGGAACGGTGCCGCCGCCGTGGCCGCCCGCGGTGATGAGGCGGCCACCGCGCGCGAGCGCGGCGAAGGCCCCGGGAAAGAGATCGGGGTCGCCGATGTTCTCGAACACCACGTCGACGCCGCGCTTCTCCGTGATGCGCATCGCTTCCCCGGTCAGGTTCTGCGTGCGGTAATTGATCCCGGCGTCGGCGCCGAGCGCGACCGCCGCCTTGACGCGCTCGTCGGCGCCGGCCGCGGCGATGACTTTCGCGCCCAGGTATTTCGCAACCTGGATTCCGGCGCTGCCCAATCCCCCCGAAGCGCCCATCACGAGCACCCAGTCGCCGGATTTCAGTCCCGCGATGTCGCGCAGCATGCTGAAGGCGACCGGCGCGTGGCGCGCGACCACCGTCGCGACCGGGAAATCGACGCCATCGGGAATCGGATGCGTGCACGCGACCGGGACTTTCACGTACTGCGCATACCCGCCCCAGACGTGCAGGCCGAGTATGACGGGAAACGAGTTCGCAGCCGGCGGCCGCACGAACTGCAGCGTCACGACGCGATCGCCGGGTTTGCGCGCGGTCGTGCCGGGTCCGACCGCGGCGACGACGCCGGACGGATCGACGCCGAGCACGTGCGGGAGCTTGATCGGCACGGCGTACGTGCCGGATCGCACGACGAGATCGAGCGTGCGGTTCACCGACACCGCATGGACCTCGATGAGCACCTCGCCCGCCTCCGGCACGGGCGTCGGCACTTCTTCGAGGCGCATCACTTCGGGCGGCCCGAATTCGCGGATGACGATCGCCTTCATGGCTCCCGGGCTACGGGATCGCGTGGGTGATGAATTCCTGCGGCACCGGCTCGCCCCACTGCGAGCGCAATCCTTCCTCCGCCGGCAGCAGCTTGGGGCGATGGCGCGAGTTGAGCACGTCGGTGTCGGTCCAGTGCTCGTGCACCCGGCCCCACGGATCCTTCCAGTAGTCGTAGATCTGGCTGCCGAGGACGTGGCGCCCGATGCCCCACACGTGCTGGTACTTGCCGGTCTCCCTCAGGTGCTCGTGGCCGAGCATGACGTCGTCGATGCTCTGCACTTCGAAAGAGAGGTGATTCAATCCCGTCTTCGGCCCCTCGAGGCACAGGAACACGTGGTGATCGACGAAGGTCTTGCCGCGGTCGCAGCGGTTGAACGAGGCGATGATGTTGTCCTTGGGTCCGGCGTAGACGTCATCCGAACACAGGAAGCCGAACATCTCGCGGTACCACTTGGTTCTCTCTTTTGCGTTCTGCGTCATGATGACGCCGTGGGCGATGCGCTTCACCTGCGAAGGCCCGCGCGGGAGGCGCATGAGCTCGCCTGCGCGCCGCAGTTTCTTGTCGCCCCAGTTGAGCACGTTCTTGCGCGTCGGCAGGCGTTTGAGCTTCTTCATGCCGCAGATCACTTCCATCTGGTAGCCGTGCGGGTCGTTGATGCGCACGCGCTTGCCGCCTCCGGGCTCGTCGAGGTGCTCGATGCCGGAGGCCCCGGGCGCCTTAGCGAGCTTTTTGAGGTCGCTCTCGCGCTCGACGTGGAAGGCGAGGCCGATGAATTTCGACGGCCCGAGGTGGGTGACGTGCAGGTGGTGGGCGGGATCGGTGCCGCGCATGTAGAGCGCGTTCGGGGTCCGCTCGGAGCGGACCATTCCGAAGTGGACGAGGAACTCCTCGGCTTCATCGAGGCTGGGCGACTGCAGCCGCCCATAGGCAAGGTCGGCGACTTTCACGAAGGGCATTGGAGTCCTCCTCTTTCTGGCATCCTCATGCAAATACTAGCACCTCATCCGAGGTAGGCCCGGCGGATGTGCGGTTGCGCGAGCAGCGCTTCCGGCGAGCCTTCGGCGGCGATGCGGCCCTCCTCGAGCACGTAGGCGCGCACGGCGATCTCGAGCGCGAGCGCCGCGTTCTGCTCGACGAGCAGCACGGCGACGCCGCCCGCGTTGATCCGCTTGATCACGTTGAACACGGCGAGCACTACCCCCGGGGCGAGACCGAGCGAGGGCTCATCGAGCAGGAGCAGGCGCGGCTGCGCCATGAGCGCCCGCCCGATCGCGAGCATCTGCTGCTGGCCGCCGGAGAGCGTGCCCGCCGGCTGCCCGAGCCGCTCGCGCAGGATGGGAAATACCTCGCAGACCCGGTCGAGCGATTCGGCGCGCCGCGCGCGCGCCGCGCGCCGGTAGCTGCCGAGCTCGAGGTTCTCGCGCACGTTCATGCCGGCGAAGAGACGCCGCCCCTCGGGCACGATGGCGATGCCTTCGCCGCAGAACGCGTGCCGCGGCAGCCGCGAGAGATCCCGGCCGTCCAGGCGCAGCGCACCCGTTTCTATGGAGTGCAGTCCTGCGATCGCATTGATGAGCGTCGTCTTTCCAGCGCCGTTCGGGCCGACCACGCATGCAAGCTCGCCCGGGCCGATGCGGATCGACACCTCCGAGATCGCCGGCGCAGCTCCGTAAGAAACGCGGATGCGCTCGATTTCAAGCATGGGGCTTCCCCAGGTAGGCGGCGGCCACGTCCGGCTCCCGCATCACCGCGCGCGGATCGCCCTCGGCGATGACGCGGCCGTAGCTGAGCACGACGATTCGGTCGGTGAGCTCCATCACCGCACGGATGACGTGCTCGACGAAGACGATGGTCGCTCCTTGCGCCCGGATCGCGCGGATGAGGCGGATTGCGTCGTCGATCTCGGCGTGAGTGAGGCCGGAGAACACTTCGTCGAGCAGGAGCAGGCTCGGGCGCGAAGCGAGCGCGCGGGCGAGCTCGAGGAATTTTCTCTGGTGCAGGTTGAGCTCGCCCGGGAGCGACGTCGCTTTCGCGCCCAGACCGGTGAACGCTAGCCAGCGGCGCGCCTCGTGCCCCGCCTCCGCGTGGGGGAGCGCATCGCGGCCGAACATGGCGGGCAGCGCCACGTTCTCGAGAACGGAGAGGTGCGCGAACGGCCTCGGGATCTGATAGGTGCGCGCGAGCCCGGTGCGCGCGATGCGGTGCGCTTCCATCGCCGCGAGGTCGCGCCCCTCGAAGAGGATGCGGCCCGAGTCGGGACGGAAATGGCCGCTTACCAGATTGATCAGAGTCGATTTCCCGGAGCCGTTCGGACCCACCAGCCCCAGGATCTCGCCGCGCCGCACCTCGAGATCCACTTCGGCGAGCGCCTGCACGCCGCGGAAAGCCTTGCTCAGCCCGCGCGCCTCGAGCAGCGGCTGGGCTTCCGCTTTTCCCGGCCCGGCGGCGGTCGGCGCGGGAGGATCGGCCGCATCGATCACCGGCGTCACCGAAACCCGCCGCCGCTTCAGCGCGCCGATCAGCTCGCCGAAGATGCCTTCGGGCAGAAAGAGGATCACGAGGATCAGGATCAGCCCGACCGCGGCGCGTCCGGCGACCGCATAGTCGCCCGCGGTGAACGCATAGAGCAGCGCGGTGACGACCGCCGCGCCGACCGCGGGCCCGAACCAGTGGCGCGAGCCGCCGAGCACGCTCATCAGCACGACGTTGAGCGGCACCGCGATCGAGAACGTCTCGCCCACGGTCACGTAGGAAATGAACATGGCCTGGATTCCGCCCGCGATGCCGGCGAGCCCGCAGGACAGGCCGAACGCGGCGAGCTTGTAGCGATAGGTCGGCACGCCCAGCACCTCGGCCACGTCCTCGTCGTCGTGGATGGCGAAGAGGCCGGTGCCGAGCCTGGAGCGCTGGATCTCGCGGGCAATCCACAGCGTGGCGAGCGCCAGGGCGAGCCCGAGCAGATAGAAGGTGGACGAGGGCGAAGGCCCGATCGCGGGCAGCGGCACCGCGCTCAAGTAAAGCCCGGGGCCGCCGTCGACAGGTGTGTTGAGCACGATCGTCGCGAGCACGAAAGTCACCGCGAGCGTGAGCAGGGCGAAGAGCTCGCCGCGCAGCCGAGGGAGGCGGAACACTACCGCGCCGAGCGCGATGCCGAAGGCGGCGGCGGCGATCCCCGCCGCGGGCAGCGTCCACAGGAACGGAACGCCGGCCTTGGTCGCGAGCGTCGCGGTCGTATACATGCCGGCACCGAAGAACGCGCCGTGGCCGAAGGAGAAGTAGCCCGAGTAGCCGGAGAGGATGTTCCACGAGACCGCGAGCACGATCCAGTGGAGCACGAGATAGAGAAACGATTCGTAGAACGCCGGCAGCCCGAAGAAGGGCACGGCCGAGAGTGCCATGCCGGCGGCGGCGAAGGCGGCCAGCGCGCGGCCGCGCATGGCTAGATCCTCCCCGGCCGCGCGAGCAGCACGACGATGAGAAGCGAGAAGGACACGAGCGGCGCCCACGCCGGCGTGGTGAACGCCATGGTCAGAGCCTCCGAGACGCCGATCACGATTCCGGCGACGAGCGGTCCAAGCGGATTGCCCAGACCGCCGAGCATCACCGCGGCGAACACCACGCCCAGCCAGGCATAAATCTGTCCCGGCGCCAGCGTGTAGCTGAGCGCGAGGGCGAGGCCTGCAACGCCGGCAAAGGCTGCGGAGAGGCCAGAGAGCAGGAGCGAGAGCCTGCGCACGTTGACGCCGAAGGCGGCGGCGATGGGCGCATCCTCGGCGATCGCCCGCATGGCCTTTCCTGTATACGTATGCCGGAGCCAGGCCCAGACGGCGAGCGACAGCGCGAGCGCCATCGCCAGAGTCAGCAGCTCGGGCAGCGCCACATAGAGCGCGCCGACGCGGAATTTCACCTCGCCGTAGGCGGACTCCATGCGCCGGAAGTCGGCGGTCCAGATCCACTGGATCAGCGCTTCGATGATGGCGGTGAGCCCGAAGGTGACGAGCAGCGAATTGAAGGCGCTCACCGAGAAGCGCGCGAGCAGCCAGTGCATGAGCGCGCCGAGCGCGAAAAAGCAAGGCACGATGACGGCGAGCGTGGCGAGCGGGTCCATGCCGGCGCCCGCGAGCTGATAGGTGAGATAGGCGCCCAGAAACGCGAGCGCGAAATGCGCCAGGTTGATCTGGCGCAGCATTCCCCAGGAAAGGCTCAGGCCGAGCCCGAGCAGCCCGTACAGCGCCCCGATGAAAATGCCCGAAAGCAGCGACTGGCCGAGAAGCGTGAGGCTCGGCAGGGCCATCCCTCGTTACGTCGCTACGGTGTGACGAGGTGCGCGCCCGACGCGGCGAATTCCTTCGGCCAGATGACGACCCACTTGCCCTGCTGGTTCTGCTTCACCTTGTAGAGATCGGTGCCGTAGATGTAGTTGAAGGGCCCGTCCCAGCGCAGCCTGCCGACGATGGCGTCCACCGGATTCTTCCTCAGCCATTGCGCGATGGCCTTGTCGTCGATGCTCTTTGCCCCCGTGACGGCCGCCTCGAGTGTCTGCCAGGAAGAAAACGAGATGGCCGACTGATTCTCGACCGAGGTGTCGGGCAATCCGGCCTTGGCCCCGCGCTCGTGATACAGCCGGATGAACTCGACCGCAATGGGGTTGTCGGTGAACGGCGGGTGCTCCTCGAAGGTCGTCGCGGCGAGCGCGTTTTCCCCGCCGGGCGCCTTCAAGAGCGGCCCGGGCGCGGGGAAAAGGTGGAAATGCAGCGGCGGCATGTAGTCGATCTTGCGCATCGCGTCGATCAGCAGATTGCCCTCGAGGCCGAGCCCGCCGACCCACACGAAATCGGGTGTCGCGTCTTTCAGCCGCGCGGCGATGGGGCCGAAGTCGCGGTTGCCGAAGTCCCATTCGAGAAAAGCGACTTCGCGAAGGCCGCGCTTCTTCGCCGCCTCGCGCGCGCCCAGGGAAATGAAGTGCACCGAAGGGAATTTGCTGGTGACGACTGCCACCGACTTCGGCGGCATCGCGGAAGCCGCGAGCGCGTCGAAGACGAGCCTGGGTATCGTGTTGTCCGGATCGCCCGCCAGCCCGCCGGCCGGAAATTGCATCTCGTATTTCGCGAGGCTCGGCGTACCGAAGGTATGGTGGATGAGCACCTTGTTGTAGCGCTGCGCGACGCCCATCGCCGAGAGGATGTTCGCCGTCGCATACGGGCCCATGATCAGGTCGACCTTGTCGACGGTGACGAGCTGCTCGTAGAGCGTGCGCGCGAGGTCGGGCCGCGACTGGTCGTCCTTGAGCACCCACTCCACGGGGCGGCCGAGCAGACCGTTTTTCCGGTTGAGCTGCTCGACATAGATCTCGCCCACGATCTTATGGACGAGCCCGGTCGCGGCGAGCGGCCCGGTGAGCGCAAGCGTGCTTCCGATGCGGACCGGCGGGCCCGAAGGCGCAGCGAGCGCAGGGTGCGCCGCCAGCGCCAGCGCGAGCAGAGCGCCGAACACGGCGCGAACCGATTGATTTGCGGCCGGCATGGTTCCCCTCCTCTGTGTTGCGGGTCCGGGCTTCGAACCGGCCCGAATTCAGCGGCGAACGCGCTTCATGATACATCAACATGCGCAGCGACCAGCCGCACCGCCCTCGAAACCTTGCAGAGTTTTATCCGGGCGGCTTCTGATTGAGGAGCACCCAGTAGATGCCGAGTTGACCGACCGCGTTGGCAAAGGCCGAGAACTCTACCGGCTTGCGCACATAGCTATTTGCTCCGAGCTCGTAGCTCCGCAGCATGTCTTCGTCCTCGCTCGAGGACGTAAGAACGACGACAGGGATGGCTTTCGTGCGTGGATTGGCGCGCATGCGTTTGAGCACGTCGAATCCACTTAGCTTGGGAAGCTTGAGGTCGAGCATGACCACTGCGGGCATTTGCGTAGGATCGCGCTCGGCGTATCCGCCGGTGCAGAAGAGGAAATCGATCGCTTCGCTCCCGTCGCGAGCGACGATGACTTCGTTCACGAGATTGGCCTTGCGCAGCGCGCGCAGCGTAAGTTCCTCGTCATTCGAATTGTCCTCGACGAGGAGAATTATCTTCTCTCTGATGGTGGCTTCCTAGGAAGTGGCCAGCCCGCGGGCGAAGCCGGTCGAATCCGGGAAGTCAGGCTAACAATGCCCGGGCGCCGAGCCAATCGGGCATGCCCCGATAAGGGCTGAGAGAAAACCCTAGAAAGGCGTCGGCAACCGGCTTCAGCGCCGTTCCAACTTCCTCTCGTCGAGCGCTTGTCTGATGCGTCGCTTGATGCCTTCCTCCTGCGGGGGGGCGGGATGGAATTTCTCGGGGTCGACCCGGTATCGCGACATGGTATCCGGGTCAGCCACGCGTGACGCTTGGGCGAGCCGCTGCCTTTCCGCCCGAACGGCACGGAAATTCTTCGCCATCTTCCCTACGATGTACAGCCCGATCAGCGCGAAGGCCGTGACAGCGGCGACGGCCACCCAGGTCCAGAAGGAATCGCAGGCCGGCGCGGACGCCGGCGCCTGAACGCACCAGCTCGCGTAGGCCCACAAGGCCCTGAGCTGCCGTATCGTTTCCATCGCACACCGAGTTTACGCAATGCCGCCTGCCGCCACAAGGAGAGGGACGCGGCTAAGAGGCCCCGCCCCACAGCCATTGGAACTGCGTCGCGACGACCCGTTCGTAGGCTGGCGCCCCCGACAGCAGCCCGGTCGCCCGCGCAAAGGCGTTGAGCGACTCGACCGTTTCCCTGGAAATCGTCGGGTCGTAGTACGGCGCGTCGCGCCGAACGAGCTCGGGAATGAGGGCGAGCTCCGCCGCAGGGAACTGTCTTTCCGCGGCGGCGGCGGCAAGGGAGGGGTCGCGCTTGAGCTCTGCCTGTGCCGCGACGACGGCGCGCACCGCCGCGGCGACCGTCCCGGGGCTCTGGTCGATCCATTTCTGAGTCGTGACGAGCGCAGGGAAAGTGTAGTGCCGCGAAGCCTTCGACCCGTCGGCGCGCCGCGCGTCGATCACGAGCGTGCCGAAGCCGCCGCGCAAGGCGATTTCGGCCGCCATTCCGTTTGCCCAGAACCCGTCCACTGCGCCTTTTTCAAGCGCCTTCGCCGCCGCCAAGCCGAAGGACACGCCTGCGGTCGCGGGCACGGGGGCGATGTTCACCTCGCGCTCCGGGTCGATTCCGGAATCGACGAGCATGCGCTTCAAGCCGTCCGCGGGGCCGGGCGCCGCGCCGATGCGTAGCCCCTTCAGCGCGCGCAGATCGCCGCGCGCGATGCCGAGGTCCCTGCGCACGACGAGGAACCAGTACATGTTCTGCGAGAGCGCGCAAAGGAGCTTGCAGCCCGTCCAGTCGCGGAAGGCGTAGAGCGGCGCGTGCGCGGCGCCGCCGACGAAGTCGATCCCGCCGTCGCGCAGAGCTTCATAGGTCTTCGTGACCGGGAAACGAAGCTCGATCGTCGCCTCCAGCCCCTCCTTGCCGAAGCAGCCGAGCTCGACCGCGGCGATCGCCGGAAAGTACGACGGCGAGACCATGTCGGGTATGGCGATGCGAAGCGGCACGGATTTCCGGACTCACCTCTTCAGCGGCTTGTACCGGATGCGCTTGGGCTTCGCCGCTTCCTCGCCGAGGCGCTTGATCTTGTCCGATTCGTATTCCTGGTAGTTGCCGGCAAAGAAACTCGTCCTTGAATCGCCTTCGAAGGCGAGGATGTGGGTGGCGATGCGGTCGAGGAACCAGCGGTCGTGGCTGATGACGAGCACGCAGCCGGCGAATTCGAGCAACGCGTCCTCGAGCGCCCGCAGCGTTTCCACGTCCAGGTCGTTGGACGGCTCGTCCAGCAGCAGCACGTTGCCTCCGGCGAGCATCGTCTTCGCGAGGTGCACCCGGCCGCGCTCGCCGCCGGAGAGCGTGCCCAGCTTCTTCTGCTGGTCGGCCCCCTTGATGTTGAACCGGCCGAGGTAGGCGCGCGAGGGCATCTCGAACCTGCCCACGGTGAGGATGTCGGCGCCGGCCGAGATGAATTCCCATACGGTCTTGTCGGCCTCGAGCGCTTCGCGCGAC
>Ga0209806_1003073_pt1 | contig 10086 bp, 8 predicted proteins | sample GraSoiAngelo_152_FD_186166 | JGI IMG/M metagenome (GOLD analysis project Ga0209806, IMG submission 186166) | Grasslands soil microbial communities from the Angelo Coastal Reserve, California, USA - 14_1009_12_30cm (SPAdes) (version 2) | ecosystem: Environmental > Terrestrial > Soil > Grasslands ... | reverse complement strand
CCGAGCAGCGGCCGGCAGGAGACCTCGCGATCGTCACCGCGGAGGCCGACCTGTCTCGCGCTGCAAACGCGGAGGTCGTGTTCCTCGCCAACGGTCCCCAATTCGAGCGGTCGCCCCGCGAGTTCGTCGCCGCCATCCGGCGGGTGAAGGAATCCCTCGGCCCGGCCCGCGTCCTCGCGGTCACCGGACTCGCGACGCCCTCGAACGTCCCCATCCTGGTCTACGCGGGGATCGACGTGGTCGACTCGAGCCGCATGGTCCTCGACAGCGCCCGCGGCCTGTTTCACACGTCCGATGGCTCCATCGAAATGGAGGAAGCGGAGCCGGCCGCCTGCGGTTGCCCTGCGTGTGTCGCGGGCGGCGACTTGCCGGGCCACAATGACTTCGCGCTCCACCGGGCGGTCCTGCTCGTCCGCAACCACCTGGCCCATGGCCGGTTGCGAGAACTCGTCGAGCGGCGACTCGCCAATGCTCCTTGGAACACCGCGGTCGTGAGGCATCTGGACCTCCGCGGCTACGATCTCGTCGAGCCGTACACCCCGGTCGCAGGGCGGGAGATGCTCGCGTACGCGAGCGAGTCGCTTCATCGACCCGAGGTCGTCCGTTTCCGCCGTCGGATCATGGAGCGGTATGCGAAGCCCCCGTCGGCGCGGGTCCTCCTCCTGCTCCCATGTTCGGCGCGCAAGCCGTACTCCGCGAGCCGGAGCCATCGCCGATTCCGCGAGGCGATCCAGGCCTGCAAGAACCCGTCTGTCGTGCACGAGGTCATCGTCACGTCGCCGCTCGGACTCATCCCGCGGGAGCTGGAGCGCTTCTATCCGGCGGGGGCGTACGACATTCCCGTCACCGGCGACTGGAGCCGCGATGAAGCGGCCGTCGTCGCGGACGATCTCGAGGCCTTCGTCGAGTCGAATCGGTACGACTCGGTCGTCGCCCACCTGGGCGCGGAGGGCCCGATTGTCCACCGGGTCCTCCCGGAGGCCTTCTTGAGTTCGAAGGACCGGCCCACCTCCGACGATTCGCTCGTCGCGCTGACCCGGACCCTCGACCAGGTCGTGGGCTCGTACGGCCCCGTCGCTCGAGGGGCACGTTTTGCCGAGGATCTCAGCACCATCGCCCGCTTCCAGTTCGGAGATGCGGGGAAGGCGCTCGTCTCCGGCGCGACCTTCCGAGGTCGCTTCCCCGACGTGCGGGTGCTCCGGCAGGGGACGCAGGTGGCGATGCACACAGGACGCGGCCTGCTGTCCCTTACTTTGGCCGGCGGCGAGATCCTCTCGAAGGCCAACGCCTACTGGGTCGACATCGAGGACTTCCATCCCGTCGGCAATATCTTCGCCGTCGGAGTGCGCGATGCGGCCCCGGAAATCCGTCCGGGCGACGAGGTCGCGGTGCGGCACGGAGGCGAGGTGCGGGCCGTCGGGACCGCCCGCCTCAGCTCCCGCGAGATGAAGGATTTCGATCGCGGCGAGGCGGTCCATGTCCGCCACGTCCGCGAAGCATCTCCATAGGATTATCCCGAGGGCTCCATTTTCCGGCGCGATGGCGGCCCTTCCGGACTTGGCGGCGGCGGGCCTCTACGGGGTCGTCGTCTTTCTCTTGACCCTCGGCCTCCTCGTCGTCTTCGTCGAAACGGTGCCGCCGCGGCGCCTGCTCGCCCTCCTCCTCGGGTCGGGTCTCGCCGCCGTCGTCCTCGCCGGCCTCGGGGAGGTTGGTGTCGCCCTTCTGGCCCTTGGGATCGGAGCGGCCCTCGTCGCGAATCACACCTTCGAGTGGCTGACGACCCGCCCGTGAAAGGCCGGGAGAAGTGGGCGAATACTTTCGCGCACCCCTCCCGCGCTCGCCGCTTTATATACCCCAGTCCTTGGGAACGGTCGTGATGAGTGAGGTCATGTCCGTCGGAGCCGAGGGTTGCGCGGGAGCGGACCACAGCTGGCAGGACGTCTACGCATCGTACGGATGCTCGTTGGACTTCGATGCGTCCGACGACGACGGTTGACGATCAACCGATCCATCCCAGATCGGCGGAGGGGCCTTGTCTCACAACTCCGCCGGTCCACCTTATTTTTTCCACATCGGATAGAGCGACGGATCGACCGCGAGGCCTCGACGAGAACCGACGTCCGCGCATCCCGGAAAAGATTAAGTTGACTCGCCCTGCTTGCTGCGGCCGCGCAGGGATAGTCTAGCTGGTTAGGACTACAGCCTTCCAAGCTGTTGACCCGGGTTCAAATCCCGGTCCCTGCACTGCGACCTCACGGTCGGAGGAATCCGTCCTTCCTCGGTCCGTCCTTCAGGATCGCCTCGAGTTCATCGATCGCGGCGACCAGGTCGCGAACATCCTCGCCCGCATTTTCAAGATCCTTCGCGATGGCGCGGACGTTCGGGATCGTCTTCTCGGTCAACCATTCGCGGGTTTCCTTCCTCAGTTCGGTCCGTGCGGCCTGTGAGGGCCTTCGGCGCGTCATTGATCCATCCCGTCTGACGAATGTCAGCTACGTATCGCGTCGAGATTATTTAGCCGCTCCGGCGCCGACCGCCTGACCGGCCTCCGACAATGGATTGTCCAGGGGTCGGGGCGCCTTGGCGATACCTATAAGTCATCCATTTCGCATGTCGGCCACTCGTCCGACGCGCCCCCAATGGGGCGACGTCTCGCGGGATGGGATGATAGGGATGGCCCTCCACCAAGGCCTCTTCGATCGTGATGGACGCGTCCTCGAAAAAGTGAACCGACTCGTCGAATCCGGCGTCGCCGCATTGGACGCGGGATCCGAAACCCGGGCCGCGATCGCGTTCGTCAAAGCCCTCGGTCTCCTCGAAGTGCGGGAGCCGGCCGCTCGGTTCGAGGACTTCGCGAAGGCCTTCTCGGCCGTCGGCGACGGCCTCTTGCGGGTGGGCCGCCTCGAGTCGGCTCAGGCCGCCGCGAACCAGGCGCTGGCCCTGGACCGAAGCAGCGTGAGCGCGTTCGGGCTCCAGGCCGAGATCTTCGTCGCGGGAGGCCGCGCGGCCGATGCCCTCGGCTACTACGATGTCGCGCTGCAGGTCGACCCGAAGGCGAAGGATCTTTGGGAACGGAAAGGGGACGCCCATGTCGCGCTCCAACAACGCCCGGAGGCCGTCCGCGCCTACATGCAGGCCGTCACCCTCGATCCCGATGACGTGGACGGCTATGCGCGCATCCTGGCATTGAGCCCGGAGGATGCGGAACTCTGGGTCCGGAAGGGCGACGCCCACCGGCGCCGCAACGAACCCGACGAGGCGCAGTCCGCCTTCGACCGCGCGCTCCGGATCGATTCGGACCGGAAGGACGCGTTGGAAGGCAAGGCCCGGACGTACCTCGCGGTCGATGAACCGCAGCGGGCCTTGCGGTGTCTCGATCGAGTCATCCAGATCGATCCGTACGACTCGGACGCATGGCGGCTCCGCGGGGATGTCCTCGCCGCGGCAAAAAGAAACGACGAGGCGTTGCGGTCCTACGACGAAGCGATCCGCCAACGCGATGCGGACGCGAACGCCTGGTACGGTCGAGCGGAGGTGCTTCGCCGGATCGGGAGGAGCGTCGACGCGGTCTACGCTTACGACCGAGCGGTCGAGTTGTCCCCGAAGTCGGTCAAGCCGCACACCGGCCGGCTCGAGGCATTGCGGAACCTGGCCCGCTGGGACGAAGTGGTCCAGGAGGCGGGGAAGGTCGTCGCCCTCGACCCGGCCCACGCGGGCGCACTGTACGCCAGGGCCCACGCCTTCCTCCAGTCGAACCGCAAGGAGGAGGCCGTCGGAGCCCTCGATGCCTACCTGGCCGTCGAGCCGCGATCGGTCGAGGGATTGGAGACGAAGCGAGAGCTCCTCCTCGGAGCGGAGCGCTGGCCTGAGCTCGTCGCCACGTGCGACGCGATCCTCGCGATTCAACCGCATCACGCGCGGGCCCTCAAGGACCGAGGGCGCGCCCTCCTGGCCCTCGGCCAGGCGGAAGAGGCGTACGCGACCTTCGACCGGCTCCATGTGGTGGCCCCGGACGATCTCGACGCGCTCCGCGGTCAGCGGGACGCCCTCGCGTTCTCGAAGAGCCCGAAGGTCCTCCTGCGCGCATGCGACGCGATCCTTCAGAAGGATCCGAGCGACCGGACGAGCTGGACGGCGAAAGGGTCCGCGCACGAGGCCCTCGGACAACCGGCGGAGGCCCTCGTCGCATACGACACGGTCCTGCGGCTCGATCCGCACAATGCGGATGCTTCCGGCCGAAAGGCCTCCCTGCTCCTGGGCCTCGGCCGAAACGAGGAAGCGGTGAAGGCGTTCGAGGTGGCGATCGAGGCGAATCCCGCGTCCGCCTCGTTGTGGCTGGACAAGGCGAAGGCCCAGTATCGGGCGGGCGCCTTCGCGGACGCCGCGGACTCCCTCCAGAGGACCACCCGCTACGCGCCCGAGGATCCGAAGGGATGGTACCTCCTCGGCCTCTCGCTGGAGGCCCTCGGTCGGCACGAGCAGGCCGTCACCGCGTTCGATCGGACGCTCGGCCTCGAACCGCGGAAGGCGAAGGTGTACGCCGGAAAAGGCGCCGCGCTCCTGTCGCTGAAACGATACGAGGAGGCGGCCGGCGCGTTCGGTCAGGCCGCGGTCCTCGATCCGACGAACGCCGCGGCGATCCTCAATCAAGGGGCCTGCTTGATGGAGCTCCACCGATTCGAGGAAGCGGTCCCGGTGTTCCAGACCGTCCTCCTCTCCAACCCGAAGGAGCCGACGGCCCTGCGGAGTCTGAGCTCCGCGTTCGAGGCCCTCGGCCGGACGAAGGAGGCCCTGGACGTTTGCGTCCGTCTCACGACCGCGGAACCGAAGGACCCGGAGGCCTGGGCCCGTCGGGCGCGCCTTGCAAATGCCGTCGGCGAAGGGCGTGAAGCCCTCGCGGCGATCACGAAGGCGGCGTCCCTGGCGCCCGATCGCGCCGATTTCGTCCGGTTCCGCCGCGACCTCCTCATGGCCCAGGGATCCCACAAGGCCGCCGTCGAAGCGGGCGAGCGACTCCTCGAACTGGACGGGAAGGACACGGACGCGTTGCGGCAAACGGCCCTCGCATTGGAGCGGCTCGGCCGGTCCGACCACGCGGTCGAGGCCCTCGATCGGGCCGCCCGGATCGATCCGATGGACCGTTCGACCTGGAACGCCCGGGGCGACCTCCTGTCCCGACTCGATCGGCCGAAGGAGGCGCTGGAGGCTTTCGATCACACGCTCAGCTTGAACCCGGGCGACCGCCCCGCCCTCGCGGCGAAGGGCCAGATCCTGTTGGACCTCGGCAAGGTCCCGGAGGCCCAACGGGTCTTCGAGGACGGGCTCATCCTCGATCCGAACAACCTCGAGTTCCTCGGAGGAAAGGCCGCGTGCCTCGCCCACCAGGGCCACTACGACGACGCGCTGTCCCTGCTGACGGTCGTCCTCCAGAAAGACCCGAACCATTACGCGGCCCACCGGACGAAGGGCCTGTGCCTGCTGCGGACAGATCACGCCGCGGACGCGATCTCCGCCTTGGAATTTTCCCTCAAGGCCAATCCGAGGGACGCCGCAGTCCTCACGTGGATCGGGGAGGCCTACGCCGCCCTCGGGAAATCAGATGAGGCGCTGCGCGCGTTCGAAGCGGCGGTCGAGGCCTCGCCGTCCTTTGGTGACGCGTGGCGGGCGAAAGGCCTGCTTCACATGAAGCTGGAACAGTTCCCCGCGGCCGCCGACGCCCTCGCGCAGGCGACGGAGACCCTCCCGGACGACAAAGGGCTGTGGTACATCCGTGCGACCGCGGAGGACCGCGCGGGACGTTTCGACTTCGCGGTCACATCCTACGACGGCGCGTTGCGGCTCGACGCCCGAGACAAGGCCTCGTGGACCGGGAAGGCCCTTTCCCTGATGCGGCTCAAGCGGTTCGACGACGCCCTCAAGAGTTTCGACGCGGCCCTCGCCCTGGATCCGTCGTTCGAACCGGCCCAGGCCGGTCGTGCCACGGCCGAAGAACGCCTGCACATCGCCAAGATTGAAGCGTTCGCGGAGGCCGTCGTCCGTTTCGAAAAGCATCTGACCCGGCCCGCCACGCGAGACGAGATCTTCCGGTATTGCTCCGTCCCCCTCGATACGTTGGACGAGGTCGTCAAGTATGTGAACGAGCCGGCCCCGTTGGCGCCCGACCGAATCGAGGCCGAGGACCTCCGCAAGTTCGAGGCAGTCGGGGCCGCGGTCCTCCAACATGTGGAGAATGCGAGGACCTTGGACGCGTTGCGACTCTCCGACGTCAGCACGGTGCTTCCGCACGTCGATCTGGAGGAGGCCCGGACAATCTGGGGCTATATCGATTGGGTGCGTGATGCGCCCCTCGAGCCGACGCCCGAATGGCACAATGACGACCTGATCCGGCAGGCCCTCGACTTGCCGAAGGAAGAATGGAACCTCGTCGACTTGGCGAAGGAACTGCACCTGGGGCCCTTTGAGGCGAAGAAGCTCGAGGTGTCCCTCAAGATCTTCGAAGGGGGCGGCTACAAGATCACCACGAAGCCTCGGCCCGAGTCCAAGGCGAAGAAGTCGAAGGCCGAGGCCCGCACCGTCCCGAAGGAGGAAGGGCCGGAGGACGACGAAGCGGAGGCCGATCGGCCCGAAGACGTCGGATCGCGAAAACCTGCGGCTCCAAAGGCCCCGACGAGGCCGGTCGAGGCGGCCCCGACCAAATGTGAGGCCCACCATGCGCTCGGGATCGAACGCCATGCCTGCGGCGCGTGGCTGTGCAAGGCCTGCTTGGATGCCGGAGGAGTCTGCGCCTCCTGCAACGCGCCTCTCCCGCGTCCGGCGGATCGCGAAGCTCGGAGAAAGGATCGCGAGGCGGATTTCGGCCGGCTTTAGGTGCGGCTCACTCGAACGTCCAATGGTCCCGTTCGCGGAGCAGTTCTCGGAGGAAGCGGACAGCCTTCGGCCGGTCCAACTGCATCAGGAACGCGCCGAGGTGCTTGCACATGAGTCGACCGACCGCTCGATTCGTCCGGAAGTCGACGCAGTCGTGTTCGAGGCGTTTCTGCTGCCGATCGATGAGGACCGAATAGTCCTTCACCCGGCCGGAGAGGAGCGTCTCCGTCTCTTTGTCGACGGAGACGAGGGACGGGTCAATCGCTGTTGCAGAGGCGAGCCGGTTCCTTCCCAGGAAGACGAGGAGGAGCTCCTCGAAGGTCATCTTGTCGATGTCTTTGTTCAGCGGTACGTCCGCCTGGATCGTACCCGCCTCGTCCTCGACCTGGCCGTCACGGATCTTGACCGCGACGCCGAATCGCTCGAGCGATTCGTTGATCTTCTTGTCGATGTAGGCCTGTTCCTCCGGCGTGTACTTGACCCGGTTCCGCGGCTCGTTGAAATATCGGCGGGCGGCTCGCGCGTGGAACGGCGTGTGGACCGGATACTTCCAGTTCGCGGGGTCCGCGTACTTGTCCGGATCCTTCGGATAGCCCTGCGGCGGGCCGAGGCGACCGTCTCGCTTTCGGCTCGGCTTCACGGCGCGAGGCATCCGCTTGGGTACCGGGTCGGCGGATTAAAAGTTCGATGCGCCCTCTCGATGACGCCGGTCCGCTCGAAGCGCACGGTTAACCGTTGAAAGTCGTTCGGGAGCGGCGTTCCATGGCGTCCCGGCGCATCGTCATCGTCGGCCTCGGGGATTCGACGACCGCGGGCACGCCGGCGTTCCGTTCGCCTCTGGAAGCTCCTCCCCACGGCGAGGGCAATTCGGAGAGCCAGTACGCGTACTGGATGATGCAGGCCCATCCGGAGTGGACCGTGCTCAATCGAGGCATCAACGGTCAGACCGCGGCCCAGATCCGTGCGAGGTTCGATCGGGACGTGGGACAGGCGAGGCCGTCCTATGCCATCATCCTCGCCGGCGTCAATGACATCTTCTCCGGCTCCGAGGCGGAATCGGTCGAGCGCGAACTGGCGGCGATGTATGCGGACGCCCTCGACGCGGCCATCGTGCCGGTGGCGGCGAGCGTCTTGCCGTACGATCTCGCGACACCGCGCGCGACGGGTGCGATCTTCGCCTTGAACACCTGGATCGAATCGTTCGCGAAAGTCCTCGACATCCCCTTCGCGGACACGCACGTGGCCGTGGCCGATCCGAAGGCCATGCACCGACTGCGCGGCTCTCCGGACGGCCTCCATCCCGACGTGGACGGATATCGCCGGATGGGGGAGACCCTCACTCGGACGATCGAGGCCCACATCGTCCGGGGCGACAGGCGATAGCGGGTTCGGCGTCGCGGTAGCGGTCGCGGTCCTCCTGCTCCTAGTCCTGTTCCCCGCCTTCGGCCGCCGGATCGCGGCGCGCGATTTGCCGGTTTACTTCGTCACCGTCGCCCTGGTCCCGGTCATCCTCTGGCTCTTTCCTCCTTTCGTCCGAGCGCTTGCGCGATTGACGTACCTAGCCCACCGCGCGATCGCCGGCAGGGGCGGTTTCTACGTCCGCGTCCCGAAGCCAAGGACCACGCGTTTGCGCGACACGCTCGTCTTCGCGGTCGGGCCTTTCGCGATCGACCTGTTCGTACTGTCGGAGATTCTCTACTTCTTCGGTCCCGCTGATGTCAAGGATTTGCGCTTCAGCCTGTTGGCTTTTCCCGTTTTGTTGCTTTTCGCCGGCCTCCTTACGTCGCTCGTTCCCGGGGCCTGGCTTCTCGACGCCCTCGAGGTCCGAGCGGTGAGCCCGTTGCGCGGCGAAGTGGTCCGCGCGGCCGAGTTGTTCGAGCGGATCCTCGGACCGATCGGGGCGGTCGCCTTCCTCGCGAGCTTCGTGACGCTCCTGCAAACCTCCGGTTACTCATACGAAACGGGCCTGCACTTGCTCGCGATCTGGGCGGTGCGCCTATTTCCGCCGGTCCTCGGAGCCGTCTGCGTTTATCGGCTCTGGGTCGAGCCGCGCGTCCTGCCGAGCCCCGAGGCGTGGGCCGCGAAGGAAGGGATCGCGATTCGGCCCTCCCTTCCGGACGTCCTTCGAGAAATCGGGGCATCTCCACCGGGATCGAAGCCCTAGGCGATTGTTTCCGCGAGACACGCCAGTGGGACCGCGGCTGAGAGAGTGGCGGGTGCCTCACTGCCGCCGTACCGGAAGGTCGGGCGCGACGGGCTCCCACATCTCCTTGCGGGTGTCGCGCAAAGTCGGACGGAAGGCCCGCGCGGTCTTCAGGTCCCGGAGGTCGACGTCTGCGACGACGGTCGACTCGGCGAAGTCCGCCGCCTTCCCGAGGTCTTCGCCCCGCGGGCCGATCGCCTGCGTCCCGCCTTGGAACACGATGTTCAGCTCCGTCCCGACGAGGTTCGCGTACAGGACCGGCAACGCGTTCTCGATCGCACGAGCCGGCAGGATCCGATCGAAGAGCGGCTTCGAGGTGGCCGGCGAGGCGCTGATGATCGCGAGCAGGTCAGCCCCCTGCAGGGCGTATGCCTTCGACAGCTCCGGGAAGAAGGCGTCGTAGCAGATCAGGAGCCCGATCCGACCGAGCTTGGTCTCCGCGAGGGTGAGGCCATCGCCCCGTCCGAAGTAGAGGCCCTCCTCGAACGGGCCGAAGTTCGCGGGATACACCTTGCGGTAGGACGCAACCTTCCCGTCGGGCGCGACGAGGACGGACGTGTTGAAGAGGCGCTTCGTCGCCTCCTCGCGTTCCGGCATGCCGAAGATGAGGGTGGTCGAATGCTCCTGGGCGATCGAGGCCGCGGCCTTGACCGCCGGGCCGTCGAGCGGCTCCGCCAGCTGGGCGAAGGCGTCGCGGGCCATGTAGCCGGACAGGAAGAGCTCACCCGCGAGGAGCAGGTCCGCGTTGGCGGAGGCGACCGCGGCCTCCAACTTCTTCAGGTTCCTCGCCTTGTCGCCAACCGTCGGATCGAGCTGGGCGAGCGCGACCCTCACGGCTTCGCCCCCGGTGGATTGGCCGCGCGGGCCCTCTGCAGGATCCGGGACCGCATCGTTGTGATCGACCAGACCGAAAGGAGGAGGGCGACCGCGAAAGCGCTTCCGAAGATCGCGACGCGGACGGTCCAGTCGGCGGTCGGCCCCAAGATGAGGACCGCCGTCGCCGTGAGGAGGATCGC